>Ga0335078_10003999_pt1 | contig 21916 bp, 21 predicted proteins | sample Lox_Sample_32_FD_206711 | JGI IMG/M metagenome (GOLD analysis project Ga0335078, IMG submission 206711) | Soil microbial communities from Loxahatchee National Wildlife Refuge, Florida, United States - Lox_Sample_3.2 | ecosystem: Environmental > Terrestrial > Soil > Wetlands | place: USA...
AAGCTCTCAGTCGCTTCCGGCGGGAGGCGAGAGCGGCATCTTCTCTGAACCACCCCAACATCTGCACGATCTATGAGATTGACGAGGCCGAGGGACGCACCTTCATTGCGATGGAACTTTTGGAGGGGCAGACCCTGCGCCATGAGATTGCCAGCGAGCCGCTGGAGATTGACAGGGTGATCGATCTTGGTGTCCAGATCGCAGACGCGTTAGACGCAGCGCATTCAAAAGGCATCGTCCATCGCGACATCAAACCCGCGAACATTCTCGTTATCCATCGCGGGCAGGCGAAAATTCTCGATTTCGGGCTGGCCAAGGTGCCGGCCCAGCCGAAGAACACTTCGCCGAGTTCCACGACCATCGGGTTGGAGGAGCACCTCACCAGCCATGACCGGGTTCTGGGTACCGCCGCATATATGTCTCCCGAACAGGTGAGGGGCGGAGAAATGGACGCACGCTCTGACTTGTTTTCGTTCGGAGCACTGTTGTACGAGATGTGTACGGGAAAGCCGCCATTCCGCGGTGACACTGCGGCATTAATCTTCAACGCAATTCTGGAGCGGGCACCCGTAGCTCCTGTACGGTTGAATGCCGACGTGTCCCCCGAGCTCGAGCGGATTATTTACAAGTGTCTTGAGAAAGATAGAAGCTTTCGTTACCAGCACGCCTCGGAACTGCGCTCCGACCTACGACGGCTGAAACGGGACACGGAATCAGGCCGACTGCCAAAGGCGCCCGCCAGAATAGCTTGGCACAGTGTGCGCAGGCTGGTGACACTGTTAGCCGCAGTTGCAATCGGCGCCCTCGTGGTCAGCGGCTATTTCCAGATTCACCGGAGGCCTAAACTCACGGAGAAGGACACCATCGTTCTAGCTGACTTTGCCAACAGCACAGGCGACCCGGTCTTCGACGACACGCTGAAAACGGCGCTCAGCGTCGCTTTGCGTCAGTCCCCTTTCTTGAACGTGCTTTCCGACGATAAGATCGGCAGCAGCCTGCAGCTAATGACGCGTCCGGCAGACACCAAGCTCACGCCCGACGTGGCCCGCGAGCTTTGCCAGCGGGCGGGCAGCAAGGCTTACCTCGCGGGATCAATTGCCAGTCTGGGTAGCCAATACGTGCTGGGCTTGAAAGCGGTGAGTTGCCAGAGCGGAGACGTGCTGGGGGAAGAGCAGGCAACGGCGGTGGCCAAGGAAAAGGTGCTGGACGCGCTAGGCAAGGCAGCATCGAAGTTGCGCGGCGAACTGGGAGAGTCGCTAGTAACGGTGCAGAAGTTCGACATTCCGCTGTCCGAGGCCACCACTTCCTCTTTAGAAGCTCTGAAAGCCTACAGCCTCGGAAACAAAGTCTTCCGCCTGTCAAGCGCATCCGCCGCCCTGCCTTACCATCAACGCGCTATAGAACTCGATCCGAATTTTGCGTTTGCCTACGCGGCTGTCGGTTGGGATTACGACACAATGGGTCAGACAGGACGCGCCCGGGAATATTTCACCAAGGCTTTCCAACTGCGAGAGCACGCCAGCGAGCGGGAAAGGCTGGCAATCACCGCTGACTACTATTTCAATGTAACCGGGGAGCTGGACAAAACAGCACAGACCGCACAGGCGACAATCCAGAGCTATCCGAGCTCCGGACCATACCTCCTTCTCGGCAGTGTCTACGAAAACCAAGGCCTGTTTGAGAATGCGCTAGAGTCGTATCGTCAATACCTCCGGTTCTATCCGGACGATAGCGCCCCATACGGAAACGTCGTTAACAGCTTGCTTGCTTTGCAGCGCCTCGACGAAGCGCTCCGCATAGCCCGAGAGGCGCAAGCGCGAAAGCTGGATGATCTCCCCCTTCGAAATGCTCTCTATGGTCTCGCCTTTCTGAGAGCAGATAGTCAAGCTATGACGGAACAACAGCAGTGGTTTGCGGGCAAGCCGGAAGAAAATGTTGGACTTTCGCTCGCATCCGACACCGCAGCATACGCTGGTCATCTCGGCAACGCGCGGGAGTTGACGAAGCGATCTGTAGATTCTGCGATTCGTGCCGATAGCAAGGAGACGGCGGCGATGTGGCAGGAGATTGGCGCTCAGCGAGAAGCGGCGTTTGGCAACACGTCGGAAGGAAAGCAAGAAGCGGCGCGGGGTTTGAAACTTTATCCGGACAGTCAAGGCGTCGAGGCTGAGGCGGCGCTCGCGTTTGCCTTGGCGGGTGATGTGGGACAAGCCGAGTCGCTGGCACAAGACCTGAACAAACGATTCCCGCTGGACACCCAGATGCAGTTGCTTTGGCTGCCGGCGATTCGTGCGCAACTGGCGGTTAACGGGAAAAACCCGGGCCAGGCCTTGGCGGATTTGCAGGGTATAGCGCCACCCATCGAGTTCGGTTCAATCTCCTTTGTTGCTAATGTTTCCTGCCTCTATCCGACCTACATTCGCGGCGAGGCCTATCTGGCGGCTGGGGAGGGCGCGCAGGCAGCCGCCGAGTTCCAAAAGACTCTTGACCACGGCGGCATGGTGTGGAATTGCTGGACAGGCGCGCTGGCTAGACTCGGTGTTGCTCGCGCAAACGCCTTGCAGGCAGAGAACTCACAACACCCCGATACGGCCGCACGTGTCAGGGCGCTTGCCGCCTACAGAGACTTTCTCACACTCTGGAGAGGCGCCGATCCCGACATCCCAATCTATAAGCAAGCCAAAGCCGAATACGCGAAGCTGCAATAACGGAGAGCGACGGCGAACGTGAAGTAGCACTCGATGTGAACCGACCTCGGGACGACTCTCCGAATCCGGCGGGTGTTAACGAATGCTTTCCTGTGATCTGGCCGTATAGCGCCCGTTCCGCTCTCTTGCCTGAACGTGTCCCGAGCGCTGGCCACAAGGAAACGTAGCCCACTAACCGGCCAAGTGGATTCCCGGGCACTGGGGCGTTTAAGGGGACTAATCCTGATAATCGCACGTAATTCCTACCCGCAATGAGCGCCTTGCGTTGGCGATGATAACGGCGGATGTTGGCCTGAAACGCCTTATGGCTCGTGGATGGCCGCGATCGGATTGATGCGCATCGCCCGGAGCGCGGGCAGTGACGAGGCCGCTCCTGCAACGACGGCCAGCAGCAGGGTGACCAGCGCAAGGGTTACCGGGTCAGCCGGACTCACTCCATAAAGCTGCGTGCTGATGAACCGCGTCAGCGCCACGGTGAGAACAATGCCCAGAGCGATTCCCAGAGCAGCAAGACGCAAGCCCTGGCACAGAATTAGCCACAGCACATCGCTGCGTCCGGCCCCGAGGGCCATCCGGATGCCAATTTCGTGTGTGCGCAACTGCGTACGGTAGGCAAGCACACCATAGAGGCCTGAAGCGGCCAGCAGCAGCGCCAACAGCGCAAAGGCCGAGGCGAATGTGGACTCTATGATGGCGAAGGTGCTGGCGGCTTCGGTAGTCTCGCGCAGCGGCCGCACGTCGTACACCAGCCACTGGGGATTGATCTGGTGGATCATCTCCACCGCCATCGGCGCAGCAACCTCCGGATCGCCCGGCGTGCGCACCTGCAGGATGGTCTCCGGGTCGCCTGACTGCAGGATCGAGTTGTAGATCATGGGCTCCGGCGTTTCTCCGACGCGTAAATGGGCAGTGTTTTTTGCCACGCCCACGACCGTGTAGAGCGTGTTCCACATGCGCAGTCTGCGGCCCAGCGGATCCCTGCCCGGCCAGTAATGCCCCGCGGCCGTCTGGTCCACGATCATGACAGGCGGCGCTTGTTCGTCGTCTGCGTCGGTAAACGCTCGGCCCTCAATCAGCGGAATTCCCATGGTTGCGAAATATCCGGCCGAGACATCGGCGCGGGTCACCTCGCCCGATTCGTGTAGTTGGGGCACATACCCTTCCGGCCATACGTCGCCGGTCTTACGGCTCAGGCTCAGAGGCAGCCAGTCGGTCAGCGAGACGTCTGTCATCCCGGGAAGTTCCCGCGCTCGGGCCAGGATCTTCTTTTGGAATTGCCGGATCTCGCTGCGGGAGTAGCCGACGTCCAGCCCGACGCCGTGAGCACATGGGCATTGTCGAAGCCCAGATTGGCACTGGCGGTATTGTGGAGCGTGCGCAGAAACAGCCCGGCACAGACCAGCAGGGTCACCGAGAGCCCCACCTGCACAACGACAAGGCCACTGAGGACGTGCCGGTTGCGCGACCCGGAGGAGAGGTTCGCGGTGTCTTGCCGGAGCACCTCCGCCGGCGCAACGTGAGAAGAATGCCAGGCGGGTAGAGCTCCACAGAGCACGCCGGCGCCCACGGCGACGATCAGCAGCACCAGCACCACCATAGGATCAACCGTGCCACTCACCGCGATGGGGTTGGCGCTCGGTGGAACGAAGCGGCCCAGCATCCACGAGGTCCACACCGTGCGCAGGAGCGCCAGGGCGGAGCCTGCCAGCGAAACGATGAGACCTTCGAGGATCGCCTCTCGCATCAGTGCGCTCCGACCCGCCCCCAGCGATTGCCGGATGGCCAGGTCCCGTGCGCGCGCGACAAAGCGCACCAGCATCAGCGTGGCGACGTTGGCGCAGGTGAGCACCAGTACCAGCGCGGCAAACGCTAGCAGGACCGGCAGCGAGGTTGCAAAGTAGCCATTGCCGCCGAACGGCGAGCGCCACAGCGGGTCGAGCGTGATGGTGTTCGCGCCAAGATGCGCAGCCGGATATTCGACGACCAGCCTGCGCATGATCGCCTCCACATCTTCAGTGGCCCGTTTCGACTCACCCCGGGACGCAACCGGCCCACCACGTTGAGCCAGGCATTCTCGCGGTGCAGCACGTTCCAGTCGTTACTGCCGGGCGTGGTGCTAGGGGCGAGCGGCGACCACAGGTCCTCGCGGATCGCGGGCATGCATCCGACGAAGCCTTTCGGCGCCACGCCGATGATCGTAAAAGGCTGACGCTGAATCTCGACAGACTTCCCGAGGATGGCTGGGTCGCCGCCGAATCGGGTCTTCCAGAGGGAGTAGCCGAGGACGACGTAGGGCACCCCGCCGAGCCGCGCCTCTTCATCGAGACGGAAAAACCGCCCCAGCACGGGCTGGATGCCCAGCACATCGAAATAGTTCCCGGTGACCTCGGCGGCGTAAATGCGCTGCGGTGAGTCGCCGCCGGTCATGGTTGCCCACTCGTGGTGGTAGCCAAGAATGCCGCTGAAGGTGCGGTTGTCATCACGCAGGTCGCGATAATCTGGGTAGGAGAAAGGCGGGGTCGGCGAGATGTTCCATGTCCCGCGCATGATGGTGACCAGGCGGCCGGTGTCGCGCGCGCCGGGCACAGGGTTCAGCATTGTGCCCTCGATCCAACTGATCGCGGTGCTGGTGGCGCAGATGCCCAGAGCGAGCATCAGGATCGCGGTTGCCGCGAAGTACGGGCTGCGGCGCAGCTGCCGCAGCGCATAACGGATGTCGTGGAACAGGCCGGCCATGACAGTCTCCGGAGGTCTGGCTGTCCGAGACATAGTCAGAAACCAGGCTTTTGTCTGTGACTGGTATCACTTAGAACGGAGAGTGTAGCTGCACTGGGTTGCGGAAACCATGTCAACGCAGTTACTGGAGCCGAGAAGCCAAAGACGAATTGTTGCCTCCTTCAACGTCGCCAACAGACCAATTCTCGCTACTAATCGGACATTCCTTAATTCACTAAGCGCCAGCCAAAGGTGATGCCAGAGAACAAAGCGTGCGCGAGCGCTCCCATCCTCACTAGTCGGGCCGCAAGCGAACCGCGAAGAGCCAGGATGGCGGCTATCGTTAGGACGGGTACGATGACCACCAGGTTCCCCAAGTCGTTTCCAATGCTTAAAGCAGCCTGCATCATGGTTTCGGCTGCATACGTGGACGAACGGAGTAATCCTCCGAGGCTAGCGACGGCGAGGATGGCAGCCAGCGGAAAGCTGAGCCCCAGCGCCCATCGGCCGGGTTCGCTGTTGTTCATGATCGCTCCGTCAAGCGTCAGGTAAGTCAGAATCACTAGCCCGATTCTGCTCGAATTGTGGCATCGCAAGTGCCTCTTTCGGCGCGATATTTCAGCCAGTGTTCGCGGGCGGCGTGCGGTTCAGGAAACGCGAAAACGCCCAGGGATGACTCACCAGGTACTTCGCGATCGGCGGTGGCTCGGTCGGACCGAGCGCAAGCTTCTCCGTGGATGTCCACTCGAACGGCAGGTGTATGACAGCGCTTGGCTGCGCCAACTCTTCCATCGCTCTCAGTGTTGCGCGCAAGACTTCCAGTTGACCGGCCACATCTCCGGGCCGACCTAGCGTCATGCCGAACGGATGCTCGATCGCTGCTATTCGCGGCGCTGCCGCACTCGCTGTCAGCTCCGGCATCATGGACAGGGAGATAGTGCTGAACCCTGCTGCCTCGATCTCACGCTGTACCAGTCCCACGGACCAGCAGCACACTGGTCAAACCGGGATCAACATCACGATTGCGACATGCTCCTCGCGAAGCTGCCGCACCATTGCAGGCACGCTCTCGCGCAAGAGCCGCTCCGGCCGGAGGGTGTAGCCCATGTAGGAATAGTTGGACGGCGCCGCCGCGCCAATTTCGCCCATTTCCGCGAGTTCGCCCAATCGCTCAATCGGTAATACCGAGTTCAAGTCCTGCTCAGTGAAGGCCGGATTGATGTGAAGGTGGCAGACCTGAATGTCGCCAGTCCGTACCGTCCGCGGCAGCACTCGGTACGAAGGGTCGGCGAACCAGGGATCGCGCCGCTCGATGTCCGGGTCGAACGGGTGATCGCTTTTCAAAGCGATGCCCGCTGAACTTACCAGGGCTACGGTACATTCGGAAAGCGGACTGGCGAGAGGGGTCCACGGGACCTGGGTTTCGCCGGGTAGGCCCGCCCAGCGTTTCAACACTTTCTTCGCGATGCCATCCACGAAGCGGTAGGAATCGATTGTTTTAGTGGGCTGCATATGGCTGGGCCAGCAAGTCAGCGTTGCTGACTCCATTCTTGGCCGCTACTTTCTTGAAGCCCCGGGCACCCATCAATACATACAGCCGACTCCAGAGCGCAAACGGAATGCGGTTCTTAGTGATCAACTTCATCACCTCGGCCGGGATGGGCAGTCCTTCAGCCAGGGAGTTAGCCGTCATCTCCAAAGCGGCGATCACATTCTTAACAGGCGCTCCTTGACGTTGCGGCTGCGTCAGGGGTTGGCCACCGATCATCCCTCCCGCTCCGAACGCCAGCCCGCCAGCCCACTGGAAGCCGCTCTGCTCGGCGAACTCGCGACATATCGCCAACGCAAGCGAATTCTGGTGCGTCTCAGGAAAACCTGAGTTCACAATTGCTATCAAGCGTTGCGGAGCAGTTTCGCCAGTCGTCCTTCGGTGGGCTGCGATAATACTCAGCGCTTTGGTCATGAGATGGGGCAAGGCATCGACGTAAAGGGGAAAGACTAAAAGAACCAGGCCGGCACGCTCAACCGCCGAAAGCAGTTCAGCCTCACCCTCGGGCCGGTGCAGGCTGGCGCGGAGCGTTAGCGATTCGGTCGACCATCCTCGCTGCGCGAGGCAATCCAGGAGAAAGCCCCCCAAGGCGCTGGACGTGCTTGGCTCGGCGGTTTTGGGGCTGCCGACAATGAGCAAGGCCCGTCGCACGCTGAGCGGGTCAATGATTGCGTCTGGCATAACCGGCGGAGGCATCAGGGATGCGGCCGCATCGCCAAAGGGCAAGGCGTCGGATCGGGTCAGGAGCGCTTCGAAGCGGCGCTGCAACGCATCCATGTTATCCGAGGCAGAAACAACTTCCGCTGCATAGCTCGGAGGATGGAAGTTGATCGCGTTCCGTCCGGCGAGCGTCGTGAAGATATGAGCTTCGGCCGGGTTGGGATTACGCTGGACTCCCACAATCACCAGTCGCGGACGCTTACTATAGCGCGGTGGATGGTGAACTTCCCCGTGCTCCATCTGGAAGAAAGGTGAAATCAGTTGAATGAACCGGTCTACCATCTTCTTTAATTCCGGCGAGTAACCTCCGAAAGTCACCGGAGTGAAGAAAACGGTTACATCACTGCGAACGACTGCTCTAGCAATGTCGCGGCCGGCATCCGCTTCCACGCACAGGCCCGGCGTTTTGACCCAGCAGCCAAAACATCCCAGACAGTGCGCCAATTTCATTTCGCGCAGAGGAAAGGTTACGACTTCAGCCTTCGATGCCTTAAACACGCGTGACAACACGTCAAGAATTGGCGATAGATCATTATCGCCAGTTCCAGAGCCATCGAGGATCGTCACATTCTTGCCTGGCATTTGTCTTCCTCCGCACACGGTTGTGGAGAAAACGAATCCTAGCGCAATTCAGATCGCGACCGCCGTGATCGTCTCCAGCCCGGGCGCACGTAAACCGACGTACTTGCTATTGCCAATGCTGCGCCCACCGCTCGGGGCCTCTCATCCACACACTGTTTGTTTTGTGCTGGAATCAGCCTAAGCGCGATTTCGTGAGCTCGGCAAGGACATGCGGCACGTGCGAATGTTCTGCTCGCGGACAGTATTGTCACGAAACGAGACAGACCGTTTTGGAACTGCTTGGCTCCTGTCTCTCCTACTCTTGCGCTTGCAATAAATCAACTTGTATTGCAACCGGCACTGCACGTGCACACTTAGCAATAAGCAAGCGCAAGCATGTGACGGTAGTCACGGCGAGCGAAGGCCGGAATTCCTATGATGCAGGCATACAATTACGCGATTTGTGGTCCGTCTCTCGCTGTTAGCCCGACTCAGGACACGAGTTCTTGCCCACCGCCTGAAAGCTGACAGCCCAACCGCTGGGGGTAGACATGGGCACCCTCGTCCAAGATCTGCGATATGCATTTCGCCCGCTAAAGCACAATCGCGGCTTCGCAATCGTCGCCATCGTATCTCTGGCTTTAGGAATCGGCGCCACCTCCGCAATCTTCAGCTTTGCGTCCTTCATGCTTCTGCGCCCACTTCCCGTGCCCGACGCTTCCGGAATCATCATTATCCAGTCACAACTAAGCGGGGAGAGCCTCGGGGGCGGCGGCCTCACTGACTATTCTGCTCTGTCATACCCGGATTTCAACGATCTCCGAAGGAGGAGCAATTCCTTCGCAGGTTTTGCTGCCTCCCAATACATGCAGTTTGGCTTTGCCTCCGATAAGACGGCGCTGCCCCAGATGAAATTCGGGGCGCTGGTGAACGGGAGTTTCTTCAGCGTGTTGGGCGTGCGTCCGGAATTGGGGCGCGGCTTTGCTGAGGACGAAGACGAGGTGCCCGGGCGTAATGCCGTGGTCATGCTGGGACATGATCTCTGGAAAACGGATTTTGCCTCCAGGGCAGACGTCATCGGGAAAGTTATCCTGCTCAATGGCCTGCCTTTCACCGTAATTGGCGTAGTGCCGGAATCGTTCACCGGACCGAATAATGCCATTCGCGCCGACCTGTACGCGCCGCTGGCGATGCAACCTACGCTGGCAGGGTCGCTCGAGAACGAACTGGAAGCGCGAGATCTCCGATTACTGACGGTCTACGGACGTCTGAAGCCTGGAATCGGTGTTCGTCAAGCCGCGGCCGAGGCACGGTTGATCAGCCAGCAACTCGCCCAGACATATCCGAAGACCAACAGCACCTGCTCCCTGATGGTTGCAACATACCGGATGAATCAATTGACCTCGGTCCCAATCACTACCATGCTTTGCCTTTTCCTAATGGTGCTGGCTGCGACGGTGCTCCTGATTGCTTGCGCCAATGTCATGAACCTGATGCTGAGCCGCGCCTCGGTCCGTTCGCGCGAGATCGCTGTGCGGCTGGCGATGGGTGCGAAGCGCAGCCGGTTGGTCCGTCAACTTTTGACCGAGAGCCTGGTGATCGCGATTCTCGGCGGAGTGGTGGGTCTTGTGGTGGCCCAAGCGGGTGCGCATCTCTTTTCGCAGATGCGCATTCCGGCCGACGTACCGGTGGTGATGGACGTGAGGCTCGATCGACAGGTACTTCTGTTCACGCTTGTGGTTTCTGTAGTCAGCGTCATTTTGTTCGGGCTAGCCCCGGCGCTGCAGAGCACCAAGCCAGACTTGGTTTCAGCTTTGAAGTCGAAAGCTGGCGCCGAGGGCAAGCGGAGTCGGCTGCTGGGAAGAAATGCGCTGGTGATCGCGCAGGTGGCGGCGTCCCTGCTATTGCTGGTTGCCGGGACTCAGGCCTATCGTGGCGCGTCGATTCTTCTTTCCGCGCCGGCTGGTTTTCGCTCTACCAACATTCTTCTCGCCAGCTTTAATCCCACACTGGCGCGGAACTCGGCCGAGCAAACCAAGCAGTTCTACCGTCGCTTGCTGGACCAGGCCCGAGTCCTGCCCGGCGTAAAATCCGCTGCCCTGGCCCAGGCAGTCCCCTATGTTCCCATGCCGCCCGCAATCCGGGTTATTCCCGAGGGTGTTCAGTTGCCCGCGGGAACAGGGGCGGTTAATGTGCTTTCGAACACCGTCAGCAATGACTACTTCGAAACCATCGACGTGCCGATTGTTGAAGGCCGCCACTTCGACAACAACGATCGGGAAGATTCCGAACGAGTGGCCATCGTGAATGAACAGTTTGCCAGCAACTACTATCCGAACCATAACGCGCTTGGCAAACGGCTGCGCTTGAACGGAACGGACGGAGCATTCGTCAAAATCGTTGGTGTGGCGAAGCAGAGCAAGTACACGTTCCCGATTGAGCCAGCTCTGGAACACCTGTACCTGCCGCTGGTGCAGAATCCCCCGACCGGCGTGGGCGGCGATTGGTCGCCTTCAGGGATGACACTCATGCTCGAAACCGAAGGTGCTTCCGGTGAAGCGGCGGGACCTCTGCGTGATCTGGTACGGCGGTTGGACTCGCGCCGGCCAATCTATAGCGTGCGGTCCATCGAGGAAGTTTTTGACATGCGTGCTACTAGAACGCTGGGCATGTTCATCAAGGCCATCGGAGCGCTGGCGATACTCGGCCTGGCGCTGGCGTTGATAGGGCTCTATGGACTAATGACATACGCGGTAAGCTTGCGCCAACGCGAGATCGGAATTCGCATGGCAATTGGGGGCGCCCCAGCCAGCGTGGTTGGCATGATTCTGCGGCAAGGGATGATGCTGGCCGCCAGTGGAGTTGCGCTCGGCTTAATGCTAAGCCTGTTGGCAAGTAAACCGACCGCAGTGAGAGTCTATGCCCATGGATTCGATTGGCCTCTGGTCGCGCTGGTGACGATCGCTCTTTTGCTCATGGCGGCACTGGGCGCGTATATACCGGCTCGTCGAGCCTCGCACGTTGATCCGAACACTGTCTTACGCCAAGAATAGATCGAACGCCGACAAACCTCCGAGAGGTGATGACATGAGAACCCTGATGCTGGGTGCTGGTGTGATCGGCAGCTTCAACGCGGCGCGGCTGAAGGAAGCGGGTCAGGACATAACATTGCTGGCGCGAGGGCGACGCCTGCAGGATCTGCGCGAACACGGTGTCGTGCTGGAGGACTTCCGAACCGAACGACGCACCATCACGCAGGTTCCACTCGTGGATCGGCTCGGAACAGATGACGCATACGATTTGGCCATCGTGGCCGTGAAAGCCGATCAGCTTTCTTCTACTCTTCCGATACTGGCGCAAAATCACCGCATCCCGAGTGTGCTGTTCCTGGGTAACAACGCGGCTGGCCCGCAGGAACTGATCGAGGCTCTCGGCCGGGAGCGCGTGTTACTTGGGATGCCCAACACAGGTGGAACACGCGTGGATCATGTCGTTCGCTATTTGTGGTCGCGTTGGTTCGTGGTCCTGTTCGGCGAATTAGATGACGTCGTCACGCCGCGCACACAGGCGATCGTGCGCCTGTTCCGGAGCGCCGGACTCTCCGCACGGGTGGTAAAGAACGTGGATGCCTACTTGAAGACCCACGCGGCCGGCCTGCCGGCATTAGCAGGTGCCGTCTACATGGCGGGTGGCCATGTCCGCCAACTCGCACACACGCCTGAAGCCATGAAGTTGAACTTACAAGCCTTTCGCGAGGCGCTGCGAGCGCTGCGTGCAGTTGGCGTTCCGTTGCGACCGTCCGCCACTCGGTTAGTGGAATGGATACCGGCACCGATAATGATTTTCGCTCTGCGCCTCATCCTGGATAGCAAGCTGGCGGAAATGGGAGCACAGCCGCACCTGGAGACGGCCTTGCGCGAAATGAAAGAGCTGGCCGACGAATTGCGCGCGATACTCCGCCAATCCGGCTTGCCGTCGCCGGCGAGCAATGTCCTGTTCGCGCAAATTGACGCTCAGTTTCGACTCAGATGTTCCGAATTTAGCGAGGCTGTTCCAACGCACACTGTCGCGTCAGAGCTCAGCTGACCTGGTTGAAAAGCTGTGCGCAGCTATACTGCGAGGCGAAATCTCGCTCCAGCGGCAGCTTCGGCCTTGTCACTCCGCCCTGAAACTTAGATCACTGACAGATGTTCACAAAAAATGTGAAATGCGAACGGGAGGGTTTCGGGGCCTTTTTTCAGCGACCCTATCCGCCCTGCGCGGTTTGAAGTAAGACCTCCGATCTACCTTCTCCCGAATTTTCGCATGGATGAAACTCCGATGAGCAAGCTACAACCTGACGGATCTTTCGCTTTCCCGCCGCCACAAGCTCGGAGCGGGACGACGCGGTCCACACCGATCGTCACCGTGCTCATGTCCGTGGGTCCCCCGGTTGGCGTTTCAGCATTCGCGGCGCTGCTGCTATGGCTGTCGGGCAATTGGCGTTGGATGGAGGGCTGGGCCTTCGGCGTCTGGTGGCTATCCTTCATGGTCACCCTTTATTTGTGGCTTCGCCTCAAGGATCCTGCGCTGCTGGCCGAGCGCATGCGCTTGCCCGGCAGCGGCGGTGAATCGCGCTCCGATATGGCTATCCTCTTCGCGATGAAACTGTGCTTCATGGCCTCGCTGTTTGTGTCGGCGCTGGATGTGCGCTTCGGTTGGACGCCTCGTCTGCCGCTGTGGAGCGAAGTATGCGGAGGCATCCTGCTCCTCGGAGGCAGTTTCTTCATGTTCCGCGCCTTCAGCGATAACACGTATGCATCGCAGTTGGTGCGTATTCAGAGCGAGCGTGGCCAGCATGTCATCGAAACGGGCGTCTACGGCTTGGTTCGCCACCCCATGTATCTTGGGGGAAGTCTAATGTTCGTTGGTGCCCCCCTGCTGCTCGGCTCGGTTTGTGGTCTTCTCCTCGGTCTGGCCGCAGTCGGGTCACTCATTCTGCGCATCTTTGGCGAGGAGAAGCTGTTGGCACGCGATCTGGAAGGCTACCGGGCCTATTGCGAGAGAGTGCGGTACCGCCTTATACCGTACATCTGGTAAGCACCCCGTCCTGGCAACCCTGGCACAAATGCCAAGGCAACACGTCGGACCACATCTGCTGTCCGGCTGCAATTCGCTCCTACAAGTGCTTCTTGTTAGACTCCTGCACAATGCCATTTCTCTTCAGCAGGGTAAAGCTCGACAAATCCGGCGGCTCTCTGCGCCGTGCGTTCACGTATCCCTTTTATGACTGGGCCAGCGAAATGCCGACTTCCAAACGCATCCTCATGTATGTTGGCATTGTTCTTCAAGGATATGCTTTCTACTTCACGCTGATGTGGGCTATCCGGTTGCCGGAGTCGTTGAATTGGGTTTTGTTTGTACCACCGAGAAGGCCAGTCGGTTATGTCTTGATGGCCGTGGCTTACTTCAGCGGCCGTTGGATCCAGAATGGAATGCTAACTTCAGAATTTATTCGCAAGACACAGCTGGAAACCGACCAAATAGCAGCACGACAGATCCAGCAGACGCTCCAGCCTGGCAAGCTCGAAGACTTGCCGGGCTACGAGGTGGAAGCATTTTACAAACCCTTGCGTGAGGTGGGTGGCGATTACTTCGACGTGATCGACCTTCCTGCCAACCGAACACTATTCGCGTTGGCGGATGTGTCGGGCAAGGGAATGCCGGCTGCCCTGCTCGCGGCCAATATACAAGCTTTGGTCAGGAGCATCGCCAGTGCGGAATCGAACCCGCTGGCAATGGCCAAACAGATCAACCAACACTTGAGTCGATATACCCCGGTTGATCGCTTTGCTACGGCCGTGTTCATTGTGCTTAGCCGCCAGTCGGGAGAATTGGCGTATGTGAATGCCGGTCACAATGCGCCGATTCTCTCTTCTTCCCTATCAACCACATTTCTGGAAGCCACAGGCCTGCCCCTCGGACTGTTTGCCGATGCGCAGTACGAATCTCGTACAGCCGTGATGAGTCGAGGTAGTACCCTACTCATGTTCTCAGATGGCTTGACCGACTCGATTCGGGGCGGGCATGCTGAAAATCGTTTGGTTGATGCCGTCGCGGAGAGAGCGCAACGAACAATGGCAAATCTCAAATCGCTAATAGATCCGAAATTCAACGAGGATGATGTCACCATATTACTGGTGAAGCGTATTGCAGGTTTTTCCAGCGGCCTGTCTGCATAGGAACCGCAGCTACAGAAAGGGCGAACGTCCGGGTTCGGCCGACTCTCAGTTAGGCGGCGACTGGGCAATAGGTTGGTTCATTCCGAGTTGACGTGAGCTTCGAATCAGCTATTGAATATTGAACAATATAGGGACATTTCTGGAATTTTCTGCTGCTCTGCCCTGCATGGGGAAATCCAGCAGGAGTTTGCAGAGACTTTGAGGCACTGGAGCAGCGGCGGATGGAAGCAGCGCCGGGCCTGTTGAACCCTATTTGAGCAGATTGGACGCACTGCTGCGGTACATGGGTTTGAAAATTCAAGTTCAATCCGCCCCAAGCTTCCCTGCCGCGATGAGCATTCGTCACAGAACGGAGCGGCAGCGGTCACTGACAAAAGAGTCACGCCCGCGCTGCAATTCCCGTAGATGTACGTGCAGGATTTATCAGCCTTCCCGCTAATCACCTGAGGGCGCAATCAGAAAACACGTAAGCGAATCCTTCCAGGGAGGTCTCCCATGACACGCGCACGTGTTGCAGTTCATATATTCAGCGTCGTCGCTCTCGTGATCTCCTTCACGCTGATCGGCGCAGCGCAGAATCCCGTACCTTTCCTAACTCAACCTCTCATACCCGCCGCCATTGCTCCACTATCGCCCGTAGCTATGTTCAAGCTCACGGTGAATGGAACGGGATTTGTTCGAGGAGCGACGGTGAACTGGAACGGCAGCCCGCTGCCGACCACGTTCGTGAACAGGTCACGACTGATCGCCTACATTCCTCCGTCGGACCTGGCTACCCCCACCACAGCCTGGATCACGGTGGTGAATCCCAGCCCCGGCGGTGGCACGTCAAATATGTTGTCGCTGCCGGTCAACCGCCCGTCATCGCGCCTCTCGTTTCAACGCCAGGACTATTACGTCGGCACCATGCCTGCGTTTTCAACGGCGTTTGACATACTTGGGAATAGAATTCTGGATCTGGCGGTTCCAACCAACAATAACGGTGAGGGGCAGGTTTTATTCTTGCTCGGCAATGGGGACGGCACGTTTCGCTACGGAGACACGTATCAGGTTGGCTGGGGTACGGTGAAGCCGATACTTGCCGATTTCAATCGCGACGGAATACTGGATTGCGCCCTGGCCGTACACTCGCCGAGTGCGATGGGCGTGCTGCTGGGTATCGGTCCCGGCGAATTCGGGTCGCCACTTTATTACGCAACAGGTGCCTCTCCCACCTGGGACATCGCGGCGGACTTCAATAAAGACGGAAAGCTGGACCTGGCAACGGTGAACGCGGCAGGCTACTCGGTGTCCATTCTGCTGGGCAACGGCGATGGCACTTTCCAGCCCAACGTTGACTATCCGCTGGGGTCTTATCCAACCGCTCTTGCGGCGGGCGACGTTAACGGTGACGGCAATCTTGACCTGGTGGTCGCCAATTACGGCGCAAACGCGGCGACGGTTTTGCTTGGCAACGGCGATGGCACTTTCCGCCCGCCGGTGAACTACCCCGCAGGCTTCGGTGCTGGCCGGGTTGCGGTTGCAGACTTGAATGGAGATGGCAAGCTCGACATCGTACTCGCCAATCAAGGTGAAGCCACCGTTTCCGTCCTGCTGGGCAACGGCGACGGAACATTCCGACCGCAGCTGGGATACCCCACGACGGCACCTGGGATGGGCCTGGATATCGCTGACATGAACGATGACGGCAAGCTCGACCTGGTGGTGGCGACGGATGACAATACCGTGAACATTCTTCTGGGTAACGGTGATGGGACATTTCAAGCGCCGCTATCGTTCCCGGTAGCGAGCGAGCCGTTCGATTCTTCCGCCGCCGACTTCAACCGGGACGGGCGAATGGATATTGTCACGTCGAGTTACGGAGAAAATTCGATTTCCGTCCTGATTCAACACTATTGAGCATCACATAACATAGCTACAATGGAAGCAGCTGTGCCTGCTTCCAGAAGGCCATGACCAATGTAGGGAGTCGGCACATACGCCGCAGCGCCTTCCGCGCATAGTGGCTCACCGGCTCACCGGCCGTGGTGATAAGGGTCACTGACGCACGAGAACAGAAATGACAACATTTTGCAGGTTTCGATCCCGGGGTCTGTGTACGCGACTCTCTCTCCAATTAGGCCTCTCACTTAACGATTGATTACGTCGCACTCGGTGCAGGAGGTCCACCATGCCAGGCAAAGTTACGAATGTCTCAGCTGCGAAGGCCGAGGAAGGCTCGCTCGAATTGACGGAAGAGTTGATTCGGCTAAGGGCCTATCGGCTTTACGAAGGTCGGGGCTGCGAAGACGGTCACGACCTCGATGATTGGTTCCAGGCAGAGGCCGAAGTATTCGGCAAGAAATCCGCTGGCACTGCTGAATCAGGGGCTACGGAAGGCAAGGGTAAGGCTGCGGCAGCGTAAAGGAACGCCTTGCTCACGTTCATGACGGTGCAAAGCAAAGGAGGAGGTATGTTTTGCGACCGATGCGGCACCGCTGTGCAGCCGGACCAGCGCTTTTGCGGACGATGTGGCAAAGAGTTCTCGGGGACCATCGCCTCTGCTTATCCGCAGCCTAATCGCGTGCAGGAGCACATCCGCCTATTGGGCATTCTGTGGCTGGCACTATCGGCGATCAATGCCGTTGTCGGTATTGTGCTGTGCCTCCTTGCCAATACCGTGTTCGCGCATCTGCACGAAATGGGAGCGCCGCCGGAGACGCCCGCCGCATTTCTGCGTTCGCTCTTCAGCTTGATCGGCGGCCTCATGTTGATCAAAGCCGCTGCCGGTTTCTTTGCAGGCTGGGGACTGCTGCGGCGCCAACCTTGGGCGCGCATGCTGACCATCGTTCTTTCCTTCCTGGCGTTGTTCCACATTCCGCTCGGAACTGCACTGGGCATTTACAGCCTCTGGGTTTTGCTGCCGGCGCAGTCGGAGCGGGAATACGAACAAGCGGCACGGAGTGCCGGAGCGGCCTAAGGCGACTGAGCCTCTTCTTCGAAAAGAGGGTTTATGACAGGCGAGTGTGCATCGCTGGAAATCATTGAGGATTTTCTCGCTCAAAAGCGCATTGCGATGGCAGGAATCTCGCGCGACCCCGCGAATTTCAGCCTGAAGCTGTTTGAAGAGTTGTGCCGGCGTGGGTATGACGTCGTTCCTGTGAATCCCAACACGGCAGAAGTCCAGGGACGACGATGCTTCGCCCGCGTCCAGGACATCCATCCCCAGTTGAAGGAGTCCTGCTGATGACCTCGCCGGAGGCCACGGAAACAGTTGTGAACGACTGCGCCGAGGCAGCCATCCGGCGGGTTTGGATGTACCGAGCCGGAGGGAGAGGCTCCGTGAGTTCCAAGGCGATCCAGTTCTGCCGCGAGCGTGGGATTCAGCTGGTTCCGGGGCAGTGTCCGTTTATGTTTTTGCCTCAGGCTGCGGGTTTCCATCGCTTTCATGGGTTCATACGCAAGATCACCGGGCGCTATCCACCGCGCACCGATTCCAGAACTCGAATGCCGAAGCCCGCGTAGAACTTGAAGAAATATGAGCCTGATTTAGGGCCACCGGACAAAATGAACTCTTTGTTGCTGAACGAGCGGGTTGCGTGGGGAGCTCTCTACCGGGTGGGCGGCCTCTCTGCACTGATCGCTGCTGTTCTCGAAATAGGGGCCGTATTTGTCAGCATCATCTTTGCGCGCGCGGTTCCCGGTCCTGCGCCGGGCGCTGTTGTGCAGTGGTTCACATTACTTCGTGACCACAGATTCGTGGGCCTTACATATCTCGGTGTCCTTGACCTTATTGCCATTGCTCTCATCAGTATGATGTTCCTCGCCTTGTGTGTAGCCCTTCGCCGAGGTCACACCACTTCCATGGCAGTTGCTGCGGCGCTCGCATTTCTGGGGACAGCTGTCTACCTCGCGACCAGCACCGTCGCTCCCATGGTCTCTCTGAGCGACCAATATGCGGCGGCGACAACCGATGCAAAGAGGACCCTGCTGGTGGCAGCAGGCCATGCCGTTCTCGCCGTGGGAGGTGTGGGTACCGGTGCTTATATGTCATTCCTTCTCATGGGCGTCGCCGGCTTGGTGATCTCGGTGGTCATGCTTCGAACGAGCATCTTCAGCAGAGTCGCGGCCTACGTGGGCATCCTCGCGAACGTCGCCACGCTGGCTTACTATCTGGTGCCGCTGGTCGCACCCTCCGCTGGCGTCCTCTTCCTTTGGATCTCTGGCTTGCTGTTCCTGATTTGGATGATCCTGGTGGGTTACAGGCTGGTCACGTACGCTCCATTGCCCGTAATGAAAGAAGACATGAATTGGATTGATCCATGATGAACAGCCGCGAACCCGGCCAATGGGGTGTCTGGAACCCGAATCAAGAAGTTCCATCACGCCAGTTCGGGAAGGGATTTCGGGACGAATTCTTGAAAGAAAGAATCCTGCTGAAGGTATGGATACCAGTAGTTGTTCGTTTGGCCTCTGCCCACGGGCGCTAGAGCTCCCGAATACCGGCGAATCGAAAGTAATTCTCAAACTGGCGATAACAGGGCAAGGCGCTCATCGAGCGCATTAGCATCCGACGACAGGAAAGGTACTGGTAAACGCCCCAGGGTCTAGGAATGACATTGGCATATTTTCGCGGCAGCCATCCACTTAAGCAAAAAGTCCCCATCTCCGGCAAGCGACCGAGAAACCTGTCGCGTACTTGCCAACCCAGGTAGTGAGCGATAAAGGACGTTGAACTAAGCCGCGAGCGGCAGTTTTGAGAGGTCTCTCGTCTTCGGATTTGTTTTTCATTGTGGGTCAGTTTGGGCTGCGAGGTCCCACGCGCGCTCCTCGTGATCGCAGCGACTTTTGATGTTGTCATTGGTAGCGGAGGTTTCACCAATGACTGCACTCAGAAAGCGGATGCTGGAGGATCTCCACATTCGCAACTACGCGCCGACGACCATTGCCTGCTATATCCGTTCCGTCGCCGAGTTTGCTAAGCACTTCAACAAGCCGCCCGACCAGTTGGGCCCGGAAGAGATCCGGTCCTGGCAGTTATTCCTGCTCAACCAAAAGCGAGTCAAGCTCTCCACTTACATTCAGGCCGTCTGTGCGCTCCGCTTTTTCTACCAGCACACACTGCACCGGAGATTCGAGATCGACCGCATCCCATTGCCTCGCTATGAGAAGAAGCTACCCGTCATTTTGAGCAAGGCCGAGGTCAAGGCGTTGCTCGAAGCGCCCAGGAACCTCAAACACCGGGCAATGCTGGCTACTATGTACGGCGCAGGGCTCCGCGTATCGGAAGTGGTCAACCTGAAGGTCTCCGACCTCGATCGTGAACGCCACGTGATCTGGGTTCGCGGCGGTAAAGGCCACAAGGACCGGCAAGTGATGTTGGGCGGCCCTCTGCGCGACTTGCTGGCAGGGTACTGGCGCTGCAAGCGTCCCGCCAAGTGGCTTTTCCCAGGAGCAGTGCCGGATCGCCCGATCGGAACCGATAGCGTTTTCCGCGCTTGCCAGAAGGCGGCGAGGATGGCCGGCATCACCAAACCGATTCATCCACATTCGCTGCGCCACGCGTTTGCAACGCATCTGCTGGACGAGGGAGTGAACCTGCTCGTGATTCAGACCCTGCTGGGTCACGCGCACCTCAAAACCACGGCGCGCTATCTGCATCTCTCCGACAGCGCCGTTCGTTCCACCAGAAGTCCGCTGGAAACGCTGGGCTCACTCGATCTCGTCCGCGCCGGCGGAGCCATTTCACCGGAACCATGAGCGAGCATCGGCTCGAAGTAGCCGATGTCTTCCGCACGTTCGAAAAGAAGTTCTTCGCACAAGGGGGCCAAGGGCTCGGCGCTCATCAGCGAAAAGCTTTCGCAGCGATCCGCGACTGCCGCACCGCCGCGCTCGGCGGCCATGTGGAGTACGTGGAAGAGTGCGATGTGTGCGGGCATCGGGTCATCTCCTACAACTCGTGCCGCAACCGCCATTGCCCAAAATGTCAGGCCATGGCTCGCGCTAAATGGCTGGCCGAACGGGAAGCCGAACTGTTGCCCGTTCCCTACTTCCACGTCGTATTTACGCTACCGCAGAAAGTCGGCGGTTTGGCGTTACAGAATGAGCGCCAGATTTACCGCATCCTGTTCCGCGCGGCGTCGGAGACGCTGCTCACGATCGCGGCTGATCCCAGGCATCTGGGAGCAGCGATCGGCTTCTTAGCGGTACTGCACACCTAGGGGCAGAGTCTCCACTTGCATCCTCATCTGCACTGCGTGGTTCCCGGCGGCGGTATCAGCCGGGACGGCCTTCGCTGGATCGGATGCAAGAAACAGTCGTTCTTTCTCCCGGTGAAGGTTTTGAGCAGCCGGTTTAGACGACTGTTTCTGACTTACCTGAGGGAGTCATTTGGGGAAGGCAGACTTAACTTTCATGGTGAGATGGCCGCTCTTGCCCAGCCAGCGGTGTTCGAGTCTGTGTGTCAACAGGCCCAAAAAATCAAATGGGTTGTCTTTGTCAAACCTCCCTTTGGCGGCCCCGAGCAGGTCTTGAAGTATCTGGCACGCTACACACATCGGGTGGCCATCTCCAATCGGCGGCTGTTATCGATGCAAGATGGTCGCGTGGCCTTTAACTACAAGGATTATGCCAACGGCAATCAGACGAAGGTCATGACGCTGGAAGCGACCGAGTTCATCCGCCGTTTTCTGCTCCATATCTTGCCCAGCGGATTTGTGCGCATTCGACAGTTCGGCTTTCTGGCCAATCGAGGGCGCGGCAAGAAACTGGCGCTATGCAGAACGCTGCTTGGCCCGCCTGCACCTGAGAAGGTCACCGGCATCGACCTCAAAGAAAAACTCGCCGACCACGAACGCAAATCTTGTCCCGTGTGCAAGATCGGCCACTTGGTTCTCGTTCGGCTCGTTCCTGGGGCGCGCCTGCCTTCGTCGTCTCCACGTTTGGATTCTTCATGAGGTTTGTATTTCGAAATGCCGATCCGGTAACAGCCTTTTCTCAGGCTGAGGGAGAACTGCGCGCAAACGCCTACTTCAGCACGGAAACATCAACCCAAGCCCTGCCAGATTGCCAACACCGGCCGCTGCGATTCCTTGCCGCGTGGCTTAGGAGGCCCTTCTGGCAATGTGGGCACCCCACACTCCGAAGCCCAAAAACGATTCAATCCCCATAGCCCACGGTCCGGCTCAGTTCAACGCATTCTATCCGCAATGCTCCGGCAGAGATCTAATTCACTCCTAAAGCACTTTTGACCGGAGCACTGCGGATAGAATCCTAGACGTTATCGCGTTAGAGGGATCCAAGAGCTTCACGCCCTGCCGTTCCTGGATGTTGGCCGTAACGTCCTTTATCGCTCACTACCTGGGTTGGCAAGTACGCGACAGGTTTCTCGGTCGCTTGCCGGAGATGGGGACTTTTTGCTTAAGTGGATGGCTGCCGCGAAAATATGCCAATGTCATTCCTAG
>Ga0335078_10004000_pt1 | contig 21912 bp, 18 predicted proteins | sample Lox_Sample_32_FD_206711 | JGI IMG/M metagenome (GOLD analysis project Ga0335078, IMG submission 206711) | Soil microbial communities from Loxahatchee National Wildlife Refuge, Florida, United States - Lox_Sample_3.2 | ecosystem: Environmental > Terrestrial > Soil > Wetlands | place: USA...
CCGCACGTGCCATTCCCTTATTACGCCGAATCCTGGACCGGCCTGGAATACCTCGCTGCCGCCCACCTGCTCTTCGCCGGCATGACGAACGAAGGCGTCGAGGCCGTCCGCAACGTGCGCGCGCGTTACGATGGGGAACGGCGCAACCCGTGGAATGAGCCCGAGTGCGGCCATCACTACGCGCGCGCCATGGCGAGCTGGAGCACGCTCCTGGCCGCCAGCGGCTTCCGTTACCACGGCGGCGAGCAGTCGGTCATTATCAAAGCTGCGCCTGGCTTCCGCTGCTTTTGGAGTACCGCGACCGGATGGGGGACCTTCCGCGTCAATGCGGCCGGCGCCACACTGCGCGTCGATCACGGCAAGCTCGCGGTGCGGACCGCCATCGTCAACGGAAAAAAATCAGGGCGCAACGCGACGGTCGCCGAAGGACAGGAGCTGGCGCTGTGACGCAGGCGGGCCACGCGAAAGTGGCGAGCGATCGCCTCCCGGGTGACGGGCAAGCTGGAGCATGCCGCACCGGTGGCTCCCGAGGGTTCAGTGGCGCGTGCTTTAGCCTGCCTGTATTCCCGTCTCCATTCCTATGCCGAGGATGGTGAACACCGCCGATTCCGCGTGCGAAGCGCCGAAGCCGATCATTGCAGTGGTTGGCGGCTTCCTGGGCGCAGGCAAGACCACGCTGATTCTCAAGGCCGCGCGCCTCGTCCAGCAGCGGGGTCTGCGCGTGGCGGCGATTCTCAACGATCAGGGCGACGACCTGGTAGACACTCACTACGCGAGCGCCATGGGCCTTGCCTGCGATCAAGTCACGGGTGGCTGCTTCTGCTGCCGCTTTCCCGACTTACTGGAGGCTGCCGGGCGCCTGATCGAGCATCGGCCCGCTGTGATCTTCGCCGAAGCCGTCGGGAGCTGCACCGATATCGTGGCTACCACGCTGCGCCCCCTACTGCGCGACCAGCAGGACCGCTTCCGCATTGCGCCGCTGACCGTGGTCCTCCATCCGCAGCGGGTTTTCGGTAGCCCCCACCTCGATTTCCTCTGCGCGAACCAGTTGGCCGAAGCCGACATCGTTTTCGAACGCGGTGAAAGTGTCCAAGGCTGGATCGACCGCTTACTCTCCGGCTCGGTTCCGGCCGGAGCCAGGGCCTTGGACATCGATTATGCGCGCTACGCCGAGGCCGAAGCCGCGCTGGCATGGATGAACGCCCGCGTTACCGCGCATACCGCGCCGCCCATCTCCTCACCCATGTTAGTCGGGCCACTGCTCGACCGTCTGGAGCCGCAGATCCGCATCGTACACTTGAAGCTGTTCGCGCAATCGGACACAGGTTACCTGAAGGCCGCGCTCACCGCCAACGGCCAGGAGCCGATGGTAGAGGGCGCGCTCGACGCCTCGCCGTCCAGCAAGCACGAAATCTTATTGAACCTGCGTGCGCTCGATGACCCCGAAACGCTGCGCACCATCGTGCAGCGCGAATTCGCCGCCTTGCCCGCCCGCCTCGAATGGCAGCACCTGCAGTGCTTCCGGCCCTCGCCGCCGGTGCCCTACCAGCGCATGTAAACTGTTGCAACAGCCACGCTCGCCCATTTGCAGGACCGGTTACTGCGCCGGAAAAGCGTCGGCCCCAATTGTGCCCTCGAGCTCTTGGAGGTATTCGGGCGCGCTGCATTTGGCGAATTGTCTGCGCGACTCCGCCAGCCGCGACTCGAGGTCGAAACCATGGACGGCGGCGCCGCTTGCGCAGAACTCCTCCAGCGCACGAACGTGGCGCGTCCAGAGAGCGACGTCGCGCGCCTGTTTGGCGCGCAACCGCTCGCAGTACCAGCCGCTGGTCATCAGATATTCGCGCGTGAACAGGGCGCGCACCTCGGCGTCCTCGACTCCCTTCCCCTGGTAGGAGCCGTTGGCCATGATTTCCAGGAGCGCCCGCAGCGGGGGGCAGGCCGCCTCGACGCTGCCATCCTCGAAATACTGGCGGGCGACACGCGTTTGCGCTTCCACAATCGCGTCCACGCCCGCCGCGAATTGGACCAGATCCTGCTGCTCCGGGCGCAACATCTCTTCCGTGAATACCGCATCCGGCGTTTCGAAAAGCCGCCCGAGGAACCGGTCAACGAAGAGAGGCGTGATGCGATACCCGAGGCGGCTGGCCAGCACCGTCCGGTCCTCCAGGCAGAAATCGCAGACCTTCTCGAGGTAACCGTTCGCCTTCAGAAACTCGGGGTCGCGCTCGTGCACGCGCATGCGGCACCAGATTTCCGGAACCAACAGGCTCACGTCGTGGTCGACCCGGTAATGCGGTCCCACGTAGCCGGCCGAAGTGGTGAAGCCTGCGTAGCCGGTCAGCATGAACGATACCAGCGCATTGTTCAGATCCACAACCGGAGGCAGCGCGTTGAAGGCCGCTTTGGTGAGCGCGCCCTCGGTGCCGAAGCCGGTGGTCGCCGGCGATTTGCCGGTCAGGCTGCAAATGAAATCCATGAATAGCTCCGGCAGTTCCTGGTAATGGATCGGGCTGTAAACCGCAAGCGGCGGCAAGCCGGCCTTGAGATTCGCCGGACTGTTTCTTCTTCCCGCCAGCACCGCGTTTACCGGAAGATACACCGGCCGCCCGGCGGCAATGCCGCGCGCCAGTCTGGCGGCGATTTGAGCCAGGTAAAGATCGCGCGGATGCGCCAGGTCGGGCCGCCGCTGCAGGTACCGCGGGTTCGTGGACCGTGTCCCGTTAATCATCCGCGGATGCGCCGAGGAAACCACGTACTCCGCCTCCGGGTGCTCGGTGAAGCTGGCCAGAAGGCGCTTCATCGGCTCGGAGTATTGATCGAACTCCGCCACGTGCTCCACCATCGCCCGCGCGGCGCCGATCGTAATCGGCTCGAAGTTGGAGAGGAAGTTTCCCGCGCCGGCGATGTCGGCTTCCGCCTGCGTGTCCACGCCGCGGTAAATTGCGTCGTCGGGCCGCTGGAAGAGCAGCCGCTCGCAGTTCGCCACCAGCTTGACGCTCGGATTGTCGTACTCCGGATCCAGATCGTTCAGAGCTCTGCGCGGCAGCACGATCGAGGCGGTGATATCATCCTCCATCTGCACCTTTTCGGCGGGACAGAAATCCGGCCGCAGCTTGTAGATCCGCCATGCGCCTTCCCGATCGTAGCCCACGCGCAGGTAATTGCAGACCAGCTTCTGATCGTCAAACTTCAGTTCGTGTCCCAGAAAACCGTTGATCCGGTCCACCGTGAAGTGCTCGCGCCAGTTTTCCCCCCATTCGGGCCGATAGTAACGTTTGAGCGTGAAGACCAGCTGGCGGACGGTTTGCGAAAGCTCGCGCGCCCAGGCGTTGTGCTCGTCGGTGTAGTTAGCCGAAGGCGTTAATAGCTGAATCACTGACCCAAGCGATCGCGCCTGGCTGAGAATCGGCCTTTTCGAACGCTCGTCAGGCGGCCGTTGCCGATAGATGGAGGAAAAGTCCCTGGCGAGGATTTCCGCCACCTGCTCCATATCGCGGTGGTAGTCTTTCACATAAACCGACCCCTTCAGCACTGCGTCGGCGATCGACTTGGAAATCTCGGACTTCCCGCCGCCGGAAACCGTGCACGGCTTGTGGCAAAAAGTGCCGCGCGGACGCGATCCCACCAGGCGCCATGCGGTTCCGCCCACCTGCTTCTGCAGCTTGATCCGAAAACCGGAAGGCAGTACGTACACGGCGCCGGCGCGCAAGGCGAGCCGCGCGTCCGTGCCGCCATTCCGCCAATGGACGAATCCTTCGCGAGTGTGGAAGCTTGCGTCCTCGGGCACATAGTACACGTTGGGAAACCGCCGGTCGACGGCATGGCCGTCGGCCTCGAGCGCCACCAGATCTCCCAGCAGGCCGAGCGCGTCGGCGAAGGAAGCCTTCTTCAGGCTGACCGTGCGATCGGCATAGAAATCCTGCCCGAGGACGTAAGTCGCAAAGGCCAGCGCGCCGCCGGCGTGTTCCTCCTCGCACGAACCGTATAAGTTGGCCGCGAAGCTGATCTGGGTCTTTACCTCTTTCTTGCAGTACCCGTAATAGTTGTCTGCGATCAGCGTGACCATCACACCGCGCGCATCCCGGCACGCCACCTTGAACGCGCGGCCGCCATTGTACGGTTCGTCTTCGTTGGTCCAGCACATGCCGTCGCGCCGCTGCCGCTCGGTAGCCTGGCTCGCGTGCGGCAGTCCCAGGGCTCTCTTGCGAATGCCCACCAGGTGCGGCGCCAGCACGACGCACCCGGTGTGTCCCGTCCAATGCATGGCATCGAGCGCCGCGTCGTTTTCCGGAAGGTACGGATCGCCGCCGTTGCCGAATATGCTCTCCACAAAATCGAGATTGCTCACCAGGCTGCCGGGCGCGATAAACCGGATTTCCATCGTTTTCTCCGGTTCCGAACCGGCGGCCGGACACACCAGAGGCCGCAGCAGCAGGGAGACAAAGCAACGCGCGCGCTCCTCCTGATCGGCCGTGAACGGCAGCGTGAGCAGGTCGGGAGGAGGCCGCAGAGCCTCGCTCCAGAGCGCTGCAAAGGCCTGTTTGGGAACGGCAGCTTTGTCGGCAGGAACCGGAAGTCCACCCTCGGCGATGTGAAACAGGCCCAGCGTAGTCCGCCGGTCGCTGCGCGGATTGTGCAGCACGCCTTGCGGCACACGATAGGAGTTCAGATACGGCGAGGCGAATGCATCCGAGGTCACCGGCAAAGAGAGCACGCGCGCCATGCCCTCGCGGTCCAGCACAAATGTGTGGGCCGGGAGCCGCGCCACGCCGCGCGGGCAAACATCCGCAAGGTATGCTTCCAGAAAACTCTGGATACGGTGGTCACTCGCGCACAGCCAGTTTCCCAGTTGCCGGTCTTTTTGGCAGTAGTTGCGCAGCAGCGGCCCGGCAATTTCGAGGAAGTCGGCCCCGGCGGTGTGCTGGCTGACCGGCTCGCCCAAGGCCGCCAGCTTGAGATTGATGTAGCGGTCTAGCTCCTCGTCCCGCTTGCGGAGCGGATGCGGGACAGCCGGTGCAGCCATACCTCTGCCTCCATACGAACTTTCAGAATTCAAGAGGGACGAACACGTGGTCCGCAGCGCGCCTCTGTGCGCGGGCAATCAGCCCGGCTCAAGCGCTCTTCCCAGCTTAATACACATTGCGATTTCGCTTCAGCGATACACTTGGACTGGAGGTGAACTGTGTATTGTCCCGAATGCCTCGTTGAGTACCGCGACGGTTTCACCGTGTGCTCGGATTGCCGGGTCGCCCTGGTAGCCGGCACACCTCCGGGGGAGCCCGCCAGCACCTTCGATCCCACTCTGGACCTCGTCGTAGTGCTGGAGACAAACGATCCCGTCCAGCTTGCCATGGCGAAAGGACTGATCGAGGACGCCGGGATTCCGTTCTTCGTCCTCGGCCAAATCGCAACCCTGGTCCAGGACGTGGACGCGTTTCTCCATAAGTGGGTCCGTGTGCAGGTGCCGCAAGACCGCGAGGCAGAAGCGAGGGAGTTGTTACAAGAACTGATGCAAGACGACGCCACCCCTCAAGGCGATGGTGAGAACGCCGTCGAAGAGCCGGGGAAATAGTGCCCGCAGGGTCTCAATACTGCGTCTTTGACAGATACCCGAAGCTCTGTCGCAGGCTGTTGACCGGGTCGCCGGGAGTCTCATCCTGCTCGACAAAATAATGCTGCACGCCGGCCGAGGCGGCTGCGCGCAAGATCGCCGGCCAGTCGAGCGTTCCGTTGCCCACCTCCTTGAATGCCGTACGGTCCACCGACTCCTTGAACAGCAGCGGCGTGCCCGGCGCTTTATCCTTCAAATGCACCAGCGGCACCCGCCCGCTTAGCTTCCTCAGTAAATCCGCCGGGTCATGGCCGGCCACGCTCGCCCAGAAGCAGTCCAGTTCGAACCCGCAGAGGTTCTTGTCGAGGCGCTCCGTCATCACCTCAAACCCGGTTGTTCCTTCGAGCGGCTCGAATTCGAAAGCATGGTTGTGGTAACAGAAGCCCAGGCCCGCTGCGCGGCACCGTTCGGCCGCCCGGTTTAGCTTGTCGGTGAGAGCGCGGAACTTCTCCAGCCCGCCGCGCTCGGCCGGCGGCAGATACGGAAAAACGGCGTAGGCGAAGCCCCACTTCTTCACCCGGTCGACGGCCCGCGCCAGATCGTCCTCCTTGCCTCGGTTTATCAGAGTATTGTCCAGATGAACGCTCACCGCCTTCAGTTGAGTGGTCTGGATGAACGGCCAGAGGCGGTCGAGACCGATATAGGTCGCCTCAATCTCGCGATAGCCGATCGCCTCGATGGCGTGCAGCGTCTCGGCCGGCATCCGCGGCAGCACTTCCCGGACCGTGTAAAGCTGTGCACCAATCACGCTGAGTTGCCGCGCCACCAGCCTAGCTGCGGGCAGCGCCGCCAGCGAGACGGACTTGAGTAGATCGCGCCGGTTGAACATAGAAGCATTGTAAGCACTAGCGCCAGCGAAACAGCTTCAGCGCCAGGCCGAAGCAGACGACCAGCCAGCCGGCCAGAATCCCCATCTCCGGTGTCAGTTGCGCCAGGCCTGCTCCCTGGAGCATATTCATCCGGAGCGCGTCGATGGCAGCCGTCAATGGGAGCGCTTTGATGATCGGTTGCACGATGTCGGGGAACCGCTGGGCGGAAAAAAACACGCCCGAGACAATCCACATGGGCATCATCACCGTATTCATCAAACCCGACGCGGCCTCGATGGTTCTGGCTCGGGATGCGATCAGCAATCCGAGCGCGCTGAACGAGAGCGAACCCAGCACGCACAGCAACAACAGATCGGCCAGCGAGCCCCGCGCAGGTACCCCGAACACCAGCCTGCCGAACCCCAGCACCACGCCGACTTCCACCACCAGCAGCACCAGCCGCGAGAGCAGAAATGACGCCAGGTAGTAGGGCCGAGGCATGGGCGTTGCGATCAGCCGCTTCATCAGTTTCTTGCGCCGCGCGTCGACAATCGCGAAGCCCATGCCCCAGATCGCGCTCCCCATCAAGTTCATCCCCAGCAGGCCAGGTATCAGGAAATCGATGTAGCGGGAGCCGGGCTCGCGCATGAACTGGTCGCTGGAAGTTACCGGGTCGACGCGCCCGGCGGCACGCTGGATGGCGCGGTCCGCCAGCATGCGCGCGGAGCGCCCCTCCGGGTTGGTATCGTCGTAACGGTAAACAACGCGCCCGCCCGGCCCGGGCACCGCCAGTAATGCCACCTTGCCGGTGCGCAATGCTTCTTCCGCGGCGGCAGGCGCCATCTCAGACACGTCCAACAGCTTCTCCTGGCGGAGGGATTGCGTCAGTTGCGGTGTGACGGCGGCGATTCTAAGCACGTCCGCGGGGCGGTTGCGAAACGCGATGCCCAGCCCCGCGGCCAGCAGAACGGGGAAGATGAAGACCCAGAACAGCGCCTCCGGTTCACGAATAAACTCCAGAAAGCGCACCTGGGTCAGCCGCGCCAGCGGATGGTCCGCCCACACCGCCCGAGGCGGAGCTTTGCCCGCGGCATCGGCCGTCCGCAGATCGGGGATGGTGACGTCACTCATCGCGCAAATGCCGTCCCGTCAAGGTGACGAAGACGTCCTCAAGCGAAGCGGAATGGGTTCGCAATTCGGTCAGCGTTGCGCCCTGCCGCCCGAGTTCGTCGAGCAGTGCGGGCACGGCGCGATGGAGTTCGGTGACCAGCATTTCCACGTTCCCATTCTCGCTTCGTACGTCGCGAACGCCTTCAATCTGGCGCAACGCCGGGATCGCGACCGGCTTCGCCGCGCTTCCCGCTGAAAACTCGACGACGTGCTCGACGCCGATGGAAGCAATCAGCTCGCGCGGCGTGCCGAGCGCGATGACCTTGCCATGATCCATAATGGCGATGCGGTCGCAGAGGCGTTCTGCTTCATCCATATAGTGCGTCGTCAGCAGAATCGTCCGGCCCGATGCCTTGAACTGTTCGATCAAGTCCCAAAGCTGGCGTCGGGCCTGCGGATCGAGGCCGGTGGTCGGCTCGTCGAGGAACAGAAAATCGGGGTCGCCCACCAGCGCGCACGCCATCGCCAGGCGCTGCTTCTGCCCGCCGGAAAGATTGCCCACCCGCGATTTCTGTTTTTCTTCCAGTTGCACCAGAGCGATTACCTCCGCCGGCGTGGGCCCTGCATGGTAAAAGCTGCGGAACAGGCGGACCGTCTCCAGAACGGTGAGCTTGTCGGCAAGTTGTGTGTCCTGCAATTGGACCCCAAGCCGCTGGCGCAGCGGCCCGGCGTCCTTGTCCCAGCGCATGCCCAGCATTTCCACCTCGCCCGAATCGGCGGAAACCAGCCCCTCGCAGATTTCCATTGTGGTGGTCTTCCCGGCCCCGTTCGGCCCGAGTAATCCGAAGCACTCACCCGCTCGAACCTCGAGCTCCAGGCCGTCGACGGCTTGCACGTCCTTGTAAGCCTTCCTGAGATTGTGCACCTGCAACGCGGCTCTGGGCGCGGCGGCGGTCATCTGCCCAGTATCGCGTCGCGCGCCACAATCGTCAACGGCGCTGCCGAACCCCGGTAGTCCCCCAGCGGTGTTTTCCCGGGCGCGCCCGGCACAAAACCCTTGTTCTCGGTCTGATGAGGAGCAGCGTGGGTGAAACGCAAACGAATCCTGGTACGTTGCCGTTCCCGCCTGTTGCCGCACAACTGGAAATCGTCGCGGCTCACCTCCTCGACCGGCTTCGCGGGAGATAAACTGTAACGGGGGGGACACCAGATTGGCCAATCGTGCGAAAACAGACCAAAAAGATGAGCGCGGGCCGGAGAGTCGCATTCTGCGGCGCGATTTTGTCGCTTCGTCGGTAGTGGCGAGCCTCGCAGTGGCGAGTTCCGTTTCGGGCGCGGAGCTGCCTTTGGTTGAGACCGATATCGAGGTGAAGACGCCCGATGGCGTCTGCGACGCAGCCCTGATTCACCCGGCCTCCGGTTCCTATCCTGCCGTATTGGTCTGGCCGGATGCACTGGGACTACGTCCGTCGATGCGTGACATTGGCAGGCGCATCGCCGCCCAAGGATACTCCGCGCTGGTGCCGAACCCCTTCTATCGCTCCGCCCGCGCTCCGGTATTCGATCATTCATTCAGCTTCCAGAATCAAGCCGACATGGCGAAGCTGCGGGAACTCATGGACCCGCTGCGCGCGCCTGGCGCGGCGGAAAGGGATGCGATCGCGTACCTTGCTTTCCTGGACGTTCAAAAGCAGACCGACACGGCTAGAAAGGCCGGCACGCAGGGCTACTGCATGGGCGGCCCGTTGGTGGTTAGAACCGCGGCGGCGCTGCCCGAACGCATTGGCGCCGGCGCTTCGTTCCACGGCGGGGGCTTAGTCACCGACAAGCCGGATAGCCCGCATCTGCTGGCGCCCAGGATTAAGGCCCGCATGTATTTCGCCGTCGCGGCAAGTGACGACGCGCGCCAGCCGGATGCTAAAGACAAACTCCGCGATGCGTTCGTGGCCGCCAAGGTCCCCGTCGAAGTCGAATTATACCCGGGCACGATGCACGGCTGGTGCGTGCCGGACATGCCGCTGCAGAACGGGAAGCCGATCTACAGCAAGCCGGACGCCGAGCGTGCCTGGGCCAAACTCGAGGCCTTGTACAAAGCTGCACTGGCGTCCTGAGGGTTCTTCGGCTGAACGGCGGTTCCTCCGCATACGGCCGGGGTCTGATCGGCCTGCCCGATCTGCGGATAGTGGCGTTCTTCAGGGTGCAGCTTCCCACCCGCCCTAGCCGTAGTTTGCCATCCACTGCGCCAACTCCGGAGGCAGCGGCGATATCACCGTCACCGTTTCTCCGTCTGCAGGCCGGAAGAAGCGGATGCGGTGCGCATGCAGAAAATAACGGCCCAGTGGCGCGCGGCCAGGGACCTGGGCGGGTGCGCCGTAGAGCGTGTCGCCGGCTACCGGGTGGCCGATGCTGGCCAGGTGAACGCGGATCTGGTGAGTGCGGCCGGTGCCGATTTTCACTTCGAGAAAGGTGAAGCCCGCAAGGCGCTTGGTCACGCGGTATTCGGTATGCGCGGGGCGCCCGTCGTGCAGCCGCGCGGTCATGCGGGTGCGGTGAATGGGATCGCGCGTGATCGGCTTGTCAATGGCGCCGCTTTCCTGCTTCACCGCACCGTGCACCAGCGCCAGGTAGACCTTCTCCACGCGGCGGCCGGAGAATTGGGCAGCCAGCTTGCGGTGTGCGGCGTCGTTCTTGGCCACCAGGATGACGCCGCTGGTGTAGCGGTCGAGACGGTGGACGATGCCCGGCCGCATCTCGCCGGCCACCGCGGAGAGGGCGCCAAAGCGGTGTAGCAGCGCATTCACCAACGTCCCGGAATGGACGCCGGCGCCGGCATGGACTACCATTCCGGCCGGCTTATCGACGGCTACCACGTCGGAATCTTCATAGAGGATGTCAAGCGGAATCTCCTCCGGCTCGGCGCGTAGTCGCGGCGGTTCGGCTGGTTCTACCTCGATGGATTCGCCGCCGCGCAACAGGGAAGAGGCACGTGCCGCGGCTCCGTTCACCAGCACGCGGCCATCGCGGATCCACTGCTGAATGCGCGCGCGGCTATATTGCGGCAGGCGCCCATGCAGGATTTGGTCGAGGCGCCGGCCGGCCTCGGCCCGATCGGCGGTGAAGTCCGCCATAAGGCTTAGTGTAGTGTGTCAAGCCGGAGCCCGGCGCGTCAAGGCAAACCGGATGCCGGCACAAACCTTCGTAAAGCCGCCGAAATTCGCGCCAGGCCCCTTTTGCGCCGTCTCCGCTTCGCACTATGCCGGCGTGTTCCCGGCGACTGCAGTCGGCTGGGAGGGCGGCTCCTGGACCTGCGACGCCAGCGGCCGCCGGTCGTAGAACTGCACGCGGCAGAATCGGCAATGATACAGGTTCCCATGAAACAAGCGCTCGAACCGGTTCCACACGCCGCGTTGCATCGGATCCACCCCGTCCGGCTCGCCGAGACGCGTCACCCGGAACGTTCCGCACTTCGGGCAGCGCGCATGCGGCCCGAAGTGAAGGTGGAACGGCCGTGGCACACGCTGCTCCCGCTCGCAGGATCGGCATTGATAGATCGCCAGATAAGTGAAGCGCTCCAGCGTCGTACGGTGCACCCGCCGCACCTTGCCTCCGCAGGATAGACACTTTCGCACGGCAATCTGACCAACTCTGTTTTAGCTCAATTTGCGGAACTGGCACAAGCGGCGTCACAATAAGAAGTTCGCCCTTTCCACCCGAACCAAGTCCTTATGCTCGACAGAATCACCGTGCATGGTGCGAGACAGCACAATCTCAAGAATATCGACGTGGAAATTCCGCGCAATGCGCTGACGGTGATCACCGGCTTGAGCGGTTCCGGGAAATCGTCGCTGGCCTTCGACACCATCTACGCCGAGGGCCAGCGCCGTTATGTGGAGACGCTTTCCACTTACGCGCGGCAATTCCTCGACCAGATGGAGCGGCCGGATGTGGACTCGGTGGACGGTCTCAGCCCGGCGATCTCGATCGAACAAAAAACCACCAGCCGCAGCCCGCGCTCGACGGTCGGGACGATCACCGAGATTTACGATTACCTGCGGCTGCTCTACTCCTCGATCGGCGTGCCGCACTGCCCGATCTGCGGAAACGAGATTTCACGCCAGACCACCGAGCAGATTCTCCAGCACGTGCTGGCCCTGAAGCCGGAAGACCGCATCATGGTGATGGCGCCCGTGGTCCGCGGCCGCAAAGGCGAGTACAAGAAAGACCTGGAAAAGCTGGCGCGCCAGGGCTTCCTGAGGGCGCGCGTGGATGGCGTGCTGCGCTCGCTCGACGACGACATCCGGCTCGATAAGCGGCGCAATCATACCATCGAAGTGGTGGTGGATCGCCTGCTGGTGAAGCCGGGTATCGAGAAACGCCTCGAAGCCGCCATCGAGATCGCGACCAAGCTGGCCAACGGGCTGGTGCTGATTGCGGTGGTGAACGGCGAAGAGCGGCTGTACTCGCAGAAACTGGCTTGCACGGTGTGCGGCGCCAGTATCCCGCAGCTCGAGCCGCGATCGTTTTCCTTCAACAGCCCCTATGGCGCCTGCGAGGAGTGTCACGGGCTGGGCAGCCAGTGGACTTTCGATCCGGCCAAAGTAATCGCCGACGCTTCCAAGCCCCTGCTCGATGGCGGCCTCGGCCCGGGCGCCGGCTCCTGGACCATGCAGCAGGAGCTCGAGGCGCTGGCGCGCAGCGCGAAAATCAATTTGAAGACGCCCTTCGAGAGCCTGCCCAAACATTCGCGCGCGGTTTTGCTGAACGGCGCCGGCGGAGCCCCGGGCATTTTGGGGATTTTGCAGCAGGCCTTTAGCACCTCCGTCGAATCCTATCGCGAGTGGCTCACCGAATACATGTCGCCGGTGGAATGCGCGGCCTGCGGCGGCAAGCGATTGCGGCCGGCCAGTCTGGCAGTGCGGGTGAACAGTTTCTCGATCGCCGAATTCACGGCCCTGCCGATCGCGCGCGCGTTGCTCACGGTGCGCAACTGGGAGTTCGGCGAACGTGAGATGCAAATCGCCGGCCGGGTGCTAGATGAAATCCGGCGGCGGCTCGAGTTTCTTTCCGCCGTCGGCCTGGATTATCTTAGCCTGGAGCGGTCCGCGGCTACGCTCTCCGGCGGTGAGGCGCAGCGCATTCGCCTGGCGACCCAGATCGGCTCGAAATTGCGCGGCGTGCTCTACGTGCTGGACGAGCCTTCGATTGGCCTGCACCCGCGCGACAACGGCCGGCTCCTCGAAACCTTGGCGCACTTGCGCGACATGGGCAACACGGTGCTGGTGGTGGAGCACGACGCCGAAACCATCGAGCGCGCCGATTACGTCATCGATCTCGGCCCCGGCGCCGGCCGCCTCGGCGGGAAGCTGGTGGCTTCGGGCGATCCCGCGTCCGTCGCACGCAATCCGCAATCGCTCACCGGACAGTATCTTTCCGGCACGCAGGAGATTTCCGTGCCACGGGAACGGCGGACACCCGGCGAAAACCAGCTGCATATTCGCGGCGCCCGCCAGCACAATTTGAAGAACCTCGACGTCTCGATCCCGATCGGTCTGCTGACCGTGGTCACCGGCGTATCGGGCAGCGGCAAATCGACGCTGGTGAATGAGATCCTATACCGCTCGCTGGCGCGCGAAATCTACGGCTCACACGAACAGCCGGGCGAGCACGACGCCATCGACGGCATCGGGCTGCTCGACAAAGTGATTCGCATCGACCAGGCTCCGATCGGCCGTACGCCGCGCTCCAATCCCGCCACTTACACCGGCCTGTTCACCCCGATTCGCGATCTCTTCGCCATGCTGCCGGAATCCCGCGAACGCGGCTACAAGCCCGGCCGATTCAGCTTCAATGTGAAGGGCGGCCGCTGCGAGGCCTGCCAGGGCGACGGCCTGAAGCGCATCGAAATGAATTTCCTGCCCGACGTCTATGTCACCTGCGACGTCTGCCGCGGCCGCCGTTACAACCGCGAAACCCTGCAGGTGAAGTTCAAGGGCTACTCGATCGCTGACCTGCTGGACGCTACCGTGGAAGACACGCTGCCGCTGATGGAGAACCTGCCCCAGATCCGCGCCAAACTCGAAACCCTCCATGACGTGGGGCTCGGCTACGTCCACCTCGGCCAGTCTTCCACAACGCTCTCCGGCGGGGAAGCGCAGCGCATCAAGCTGGCCAAGGAGCTGAGCAAACGGCAAACCGGGCGCACCTTCTATTTGCTCGACGAGCCCACCACCGGCTTGCACTTCGACGACGTGCGCAAATTGCTCGACGTGCTCCAGCGGCTCGTCGGATTGGGCAATACCGTGGTGGTGATCGAGCACAACCTGGACGTGATCAAGACCGCGGACTGGATCATCGACCTGGGGCCGGATGGCGGTGAATACGGAGGCCGCCTGGTGGCGTGCGGAACGCCTGAACAGGTGGCGCGCTCGAAGAAAAGCTACACCGCGGAAGCCTTGCGCCGGGTATTGGGAAGCGGGTGGGCCGCATGAGCCGGTACGCGAAGCAACCGCTCGATTTCGCCGGCCTGCACACCATGGGCATCCGCGAGCGCGGCGGCAAAGTCACGACCGCGGATTTCGCCGCAACTTATCGCAAGGGATCCGGCTTCGCCGCGTGGCTCGATTCATTGCCGCGCATCCTGGCGGGCTCGGACCTTCGCAGAGTGGCCGACGCGGTTTTCGCTGCGCGCGCAAAGAAGCGCGCCATCGTCTGGGGACTGGGCGGCCACGTCATCAAATGCGGGCTGGCCCCGGTGCTCATCGACCTGATGCGCCGCGGTTACGCCACCGTGTTCGCGCTGAATGGCGCCGCGGCCATTCACGATTTCGAAATCGCGCTGGCCGGGCACACCAGTGAGGATGTGGAAGCCGCGCTGCCGGACGGCCGCTTCGGATCCGCGGAAGAGACCGGACGTGAAATGAATTGCGCCATCGCCGAAGGCCTGTGTGCCGGGATGGGCATCGGCGAAGCGCTCGGCCGCCGCCTCGAAACCGCGGCCGATCCGTCTTTCGCTCCCTTCAGCCTGGTGCTCCAGGCTTACCGCGCCGCGACGCCCGTCACTGTGCACGTGGCAATCGGAACCGATACGCCGCATACCCATCCGGCCGCTGATGGCGCGGCCATCGGCGCCGGTTCGCTCCACGATTTTCGCCTGCTCTGTTCTTACGCCGCCGATCTCCACGATGGCGGCGCGTATCTCAATGTGGGATCGGCGGTAGTGCTGCCGGAAGTTTTCCTGAAAGCTGTCTCGACGGTGCGCAACCTCGGCCACCCTTTGAGCGGGTTCACCACGGCCAATTTCGATTTTCTGCAACATTACCGGCCGCGCGTGAACGTGGTGAGCAGGCCCCATGCGAATTCCGGCGGCGTGGGCTATTCGATTACCGGCCATCACGAGCTCATGATTCCGCTGCTGGCCGCGGCCTTGATCGAGAAGGATTCATGACGCCGGAAGAGCCGCCCGTGAATGTCGAACCGGCCGCCGGCCCGCTGGACGCTCTCCCACCTCCGCAAGCGGCCGCCGGCACGCCCGAGATTCCCCCTCCGCCCACTGCGCCGCCGGAGCGCGATCCCTTTTGGGGCTACAGCGATCTGCTCTGGTTCGTCGGACTGGCGATCCCCAGCATGCTGGCGGGTGAAGCCGCTGAGTGGCTTACCCTGGCGTTGCTCAAATGGAATGTGGCGAGCCTCGCCGCCCGCACTGTGCCCGGCATGTTCGTGGGCTACACCCTTTTGTTCGGTTCGCTGCGCGTAATGTTTCGCGTGCGCTATGATCGTCCCTTCTGGCGATCGCTCGGCTGGGCCCCGATCCGCCTGCCGGTGCTGTGGGTGGTCCTGTGCGGCATGGTCACCGCTGTCCTGGTCGCGCTGGCCAGCGCCCTGATCCACACCCCGACCGGCGAAAATCCCATGACCCAATTGTTGGAAACCCGCGTCGACGTGCTCGTGGTCGGCGCCTTGGGAGTCACGCTCGCGCCGCTTTGCGAGGAACTGGCCTTTCGCGGGTTCCTCCAGCCGCTGCTGGCCCGCAGCCTGGGCGCAGCGCCCGGCGTTCTCCTCGCGGCCCTGCCTTTCGGACTGCTCCACTACCAGGAGTATGGCAATTCATGGCGTCATGCCCTGATCATCGCCGTGGCCGGCGCCGCTTTCGGATGGATGCGCCAGGCTACCGGTTCCACCAAAGCCGCCGTCATCATGCACGCCTCCTACAATTCGCTTTTTTTCATCGCGCTCATGACGGAAAAAAGGATTCTGCCTTACCCATGGTAGAGACCATTCAGTGGGTCGATGGCGCGGTGGTGATGATCGACCAGACCCGGCTGCCCCTCGAAGAAAGGTATGTCACCTGCCGCACCTATCGGGAAGTGGCCGCGGCAATTCGCGATATGACGATTCGCGGCGCGCCGGCCATCGGGGTAGCGGCGGCGATGGGCGTGGCGCTCGGTGTCCTGCGCGCTTCTGAAGACGGCCTCGCTGCGCAAATGGAGGAGATCTGCGCCACGCTGGCGGCCACCCGCCCCACCGCGGTCAATCTGTTCTGGGCGATCGACCGCATGAAGCGGGTCTACCGCGGTGTGTCCGGCAAACCAATCGGCGAAATTCGCCGCCGGCTGGTCGAAGAAGCCCTGCTGGTGCGCGAGGAGGATATCGCGATCTGCCGCGCGATCGGCCGCAACGGCGCGGTGCTGGTGCCGGAGCGGAAAACCGTGCTCACTCACTGCAATGCCGGCGCGCTGGCGACCGCCGGTTACGGCACCGCGCTGGGTGTGATACGCGCCGCCGTGGAAGCCGGCAAACAGATCGATGTCTTCGCCGATGAGACGCGTCCGTTTCTGCAAGGCGCGCGGCTCACCGTGTGGGAGCTGCAGCAGGATGGCATTCCCACCACCCTGATCACCGACAACATGGCCGGGCACTTCATGAAGTCCGGGCGCATCGGCTGTGTCGTGGTCGGAGCCGATCGCATCGCATCCAACGGCGACGTCGCTAACAAGGTGGGAACCTACTCCGTTGCGGTGCTGGCAAGGGAGAACGGCGTGCCATTTTTTGTCGCAGCCCCCATTTCCACGCTCGATCTCACCCTCGCTTCCGGCGCCGCCATCCCCATTGAACAGCGCGCCGCCGCAGAAGTGACCCACGTTTTCGGCCAGCGGGTTGCCCCGGAAGGCACGGTGGTCGAGAACCCGGCATTCGACGTCACGCCGGCGCGCTACGTCTCCGCCATCGTGACCGAGAAGGGCGTGGCGCGCGCACCCTATGAAGAATCGCTGAAAAAACTGGTAAGTTGAAAAGTGAAAATGCGAACCATCCTCTTTGCTCTGCTGTGTTCCGTGGCGCTCGCCGCCGGCGACGGCGCCCGCCGCGCTCCTGGCTTCGACCTCCCCGACCTGAAGGGCCAGTTTCACGATCTGGCCGATTACCGCGGCAAGCTGCTGGTCCTGGAATTCCTCAAGACGGACTGCCCGCACTGTGCCGCCTTCGCCGAAGTCCTCGCGCAGGTGCAGCCGAAGTACGGCGAAAAGGTCGCCGTGCTCGCGGTAGCCAATGTGAATACGGACACCCCGCAGAACATCATCCAGTACATCGGCGGCCACAAGCTCACCTACCCGGTGGCGCTCGATCAGGGGCAGATGATGTTCTCATACCTCCGCGACCCCAAAGGCGCCACCATGCCCCATGTGTACGTCATTGATGCCGAAGGCTACATCCGCGCGGATTACGCCTACAGCGTCCTGACGCGCGATGTCTTCGAAGGCAGGGCCCTGTTCAACGATCTCGACCGCTTGCTGAAGAAATAGCGGCGCGCCTTATTTCTTGCGATCCAATTTCAGGTTGATGGTCGCCAACTTGCGGGAGTCGAAAGAACTCAGAGTGTGGCTGGCGCTCGCTTCCCCGTTGTATTCAGCCTTCAGTTGATAGTCGATGTCGGGGCTGAGGTCGTGAAAATAATAGGCACCGTCTTTTTGGGTGAAGAATGAGCGGATCTGCAGGCTTTTCGTGTTCTTCAGGTAGACCACGGCGCCATTCACCGGCCGATCGTCTGTCGCGGTCACGGAACCCTGGACGCTGCGCGTCTGCGTCTTTTGCGCGAAGCCCGGTAGCGCGGCCATCAGCGTAATTCCCAGCATCGCCAGTGTGGCGCCGGCCAAGCCGAGCCGATGCCGCCCAGCGCATGGAATTGGGGGGCGCACGCTACTTCCACTCCTCGTCTTCCGCCTCTTCGTCGTCTTCGTCTTCAATGTAATCCCCGTCCTCTTCCTCCTCGGCGAAATCCTCGGCCGGTTCCAACTCGAGAGGGTCGATGCTCACCACCCGGAGATCCGCGCCGCACTCATCGCAGCTCAGCGGATCGCCTTCGTCGAGGTCCTCCTCCTCCACGTCGATTGCCCCTTTGCATTCCGGACACTTGACCATCGATAATTGCCTCCCGAAACTACTGTTATACGATAGATTGCCGCCAGCCCAAGGACGTTACCGGTCAGGGCGCCTTATTTGCTCGCCGCCTGGCGTGCCAGACGCCGGCGCGTGGTGGCCGGAACCATGCCTTTCACACGAAGGCAGGTGAACAATTGCTGGCGATGCGTCAGTTCGTGCTCCTTCACCCATTGCAGCATCTCCAGCCGCGTGACCATCACTCCATCCACCCGCTTGATCATTCCCGCCCAGAACTCCGGCGTCTGGCCGCTCAGTTGGCTGGCGCGTTCGTCGGCCGATTCGCGCAGCCTGCGTACCAGCTCATCGCGCTCCAGCTTCTCCGGGATGTGGGCAGTCAGAGCGCCCATGCGCGCCCGCCGGAATTCAAGGCTTGCGAAATCGGCGTCGCCCGCCAGCAGCATGCCGGTCAGGCCGTGGCCGGCCACCAGAATGTGACGGCCCAACTCGCCGAAGGTTTGCAACGCGGGCGCCAGCCGGTAATCGAACTCGCTCATCGGAAATTCTTCCACCGCGGCGATCGTATCTTCGCGCACATTTTTCCACGACTCGATGACATGCTCGGCTCTCACCATGCCATCATTGTACTCGCCCGATGCCCAGTACGAACGCGGGGTTAGGTGGCTGCAGTCTGATTCAGTGGGAGCGCCGTCCTGTGCACCGGCAGGCCGCTCGGTGCACGCGGCCCTGACTCCGCGCACGAGCTCAGGCTCCCCTCCGCCGGTATAATGGTTCCAATGCACTTGAAACGTGACGAGAGGGTTGTGGACCTGAATCCACAGGAAACTTCCGAGTGGGTGGAAGCGCTGGATCAAGTTCTCGACGAGACGGGGCCGGACCGCGCTGTGTATCTGCTCGAGAGGCTGTCGGAGCGCGCTCGAACCTGCGGCGCGGAACTGCCCATCCACCTGAATACGCCGTACATCAACACGATCCGCCCGGAGGACGAGGTTGCGTATCCCGGCGACCGTGCCATGGAGCGGCGCATCAAGAGCCTGATCCGATGGAACGCCATGGCCATGGTGGTGCGCCAGAACAAGTACGACGCCGGAATCGGCGGGCATATTTCCACTTACGCCTCGCTGGCCACGCTGCTCGAAGTCGGATTCAACCATTTCTTTCGCGCCAGCTACGCCGATCAGCCGGGCGATCTCATCTACTTTCAGGGACACGCTTCGCCTGGCGTATACGCCCGCGCATTCCTGGAAGGCCGCCTGAGCGAAGATCACCTCAAGAACTTTCGCCACGAGCTGCGCGACAAGCCGGGTCTTTCCTCTTACCCACACCCCTGGCTGATGCCGGACTTCTGGCGGTTCCCCACCGTATCCATGGGGCTGGGACCGATTAACGCCATCTATCAGGCGCGCTTCATGCGCTATCTGGAAAACCGGGGCGTGATTCCACCCACCGCGCGCAAGGTATGGGCATTTCTGGGCGACGGCGAGACGGACGAGCCCGAATCGATGGGCTCGCTCACCCTGGCGTCGCGCGAGAAGCTCGACAACCTGATCTTCGTCGTGAACTGCAACCTCCAGCGGCTCGACGGCCCGGTGCGCGGCAATGGCAAGATCATCAAAGAACTGGAAGCGGCTTTCCGCGGCGCCGGCTGGAACGTCGTCAAACTCATCTGGGGCGAGGATTGGGACGATCTCCTGGCGCGCGATACCACCGGCCTGCTGGTCAAACGCATGGGCGAAGTGGTGGATGGCGAATTCCAGACCTACGTCACCCGCGACGGCGCTTACATTCGCCAGCATTTCTTCGGCAAGTATCCGGAGCTGCTGGACCTGGTTTCGCACTTGAGCGACGAGGATCTGTTCAAGCTGCACCGCGGCGGCCACGATCCGATGAAGGTCTACAACGCCTTCAAGGCCGCCGTCGAGTTCACCGGCAAGCCGACCGTAGTGCTGGCCCACACCATCAAGGGTTACGGATTGGGTGAGGCCGGCGAGGGCCGCAACATCACCCACCAGCAAAAGAAGCTCAATGAAGCCGAGCTGGAACACTTCAAATCGCGCTTTGAAATCCCCATCCCCGATGAAGCGGCGCGCACCGCGTCCTTCTACCGGCCGCCTTCCGATAGTCCGGAAATGGCTTACATGCACGAACGGCGGCGCCTGCTGGGCGGCTATATGCCGAGCCGCGCCGTTCCGCCCAGCCAGATTGAGGCGGCGCCCCTCGAATACTTCAAGGAATCGCTGGAAGGTTCGTCGGGTCGCGAGGTTTCGAGCACCATGGCGCTGGTGCGCGTGATCACGCTCCTGCTCAAGCATCCGCAAATCGGCAAGCGCGTAGTGCCCATCATCCCCGATGAAGCGCGCACCTTCGGCATGGAGTCGCTGTTCCGGCAGTTCGGCATTTACGCCAGCCAGGGCCAGCTTTACAAGCCGCATGACGCCGAGATGTTCCTGTACTACAAAGAATCGAAGGACGGGCAGATTCTCGAAGAAGGCATCACCGAAGCCGGCTCCATGGCCTCCTTTGCCGCGGCCGGCGCCGCTTATGTCAACTACGGCGTGGCGATGATTCCCTTCTTCGTCTATTACTCCATGTTCGGCTTCCAGCGCGTGGGGGACCTGGTGTGGGCTTTCGGCGATGCCCGCGGCAAGGGCTTCCTCTGCGGCGGCACGGCCGGCCGCACCACGCTCGCTGGCGAAGGACTGCAGCACCAGGACGGCCATAGCATCGTTCTCGCCTCCACCGTTCCCAACTGCGCGGCTTACGATCCGGCCTATGCTTACGAAATCGCCGTCATCGTGCAGGATGGCATCCGCCGCATGTATCAGCTGCAGGAGGACCGTTTCTATTACCTGACGCTCTATAACGAGAACTACCCCATGCCTCCCATGCCGGAGGGACTGGACTCGCAGGGCGTATTGAAGGGCATTTACCGGTTTCGCGCATCGTCGGAGGGCGCGGCTGTCGTGCAGTTGTTCGGCAGCGGTCCGATCTTGAACGAAGCGCTGCGCGCGCAGGAGATTCTGGCCGGCCAGTACAACGTTCCCGCCGACGTGTGGAGCGTCACCAGCTATAACGAGCTGCGGCGCGATGCGCTTGCCGCGGAACGCTGGAATCGTCTGCATCCCGACCTGCCGGCGCGAGTGCCGTACATCGTGGAAGCGCTTCAGGGCGCCGCAGGGCCGATCGTCGCAGCCACCGATTATATGAAGGTGGTGGCCGATCAGGTGGCCCCCTGGCTGCCCGGCCGCATGGAAACGTTGGGTACCGATGGCTTCGGGCGCAGCGACAATCGCGAATACCTGCGCCGTCACTTCGAGGTGAACGCGGAGTCCATTGCCACCGCCGCGCTCTCCCGTCTGGCGCGCGAAGGCCGTTTCGACATGGCGAAAGCGAAGGCGGCGTTCACCGAGCTGGGCGTCGACACCGAGAGAATAGATCCCTCACGGGCGTGAACGATCGCGCTGGACCGCGACCCTCTCGAGGCGTGCGCGGGGTGATTTTTCCGCCGGGCGGCTGGTACAGTGATTACGTAACAAATCCTGACCTTTCCGATGCAAACCGGACAGCGCATTGCGGCCGCCGGGATGGCAATCACCGGCGTGCTCGCTCTGGTGAAGATCTTCGCCGGTCTGGTGGGACATTCCACCGCGGTTGTCGCGGACGGCCTGGAATCCGCGAGCGACGTGTTTTCCTCCGCTGTCATCCTGCTCGGCCTCGCCTTGAGCGCCAAACCGGCTGACGACAATCACCCGTATGGCCATGGCCGCGCGGAAATCCTCAGCGGCCTGCTGGTGGGCCTGGTGCTGGCTTCGGGCGGTGCGCTGATTTCCTTCGGATCCTATGTGCGCCTCGGCCAGCCTCATGAGCCCCTGCGATGGTTCGTCATCTGGCCCCTGCTGGTCTCCCTGGCGGCCAAGAGCGCGCTGGCAGTCATCAAAATGCGGGCGGGGAAACGGATTCGCAGCGCTGCCCTGGTGGGTGACGCCT
>Ga0335078_10004001_pt1 | contig 21910 bp, 22 predicted proteins | sample Lox_Sample_32_FD_206711 | JGI IMG/M metagenome (GOLD analysis project Ga0335078, IMG submission 206711) | Soil microbial communities from Loxahatchee National Wildlife Refuge, Florida, United States - Lox_Sample_3.2 | ecosystem: Environmental > Terrestrial > Soil > Wetlands | place: USA...
GTATGGATCCTCAGCTGCCAGCGCTTCACCGATATCTTTCAGGATCGCAACCGCGCGATCGGTATCGTTCTGATACGAAATCCCCAGTGTAAACACGTAATAGGAAAACTCGCGCGTCAGGTTGGACAAGCTCTGGATGCTGCCGTTGGAAAAAACGTTCACCGCGCCATCTTCACTTCGCAGCAATGTCGTGCGCAGATTGATCTCCTCCACCAGCCCGCCTTTGCCGTTGATCACCGCGATGTCGTTCACCCGGAGCTGGTTCTCCAGCATCAGGAACAGCCCGCCCAGCACGTCTTTGATGATGTTCTGCGCGCCGAATCCGACCGCGACCCCAACCACGCCCGCGCCCGCCAGCAGCGGCCGCACATCGAAATTCATTTCCTTGAGAATCATGAGCCACGCGATCGTCCAGACCAGCACGATCAGGACTTTTCGCGTGAGCCCGCTGATCGTTTTGGCCCGCTTTTCCAACTCGATCTCGTTGCCGCCGCCCGCCCTCAGCATGGCCTTCACCGTGTACTTACGCAATTCGCGCAGAATCCGGCCGATGACAAACGTGCACAGATAGGCGAACGCCAGAATCGCCACGATGCGGATGCCGTTGACGAGATAGACATCCAGATGCAGGAAATCTTTCCAGATGGGCATGGCTTCAGCTATTTCTTATATCCGATTTTTCGCAAGAACCCGTGCCGCCACTCGGCGCCCGAGACGTCTTCCACGCCCTTCGGCGACGAGCCGTCGATCACGCCAAGCACACCCCGTCCTTGCTCGGTCTGGGCTACGATCACCTCAACCGGGTTCGCTGTCGCGCAAAAAATGGAACAAACCTCCGGCGTCTCCAGAATGCGGTTCTTGATATTAATCGGGAACCCGCCCCGCAGCACGACCACAAAAACATGTCCCGCCGCGATCGCTGCCGCATTCTTCGTGGCGATGGATTTCAATTCGTCGTCATTGCCGTCCACGCGCGTCAGACAATGCCCCGAAGCTTCGTTGAACGCGATTCCGAACTTCATCTGCGGCACCGAGTTCACAATGGCTTCGTAGATATCCTCGACGGTCTTGATGAAGTGGCTCTGACCGACAATAATGTTGCCTTCAGCGGGAATTTCCAGTCGAACCGCGTGCAGTTCCATACATTCCATTAGGCCACAGGCTTTCGCGCGCGTGCGGTAGACTGAGGATTCCCCCGGCTTCAGCAATGACCACACCTGTAACTACAACCGGCGAGAAATTCGAGCGGCTGGTCTCCATCATGGCGCGGCTCCGCGCTCCCGGCGGTTGTCCATGGGACCGCGAACAGACCTTCGACAGCATCAAACCGTACCTGCTGGAAGAGACCTACGAAGTGCTGGACGCAATCGACCGCCGCGACTGGCCCGGCCTCGAAGAAGAGCTCGGCGACCTCATGCTCGAAGCCGTTTTCTTCGCCGAAATGGCTGCCGAAGAGAATAAATTCGACATCGGCGATTCGCTGGACGCCGTGTGCGAAAAACTGATCCGCCGCCATCCGCACGTCTTTGGCGATGGCAGTGCGAAAACGTCCGACGACGTCAAGCGCCGCTGGGACGAGATCAAGGCCGACGAAAAAAAGACCAAGGGCATCGAACCGAAAGGCCTGCTCGAATCCGTACCGCGCAACATGCCCGCGCTGGTCGAAGCGCAGCAGATTTCCTCCAAAGCCGCGGCCGTCGGATTCGATTGGGAGAAGCCCGAACAAGTGCTCGAAAAGCTCGACGAAGAGCTGCACGAGCTGGCGCAGGCCCGCGAATCCGCCTCACAACCCGAGATCGAAGGCGAGATCGGCGACCTGCTCTTCGTCCTGGTGAATCTCGCCCGCTTCCTTAAAGTGGATCCCGAACAAGCCTTGCGCAAGACCAACGCGAAATTCCGCACGCGCTTCGGCTACGTCGAACAGCACGCCAAACTCCCCGGTGCGTCGATCGAACAGATGGAAACGCTGTGGCAGGAGGCCAAGCGGACCGATGATTGAAATCCGGCCTCTCACCGCGCACACCGACTTTCGCGACGCCGTTCGGCTGCAAAAAGAGATCTGGGGATTCGAAGACGTCGAACTGCTTCCCTTGCGTCTCTTCGTCGTGGCCAGCAAAATCGGCGGCCAGGCGCTCGGCGCGTTCGACAACGGCCGCATGATCGGGTTCTGCCTTGCGATCCCCGGCCTCAAACCCGGCGGCAAGAGCTACCTCCACAGCCACATGCTCGGCGTACTGCCCGAGTATCGCGACTCCGGCATCGGCCGTCGCATGAAGCTCGCCCAACGCGAGGAGGCGCTGGCGCGCGGAGTTGAACTGATAGAGTGGACCTTCGATCCGCTCGAGATCAAGAACGCCTATTTCAATATGGAGCGCTTGGGCGCCATCGTGCGCCGCTACGTTCCCAATCAATACGGGACCACTAGCAGCCCGCTGCACGGCGGCCTCCCCACCGATCGCTGCATCGCCGAGTGGTGGATCGCGAGCCCGCGCGCCCGCGCCATCATCGCGAGTGAAACGTTCCAGCGCAATCCAGTGGAGGCTCGCATCGCAATCCCTTCAGACATCGCGAACATTCGTTCCAGCGATCCGAAGCGGGCGCGCGAGATCCAGCAAAACGCCTGCGAGCAGTTCCAATCCGCGTTCGATCGCGGCCTCGCAGTCGTCGGCTTCGAGAAAACGAAAGAGGCGGGCACCTACCTGTTAGGCCAATGGGAATCCAATTAGAGCGAATCACGCTGCGCCAGATCAGCATGCCGCTGGTACACTTCTTCGAAACCAGCTTCGGCCGCACCACCGAACGTCACATGGTCCTGGTGGAAGTGGAATCGGGCGGCGTCTCCGGCTGGGGCGAGGTAACTGCCGGCGAAAATCCGTTTTACAACGAAGAGTGGACCGAGTCGGCATGGCTGATACTGCGCGATTACGTTGCACCCCGCGTTCTGAAACACAACTTCGCGAGCGCGTCTGAGGTCGGCGAGCGCACCGCGCATATCCGCGGCCACAACATGGCGCGCGGAGGCCTGGAAGTCGCAATGTGGGACCTCGAAGCACGTTTGCTCGGGCGCCCGCTCTATCAGCACATCGGCGGCGGTGCGCGGCGCGAGATTCCCTGCGGCGTCTCCATCGGTATCCAGAATTCCGTCGCGCAGCTGCTCGAAAAAATCGAGATCGAGCTCGCGGCCGGCTACCAGCGCATCAAGATGAAAATCAAGCCGGGCTGGGACGTCGACGTGGTGCGCGAAGTCCGTAAGCGATTCCCGGATACTCTGCTGATGGCCGACGCCAACTCGGCCTACACACTCGACGACGCGCTGCGTCTGAAATGTTTGGATGAGTTCAACCTCATGATGATCGAGCAGCCGCTCGGCCACGACGAGATCATCGATCACGCAAGGCTCCAAGCTCAGTTGAGAACGCCGATCTGTCTGGACGAGTGCATTCGATCGGCCCATCAAGCGCGCCAGGCACTCGCGATGGACGCCGGCCGCATCATTAATATCAAGCTCGGTCGCGTCGGCGGCTTCGCCGAAGCGAAACGCGTCCACGACGTCGCGCAAGCCGCGGGCGTTCCCGTATGGTGCGGAGGCATGCTCGAAGCAGGCATCGGACGCGCGCACAATATCGCGCTCGCCACACTCCCGAATTTCACGCTGCCCGGCGACGTGTCGGCCAGCAAGCGCTACTGGTCGCGCGACATTATCGTGCCGCCGGTCGAGAGCACGCCGCGCGGCACCATCGAAGTTCGCTACCAGCCGGGCTTCGGCTACGACCTGGACCGCGATTTCCTCGATTCCATCACGGTGCGCCGGGAAACGTGTGTCTGATTTCGTCCAGCTGCTGAAGCACAATCGCAACTATCGCTACACCTGGGCTGGCCAAGTGGTGAGCGAGATCGGCGACCACTTCAACAACATAGCGGTGTTCAGCCTGGCGCTGGCAGTTACGCACTCGGGCATGGTGGTCACCGGCGTCATGCTCTCGCGCGCCATCCCCGCCGTACTGGCCGGCCCGTTAGCAGGCGTTGTACTCGACCGCATGGATCGCAAACGCATCATGATTGCGAGCGACCTGATCCGCGCTGTGGTCGCGCTCGGATTCATCCTCGCGATCTCGCACAAAGACACCGTGCTGCTCTACTTGTTGAGCGCCCTTCTGATGCTGGCCTCGCCGTTTTTCACTAGCGGCCGTTCCGCGATTCTTCCTACCATCGCGAACAAACAGGAGTTGCACACCGCGAATTCGCTAACCCAGACCACGCAGTGGACCACGCTGACAATCGGAACCTTTCTCGGCGGCACCAGCGTCATGCAGTTCGGCTACCAATGGGCGTTCACGTTCAATGCGCTTTCATTTTTGTTCTCGGCGTTCTGTATCTCGCGGCTGCGCGTCAAAGGCGGAAGCTTTACTGCGGAGCGCCGCGATCTGAACGAAACCGAAGTGGTGCGCCCATGGCACGAGTACATCGAGGGTTTGCGCTATATGCGGTCGTCGCCTTTGATTATGGGCATTGGACTGATTTCGGTCGGCTGGGCATCGGGAGGGGGCGCGGCTCAAATTCTCTTCAGCTTGTTCGGCGAACTCGTGTTCCACAAGGGACCGGCGGGTATAGGATATCTGTGGGCGGCGGCGGGCCTGGGACTGCTGAGCGGCGGAGCGTACGCACATTGGTTGGGCAAACGAATCTCGTTCCAAGGCTACAAGCGAACCGTCGCCATCTGCTATGCCATACACGGCATCTCGTATGTCGTGTTTAGCCAGATGGCGTCATTCCTCTGGGCCATGGTGTTTCTCGCGATCTCGCGCGCGGCCGTCGCGGTCAGTTCGGTGATGAACACCTCGCAGTTACTGCGGCATGTACCGGATGAATTCCGCGGCCGCGTGTTCGCGACCAATGAGACGCTGACGTGGTCCACCATGATGCTGTCGATGTTAGGCGCCGGAATCGCATCCGAGACGTGGAGTCCGCGCACGATCGGCGCGGTGTCGGGCGTGTTGAGCCCGAGCACCGCGATCTTCTGGCTGTGGGCGAATTGGTCAGGACGCCTGCCGGAACCCGTGCGCGCAGGGGTGGAACCGGAGGAAATCGAAGTGCATGGAGATCCCGTTGTCTGAGGCTGCCAAGAAGATCGTGCTGGTCACGGGCGCGGCGAAGCGCATCGGCCGCGGAGTGGCGCTTGCGTCGTATCAGGCCGGCTATCGAGTCGCGATTCACTACAGCACTTCAGAGAAAGAAGCTCGGGAGACGGCCGCACAGTGCGGCGACGCCCCGTTGTTCCGCGCGAATCTCGAAAACGTCGACGAGATCCGTCGCATGTTCGGTGAAGTGGAACAGCGCTGCGGGGGGCTCTACGGCTTAGTCAACAACGCTGCGCGTTTCACCCGCCGCGATCCCCTCGAGATGACCGAGTCCGATTGGGACTTCATCCACTCTGTGAATCTGAAGGCCACCTTCTTCTGCTGCCAGCAGGGCGCGCTGCTTATGAAGAAATCGGGCGCCGGAAGGATCGTCAACTTCAGCTCGCTGGGCGGTCTGCGTCCCTGGGCCGACCACGCGCACTACTGTTCGTCAAAAGCCGGAGTCATTATGCTCACGGAGGCTCTGGCGAAGGCTTTCGCTCCAGGGATCACAGTGAACTCCGTCGCGCCCGGCGTGATTCTGTCGTCGCCTGAAGAGCCGCGTACGCAAGACCTGATCAACGCCACGCCCGCGCACCGAAGAGGGACGGTGGAGGAAGTCGCCCAGGCGGTGCTCTATTTCCTGAACGCGTCGGATTTCATTACCGGTCAGGTGATGGCCGTCGACGGCGGCCTCAATCTGCGCTAATTATTCGACGGTAACCTTGTGGCCTTTCGATTCCTGCTTCGCCAGGTGCTCGATCCGCGCATCCAGCATGCTGCGCATACCCTTGAGCACTTCCACTCGCGCGTTTCGAAAATGCTCGCGCGTGTTTTCGGGCCACATGTGGCCCAGCATCGCCTCCACCTGCGGGGCAATCACCGTGCAAAAGATGCAGCCGCCGTGCGCGTGCGAATGCGCGTGTGCGTGCGCCGCGTGTTGTTGTTCGTCCATATCAGGCCTCTTTCATCTCTACAGTTAACATTTTATTCAGCAGCGTGGCGCGAGTCGGGGTGAGCGCGGCCATGGAGGTCGGCAATCCGATGTGCCGGCGCAGCGTGCCGATCTCCACCACTAGTTCATCGCCCTTCTTGAAAAGCCCCACCTCACCCTTCATCGCGAACGGCAAACGCAATCGGATTTCGTAGTGCGCGTTGACTTTCTCGAACGTGTACGGCGCTTCGGTGCGCGTAACAGCGGCGGGATCTTCCTTCTCGCCATACAGAACGTCGGCAAGCTCGATCAGCCGATCGCGTCCTAACACCTCATGCGTGAACAAGGGAACGCGTTTCATCGCGACGGGGGAAAAATATTCTTCGATCTCGTCCAGAATTTTCGCCTGCGATGCGCGCCACTGGTCGAACCAGGTGTCGGTCACCGCCTCCGGCAGCACGCGATTCACGATGACGCCGTCGACAGTGAGCCCATGCAGCGAGAAATACACGAACGCGCGCTGCGTTTCGCGCAAGACCATTTTTTCGGGGTTCGTAACCAGCCGCACGCTGGTGGTTTTGGAATCCTCGAGCAGTTCGGCGATGCCTTCCAGGCGGCTGAACAGGTCTTTGATGTTGGCGAAGTAGCTGTCGGTGGGCAACTCCACCGGCGAGATGCGATTCGCCACCGGACGCACGGCCTTGAGGATCCCCCGCTGAAAGGGAAAGATGTGCTTCATGTACCACTCGAGCGTGGTCGGCATGCTGACGAAACGCATGGACTCAGCGGTGGGCGCGCAATCCAGCACGATGACGTCGTAACGCGCCTCGCGGCGGAACTGGTTCACGTACATCATCGCGCTCAGCTCTTCCATGCCGGGAAGAATAGCCAGCTCTTCGGCCTCGACGTCGCTGATGCCGGTGGTGCGCAGTACGGAAACGACGTAAGTGGAAATCTCGCGCCAGTGCCGCTTGATTTCTTTCTGAATATTGACTTCCTGAATCGCAAGGTGCGGATCGATTTGATACGGATCGCCGGTGTGCTCGTGAAAAAGACTGGGCTCGAGCTCGAACGAATCGGCCAGCGAGTGAGCCGGATCGACGCTCATCACGATGGTTCGATACCCAAGCCGCGAAAGATGCAGCCCGGTGGCGGCGGCAATGCTGGTTTTGCCTACGCCTCCCTTGCCGCTGAAAAGTAGGATGCGCACGACTTCATTGTAGCGGGGCGGGTCAAGCGTCCTTACGAAACTTCTATTGCCCTTCCCCCTTTTGCTCGAAAATCAGTTTTCCGTTCAAGTAAATTCGGCGCGCGTTCATGAAATGCGAGCCGTCCTTGGCCTGGTAGCCGTCTACTACCACCGCGTCGCCTAGTTTCGCGGCGCCTTTTGCGAATCCCTGGCGAGTTAGAGCTACGGGACTGGCGCCTTCGCAACCCCACGTTACGATTTTGCCGGAATCGTCCTTGGCGTCCACGTAGAACCAGGAATGTGGGTTGGTCCACTCGATTTTCGAAAGCACTCCCTGGATTCGGATCGGCTTGTTGCCGTCGAACTCGGCGGCGAAGGAGTGATGGGCGAGCGCAAGATTCGCGGTCGCCAAAGCCAGGCACAACGCGCACAGCGCCAGACTCAATCTCATAGCAATATTATCCTTCCTATTTTTTCTCGGGCAGCGGCGGAGGCAGCGGCGCCAGCTTCTCGAAGCCGCGCGAGCCGTCCGGAAGAATGTTGCCGGGACCGAATTGCAGATGCTCGCGATCCACGTTGTTTTCGCTGCAGGCGTACTCGCGGACATGTTCTTCCGGCTTGCCGAGCACCCAGGTGCGCGAGTAATTGAACGGTTTCGAATAGAACTTCGGGTCCTCGATCAAAGTCTCGACATGGATGTGATCGTAGTCGGGACGAGTCCAGCGTTCAACGACATGCAGCGCGTCGCTGTGCGGATTGGCATTCTCGTCGATCCAGACCTGCGTGTCCTTGAAGCCGATGGAATCCACCACTAACGCGTCGCCATCCCAGCGGCCCAGCTCTTCTCCGAAGAACGACGGATCGGGGTCTTCGGAGTGCTTGCGCCCGGGGGCGACCGGAATCAGGCGGAAGTAGGTGTACCAATACAGGAACGCGACTTTGTTCGCGCCTTGCAGCACTTCGAAGGGAAGCCCGCTCGCATTATGACGCGGGATGCCGCCAGGGATGCAGAGGCTTTCCGGGTCGATCGTGGCCGTGATGTTGTGCTTCAGTGCCGCTTCGCCGGCCGGGGTCAATGGCAGTTTGTGATTGGGAAGATCCTTGGCGATATTGCCGACAGGTTTGGTGTCGCGCGTGCCCTTCCAATAGCCGCTTAAGTCGGGATGGCCGTCGGCTGTACGCGGCGCGGGCTTGGTGGACTTCACATCGGGGGCGCTAAGCCCTTGTCCCGCCGCGCCTACGCAGGCCAAAGAGAAAACCAGCAGGCTTCTGGTACCACGAGCCATTTTGGCACCTCCTGTAATCGTTCTATCTTACGATGTTGGCGGCTTCTAAAAAGATCCTCAAATGCGTAGGTTTTGCATCGATAAGAGATTTGTGAGCCGATTCGTGGACAATGCGATGCAGCTGCTCGAGGCTGCCGAGAGTGCCGCTCAATCGGGTCACGCTCCCTCGGATCTTACAATTCTGATCAGTCCCGAGGGGGGCATCCATATGGTGGCCGAATCTGATTGGCCGCTGGATACGTTGCAGCTGCACCATGGAGCCCGAATGGCATATCGGGTAAGTCAGACTGCGGCAAATGTGCGCGTGGAGGGGCGGGCAGGTTCTCGAACTTGTTTGTTCGAAACCGCAAAGCCGGAACAGGCGGCTCGTCTCCTTTTTCAGCGCCCCGTGTATAGTTATCTGAGTCCCGTTGTCGACGCACCCCGGATGATCGAAGCGCCTGCTGCGCTAGAGCCCGGCGTCGCGTAGGAACTGCGCAGCTTCCTCGGGCGGAGTCGGGTTGATATAGAAACCCGCGCCCCATTCGAATCCCGCCACTTTCGTCAGGCGCGGAATAATCTCCAAATGCCAGTGATAGTGTTCGAGCTCACCTTCCTGCACAGGCGACGTGTGGATCAGAAAGTTGTATGACGGAAACTCCAGCACGCGCTCCAGCTTTCGGATGGTTGCGCGCACGGCCCAAGCGAGCGCTTGAATCAGGCTCGAATGCGCAGTTTCGAAGTGCGAACTATGCCGGCGGGGAACCACCCAGGTTTCGAATGGAAAGCGCGCGGCATAGGGCGCCAGCACGAGAATCTCATCGGTATCGAGAATCACGCGAGCGCCGTCGGCCGATTCCTGACGCACGATGTCGCAATAGACGCAGCGCTCTTTGAATTTGTAGTAGCGCAGACCGCCGTCGATTTCTTCCTGCACCTGAACGGGGACGACCGGCAGGGCGATGAGTTGGGAGTGCGAATGTTCGAGCGACGCGCCGGCTGCTTCGCCGTGGTTTTTGAACAAGAGCACATAGCGCAGGCGCGTGTCGCGCTTGAGATCGAGAGTGCGATCTCGAAAAGCCCAGAACAGGTTCTCCACGTTCTTGTCGGATAGCTCGGCGAGCGAGATCTTGTGTCCGGGGGTTTCGATGATGACTTCGTGCGCGCCGATGCCGCTCATCTTGTCGAACATTCCTTCCCCTTCGCGTTCGATCACGCCTTCGACGCGCAGGGCCGGGTACTTGTTCGGAACCACACGCAAACTCCAGTGGTTGTTGTCGCGATAGGAAAGAACTTCGGGCGGCGTTTCCTCTTCGTGACCGGCGCAAAAGTGGCAGACGGGGACGCGCAGGAATTGGCTGGGCCGGCGGGCAAGATCGGTGGACACGATCACCCAGCGCCCGGTTATGGGGTCTTTTCGGAGTTCAGGCAAGGTGGTTCGATTCGAGTGTAACCGATCCCGGGGCGCGAGCGTCCCCCAAAAAGCACCATCTCGAGCGGTGCTCCCGAGCGTTCCGCCGCGGAATCTGGCATCGCCATGAGAGGCATGGCCGGTGTGGCGTCTGAGCGCTCGAGTCCTGTCTCACCCTGGCTACGCAGCGGCATCGGGATGATTGTGTTTGCGTCGATGATGTCGAACTGTTGTGCAAATCCAAATTCTTGAGGAGAGGTGTGAAATGAGAACTGCGTTTGTACTCGCGATCGCTTCCTTCTTGACGGCGATTCCGGCTGAAGCCCAATTGGGGCGTCAGATGCGGAGTGCGCCGCCGGAGCCTGGCCTGGAGTGTTTCGCGCAGATGACCATGCCAAGTTTCCCGCAAGAAGCGCTGCGCGAGGATGTCGATGGAACCGTGTGGACCACCATCAGCCTGACGCCGCAGGATGCGGTGGGCAAGATCGATGCGCAGGTGGTGTCGGCGTATCGCGATGGCACGAAGCTGTTGGAGCCGGAAGTGGAGAAGGCGATTCGGGAATCGAAATTTAAGCCCGAGTGCGAAGGCAAGACGTTGCATGTCGCGTTCCGTTATCAAATCGACGGCGCGCGGGTTGCGAATCCGCAGCCGGAGGCGAAGAAAGAGCCGCCCAACGTGGTCTGGATCGAGAGCCAGCCGCTATTGGTTACCGGGACGCCGCATCACACGCCCGCGAGGGCACAGCATTAAGTACCGCGCGCCGGAAGCGCGTCGCGCATGTGCTCGATCTTGGGCGGCGCGGAAAAAATAACGGTCACGACGTCGAAGCGCACTCGGTCCCAAGAGACGCCGGCGTGGCGCGCGTATTCGCGGGCGGCGCGCAGGAGGCTCTTGTGTTTTTCGGGGCCGATAGCGCGTTCGGGCGAGCCGTGCTCGCCGGTCTCACGGGACTTCACTTCGACGAAGACTAGCGTCTCGCGATCCCAGGCGATCAAGTCGAGTTCGCCAGCGCCGGATGACATGCGGTAGTTGCGAGCCACCACGACCATACCATGCCGCTGCAAGAATCGATGTGCGAGATCCTCGCCACGCGCGCCCGCGGCCTGATCGTGCGCCATCTCTTGTTCGCGGGTGTGTTGGCGGAGAAGGTCCGAGTATCGATAAAGCGTTCGCAGCATGGCTAACCATACGAGTGCGGCGAAGGCGTGCGCTTTCTCCTACTTGATGGCTTCGAACTCGAACTCCATCACTTTGCCGCGGATGACATAACAGAGGTAATGCTCCCAGAATCGGCGGAAGCGGGGAAAGGTGTTGACGAGCAGTTCGAAACCGAGGTAGCGCCAAAGCGCCAGAAGCTTGACGTGGACGCGGATTTCGCGGAATCGGGCTTCCGAATAATAGCCGAAGCCGCCGTGGTTTTCGCCGAAGTAGCGGAACGAGAAGGTGTTCAAGTGCCAACGGTGGGTGGGGTCACAGAAGGAGCTGAAGTCTGTGTAGTGCGGCGTAACCAGGAAGATTCGGCCGCGAGGAGTGGCTATGCGATAGAACTCCTCCATGGCGCGGACCACGTCGGAGACGTGCTCGATGACGTGGATGACGCGCAGGTTGGCGAAGGAATTGTCGCGGAACGGGTAAGGAAAGTGGTCGAGATCGCAGATCACATCGGCCGCGGTGCGCGGGTTGCGATCGATGCCGATGGATCCCGGGAATTTCTTGATTCCGCAGCCGACATCGAGCGTGCGCTTGGGCTGCGGGGCGGCGACTACGCCGCTCGCTGGAGACATTCCTCCAGTGTATCGACAGCGAAATCGGCTTGATCGCGCGTGATGATGAGCGGCGGCGAGAGGCGAATGGTATTGCGACCGGCGCCGAGGACGAGGAGGCCGCGTTCGAAAGCGTCGTTGACGATGCGATCGCGGAGTTCGGGGGCGCGATCTTTGGACTGCTGATCGTGGACTATTTCGACACCGATCATGAGGCCGAGGCCGCGCACGTCGCCCACGTGAGGGAAGCGGCGAGGCCAGTGGTGCATGCGATCGAGGATGTGTGCACCGACGCGGGCGGCGTTGTGCATCAAGTCGCGTTCGATGAGAGCGATGGTGGCGAGGGCGGCTGCGATGGCGACCGGATTTCCTCCGAATGTCGAAGCGTGTGCACCCGCGGGCCAATTCATGATTGCCGCGCGTGCGATGGTAGCGCTCAAAGGCAGGCCGCTCGCGATGCCTTTGGCGGTGGTGAAGATGTCGGGGGTAACACCGAAATGCTCGGCGGCCCACATCTTGCCGGTGCGTCCGACGCCGGATTGGACTTCGTCGAGGATCAAAAGAATGCCGTATTTTTCGGCCAGCAGCTTCAGCTCGCCGAGGAAATTCGCGGGTGGGATGAGATAGCCGCCTTCGCCCTGGATGGGCTCGACCACGATGGCTGCGACTTCCTCAGGCGGGACGATAGTGCGGAAGAGCTCGCGTTCGATGAATTGGACGCAAGCCATGGCGTGATCTTCTGGCGACACACCCGCGGGCCGGCGATAGCTATCCGGAAACTCGGCATGAAAGACGCCGGGGACCAGCGGGCCGAATCCTTTTCGCTGGACTGCTTTACTCGCGGTGAGGGAGAGAGCACCGAGCGTGCGACCGTGGAAGGCGCCGCGAAATGCGATGAACTTGTCGCGGCCGGTGTGATAGCGCGCCAGCTTCATCGCCGCTTCGATAGATTCCGTGCCGGAGTTTCCAAAGTAGACGCGGCGTGGTTCGCCACCCGGTGCGATGGCGGCCAGCCTCTCAGCGAGCTCGACCATGTTCTCGTAATAGAAGTCGGTACCCGACATGTGGATCAGGCACGCGGACTGGCGCTGGATCGCTGCGACCACTTGCGGATGGCAGTGGCCGGTGGAGACGACGGCGATTCCGGCGCTGAAATCGAGGAAGCGATTGGCGTCGACGTCTTCGATGATCGCGCCTTCTCCGCGACTCGCCACGAGCGGGTAACAACGTGTATACGAAGGCGAGATGACGGCCTGATCGCGCTCTATGATGGCGCGGGCGCGAGGGCCCGGCGGCGGCGTCAGGATGTGGGGAAGGTCCGGGCGGACGGCTTCGGAAACCATAGACGACTCCTTGTTCAGCTATCGACTGTTAATAGGTGGGAAATCAGCCGGAAAGTTGGCCGATTAATCGGAGCCGAAGAGAGAAGGTCGTGCTGTGGAAGGCGTGTACATTTGGTGCCTCTGGTTTCAGGCTAACACGGCGAGTGAGGCGGCTACTGGTGAACGGAGAGCACGACGCCGGTTGGCGATTGCGCGCCGCCGATGGTGGCTTGAATCGGCCAGTCGCCGTCGGGTAAAGATTCCGGCACTTGGATCGCGACCTGGAAGAGCGCAGCATTGCCTGAGGCGAGGGCGGCACCGTAGACCGTGGCGGCAACATTGTTGACTATGACGGTGGGAGGCACGGCGGTGGAGTACGTCTTGTCGCCTGGGGTCTCGACCCCGGCGGGCGCAACTGGGCTGGTGGGACCGAATCCGGTACCCCAGAGAATTATCACGTCGCCTGGCTTGGCAGCGACCGTAGCGGTTCCGGCGAACGTGCCGTTCTTGACGGCCCAAGTGAAATCCTGACGAGTGGCGACGGTTTGATTTCCGGGCCAGACGAAAAATGCGGGACTGTACTGAGACGACGTGGCGGTAAACGGAGCGCTCGATCCGGATGAGTTCGAGACGATGACCTGCTCTGGGCCGAAACCGATGTCGGGGACGATGAAGTTGATCTGGCCGGGGCTGACGTAATAGATGTATGCGGGCTGACCGCCGACGGTGACAGAGACAGCATCGAGCGTGGTGGGGAGTTTGCCGTTGACGACGGCTTTGCCCCAGGTGTCGGTGACTGATGAGAGATTGGAGCCTTTGATCGTCGCCCACGCGTTCGGTGCGATGCCGGGAAGAAGGCTCGCGCCGTTGAGAACCGAAGTGATGACTGGCGCGAGCGACGCAAGCCCGGAGATTTTGCGCACGACATCGTGGTTGGTGTCCGCGATGTAGAGATTGCCGGCGGGATCGAACGCCAGACCTTCGGGTAGCGCCAGTCCGGCATTGACGGCCGGTCCATCGTCGCCGAGGCCGCCGGTTGGATGGCCGCCGGCGATGGTGGTGATGATTCCCGTCGTGTCGACTTTGCGGATTCGGTTGTTAAAACTATCGCCGATGTAGATGTTTCCGCTCCCGTCGACGGTGACGCCGTTGGGGGTTTGCAGAGTTGCGGAGATGGCCAGTCCGCCGTCGCCGGTTGCGCCCGCGGCGCTCGATCCGGCGACGGTAGAGATGATTCCCGAGGAGTTCACCTTGCGGATGCGATTGCCTTCCGCGATTAAAAGATTGCCGTTGTTATCGAAAGCGACCGCGGTAGGGCTGAAGAGCCGAGTGGCGGTGGCGAGCCCTCCGTCGGCGGTCGAGGAAGCAGTCGGGTTGCCGGCGACAGTGGTGATGATTCCATTCGTGTCGATTTTGCGGACGCGCTGGTTGTTGGTGTCGGCGATGTAGAGATTACCGGCGGCATCGACGGCGAGGCCGGAGGGTCCATAGAGTTGCGCTTTGGCGGCGAGACCGCCGTCTCCCGCAAATGCCGGGGAGCCATTTCCGGCGATGGTGGTGATGATTCCGTTCGGGTCAACGCGGCGGATGCGAGGCGTGACATTCTCGGAGAAATACAAATTGCCGAGGTTGTCGATGGCGACGCCGACGGGGAGGCGGATGGCGGCGTTGGACGCAAGTCCGCCGTCGCCGGTTGAATCGGGCGTTCCGTTGCCGGCCACGGTGGAGATGACACCGGTGGCGGCGCTGACGCGGCGGATGCGGTTGTTCATGTAGTCCGCGATGTAAAGGTTGCCGAGCGAGTCGAACGCGACGCTTCTGGGCTCATTGAGACTGGCTTGGTTAGAGGGGCCGGCGTCGCCGAGGATGTTGGAGTCGCCGCCGCCGGCAAACGTCGTAATCGTTTGCGCCTGCGAGATGGAGTGCGCATATAGGATGGCGAGAGTTGCGAGTATCAGGCGCGAGAGGCGGAGGATCCTCGTTTGCATGGACGTGCTTGTTCTCCTGAGCGAGCGTCCGGTGTTCGGAACGCCCGACGTTTCTGGTGGCTTCACCCCGGTGAAGCTGTTCGGAGAATAAATGAGGGAGGATCGGAATATCTTTCAGATAATCTCGTGAGGTTTCCGTTGGGCAAGATGGGTTGGCAGTCTGGTGGGCGGCGGGGCGGAGTTGGATCGGTGGGTTCGTTCTTGCAAATTTGATTTTCGCCAGGCGAGGGCGCGGCGGTTGGCTCGGCATTCTGCTGGCGGATGCGCTGGAGTTGGAGGAGATTGCGGAGGGCGCGCGAGTAAGAGCGTTCGAGGCGGGACTCGGTGCGATGCAAGAAGGTTAGATACGGCGAGTTCGCCAGTGAGCGGAAGGCTTCGGTGAGGGACTCGGGCGCGGTGAGGGGTTCGTCGTCGTTGTCGGCGGCGAGATCGTCTTCGTGCTGGATGGCTTCGGTGAAGAGCTGGTTTTCGATGAGGGCGAGGCGGTTCAGACGCCACTTCGCGGCGATCATTTGGTGGACGAGGTCGAGTTCGACTGGGCCGTTGGGGTGAAAGTCGGCGAGGTAGGCGGTGAGGAGATCGTGCAGATCGGCGGGATCTTCGGAGGGGAGCAGGAGGGTTTGGGCGGAGAAGCCGTGTTTGAGGGCGTTTTGGGAAGAGCGGGCGCGGCCGGCTGGGGTGGAGGGGCCGTGGGATTTGGAGCCGTTGGTGCGGGCGGATTGGGATTTGGATTGTGGCATAGGGGGACCTCGGTGGGAGGGTAGCGAAGCGATTGCCGAGTTGGCGATTCGGTTTGGGGGAAGTTGCTGTCGTGGTGCGAGATTCCGACGGGTATTGCAGGTGATTCGAACTTCAGCTTCAGTATTGCAGCGGTTAATTGAGAGTCTCACCGACGGATTCCGGGCGCGGCGTTCTCGATGGCCGAGATGATCGCTGGAGGATTGTTGAGGGACGAACGCTGACGGGGAGAGGCTGTGACTCCTTGAGACACTGCGGCGCGTCAGAACGTTTCGTGGCGTTTTGTAACGGGCGTTCTAGTACGAAAAAAACGCACCTAGATATCGCTTGCAAACCCTCGCCTGGAATAAGATGGCTGAAACCGCCAGTCGTGTACGGGAAGACAGTCGAAAGACGGGGAGAAATGGTATGCAAGAAAAACCGGCCTGCGTGCCTGGTTCGAAGACCGAGGGCGCGAAGCTATCGAGACGAATTTTTATGGGAGGCGGGGCAGCAGCCGCGGCGGTCGCGGCGATTCCGCTAGAGCCTCTGATTGGAGGGAAGGAGTCGGCCGCCGAAGCGTCGGTGGTTTCCTACAATTCCCACACACGAACGGAAGCGAGCTTCCTCTACCGCACCGGAACTGCGCTAGCCGAGAGGATTGACGTTGGCGAGCAGGCGGACAATGGCGATGCGGCGCGGTTCACGGACTTCAGCGGTAATTACAGCAAGGGGCTGATGCATGACGGGCTGGGTGTTCCCGACAAGGCGTCGGTTCAAAGCCTGATCCACGCGTTCCAGACGGGCGAGTTTTCGGACTTCGAAAAAATCCTGGTGGGGACGCCGGGAGGCGGGGCGAACTCGAGGCTGAACGGTCCACAGGGGGCGCTGGCGCTGGATCTGGAAGGGCTCGATTCGCACGCAACAGTGATTCCGGCGGCTCCGAGCGTAGCAAGCGCGCAGACGGCGGCGGAGGAGGTGGAACATTACTGGGCGGCGCTGCTGCGGGATGTGCCGTTCATCGAATACCCCACGAATTCTCTGGTGGCGCAGGCGGTGGCGGATCTGAACAAGCTGTCGTTCCTGAAGAGCTCGGTGAATCGCGAGTACCCGTTCCCGGTGACCCCGCAAAACCTGTTTCGGGGGCAGGTTGTGGCGGGCGACGGCAATGTGCAGGGGCCGTACATATCGCAGTTCCTGGTGCAGCCGACGATGCTCGGGGCGCAGCCGCTGAATCAGCAGTACCAGACGTTTCTTCCGGCGAGCGCTGGCGGGAGCGACTACATGACGTCGGTGAATGAGTATCAACTCATCCAGAATGGCGGCGACTCGGGGCGAAAGCTGGCGTTCGATCCGATGTTCCGGCACATCCGCAATGGGCGGGATCTGGCGGCGTACACACATGTGGATGTGCTCTACCAATCGCTGCTCATTGCGAGCCTGGTGCTGGCGACGATCAACGCGCCGCCGAATCCGGGGAATCCGTATAACGGGTCGAAGACGGAAAAAGGATTCGGCACGCTGGGTGAGCCGGACTCGGTGGGGACGCTCGCGGAAATGGCGACGTGCGGCCTCAAGGGCGCGTGGTTCCACAAATGGATCAAAGATCTGCGGATGCGGCCGGAGGAGTATGGAGCATTGGTGCAGGCGAATCTAACGAAGTCGACACCGATGCCGCAAGCCGCGGGGGCGCTGCATCCGGACGTGTTGAACTCGGCGGTGCTACCGCTGATTCACGCGGCGTATGGGAGCTACCTGTTGCCGCAAGCGTTTCCGGAGGGATCGCCGACGCATCCTTGTTATCCGACGGGTCATGGGACGGTGGCGGGAGCATGCATCACCGCAATCAAGTTCTTTACGGACGGCAGCCAGAAGATTCGGCCGCTGCTGACCGCGGCGGGGCGGGATGTGGCGGTGCCCAGCAGCGACGGGCTGTCGCTCGATACTTATGCGGGCGCGGATCGCGACAGCCTGGACATCAATGGGGAGTTGAACAAGCTGGCGCATAACATTTCGTTCGGCCATGGGATTCACTCGGGGATTCACTTCCGCAGTTCGACCTATTGGTCGATTCTGTTGGGCGAGCAGATTACGCTGAGCATTTTGCGGGACCGCGCGCAGTCTTACAACGAACCTTTCCGGATCACGATCACGAAGTTCGATGGGACGACGGTGACCATCACCAACATAAACGGGCGGGGCGAGGGCTAGCGCTGAGGCCTACATCAGCGCCGCGGCCGGCCCAGTCCTTGACGAATGCGGCAAGTTCGGCGTCTCGCGGGCGCGGGCGTCGGCCAGAGTCAGAATCCAAGAGGGCAGAGCGCGAAGGCGCTAGTATACTTCGAAACAAAAGACGCGATTGTCGCCGTTCGGCGAGAGCGCGTATTGGCCGTTTTCGAGCGGCTCGTCGGCTTCGATCTTGTAGAGATGACCGCCGAGCGGCGTGATGGCCAGGTGCAAGCGTCCGCCTCCGCGACGGCGTCCACCACCGGTTGAAACTTCGCGATTGCTTCCCTTGACGTCGAGGCGCGCGAGTTCGAGGCGTTCGGGCGAGATGTCGCGCGCGTCCATGATGAAGATCGGCTCGGCGAGCGGCGTACGCGCGGGCGAGGATGAGCCGGAGATGACGTAGTTGTTCTTCTCCGAGCGAGCCTGGCCGGTTTCGGTTTCGATCAGGTTGGAGGCGTGGAGGAGATAGGGGATGTCGGGCTTGGGCGGGACGGGGCCGGTGTACTTTTCGGCGGCGGCCAGGGCGAGAGCGGCGAGGGCGATGAGAGCGATGAGGGGGGCGGTTTTCAAGAACATTAGAAACTCCTCGAATCTCTATTTTAGGATGGTTTCATCGGCGCTTTATGAAACTGTCACGCCGGATTTGGGTGGCTGCTGTAGTTGGAGCGATCGCGGAGGGAGTTTTGATGGCGCCATTCTTTTTGATGAATTTCTCCGACCGATTCTTTCCAGTTAGCGCACTGGAGCGCTTTCAGTACCCTGGCTTGGCGATCGCTAAGTGGGTCTGGCGCGCCGTTGCGGCTTGCAAGTACGTAGCGGAACACCGCATGGGTCATGATCTCGCGGTCGCAGCATCGGCGATGGCGATGCTGATTCAAGCCGCGATCTTCGCGGTGGCCGCGCTCGGTGTGATTCATCGTGCGATCCAGAATCTCCAAGCGTTGGCTATTGGCGGTGTTCGCGCCTCGGTTGAACGGTCGGTTGATCGCTGGAGCGTCGACGTTCCCCTACTCCTTGCGGAGCGACGATGAGGTGGGGCTGTTGCTTTCGATTTTGACGGTTTGGTTGGCACTTGCCGTTCTGGTAGCTGGGACGACTTTCGCCGTGCGCGGAAAATCGAGGGCCTAAATGCACGGCATTTGCGTTAGATTTCGTAGCTGCGGATCGAGATGCCGCCGTCGACTGGGATTACTGTGCCGTTCACGTAGGCGCCGGCGCGGGACGCGAGATAGATCGCGACTCCGGCCATGTCTCCGGGGACGCCGATGCGGCCGAGCGGGCATTGCTTTTCTAGCGAGTCCTGGAAATTTTCGAGCATCCACTCGGTCATTTTGCTTTCGAATGGGCCGGGGGCGATGGCGTTGACGGTGATGTGCCGGCCGGAGAGTTTCACGGCGAGATCGCGTGTCATGTGGTGGACGGCGGCTTTGCTGGGACCGTAGGCGAAGTTTTCGGTGAAGGGGACGGCGAGGCCATCGATGGAGCCGATGTTGATGACGCGCGCAGGGTCGGCCGGGGTCGCGGCTTTTTCGAGCAGGGGGAGCAGGTCGCGCGTGAGGAAGAAGACCGATTTCAGGTTAGTCGCGATTACTTTGTCGAAGCCGGATTCGGGATAATCGGCGAGGTGGCCGCCCCAGGCTGCGCCGGCGTTGTTGACCAAGATGTGCAGACGGGGCTCGCGCGAAGCGATCTCGTTGGCTAGCGCCAGACAGCCCGATGCGTTCGAGACATCGGCCGGCACTGAGATGCACTCACCGATTTTCGAGAGCTCGCGGGCGGCGGAGTCGCAGGCTTCTTTCTTGCGCGCGGAGATGTAGACTTTCGCGCCCGCTTCGAGAAATCCTCGGGCGATCATGAGTCCGATGCCGCGCGATCCGCCGGTGATAAGAGCGGTCTTGCCGCGGATGGAGAACAGTTCGGCTACGTTGATGGGATCGTTGGGTTGCATGTTAGGGCATGACGGCCGGAGGGGTCCACTGGCCGTTCAAAACTGCATCGCTCGGCCAATACAGGCGCAGCGACAGGTTGAATTTTCCTTCCGGCGCGGGCAACCAGTTGGCATCGCGGTCGCCGCCGGGGGCTTCGTGCTGGATGTAGAGATCGAGCGAGCCGTCGGGGTTGAACTTCAGGAGGTCGCGATCGCCGATGGCGTAGCGATGAATCGGATTCATGACGAAATACCCGTCCTCGTTGTACATGGTGAGCGACCAGAAGGCGCGGACGGGCGGGATCTGTTCTTTGGTGAAGTGCAGCGTGTATTTTTCGGAGCCCTGGAGTGGGCGGCCCGCGGCATCTTCCTGGCAGTGGATATACGTTGCGTCTTCCGGCGGAAGCGCGCCCAGTCCGATACGTGCCACCGCTGCGCGAGCCTTGTAGTTGTCGGCATAACGTCCGACCACGCCGCCGAATCCGCTCCAACCGTTGCGGCTGCCACGGCCAATTTCGGATTCGAGGGGATGGGCCAGAGCTTTGGCGGATTCGGTGGCACCTTCTTCGAAGGCTTTGCGCTGCTCGGCGGGAAGTGCGTCGAGACTAAATGGCTTGCCGGGCGCAATTCCCACGCGGGCGAGGTCGCGCATGAGCGGGGCATCTTCAGGATGTGGAGGATTTTTCTCGAGCAGCGCAGCGAAGGTTTGGAAAAACTCGCTCACGCCCATTCGCGCGACTTGAGCAGGCGGAGGCGGACCATTGCCGCGTCCGACCAGGCGGCTGACCGTGTTGCCTTCGCGCGGTCCGTCGGGATACAGGCTGAGCGGCATCAGCAAATAGCCTTTTTGGATGGAGTGCACGAAGTCGTAATCGGTGGCGCTGTTGGTTTGGGTTCGGCCGAGGAGCCAAACCATGTTGGTGGGCGCGTCGATGCGTTGCGCGCGGGCGGGTAGAGTGCCTTTCCAGCCGGGGCCGACGATTGCAAACCAATTTTCGTCAGTGCCAGTGGTTCGCTTACCGGGGACAGAGAACGTGTCGGTCCAGGCGTCCATGAACTGCATGAGATAGAAGCGTCCGCGCGTGTCGGGGACCTTCAAAAGGATGGGCTCCTTCGAAAGATCGAGCCAAGCGGACGAGTACAATGTGTCGGCGTTGGGGCGGATCACTTGGCGGAAGGTGTCGTCAGGAAAAGCAGGGGCGTTGGCGAAGCGATTCGGTTGGGGTGTGTTGCGCCGCGTGAATTCCATGAGGACGAGCGGGTAGGCGAAGGTGTAGGCTTTTGCGGCGATCGCGCGAGTTTCGACCGGAGCGGGAAGTTGAGCGTTAGCGTCGAGGAGCAGGATTAGAAATAGGATGGCAACGTTACTAACTTTCATGAGCTTAGGCACCTCCCAGGAGTCAGACTACCAGAATCGGGGCGGGTGCTCCAGCACTCAAGCTCAAGTACTAGTGTACGTTTTGGTATTGAATCGATTGATTTTATGTATTAGAGTGTTAGGGTTAGAAAAACCGCACCGGGCGCCGGGAGGTGAGGACTGTCGAAGCCGCCGGTTCCGGTGCGGTTCGCCCTTTTTCGGGCCTAGAATCTAGCGTCGGCTCGGCTGGACGAACGATCCGAACGGGGCCCGCGTCCTTCTTTCCCCGCTCGGCGCCAAACGCAGCCGATACCAGACTCCATGCGAGATCGAATCAATTAGCAACCCAAAAAAATCCCTCTGTTGCAACTTGCCGACGTCAGCAAGAGCGGTTACCCAAATCTATAGATCGCCGGTTCCCGCAAGCACTTCCGTTCACCAGCCCGCTCCTACCTCTATCCACCCGTTGCAATCAGAGGGCAGGTTTAAAGGTCACTTCATCAATTCGGTGGGTAAGGAGCACGCTGGAATCCAACGATTGGGTGAGGCGATCCAATCGGTTAGACGGCGGGTAGCAGGAACTTTTGAGGCTGGATGCGCCGCGGCTGTGTCCATGTGACACAATGGTCCTTCCTCAGATGCGAGCGACGTTCTTCCCGGAAACTAGCGCCAAAACGGAAGGCCGTGGCG
>Ga0335078_10004002_pt1 | contig 21908 bp, 17 predicted proteins | sample Lox_Sample_32_FD_206711 | JGI IMG/M metagenome (GOLD analysis project Ga0335078, IMG submission 206711) | Soil microbial communities from Loxahatchee National Wildlife Refuge, Florida, United States - Lox_Sample_3.2 | ecosystem: Environmental > Terrestrial > Soil > Wetlands | place: USA...
ACCAACCGCACGCGCGACTTGCCGTATCGATTCTCGCCGAGCGAACTCGCCATCAGCTTCCCCTGTAGGTCGTGTAGCCGTGCGGGCTCAGCAGCAACGGAATATGAAAATGCGATTCGCCATCGCGCACAGAAAATGTCACCTGCACGATCGGATACAAACTGTGGACTTGGAGAGCCGCGAAATAGCCTGCCGTGTCAAATGCCAGCCGATAGATTCCAGGCGAGAGCTTTTCGTTTTCCGGCAACAATTGCTCGCAGCGACCGTTCGCATCGGTTCGCGCTTTCGCCAGCAGGCACCATTCGCCGGAATGCTCGTGCCGCTCCAGATGGACAGATATATCTTGCGCAGGCACGCCGCGCGCTGTGTCCAACACATGAGTCGAAACGCGCATCAATCTGTCAGCCATTTCCTTAATCGAATCTGAGTGATCTGCCGCTGTTGCTCGGCAGCCTCCAGCAATTCCGCCGCGCCATCATTTTGAAGCCGTCGATTAAGAATCGCCAGCACCTCCGCAGCGGTTTTCCCTGTCGCGCAAACGATGAAGATGTGGCTGAATTTCTGCTCGTACGCGCGATTGCCCTCGGCCAGCGCGGCTTTAGCGGCGTCGTTTTCGCTGGCGACGCCCTTTTGCTCTTCGCTCGACCAATAGGCCGAACGCGCGTGAACCGCCTGGACTGGTCGCGACTCGCCGATTCGGGGATGACTCCGAAACGCCTCCATCCAGTCCCCCTCCATCAGGCCGCGCCAGATTGCATCCGATTCGCGCAACAGGGTGGCTTCGTCGGCGATGGGTCGCTCGGCCGCTAGTCTTTTCGCCCATTGCTTCGAACCGCAGCACGCCAGAATCTCATTTTCGGCATCAGGCGCGGGTAAAGCGTTCCAGCGTGCGAGGACATCGCTCATCTGTCAGCGATTCGCACCCAAACTTTGCAGAAATTCTTGCACGAGATTGCCGACGACTGTCGAGCGATAGCGCGCCGTCGAACGAATGTCGTCGATCGGCTGAATCTCGGAAATCGCGGCCTTGCGCGCGGCACCGATCATCGCCGCATCCAGCCCTTTGCCGCGAACGAAACGCTCCGTTTCTCGCAGGCGGATCGGAATCGGGGCGACGCTTCCGAGCGCGATGCGCACATCGGAAATCATGCTTTCCTCGACCTTCGCCAGCGCCGCGATCGCGACTTTGGAAATGGCCTGGGCATTGCGCGCACCCACTTTGCGGGCGTAGGAGAGATACCCAGCGGCACCCCTCGGCAAGCACACCGCTCGAATCAGTTCGTCCGGCGCAAGCTGCATCTTCTTATAGCCCGTGTGAAAATCGACGTAAGCAACGCGCCTCTCTCCGCCCGCGGATGCCAGAATCAATTCCGCTTCATACACGAGCAACGCCGGGAGCGAGTCTGCAGCCGGCGACGCATTTACGATGTTTCCGCCCAGCGTCCCACGATTCTGATTCGCGATCCCGCCGGTCCAACTCGCTGCGCGCACGAGAAGCGGAAATTCGCACCCCAGCATTTCATTGCGGCGAATATCTGTGTATGTGGAAGCCGCGCCGATCCGTACTTCGTTCGCCAGAACCTCAATACGTCGCAGCTCGGCGAGATTCCAAAGGCTTAGCAGCTTTCGCGACTTCAGCACTCCGGCCGCGTATTGCACCATTACATCGGTGCCACCTGCGATCGGCATCCACTGGCGCGGATTTTCAGCCATCATGGACACAGCCGTGCGTAGGCTCTCGGGCGCGAATAATTCGTAGTCGGCCGGATTCGATTTCATTTGGCTCCGATCCGCCGGGCCGCCTCAGCGACTGCCTCTATGATCTGAATGTATCCTGTGCAGCGGCAGAGATTGCCCGAAAGCCCTTCGCGGATCTCATCGAATGACGGCGCGGGGTTTCGCTCCAATAGATGCGCGGCGGCAAGAATCATTCCAGGCGTGCAAATCCCGCACTGCGCGCCTCCGCATTCGAGAAAAGCGTCGCGCAAACGAGCGAAGCGCGAATTCGATGCCATCCCTTCGATCGTCGTGATATTCGCTGCAGCCAATTGCCCCATGGGGATCAAACAGCTATCCACCAGCACGCCATCGATCAGCACGGAACACGCGCCGCACTCGCCTTCGCCACATCCCTCTTTGGTGCCGGTCAAATTCAGCTCTTCGCGCAAGACGTCGAGCAATCGCTCCATCGGGTACACGCGAACTGATTTCCGCTCGCCATTTACGCTAAAAGAGATTTCGCATTTCGCGCTCCGGCTCGTCGTCATCGAACTCCCGCGGGGGATTCACTCTCCGCATTCGCCGCGTGCGATGTCATGACCGAGAGAATTTCCTCCGGCAGCAACGGAGCTGAATCGAATGGAACGCCGAGCGCATCTTCGATCGCATTTACAATCGCAGGCGCGGGACCATCCATGGGCAGCTCGCCGATTCCCTTCGCCCCAAACGCTCCGTGTTGGTTCCCCAATTCCTCGAAAAATACGCGAATCGTTGGCATATCCGCGGAAGTCGGAATAATGTAGTTGGTCATCTGGCTGTTGGCCATGCGACCGTCGCGCCATTCGACCTTTTCGTAGAGCGCAAATCCGATGCCCTGCGCCACGCCACCGATAATCTGCCCGCGCGCAAGCACGGGATTAATCACGCGACCCACTTCTTGCAAAGCAACAAAATCGTTCACGGTCACACTGTAGGTCGAAAGATCGGCGGTCACTTCGGCGACATACACCGCCCAAGCAAACGCAGCGTATGCCTCGCCACGATATTTTTGATCGTCCCAAAAAATACCCTCAGGCGATTCGTAGCGCGCGAGGGATTGCAGCTTACCTCGCGTTGCGACGAATTCGCGGCACGCAGCGCGGAACTCCCCGGCCGTGTAGTTCTGGTGCAGTTTTCCCGTCGCGATCAGCGTCTGTTTGACACCCAGAGCCGCCGATGCGACTAGATTTCCCACAACCATCGCCGTCCGCGACGCCACCGTCGGCCCGCTATTGGGAACTTCGCTCGTATCGGGCTGCGCGATCGTCACATCGTCGTAGGGCAATCCAAGTGCTTGCGCGGCAATCTGGCAGAGGACCGTGTTAGTTCCCTGACCGAATTCAGTGCTCGATACCAAAACCGTGACGCCGCCATCCGCGGCCCCTTCCACGCCGACCACCGAGCTCAGATATCGCTCGCCCGACCCCGTAAATCCGGCGCCGTGCAAAAACGCACCGATCCCGAGGCCGCTCTTCCGCGCGCTGCTTAAATTCTGGCGGGCAAATCGCTTTCGTTTCGCCTGATAATCTGCCAGCTCAAGACCGCGATCGAGCAACTTCACGAGGTCGATCGGCTCCTTGATCACTTGCTCGGTGGTCGTTGTCTGCCCCGGCCTCAGGAAATTCCTGCGGCGCACTTCGTCCGACGTCAGATTCACCGTGCGCGCGATTTTTTCGATGTGCCGCTCCATCGCAAAGAGCGCTTGCGGCGCACCAAAGCCGCGAAACGCGCCGTGCGGAGGAACATTCGTCGCGACCGCCTTCGTTCGAATTCGCACGCTCGGCCAATAATAAGGACCGCCTGCATGAATCGTGCCGCGCGACAGCACAACAGACGACAACGTCGCGTACGCACCGCCATCAATCACAAACTCGATTTCGCCGCCAAGTATCTTTCCTTGCTTGCTGACAGCAGTCCGATGCCGCGTTCGCGATGGATGGCGCTTCGTCGTCGCCGCCATGTCTTCCGCACGGCCGTAGATCATCTTCACGGGCCGTCCTGATTTCATCGCCAGAAGCGACGCATGCGCGGCGATCATCGACGGATACTCTTCTTTGCCGCCAAACGCGCCGCCAGTTTCCGTCTGCACCACTCGCACTTTATCTTCCGTCAAGCCAAACAGCGCCATCAGCGCCTTGTGTACGTAATAGGGACATTGCAGCGAGCCCCACACCGTAATCCCCTTGTGTTCCTCGAACGCCGCGATCATTCCGTTCGTTTCGATATAGAGCTGTTCCTGCGCGCCCGTGAAATATTCGCCTTCGACGATGTAATCGGCCTTCGCCCAAACGCCATCGACGTCGCCCTTTTCGATCAGGAACGATTTGAAGATGTTATCTTCGCGCCAGATGATCTGATCTTTCCGTTCGCTTTCGTCGATGGAAAAAATTGCGGGCAGAGCTTCGTATTCGATCTCAATCGCTGCCACGGCCTTCGGCAACGCATGCCGGTCCGGGTGCGCGAGCAGCAGAATCGGTTCTTCCGGATGATTCACGGCGCCATCGGCGAGGCACGGCTGATCGTCCTCGATCAGCGCGATGTAGTTCTTGCCCGGAATATCCTGCGCGGACACGACGACGTATTCGCGCCAGTCGACTGCCGGTCCAAAGGTGATTTTCTTGATTCTTCCGCGCGGAATCCGGCTGCGCACCGTCGCGCCGTACAGCATGTTGGGAAAACTCAGATCGTCGACGTACCGCGCGCGCCCTTCGATTTTCGCGCGTCCTTCTTTGCGCGGCAGAGACGATCCCACGATGCTGTCAGTCCGGGGGTCTGGCACCGCGCTATTTTGACCGAAAATCGCCAATATTTATAGGCTAGATTCGACTTCCGCCGTTGACGCCGCACCGCGCACACCCTATAGTGGCTCACTTTCCTTCGTGAGGGGCGGTTGCTCGAACGCGTATTCCATCTCTCGGAAAATAAGACCACCGTTCGCCGCGAACTCCTCGCTGGGCTGACGACCTTCATGACGATGGCCTACGTCGTCGTCGTCAACCCGCGCATTTTGTCCGAAGCGGGCATGCCCGTCGACGGTGTTCTCTTCGCAACGTGCATTTCCTCCGCGCTCGCGACTCTCGTAATGGGCTTGTGGGCGAACTACCCGATCGCGCTCGCTCCCGGCATGTCCCTCAACGCGTATTTCACCTATTCGATCGTTCTGGGACGCCATGTCCCGTGGCAAACGGCGCTCGGCGTGGTGCTGCTTTCCGGGCTGCTGTTTCTGGTCCTCACTCTCACCAACGTCCGCGAACAGATCGTCAACGGAATCCCCGATTGCCTGAAGCATGGCACGGCCGCAGGCATCGGCCTCTTCATCGCGTTCATCGGATTCCGCAACGCGAACATCATCGTCGCGAATTCTTCAACTTTCGTCGGTCTCGGCAAGCTTTCGGATAAAGAAGTCGTTCTCGCGCTGCTCGGCGTGCTGCTGATCGCAATTCTCGTCGCACGAAAAGTCGGCAGCGCGATCCTCATCGGAATCATGGCGATTACGATCGCGGGAATACCGCTGGGCGTCAGCCAATGGCCGCATCACCTGTTCTCCTGGCCGCACCCAGCCGGCACATTTCTCAAACTCGACTTGCGTTCAGCCACGAAGCTCGGCCTCGGCGAGCTTGTCTTCGTCTTTTTCTTTGTCGATCTCTTCGATAACGTCGGCACTCTCGTGGGGGTCTGCGAGCAAGGTGGCTTTTTGCGCGACGGAAAATTGCCGCGCGCTAGCCGCGCTCTGTTGGCGGATGCTTTTGGCACAATCGTCGGCGCACTGAGCGGTACGTCGACAGTCACAAGCTATGTCGAAAGCGCCGCCGGAGTCGCAGCCGGCGCTCGCACGGGCCTCGGAAATATCGTTATCGCGGGACTTTTCTTCGCGGCAATGTTTTGCGCTCCGATCGTCGCGGCGATTCCCTCCTACGCAACCGCTCCCGCCCTGATTCTTGTAGGTGCGCTGATGTGCGGCGCGGTCGCCCGCGTGAAATGGGATGACTTCACTGACGCCGTCCCTGCATTTCTCACCCTGCTTGCCACTCCCCTCACATTTAGCATCGCAACCGGCCTCAGCATGGGCCTGCTCTCGTTCACATTCCTCAAGTTATTCGCCGGACGTCATCGCGAGATCAGCCCGCTCATCTGGGTCCTCAGCGTTCTCTTTCTTCTCCGCTACATTTTTCTCGGCTCGGAATAACATCAGCGTTCAATCACCTGTCATCTCACGGCAACATCATCGATCCGAATAGGAATGATTCGGAATTTGAGTTTGCTGTTTTTTGCCGGATTCCGCAGACTCATTGAGACTTTTCAGTGTAGGCAGCCTCTCGCTTTTCCACGTGGATGAGCTGTTTCTCCGCCGCTCTAGTCAAGCGGCGGCGTTGTGGGGCCCGTTTTGGATCTCGTTGAGATTCTGGCGGCCCTGCACGGCCTCTACGCTGTTTGGAAAAGGAGATGAAGATGTCAGGGTCCAATGCAGGTGCATTTCCGCGGGTCGGCCTAAACAGCGGCTATCCGGGTCAGCTTTCCCCTCGTTCATCGCCCCCAACTCCGACTCGTCGGCAGAACCTATTCGCCACCGCCATGATCGAAGAGAGCGCAAGCGATCGCGGCAAGCGCGCGACAAAGGCCGGTCTCGCCTTCGCGCTCCAAGCCACGATCCTGGGAGTGCTCCTCTTGATTCCGCTGCTATTTACAGAAGGCCTCGATTTGTACAAGGTGAGCGCCGTGATGCTCGTCGCTCCGCCGCCACCGGCCCCGCCACCGCCTCTAGCGATGCGGGCGCAAGCTGTGGTGCCGAAGCAGGCTCTGCTGCACCCGCAGCTCACAACCCCGACAGTAATCCCGAAAAAGATCTCGGTCTCTGCGCCGGATGCGGGCGGCCCGGCTCCGATGATTGCGGATTCCGATGCAGGCGTGCCCGGAGGAATCGCCGGGGGAGTGCTCGGAGGCATCGGCACAGGTCCTGCGCCACCTCCGCCCCCAACCCCGGCCGCAAAACCGCACGAGCCGGGGCGAATTTTCAGCGGCATGAAAGAGCCCGCGCTGATCTACGCTCCACCGCTCGTCTATTCGCCCATCGCGCGGCAGGCTCATATTGCTGGGACCGTCGTGATCGAAGCCGTGATCGACGAAAAGGGCAACGTGACGCAGGTCCACGTCGTCAGCGGCCCTCCGCTTCTGCTCGATTCAGCCCTGAAGGCTGTAGCGGGAAGGAAATATCAACCGACTATACTCGACGGTCAGCCAGTCTCGATCCGATTCGATGTAAGGGTTGAATTCCGGCTGAGCTAGATCGACCAAGTGCTGGAGATCCCATCCTCGGAAAATGAGGGTGGGTGATCCAGGCACAAGCGATTTAGGCAAGGGCAAAGTCACTAGGGCAAGTCGCGCAGGAAGCTTGTGCCGTGCGGCAATGATCCTCCGAAATTTGCGGCCACGGTCTGACCCATGTCAGCAAGCGTCGAGCGCACGCCGAGATCCGGGCCCCCTTTCGATCCGGGGCTATAGGCCACAATCGGCACGTATTCGCGTGAATGGTCCGTCGTGGGATTTACCGGATCGGGATCGCAACCGTGATCGGCCGTGAGCAGCAGCATGTCTGAATCACGCATCGACGCGAGAAACGGCCCGAGCAGCGCATCGAATTCCTCGAGCGATCGCGCGAACCCTTCCACATCTTTGCGATGGCCGTAGAGCATATCGAAATCGACGAGATTCGCGAAGATCAGGCCTGAGTCGCGCTGCAACAGGGCCTGGCCGAGCTTCGCCATCCCGTCAGCGTTGTTTTTCGTGGTGATGTAATCCTCCACCCCGCGGCCATCGTAGATGTCATGAATTTTTCCTACGCCGAAGACGGGAACTTTGCGATCAACGAGTACGTCCAGCAGCATCGGGCGTGGCGGCTGGACAGCGTAATCGTGGCGACGCTCCGTACGGCGAAAATTTCCCGGCGTGCCCGTGAACGGACGCGCGATCACGCGTCCCACTCGGTTCGGCCCATCCAGCAGCGCGCGCGCAATTTCACACTCGCGATAAAGCTCCGCAATCGGAAGCACATCTTCATGCGCCGCGATTTGAAAAACGCTGTCGCCCGATGTGTAGACGATCGGAAAGCCCGTGCGGACGTGCTCGTCGCCGAGCTCCTTGATGATTTCCGTGCCGGAAGCAGGCTTGTTGCCGAGCGTGCGCCGGCCGATGCGGCGCTCGAATTCCTGAATCAGCTCCTTCGGGAAGCCCTGCGGGTAGACCGGAAAAGCTTGGTCGAGCCAAATGCCCGCCATTTCCCAGTGGCCGGTCGTCGTGTCCTTGCCCGGCGAAACCGTCACGCCTTTGCCAAAGCTGCCCGCCGGGTGCGCCGGAGGCGTCAGGTGATCGAGCGGCTTGATGTTCGCGAGGCCGATGCGAACAAGATTCGGCAAGTGCAGAGGGCGCGATCTTGCGATGTGCCCGAGCGTGTCGCGGCCAACATCGCCATAATCGGCCGCGTCCGGCAATGCGCCGATGCCCACGCTATCAAGCACGATCCAGATAACGCGCTTGAAGCGAGGATCGGCCATCAGGCTTGGCCTTCGCGCCAAATGTTTGGATGATCGCGAATAAAATCGGCGACCATCGAGGCGCACTCGGCCGAGTCCAAATCAAAAACGCGCACACCATTTGACCGCAGCCAATCGAGTCCGCCCTTGTAATTGCGGCTTTCGCCGACGACGACTGTCCCGAAGCCAAACTGCCGCAGCAGGCCCGCGCAATACCAACATGGAGCGACCGTCGTCACCATGGTGAGTTCGCGATAGCTCGACCGCCGCCCGCAGTTGCGGAATGCGTGCGCTTCCGCATGCAGCGATGGATCGCCATCTTGCACGAGGCGATTGTGTCCAGCGCCGATCAGGCACCCGCGCTGATCGAAGATCGCAGCACCGACCGGAATCCCTCCCGCATCGAGGCTCTTCCGCGCTTCCGAGAGGGCAACCGCCAGCATTCCAGCATGGATAGGATCAGCAGCCATTATTTTTTGCTCGCATGCGCCGATGGGATCGTCAACTCTCGCTCGGCCCAGTGCTCGACAATGTCGCGGACCACGTTGTCGCCCACGCGTTCAGCTGCTTCGAGCGATTCGTTGAACGCCGCGTAGTTCCCGTCGGCCAGTTGCTTCAAACTTTCCGCCGCAGTCGCTCCCGGAGCCTCCCGATCGTAATTGCTGACGGTTCGAAGCACAAGCACGCGCTGCAGATCGGCCCGCCCCGCGTGATCGAGGAGCGTCAGCGCTTGCAGCGTGCCCGTATCCTCCATCGCTGTGACCATGAAATTGCCTTCGCCTCTGGTGAAATATTTCGTCCACGCGTTAGCCCATTGGTCCAGCAGCGTGCCGTGCCAGAACCTCATGCCGGAAAGCGCATCGCCTCGGGTCACAAACGGAGGCCGCATCCCGTTCGGAAATCCTACGAAACGCGAGCGAGCAGTGCGGATCGCATCATCATCTCCCAGCAAAGTGTTTTTCGTCAGATCGTAGGCCCAATCCACAAGCCGGGGATTGAGCGTGAACATTTCTCCGTCGGAATCCGGACCTGTCGGCGGTTGATAGGGCGTGGCTCGTTTCATGGGAACGTAACCCGTAGGCCAATCTTGCGGAATCTCGCGCGCGTCAATTTCGTAAGCGAGGTCGCTATCGATCACATGCTCGGCCCAAACAGCCGAGCCGAGAGAAACGTCCGCCGGATCGCCGCCGCCGATTCCGGCAACGATCCAATACGCCTTCGAAAAATCGAATCGCGGATCAAGACCGACGGCCATCACGGATGCGGCCGCTTTCGCCGTGCCGACGCCGGTAAGAATGCCGAGCACGCCATCTTTATTGATGCGGACGTGATGAAATGCGGCGGGCACGTCAATGACCTGATCGAGGTGCTCGCGCTCAACCCAGAGCTGATATTCGCCGGGAGCGTCGCCCGCATCGTCGCCGCGCTCAAACATGGCGAGGACGACGACCTTGATCGGAATCGGCTTGCTGGACAAAGTAGAGGACGCATTCTGCGCTGAAGAGCTCAGCGGCAGAAGAGACAAGAATAGATACAGAGCTGCGGGTGAATAGCGCACAAATTTTGGGTCCCTCGGAAACGATTGAGAAGGTAAGTCCGCCAAGATTCTACATCAGGCCCAAGTCCGCGAGGTATGAATCACGAAGAGCGGGCGTGTGTTCACGACATTCGGCTCACCAATCCTTCGGCCGGGGTAGAATAGCCGCTCTTTTGAAGATCGCCATCCGAGAGGAGTCGAATGACCGTCGAATTTCGTGGCCTCCGTGTAGCCGCTCTGTCGCTTGTATGTTGCTTGATCACGTTTGCTGTGTGCAGCTGTGGCGGCCGGTCGCAAACGAAGAAGGGTGAAGAACGTGCGACAGAGGCTTTCAACCTGGCGCGCGGCAATCCACTGGCCCTCAGAGCGTTTCTCGTCAGCATGCCGAAGGGCGCCGAGTTGCATTATCACTTGAGCGGTGGCGTGTATGCCGAATCATGGATTCGCGCTGGGGCCGAGGATCATTTGTGCGTCAACGTGGCATCGGACGCGTTTGTGAAGAAGCAAGGCGCCAATTGTGCGGTCGGCGGGGTGCCGGCGGAAAAAGCATTTCAAGATCAGCATCTGTTCGACGCATTGGTCGATGCCTTCTCGATGCGTGGGTTCGTGCCCATGCCAGGAAACACAGGGCACGATCATTTCTTCGATTCCTTTGATAAATTCGGCGCTGTGAGCGGCTCGCATCAGGGCGAGTGGCTGGATGAAGCCGCAACCCGCGCCGCATCGCAAAACGAGCAATACCTCGAACTAATGGTCACCCCTTTGTTCGATCACACAATCCTAATCTCCAGGCAAATCGGATGGGACGCGAACCGCAGTCTCGCGGCCTTTCGCGATCAATTGATCGCTCGCGGCTTACGGGATGACCTGGCCACCGTTCGAGATTTTCTCGATCGCGCGGAAGCGACCCGCAAGCAGCGCGAACACTGCGCCGATGCCAATCCGTCTCCCGCATGCAATGTCGAGATTCGCTATCTCTATCAAGTACTGCGCGCCTTTCCGCCCGAGCAGGTTTTTGCGCAAACCCTGCTGGGATTTGAGGCCGCGGGCGCCGATCCGCGCATCGTGGGCATCAACTACGTGCAGCCAGAAGACAATCACGTCGCGATGGCCGACTACGCTCTGCACATGCAGATGGTTGGCTTCCTGCACAGCGTTTATCCGAAAACGCACATCAGTCTGCACGCCGGCGAACTTTCGCCAGGAATGGTTCCGCCCGATGGACTCAAATTTCACATTCGCATGGCAGTGGAAACAGCACACGCCGAACGGATCGGCCACGGCGTCGACGTGATGTACGAAGATCATCCCTACGATTTGCTCCGCGAGATGGCTGCGAATCATGTGATGGTCGAAATCAATCTCACGAGCAACGACGTGATCCTCGGCATCACCGGCTACGACCATCCCTTCCCGATGTACCGCCGCTATCACGTGCCCGTCGCGCTTTCGACCGACGACGAAGGCGTCTCGCGCATCGATCTCACGCATGAGTACGAACGAGCCGTCGAAGCCTACGCGCTGAATTACTCCGATCTGAAGCAAATGGTGCGCACCAGCATCGAGCACAGCTTTCTGCCGGGAGATAGTCTATGGCAGGATCACGATCGCTTTCGCACTCGAGTCTCCGCCTGCACGACGGATGTCTTGGGATCAGCGAAGCCCTCGTCAGTGTGCGCGTCGTTTCTTGGATCGAGCGAAAAAGCCCAGCAGCAATGGGAACTCGAGCGCCGTTTCGCGGAATTCGAAGCAGGCCCGTTCGAATCAGCCCCGGCGCGGTAAAGGAAAAGTGCGATGCTTCGTCTGCGAAATCCAATTACTGTTTGTATTTCTCTACTGGCACTTCTTCCAGCCAGTCTAGGTGCGCAAATGAAAGACAAGGATCCGGCCTCGACGCGCAAAGTAGTCGTCGAGCGTTTCAGTGTGATTTCGTCGAAGCCATTTGAAGAAGTCGTGGCAGGCATCGAACGCGGCGTGGCTCACCCGGATATATCCGCGCTCCTGCAAAATATTTCCGCCGCCAAAAATGAAACCGAGCTCGAGCAGGTCGTGAACGCCGCCGCCGGCCCGACCGGGATCATGCAATTCAATCGTTTTGATCTCGGCGATGTACTGCGCAAAGAGCAGGGCGACAAGGCTCGCCCCATCATTCGCCTTTTGGTCGGGAATCCGCTGATCATGAAAAGCATGGTGAAGTACGCACCGGACGCAGGATCGTACGCTCCAGTGACGATTCTAATCGATCAGCGCGCGGACGGAGTCCACGTCTCCTACGACAGGATGGCGAGCCTCTTAGCTCCTTACGGGAGCGAGCAAGCCTTGAAAGTCGCTCGCGACCTGGATCAAAAGATCGATACCCTTATTCGCTCGGCCGCCCTCTAAGAGATGTCGAACCAGGCGATACCTGCCAATCTCAGCATGTCCGACTGCGCGAGTGCTTCTTTTCGCAGCCAGACTGCATGATAATTAGAATTCGGGGAGCATCCTCAATAGGCGGGTATGAAGGTCGGGACCAAAACGAAGAGGGCATGGCAACGGCTCGGATCGCTGCCCGTATGCCCAGCCGCGATTTCGCTGCTGGTTGCCTTGGCGTGGACTGCAACCGCAGCGCGCGCCGGTGACCTGCCCCATGCGCCCGCCAGTTTTGCGGCGCGCAACCTGCCTTTCGCGATCGCCGATTTCGATGGGGATCATCAGCCCGACCTCGCGAGCATCGAAACCGGAAAAGCTCGCTCATCCTTGGATGGCGACTACTGGATTCAATTGCGACTCTCCAAAAGCGGCCCTCAGTGGATTCGCTTGGTCGCGCCGCTCGGCGGACTCATGATCGAGGCTCGCGACGTCAACGGTGACGCCGCGATCGATCTTGTCCTCGCCACAGCGTGGCTGCGACAGCCTGTCGCGGTGCTGCTGAACGACGGGCGCGGTGGATTCTCGCGCCAGTCCCCTGCTCTATTCCGCGTAGCGTTTAGCGATTCGAAGGGTCAGGTTTTTCAGTTGCCATCGGGCGCGGTCGATGCCGTGGGCATCTCTCCCGAATCGGCCTCCGCACTGCAACAGCCTGCGCTTGATCACGGTGGGCTCAACCCATCTGCTGGTCCGTGGGCCTTGCAATCACCTTTGGTGATTTCTCAATTTCTCCTTTCCTGCAACCCCGGCCGCGCGCCTCCCTGTAACAACCTGCAGTCCTAAACCAGTTCACACGGTTTGAAAAAGAGAAAACTGGGGAAACGGCAGGCATCTCGTGCCGCATCAGATGTATGCCCTGCGGCAACCGCCTCTCCAACCGGACCCTGTCTTGGAACTGTAACCACTCTTCGCAGAAAGTTCTGTATGAATGGAAATCGAAGGACGCAGATTACACCATGAAGAAAGCCATACTTTTGTTCTGGGCATGCCTGGCGATCAGTGTCACCGGCTGCGGACAATCTGGCAACACGCAGAGTCAAACGCTCGCTCCGCAAAATTCTGCGAACGGCCAAGTGGTCGTGCCGGACGCCGCCGGAATAGAGACGATCACGGTGAAAACCACGACCGTGCCCGATTACATCGATCTTCCCGCCCAAATCCTCGCGGAACCCACGCGCGTCGTGCACGTGTTCCCTCCCGCGGGTGGCCGCATCATCGAGATGAAGGTTCATCCGTGGGATCGTGTCGAGAAGGGCCAGGCGCTCGCCACGATCGAAAGCAGCGATCTCGCGCGCGCCGTCGCCGACTATCACAAAGCGCAAGCCGACTATCAGGTCAAGCAAGAGCAGCTCACGCGCTCCGACGACCTGCTCGCGCACAACGCCATCGCGATGAAGGATTACCAGTGGGCTCAGGCCGACGCGCAAAGCGCTCACGCCGAGCTCGAGGCCGCCAAAGAACAAGTTCGCGTGTTTGGCATGGACCCGGACAAGGCCTCGACCGAGTTGGTCGTCTCCGCGCCACGCTCGGGCGTGATCTTGGATGTCGGCGCAGCCCCCGGTGAATATTCAAACGCCCTCTCCGCGCCCCAACCGCTCTGCACCATCGCAGATCTCACCACCGTTTGGGCCGTCGGCGCCGTCTACGAAGGCCAGCTCGCGTCGGTGAAAACGGGCCAGCCGGCGCAAGTCATGTTGAACGCATATCCGGATCAAAAATGGACCGGCCGTGCCGGCGTAGTCTCCGATGCCGTCGATCCCAACACGCGCACTTTGCAACTGCGCGTCGTATTAGCAAATCCCGGCGGAAAACTGAAACCGTCGATGTTCGGCACGATCCGTCTCGAACGCTCGTCGCGCCAGGGGATCGTGCTCCCCGCAGCGGCGGTCCTGCGCGAAGGCAATGCCGCCTATGTTTTCGTGCGTCAGGGTCAAGACCGCTACGAGCGCCGCAATATCACGCCGGGTCAAACAATTGACGGTTCGATTGAAATTGCATCCGGCCTGAATGTCGGCGACACGGTCGTATCGCAAGGCGCGCTTCTGCTGCGCTCCGCGGCTTCGGGGAGCTAGCGCCGGATGCGTTCGCTGATCGCCGCGCTGCTCCGCTATCGCCCGCTGGTCCTCGTCGCGCTCACCGCATGGATTGCGGCGGGCACGTATATGTTCCTTCGCCTCGATATCGAGGCGTATCCCGATCCTTCCCCGCCGCTCGTTGAATTCATCACGCAGAATCCTTCTTGGTCCGCTGAAGAAATGGAACAGCAGGTCACCGTTCCGGTGGAAACGGCACTTTTCGGCATGCCGCACCTTGCTGGGGTGCGTTCGATCACGATTTTCGGCTTGAGCGACGTGAAACTCTACTTCGACTACGACAGCGACTACTATTGGGATCGGCAAGAAGCGTTGAACCACCTTCAGAACCTATCGCTACCCGGAAACCTCACGCCGCAGCTCTCGCCCGAATCGCCAATCGGCGAGATCTACCGCTACCGGCTCACCGGGCCTTACAGTTTGAATGAGCTGAAGGCCACGGAAGATTGGTTCGTCGAACGCGAAGTGAAGCAGGTTTCGGGAATCATCGACGTTGCTTCCTTCGGCGGCACCACGCGGCAATACGTCGCGGAAATCGAGCCTGGGAAACTCCTCCAATACAACGTCACTTTGCCCCAGGTTGTTTCTGCCGTTACGGCGAGCAACTTAAACGCTGGCGGCAATTACATGACGATGGGCAGCCAGAGCGTCAACGTGCGCGGCGTCGGTCTCCTGCAGTCCGTCGCAGACATGCGAAACGTCCTGATCTCATCGCGCAACGGCGTTCCTGTCTATTTGCGCGACGTCGCTAACGTGCACGAAGGCTACGCCCCGCGCCTAGGGCAAGTCGGCGTCAATCACGATGCCGACGCGATCCAAGGAATCGTTTTGCTGCAGCGCGGCGAGCAATCCATCCCTGCCCTGAAAAAGCTCAAGCAGAAAATCGCCGAGTTAAATGGCGGGCTTTTGCCGCGCGGAATGAAGCTCGTCACTCTTTATGACCGCACCGACCTGATCCATCTCACCACCGCCACCGTCCGCGATATCGTCATCGTCGGCCTGCTGCTCGTCACTATGATTCTGATTATCTTCCTGGGCGACGTCCCAATTTCGCTGATCGCGGCCCTGACGATTCCCTGCTCGCTTCTCTTTGCGTTTTCAGTGATGGTGCTCAGCGGCAGTTCAGCGAACTTGATTTCCGTCGGCGCGATCGATTTCGGTATCCTGGTCGATGCGGCGGTGATCGTTCTGGAAAACATCTTTCGGCGATTGCAGGCCGCGTCTGCGGGCACCAATACCTTTGATCTAATCTCGGAAGCCACGGCCGAAGCGGTGAGGCCAGTGACCTTCTCCGTTCTCGTCATCGTCGTCGCGTTAATTCCGCTATTCACGATGCAGGGGGTGCCCGGAAAAATCTTTGCGCCGATGTCCGAGACATACGGATTCGCGCTCACCGGCGCATTCTTGTTCGCCACATTGTTTGCTCCGGTGCTGGCATCATTTCTTCGCCCCGAGAAAGTCCGCGCGCACCATACCCGCTTGGTGAACTGGCTCGGCAAAATCTATGCCCGCAGCCTTCGCTGGACGATGGCGTACCGGCGCACCGGGCTCGTAATCGGATGCGGCGCGCTTTTTCTCACTCTGATCGTCGGCGGGCTCTTTCTCGGCGGAGAGTTCATGCCTCCGCTCGAGGAAGGCAATCTCTGGGTCCGCGCCACTTTGCCCCAAGACGCTTCCTATGAAACCGGCGCGAAGATGGCCACGGACTTTCGCGAGATCCTGCTCAGTTTTCCCGAAGTCTCGCAAGTTGTTTCCCAAATGGGCCGGCCCGACGACGGCACCGACGTGACCACCTTCAACAACATCGAGTTCATGGTGTCCCTCAAATCGCGAAGGGATTGGCCGCGGGACATCGACAAAGACAAGCTCGTCTCGCAAATGGACGAGCGCCTGGAAACATATCCGGGCATCGACTTCAACTTCTCGCAGAACATTCAGGACAACGTCGAAGAAGCGATGTCCGGGGTAAAGGGCGAAAACTCGCTCAAACTTTTCGGCGACGACATCGATACGCTCGTCGAAAAAGCAGGCGAAATCAAAGACGTGATGGCCAACGTCAGAGGCGTCGCCGATCTTGGCGTGTTTCAGGAATCAGGCCAGCCGGAATTGCTTGTCTCAATCGACCGTACAGCGAGCGCGCGCTATGGCCTCATGGCCTTCGATGTCGATTCCGCCGTGCAAGCGGCGATCGGCGGTATCGCGGCAACTCAAATTCTGCAGGGCGACCGCCGGTTCGATTTTGTGATTCGCTATCAGCCGCAGTACCGCGAAACTCCCGAAGAAATTCGCAACATTCTCTTGCCTACGCCAGACGGCAAAAATGTCCCGCTCGGGCAAGTCGCCAACGTTTCTCTGCATCAGGGCGCGTTCATGATTTATCGGGAAAATGGACGCCGCTTCATTCCGATCAAGTTCAGCGTGCGCGATCGCGATCTCTCCAGTACGATTCAGGAAGTCCAAACGAAACTCGCGCAGAAAGTTCGCATCCCCGAGGGCTATCACCTCGAGTGGGCGGGCGAATACGAGAGTCTGCGCACCGAGCAGCGCCGGCTGGCCGTGGTTTTGCCCATCAGCCTGCTGATTATTCTTGGATTGCTTTTCACGGCGTTCAATTCCATCCGGCATGCGCTCTTGGTAATGGTGATTCTGCCATTCGGCGCGATCGGAGGCGTTTTTTCACTCATGCTGACCGGAACACCTTTCAGCATTTCCGCAGCTGTCGGCTTCGCTTCGGTGATCGGCGTCTGCACCCTCGGGGGCGTGGTCTTCGTTTCCGGAATTCGCCGCAAGGAACAAGGCGGTGAAGCCACGGTCATGGCGATCGAACGCGGCGCGATCGCGGAAATGCGGCCTGTGTTGATGGCGTGCGCCGCGGCAGGACTTGGCTTGCTCCCCGCGGCGGTTTCCAGCGGAATCGGAGTGCAGGCGCAGCAGCCGCTTGCGCGAGTGGTCGTCGGAGGAATGGTCACTTCGCCGCTCGCGATTCTGTTTCTGATTCCCGTGCTCGCCAGCTACTGGCTGAGACCGCGAGCCGCGATGGAGCGAGAGACGGGGCCGTAAGGTTAGCAGTTAGCAGCTACGAGCCGTGCGCGGACTGCGATTTCTCTGCGACCTGCTCGCGCGCGCTCTCGACGAGTTCGAGAATCGACTGGATCACGAGCTCGGGCTGATCTTCCGTCACCCAGTGCCCGCTGCGTTCGGCGATGATGTGGCGGCCCTTGGTCGCCCGCTCTGCAACCATCCTGTGACCCTTGAGGCGTTCGGGCGATACGTTTGCCGCAGAAATCACCACGAGCGGAACTTCGATCGGACCGGCGGCGAGCACCTGCGCGCAACTCGCGGCCAAATTTCCCAACTGGCTGCCGATCGCGCGGCAACATTTCGCTTGTGTCCAGAAAACGGGGGCCATCGCTCTCTCTGCCGCCGGAAGATTCCAAAACCACGGGCTTTCCGTTGTGTTCGAATCGGAAGGCGCGCCTTTGCTGATCGTACCGATCATGCGGTTGGCAAAAGCCTTCGCGCCGAGCTGAATCATCGCCACGATCAAGCGCAACACGCCGAAATGAGCGGCGTACGATGCGCGGCGGCAAACCTTCGCGCCGATTTCCGCCCGCTTTCGATCCTTTTCTGAAGGAGGATTCCACTCGGTCGGCGCCACTGGATCGATGAGGACGATTCCAGCGACCTCATTCGCATAGCTCGTCGCGAACAGGGGCATCGTCACGCCGCCGAAGGAATGCCCCACAAGAATGTACGGCGGATCAATTTTCTTTTCGGCGAGCAGCGCGTGCAGTTCATTGATGAGGCGGGAGGCATCTCGCGGTTCCTGCCCGCCGTCGCTCCAGCCAAGACCGGCCCGATCGTAGCTGATTACGCGCGTAGACTTCGCCAGTTCCGGCTGAATGTCATTCCACGCCAGAACCGTGCTCATCAAACCGGATTCGAGAATAACGGTCAGATTTCCCTGCCCCATGTCGCGCAGGTGAACGCGCCGATTCCCGATCTGCACGAATTCGCCTGGAGCTGGAAATCGCTTGCGATCTGCCCGAACGCCGAGAGTTTGATAGAGAAAACCGGCAAGGAGCGCCGCGCAAACCGCCGCGATGATGTAGATGATCATCATCCTCGGAGTGTTTCCATCTCACGCGGAGCGCAGGGCCGCTGATTGCTCGCCACGCGATTGCAATTTCTTCACGACGTCGTCACTAACCAGGACCGCATTTTCGACGCAATCACCGATCCCTCGACCACGAAAATAATTCCCTGCCACATGAAGGCCGGGAATATCTCGCAGCGCGCGGCGAATCGCGTCGATCCGCTGTGTGTGGCCGACGCGGAATTGCGGCAGCGCATGGCGATACTTCCAAACTTCACGGTCGATCGGCGGCCCGGAGATGCCGAGAATCGCCGCGACTTCATCTTCGATCGCGGCTGCAATCGTGGGATCGGGCAAATCGAGAAACGATTCGGTTTCGGAAGCGCGCGCAAAAGTCGTCAGGAGAATCTTGCCGGCCGGAGCGCGGTCCGGAAAAATCGAGGAGTTCCATGTTGTGACGATAGAACGCAAACCTTCGCGGCGCGGAATCAGCAGACTCGAGCCGTCGAGCCGGTGACGAACCTGAGCCCGATCGTACGCCGAGGCCACGACGATGAGCGGAGAGTACACAATCGCACTCAACTCCGTGCTCGCCTCGCGAGAAACCGGCGAGAGTAAAGCTGCGGCCCCGTAGGCGGGGACCGCGAGCACGACCGAATCCGCCGAGATTTCGTGGCCGCTACGAAGACGAACTCGCCAAACGCTTTCCGCGTCTTCATCGATTCGCCGCAGGCTCTCTACAGGAGACGCGAGGTGAACCGCTACTCCCAACTTTGCAGCCAATTTATCGGTCAGCGCCGTGAGCCCCGATTTGAAAGATCCGAGGGGAGGCAGAGAATCGGTGACGCGAGCATTCGGTGCGGTGTGGTCAGGCGCGGCCGTCGGCTTGCCGTTCGCGTTGCGCGACTTGATGCCGCCCCGGATCACGCTTCCGGTTTCACGCTCCCAACCTGCCAGAGTCGGAAGGGCACTTTCCATTCCCATCTCTTCGGGATCGCTCAAAAACACAGCCGATGCAAACGGGTCGACGAGATAATCCAAAACTTCCGGTCCAAATTTTCGACGGATGAAATCGGCCAGCGATTCTTCGGTCGCGGGTGGATGCGACTTTCGAAGCGGCTCGGACGTGAGACGCGCTTTCGACGCGAAGCCAACCAGCGGTGTCGACAGAAAAGCGAGCGGCGAGAGCGGCGCCGGATACAATCTTCCATTCTTGACGATGAAACGCTTGGCGCGAGGGTCTGCTGGCAGAAATTCGGCATCGAGTCCAAGCTCGCGAATCAGACTCATGGCCGGAAGTGAAAAGCGCGGGCATTGCGGGCCGCCTTCGAAAATGAAACCGTTTCGCTGCGCCGAAGAGATGACGCCGCCGGGCTTGTCGGCAGCCTCAAAGAGCGCGACGGAAACGCCCATTCTCTGGAGCCGGTAGGCAACCGTCAGGCCGGTGATCCCGCCTCCGATAACGACTGTTTGCCGAGGACAACTCATTGAGCCAGAATCTTAGCAGAACCAGGAAGGGAACCACGGCTACAAACGAGCATTCGGAAAGCGAAAAACGGTGCAGCTCGGTGGCTGAGACGGCCAAACAAACCGGGGTCACAACCGGACGGTCGTCGCTGGTCGAATTCGTCCGTGCGTACGGCAATCGTCGCGACGAGATCGCGGTGGCGCAAAAGCGCGGGTACCGGATAGAGCGGTGGACCTACGCGCAAATTGCCGACGACGCCAATCGATTTGCGCGCGAACTCGAAGCTCGCGGAATGGCAAAAGGCGATGCAGTGCTTCTGTGGGGCGAAAGTTCTGCCGAGTGGACCGCCGCTTTTCTCGGATGCATCCTTCGCGGAGCGGTCGCGGTGCCGATCGACAGCATCTCGACAGGAGATTTCGCGTTGCGCGTCGCACACGACGTGCAGGCGAAACTCATTTTGCGATCCGCTAAGGTAGCCGGGATCGAAACTCCGATCCCGATCCTCCATTTCGAGCATTTGCATGAAATGATCGCAAAGCGTTCGACGGCTCCCTATCCGTCACCCGAGCTGAATCGAGCGGATCCGCTCGAGATCATCTTCACCTCAGGGACAACGGCCGACCCGCGCGGTGTGGTGATTTCGCACGGGAACGTGCTCGCGAATATCGCGCCGCTCGAACGCGAGATTCAGAAATATCTCCGTTGGGAACGATACGTTCATCCCCTGCGTTTTCTGAATCTCCTTCCGCTGAGCCACATATTCGGGCAGATGATGGGGCTCTTTATTCCGCCACTGCTCGGCGCGACGGTGATTCACGTCGATTCGCTGAAGCCGTGGGAAACGGTCGAGACGATTCGGCGCGAGCGCGTGTCCGTGCTGGTCACGGTGCCGCGGCTCATCGAATCGCTGCAGCGCGAAATCGAGCGTGACCTGGAGCGCGACGGAAAGCTCCAGAAATTCCGGAAGCGATTCGCCGAATCCGGAGGGCGCCATTTTTTGCGGCGGTGGTGGATGTTTCGCGCGATTCGCAAACGTTTTGGCTGGAAATTCTGGGCCTTCGTTTGCGGAGGCGCGGCGCTGCCGGAACAAACTGAAAATTTCTGGCACCGCCTCGGCTACGCCGTCGTGCAGGGCTACGGCATGACGGAAACTGCTTCGCTCGTCACGCTGAATCATCCGTTTCGTACCGGCCGCGGCTCGATCGGCAGCGCATTCCCTGGAATGGAAATCAAAGTCGACTCGAACGGCGAAGTCCTCGTGCGCGGCGAGAACGTGGCGCGTTCGTACCGACGCGGACAGGAATCGGAAGCTGTTCTGGGCCCCGACGGATGGTTCCACACAGGCGATCTCGCCGAAGTCGGCGCGGACGGCAAACTGTATTTCAAGGGCCGCAGCAAAAGCACGATTGTTACTTCCGCCGGGATGAAAATTTATCCGGAGGATCTTGAAAAAGCCCTGCGCAAGCAAGAAGGCGTGCGCGATTGCGTGGTCGTTGGGCTGGCGCGAGATGGAAACGAAGAGCCGTGCGCGGCGCTGTTGCTGGAAGGAAACGACGGCGATGGTTCGCAAGCGATCGTTGAAGCCAACAAATCTCTCGCCGAATTCCAGCAAATCCGGAAGTGGTTCGTTTGGCCGGAGGCGGATTTTCCGCGAACAGCGACGCAGAAGCCGGCGCTCGCGAAGATTCAAGCCGCGGCCGCCGAGAAGCTAAATTCCGGGGCACCGGCAACGGGCGGCGGAGTGAATGCGCTCGTTGCCCAAATTACAGGCCCTGGCGGGCAAGGCCTGAAAGATAGCGATGCCCTCGCGAGCATGAGTTCGCTTGATCGCGTGGAACTGATGAGCGCAATGGAGGATCGCTATCAGGTCGACTTGAGCGAAGCGAAATTCACGGAGGCGTCGACCATCGCTCAGCTCGAGCAACTTCTTCGCGAGCCGCAAACAACGGCAGCCGACCACGTTTTTCCGAGCTGGCCGCAGAGCTGGCCGATTCGAGCGATCCGGTTAACGGCGTACTAT
>Ga0335078_10004003_pt1 | contig 21905 bp, 11 predicted proteins | sample Lox_Sample_32_FD_206711 | JGI IMG/M metagenome (GOLD analysis project Ga0335078, IMG submission 206711) | Soil microbial communities from Loxahatchee National Wildlife Refuge, Florida, United States - Lox_Sample_3.2 | ecosystem: Environmental > Terrestrial > Soil > Wetlands | place: USA...
TGGCTGCGCCGGTTTTCATCAACGGAGGCAGCGGGGGGAGGTCCTTCTATGAGGTGAAGAACAAAGACTTGGCGGTCACGGCTGTCTACGCGAAGGACGGCAAAGTGTGGGCGCGCGGGTACAGCCTGCCGACGGGCAAGAAGGCCGGGCACCGGGATTTTGAAATCTTCAACTCCCCGATCGACGAGCTGAAGTAAAATCCACTCCTGAGCTTCATCGAACCACAAAAGGAATGAGGACATTAGGGGTTTCTCTTTTCGTCCCGCAACACCATGATGCAACGACGCGAATTCTTGAAGCTGGGTGGGGGAGCGACCCTGGCGGCCGTTGCGCCTGCTGCCCACCACGGGCAGCCAGCAAGGGTTGCTGACGCATTGCTGGCCGAAGTAAACAGCCTCCACGTCTCAATCTCCGGCAGTGACAACAATCCGGGAACACCCCAGCTTCCATTCGCTACGCTGCACGGAGCGCAGCAAGCGGTGCGTGAGGTGAAGAAGGCTAACGTCCCGACAACGGTGGTGGTCCATGCGGGCACGTATTATTTGGAAAGCCCGCTGACCTTTGGACCCGAGGACTCCGGCAGCCCAGGCGGTCGCATCAAGTACGCCGCCCAGCCGGGAGAAGCCGTCACCCTGAGTGGCGGCGTGAGACTCGCTTGTAACTGGAGGCCATATCGGGACGGCATCATGATGGCCTCGGTCCAACGTGGGTTGGACTTCACGCAGCTCTTCGTTAATGGTAAACGCCAGGTCCGGGCCCGTTACCCAAACTACGATCCTTCAAGCCCTGGTCGATCGGGCTATTTGCAAGCGGCCGCTGCTATCGAACCTGGCACCGCGAATCCGTACGCCGGACCGGACGTTGACATGACCTATTCCGGTCAGGCTCCGACCGGGATTCGCTTCGACTCTGCCACCTTCACCAAACGCAAGTGGACGAAACCCCAGGAGGCAGAGATCCACATTTTCCAGGCAGACTACTGGGGCAATCTGCAATGGAAGGTGAAGGGCATCGACTTCGCCAGCCATACGATCTGGTTCGGCATGGGCGGCCAACAGTTGGGGGCGAAGTGGGATGATGATCCAGCCAGGCTCGACCGCGAATCGCGGTTCTTTATTGAGAACGTGTTCGAGGAACTGGATGCTGCCGGTGAATGGTACCTCGACAAGCAAAAGAGCGTTCTCTACTACTATCCTGATGCCGACACAGACTTGACGAACGCTCTAGTCGAAGTCCCCGTACTTGAGCACGTCGTCCACTTTGCCGGCACGCAGGAAGATCCGGTTGAATATATCTCCCTCGAAGGATTCCGCATCGCTCACACCACTGCGACTTACCTCGGGGTCTACGACGTTCCTTCCCTCAGCGATTGGGCGATTCACCGCGGCGGTGCGGCCTTCGTTGAGGGAACTCGCCGCTGCTCGATCTCCGACTGTTGGTTCGACGCGGTGGGAGGAAACGCAATTTTTGTCAACAACTACAATCGCGGATTCTCCGTCGAGGACTGCAAATTCACCGAGACGGGTGACAGTGCCATTTGCTTTGTAGGCGATATGGCCAAGACGAACGGCACCCAACGCGCTTTCCCCTACGAGTGCCGGGCCCACAACAATCTCATTCATGATTGTGGATACTACGGCAAACAAATCGCTGGTGTTTATGTCTCCCGGGCCAAGCGGATCACCGCCAGTCACAACTTGATTTACAACACGCCCCGGGCGGCAATCTGCATTGGCGACGGGACCTGGGGCGGGCACGTGATTGAATACAACCAAACGCACGACACGGTTCGGGAAACCAGCGATCACGGTCCGCTTAATGCATGGGGACGGGATCGCGCGTGGTCCCTGGCCCAATCACATGCCCCTTACACTGCCGACCGTGGCCTAGACGCCTGGGAGGTGCTGGTCGACGCCATGGAACCTGTGATCATTCGCAACAACTTCTTCCACGAGCAGTCGGGATGGGGACTCGACCTCGACGACGGCGCTTCAAATTACGAGATCTACAACAACATTTCGACTGGCGGCGTCAGCATGAAGCTGCGAGAGGGTGCTTACCGCAAGGTCTACAACAACATCTGGTATCTATCGAAATGCGCCCCCTGCTTCCACGTGGGAAACAACTACAACCACGACCAGTACTTCAACAACATAACCGTGATGGACCCAGGCCGCGTCCAATGGCCGGCTGGGTGGCCGTGGTGGCCGCAGATGTTCTTCTCCGTCATCGCGCCACCGGTGGTTGGGCCTTGGCTGGAAAAGATCGACTACAACTGCTTCCATTGCACCAGCGGAGAATTCCAAGCAGTGGTCAATGAGTTACGGACAGAGGGAGGCAAGTACAATCCCAAGCGTTATAATTTGGCCGATTGGCGAGCGCTGGGATTCGATGGGCATTCCGTGTTCGCTGATCCGCTCTTCGTCAACCCCGCCCAGCACGATTTCCGCGTGCGCCCGGAGTCGCCAGCTCTCAAGGTCGGCTTTAAGAATTTCGAAATGGGCAAATGGGGATTAACTGACGAGTTTCCCGCGCGCTGGAGGGAATCCACAAGTTCTGCATTGAAACGGGAGGAATCATGACCAAGCTCGTGTGGGCGGCATTGTGCGGCGCAGCCGCCTTGTTCGGCGCCGAAGTCCACTCTAAGACGGAGGATCAGCACGTGCAGCGGATCGGTATGGTGATCGGAATCAAGCCCGATCAGATGAGCGCCTATGAGGCCCTGCACGCCGCATCCAACGCTGGCGTGCGCGACTTGCTTCGAAAGTACCACATGCACAATTTCTCGATCTTTGTTCACAAGCTCGGCGACGGAAGGTATTACCTGTTTGGCTATTACGAGTATACCGGATCGGATTACAAGGCCGACATGGCCAAACTGGCAGCCGAGCCCCGTAACCAGGAGTGGCTGTCCCATACCGATCCGATGCAAATCCCTCTTGCCGGTGAGCACTCCTGGGCCATGATGAGAGAGGTCTATCACAACCCCTGAAAGGCTGGGCTAAAGCCCCGACTGGCTCTTTCAGCACCCTGTCAATTCTCAGCGTGACTGGGGAGGGAGACCCCGCAAGATTGTGAGGGCGCGTTTGGCATCCTCGCTCGCGGGATCGAGCTTGAGGGCCAGGCTGAGTTCTTCCTCGCTCTTCTTCACCTTGCCGGTGCGCGCGTACAACAAGCCCATGTTCTTGTGGAGGGTGGCCAACTGCGCACAGTCGCCGCACAGTCTCACGGCTTCATCCAATTGGGCGAAAGCTTGGGGCCAATTATGTTCGTTGGCGGCCTGCAGGGCGAAGTTGTTTAACGTCTTGACGCGATCCGATAACTGACGCCGTTTCTGCAATTCCTGGGAACGTTGCAGATAGACCTTGCCGTCAGGGTCTCCCATTCGATTGAGGGTTCGCGCCAGGTTGTAGAGGGCTTCAGAATTCTCGGGATCAATCTTCACTGCCAGTTTCCAATGCTCCACGGCGCCCGAGGAATCGCCCATCTGAAAAAGCGTTTGCCCGAGCATGTACTCAGCCGTGGAACTGCCCGTCTTCCGAAGGAGAAACCTTCGGAGGTCCTCAGCAGCTTTGGCGTATTCTCGATCCTGCCGTTCGATAAGGGCCAGCAGGAAGAGGATCGCAGGGTCGTTCGGCAAGAGTTCGTCGGCCTGAGTTGCCTCCTGGCGGGCCTCCGGGTAGCGGCCTAAATCGAAAAGCACTCTCGCCATGTTGTAATGCGCGCTGGGACTTTTAGGTTGCAGGCGGGCAGCCGCGGAAAAGTGATCGAGTGCTCCGTGCAAATCATAATGGTCCGCCAAAGCAATTCCCAGATTGATGTGACCCTCAGCAGAATCCGGCTGGAGGCTGAGAACCTTGGTGAAGAGCTGGATGGCTTCTTCGCCGTGACCGAGCTTGCCTTCCGCCATTCCCAGGGCTGTATATGCCGCAACATAGTTGGGGGAAGTCTCGATGGCCTTCCGGAAGTTGTCCTCCGCCTCCGTCATCCGGTTGATGCTGGCAAGGACGATCCCCAGGTTATAGTATGCCTTCGCGAACTGCGGGTCGCTGGCGATCGCCTGTTGGTAAAGCGCGATAGCGTCCTCATTCTTGCCTTGCTTGGTGAAAAGGGCCGCCATTCCATCCTGGGCCTGAGCGTCCTTGGGATTGATGGCTAAGGCCGCGCTGAACTCTTTTTGTGCTTCACTATCCTCGCCAGCCGCCAATTCCAACAAGCCCAACTGTTCGTGGGCCTCGGTCAAGTTGGGATCCAAATCCAGCGCCTTCTTGAGCGCCTTTATTTCCTCCACCCGCCTACCTAGCTTGCCGAGCGCCAGCGAGTAATTGAAATAGGACTTAGCATTATTGGGGTCGAGCTTGATCGCTTGCTCGTAGTCCGCCGCCGCCTCTGCGGGTTTGGCGTTGAGAAGGCTGTCATTAGCCTTGGCTCCGAGGACGGCTGCCTGGTCTTTCTCCTGCATGGCGTCCTTGGCCCCTTGAAATGTTCGTAGCTGCTGCTGAGCCTGCTGCGCTTCGCCCTTCTTACGGTAAAGCGCGCTCAGCGCGAAAGGCGCCTGATCGCCGCTCGGATTTATCCGTTCCGCCGCCTCCAGCTCCTGGATCGCCTCATCGTCCCGCCCCAGCCGCCCGAGGACGAATCCCAGGTTGTAACGGACATCGTAATCATCGGGTTTCAGCCTCTTGGCCCTTTCGAGTTCCGCCGCCGCCTCGTTGAACTCGCCCAAATTTCGAAGCGCCTGGCCCATCACCAGATGGCCCGCGTAATCGTCCGGAACAGATTTCGTGTACCCCCGGAGTTCCTTCAGTGCGGTCGCATTATCGCTCAGTTCAAGCAGGACTTTGGCCAACGAAAGGCGGGCGACGTCATAAGTAGGGTCGAGGCTCAACGTCCTCTCAAACTCGGGCTTGGCTTCCGAAAAGCGCAAGTGGCGGGCATCGAAGGTGGCCAGATTGTAATAGGCATCTGCGGAATCAGGATACAAGTTCACTAGCCTCTTCAAAGTCGTTCGGGCCTCGATGTTGTTCTGATCCGGACCACCCATTTGATCATAGGCGGCCGCCTTCGCCAGAAGTAGTTGAATATTCAGCTCCCGTGGCGGGTTGGTGGCCAATGCCTGATCAAGATAGTAGATCTCGGCGGGGTATTTCTGCTGGGTATGGAGCACCGAAGCGAGGTTGGAAGCGGCGTACACGTAATGGGGATTGACAGTGAGAGCAGCCTTGAACTCCTCCACTGAGGCATCCAGTTTGCCCTGGGCCTGCAAGGCTGATCCCAAGGCGTTGTGCGCCTCAGCAAAGCGCGGATTGGAGCGGATCGCCTCGCGCAGTTGGTCCGCGGCGGCTTGCGCCTGACCCTCTCCCATCAATGCCAGCGCCAGGTTATAGCGAGTCCGCCAAGAGGAGGAATCAAGATGCAGGGCCTGGCGGAAGGCTTCAACAGCGCAATTCGACTGACCATGATTCGCCAGCATTGCGCCCAGTCCGTTGTAACCCTCGGCGGAAGGACCTCGCTCAAGCTCTGCAATAAGGATGGAGCTGTCGTGCCACTTTTCTGCCGCGTCTCGACAACTGGCGGACAATCCGGCATTCGGCTGGGCTGTCGCCGAGGCTTCACGACTTCCGGGTAAGGTCTGGGCGGTCAGCATCGATTGCACGCCGTAGAGCAGCACAAGCCCCCCAACGAGTAGCCCCGTCGTGTTTAGCACTCCAGTCCCTTCAAGAGCTGTCACTGATTCCATCTCCTCGAGCCCACGTTCAGGTCGTGCTTCTCCGAGTGTTGACAGGGATTCTGGCCGCGCCTGAATGCGTTCTCAGCCATTATAGATCAGTGCGAAGCAGGCCGAACCCGTAAGGGGCGCATTGAAGTCTTAACTACGGGCGGGAATGCTCGTAGGACAAGCAGTTACCGAGCGAAAGCTGTGAGCGACTCACAATCGCCAGGCGTCTCGCCCGCAGTTGACTGGAGGCGCAAAACAGGGGTACCAGCCGCCACGAAGGACCCGGCAGCCGATACCCCCGCCACCCGGATCAAGCAAGAAGCAGTCGCGAAGCGTCGAAAACCACGCGCTGCCTTAGAAGAAGAGTTTTAGCGCGAACTGGAGCTCCCTCTCGGTTTGCGCCGTGCTAAGCACCTTCCCGAAGTTCGGATCGAGGACGGTAGCATCCGGAGTGTTCAATGCCTGCCAATTGAAAATATTGAAGGCATCGAATCGGAACTCGAGGCGCTTGGTCTCGGTAAGGGGGAAGGTCCGGAAGAGCGACATGTCGAAGTTATCCACATGTGGCGAGCGCAGGAAATTGCGCCCCGTATTGCCAAAGGTGAACGGAGCAGGGTCAACAAAGGATGCCGGGTTCAGGAACTGGTTGGCGTTTGGATTCGTCATGAAGGCCCGCCCAACGATGTCGGCACGCTCCACGACGTTGCCGGTGTTTTCAATGTCATCATTCGATGCCACGACGCTGTAGGGCACACCTGATCTGAACGTAGCAATTCCGTTGAATTGCCAGTTCCCTATCAGGTCGTTTACGAAACGGTTATCGCTCTTAAATCGCTGCTTGGCACCGAACGGCAGGTCGTAAACCCAGCTCACGGCCAGATTGTGCGTCAGGTCGAATCCCGCCAGGCTCCAGTCGCGCTTGAGGTCGTAAGGATCCTGAATGCTGCAACCTTCGTTTCCGGTACTGGCATTTCCGGAGCCGAAAAAGCCGTCGCACCCCAGATTCTCAGTCTTTGAGTAGGTGTAAGAGACCAGGTAGGTCAAACCCTTGCTGGTCGTCTTCCGCCACGAGAATTGGAAAGAGTTGTAGGAGCCGGTGCCGATGCTCTTGTCAAAAAACGTGGGAGTGATATAGGGGAAGGGTTGCCGGGACGAAAAATCCCCGGGGCCCGGAGTGACAGCCGTATCGCGATAGGAGCCGGAATCTAGACGGACGTCGTGCGCGCCGACATAGTTGGCCTCCATCATCATCCCATTGTCAAACAAATGCTGCACGCCAAAGTTCCATTGGATCGAATAGGCGTCTTTGTAATAGGGATCGAGCATCCAGTTCACTTGATTGAAGGGTGTTGCTGAGGGATATACACCGCTTCCGAGGTTCAGCGGATCGGAAGCCGGGACGGTCGGGGTGGGGTGCGCCGCTGTCGGGAGATTCAAGTTCTGGGCAAGAACAAATCCCACGCTCGGCCAGGTTCCCTGATAGTTCGTGGCAAGCTGCTGGATGGCCGCCCAATTGTCATAATACCGGGTTGCGGCGCCGCGCAGCACGGTATTGGGCGTTAATCGATAGGCCAGCCCCACCCGGGGTTGCCAGTTGTCGTACGAGTTGTGCAGGATGGCGCGGTTACCCAGAGTTGTCACCACAACGTGATCCGGCAGTGTTCCGCCCGGAATGCACGGAGCCTGCACGGTCGCGGAACAAGCTGGTGGAACCGCGTTCAGGACATACTGCCCAGTATCCAGGTCAGTGTTACCCAGGTAGGTGTTGTTGGATCCTGGGGGCCCACCCATGATCGGCCAAAGAGTCACGTCGTACCGCAGGCCGAAATTCACATCTAACTTGCTGGTGGCCTTCCACGAATCATGGCCGTAAAATCCATCCTCCCAACCATGATGCGTCTCGATCAAGAGGGCGCGCCGATTGGAGTCGTTGGGGACCCCCAAAAGCATCGAAGCTATCGAGTTGCCGGTCGCACTGAGATTGTTCGGATCCGCCGATTGCGCCGGTGTGAAGTCTTCGTAAACGAAGTTTATAGGCTGGGAGTTGTTGTTGGTGTTAATGTCGAAACCCGCCTGAATGGTGTGGTGGCCGCGACTCCAAGTAAAGTCGGACGCCCCTTCGTAGATGTCGGTAATGTGGTTCTTCTGAAACGAAGGAGTGTTAACACCATAATATCCGGCCATGCCAAGTCCTGGATTCAGTACTATACCGCCCGGGTAGTTCCCGGCAAAGCCTTGTGTGAAGCCCCCTTGCTGCCACTCCAAAGGGGACACTCCCGAATATCCAGTTAAAGTGATGGCTTCCGCACTGGTTCGGCCAAAGCGACCCGTCAGAACTTTCGTTCCCCCTGCAAAGGTATGCGTAATCGCTCCTCCCGCCTGGTAGGCGTGGACGTAATTCGGGTTTGTCTCGGTCGGCATACCTGTGCCGTTCTGAAACACGATCGCGTTTCCGGTATAACGAAGCCAGCCAGTAGTGCTGTTGGAGAATTGGCGGTCAAACCGGAGTGTCGCCGTGTCATTCCTTTCGGTGTTTGGAGTCGTATCGATGAAGTTGATGGCCGGATTCCCAGTGTTCTCCACCGGCGATTTTGCCAGCATTGCCTTCGTATAGGTAACTAGAGGCTGATTGATCATCGCCGACGGGATCTTGTTGCAAGGTGTTCCCGCCGGCTGGATTAGGTTGGCGTTAGGCGTGAGAGGGTTACCCCCGGCGTCGCACATGAACGGCTGACGGGTGAACCCGCTGGGCGCCTTGGGATCCACCACCGTGGACCACGGATTGTAAATCTGGGGAAGACCCGTAAGATCCCCGGTGAGTTGTTGAGGAGTGGGGTTGAGGGCGAAGATTTCGCTGGCACGGCTGGATCGAAAGCCCTCATACCCGAAGAAGAAGAACGTCTTGGGCTCTCCTCCTCTGAACTTGCCAGGCACGAGGGGCCCGCCAAACACCCCTCCGAATTGGTTCTGCTTATATGGCGTCGTATTCGGGACAAACGTGTTTCTCGCGTCCAAGACGTCGTTGCGCAGAAACTCCCAGACATCGCCACGGTACTGGTTGGTGCCGCCCTTGGTTACCACGTTCACAATCCCGCCCAACACGCCACCATAGGCCGCCGAATCGGTGTGGGATTGGACTTTGAACTCCTGGATCTGGTCGAGGATCGGTTCCACGGCGTAGTTGCCAGTGAAACCGTAATCATTAAAACCATCGAGTAGGAACATGTCGCTGCGGTTTCCTTGGCCGTTCACGGAGGGGAAAGCAAACACTCCCACTGTGTTTCCAGCAAACCCGCCACCCCCGCCAGCGTTTTGCCCGGTACTGATGGGAGACACGCCGGGCGTCAGGTCGAGCAACTGAGTGAAGTTGCGTCCATTCAACGGCAGACTACTCACTTCGGACGTCTCGATGGCGGTCCCCAGCTCAGCCGAAGTTGCTTCAAGGTGAGTGGCCAGGGCCGTGACCGTTACTTCCTGAGATGTCGCCCCAACGGCGAGTGTGACGTCGTGCGTTGAACTCTCATTGACGTTTAAGGTGAATTCGCTCTGGGTCACCGTGCTGAACCCTTCCTTACTCACTTTCAGCGTGTAAGTGCCCGGGACGACGTCGGGAAACACATATTCACCCGCCAGGTTGGTTACCGCAGATCGCTCGATGCCCGTGGTACCACTGCGCAAGACGACCGTCGCTCCGGGGATCACGGCCCCAGATGAGTCGCTCACCGTTCCATTGATCGCCGCGGTCGCTCCCTGGCCGTAACCGGGACTCGGCAGAACCGCAACCGTAAAGGCCACAAGCAAGAAGGCTAGCCCTGCTTGCTTCAGCAGAGACCGCTCGCCTAAGGACTTCAACTGGCCTCGTCTTCCTAGCTTCATGACTACCTCCTTCTCCTGAGGTGCCCGATTGCCATGGGCAATTTCTTCGGCCCAACTACAGATATCGCCTCGAGGAAAGGTCCTATTGGGCTCATCGCTCGATGAGTGCCCCGACCCTTCTGTGCCGCTCGCCATCACCACGCTTGAACCAATGTCCAAAACCAGCGTTATGCATCGCTTGGAACATCTTGTATGGGGCCCGTGACCTCTTTCTCATGAATTTGCAAATTGGATCAACCATTCGCAGCAGGCTGCATTCTCTCTTAATGCGAGAATTACTGTCAAGAAGAATTTTTTTTAAGGTTGAACTGGTCTTTCTGGTCCAATCTCGGCGCGATTGCCGGCCTTTTCCACGCGTTCATTGGCGGCCCTGGAGACGCGAAAATACGTGCTTGACAAGGGCGCGTCTTTTCTCATAAGATCACCGCGTTCGAATGGCCGGACCACTCGTTATCGCAGTGAAGGCGATCTTGCAAAGAAAAGGACCCCTCTATGGAATACAACCTTCTGGGAAAGACCGGGCTAAAAGTGTCCCGCTTGAGCTTCGGCGCTTCGGCGCTCGGCAGTGTTTTCCGCACCGTGGATGAAGCCGACGCTATCAAGGCCGCCCACGTCGCTCTCGATTCCGGAATCAACTACTTTGACGTGGCTCCGGCTTACGGCGGCACGCTCTCTGAAACCGTCTTAGGAAAGGCGTTGCGTGGTGTTCCGCGCGACCGATATTTCCTCTCCACTAAGGTCGGCAAGTACACCAAGCCGGGAAGCTACGGGGAGGATACCTTGGACTACTCTCGCGCCCGCATTCGCAAGTCGATCGAAGAGAGTGCTGAGCGCCTGGGCACAGACTACTTCGACTTGATCCATATCCACGACATTGAGTACCAGGGGCGTAAGCACACGGAGTGGGCACTCACTGAAGGCTATGAGTCGGTAATGGAATTGAAGAAGGAGGGGCGGATCGGCGGCGTCAGCTTTGGGATCTACCCCATGGATCTCTGGGTAAGGATCTTCTCTTCGCTCGATGTGGATGCTGGCCTCGTCCACAACCACTACTGTCTCAACGACACCAGAACTGAGGAGCTTCTACCCTTGGCCGAAGCAAAGGGAATTGGAGTGATTAACGGCTCTCCCTTCGGGAGCGCCCTTCTGACGGATCGCGGGCCGGCGGCATGGCATCCCGCCAGTCCCGACGACCGAGCCGTGTTTAGGGCGGCGGCGGACTTCTGCCGGGAGCAAGGCACCTCCATCTCCAAGCTGGCCATACAATTCGCCAGTCAAAACCCGAAGCTTCCCACTTGTCTTTTCAGTTCCGCCAATCCTGAATCGGTGCGCCAGAACGTTCAGTGGCATGAGGAACCCTGTGACATGCAGTTGGTGGCAGAAGTCCAGAAGATCCTTGAACCCGTACGCAATAGGCAGTGGGATTACTAATGGCTGGACCAGTCTAGGCTCCCGACCTGAGCGGCCCAGATTGCCGCGGCGTCAGCCAAATCCTGATACAGGAGGAACAATGATCAAGGCTCGCATTGGCAAAACTCTGTGGCCGTCAGTCCCGCTTACCGTCATCGCCTTGTTGGCCGGACACCTGGTGAACGCTCGGGCCCAGGCGACCGCAGCGGCGAAAAACACCTTCCAGCCGACCTGGAATTCCCTGCGCAACTACCAGACCCCGCAATGGCTTAAGGACGGCAAGTTCGGTATTTACACCCACTGGGGCGTATATTCGGTGCCGGCCGTCGGTCCGAATGGCACGTGGTACTCTAATCATTTCTATATGTTTCCGAATTCTCCCGAGAGGATTTACCAGGAAGCCACTTACGGGCCGCTCTCGAAATTCGGCTACAAGGACTTCATACCCATGTTTACTGGCGCGAAGTTTAACGCCGACGAGTGGGCCGATCTTTTTCAAAAGGCCGGCGCGAGATTCGCGGGACCGGTTGCCGAGCATCACGACGGTTTCGCGATGTGGGACACCAAGTACTCAGATTGGAATGCCGCCAAGATGGGGCCGAAGAGGGACATCGTCAGCGAGCTTTCAAAGGCGATCAAAGCCCACAACATGAAGTTTGTTACTGCCTTCCATCACATGGAGAACTGGTACTTTTTCCCTACCTGGGACACGAGTCTGGACTGTGGCGATCCTCGCTACTCGGGCCTTTATGGCCCCATCCACCAAAAGGGTGCCCAACCCACAAAGCAATATCTGGATGACTGGGAGGGTCGGGTGCGCGAGGTCATCGATAAGTACGACCCCGATTTCATTTGGTTCGACTTCGGTTTGAGGTTTGTGCCCGACGTCTACAAGCAGGATATCCTCGCGTACTACTACAACAAGGCTGTGGCGGAAAACAAAGAAGTCGTGGTGTCGTACAAAGGCCATGACCTGCCACCGGGTGTGGGGATCGACGACCTGGAACTAGGGCAGGAACGCGAGTTGACCTACCACGAGTGGATCACCGATTCCTCGATCGACAACCAGGGCGCCTGGGGCTATGTGAAAGGCGCCGGCTTCAAAACCACGGAGAATCTCGTTGACAACCTGGTGGACCGGGTGAGCAAGAACGGGTATCTGCTGTTGAATGTCGGTCCCAAGCCTGACGGGACAATACCCGAGGTAGCTAAAGAGCGATTGCTGGAATTGGGCAAGTGGCTCCAAGTCAACGGCGAGGCCATTTACGGCACCACTCCATGGCTCATCGCGGCCGAAGGTCCCACGAAACTCGAGTCGACGGGGCCATTCAACGAGCTGGACGCCCTCCGATACACCGCAGAGGACATCCGCTTCACTGCGAAGGGCAGCGTTCTCTATGCTACGGTTCTCGGCTGGCCGGGCGATAAGGTTCTCATCAAGAGTTTGGCTGGTGGCCCCAACTCGGACAAGAGCTTCTGGAACGGCCTTTACCCCTCGGAAATCGCCTCCATCACCATGCTCGGGGACGGCAAGGAGCTGAAGTGGGAATTGAGCAAGGATGGGCTAACCGTTGAAACGCCCAAAAAAAAGCCATGTGAGTACGCATTCGTGTTCAAGATCGTGCGTAGGAGCCCATTCTGAACTGACGGCAGGCGATCAAAGGAAGGTAACTCCAAATGCACTCGACTTTCTTGGGGTTTGGGTTGGTTTTCGTCGCGGCGATAGCTGGTGGGGCGCTTGCCGTCCCTTTGAAAAAGCGCCGGGATTTTGAGCTTGAAAACATCTATCTTCCATCGACGGTCGTCATGATGCTGCTGCTCCCGTTTCTCATGGCAGCGTTCGTGGCACCGGCTTGGCGTCAAGCCGTGGACGCGGCTGGGCCGCGGACGGTATGGGCTGGGCTAGCTTACGGATTTGGCTGGGGTGTGGGTGCCATCCTGTTCGGCTACGGAATCACGATGGCCGGGATGTCGGTAGGGTACGCGACCATCATGGGAATCAACACCGCGGTCGGCTCCATTCTTCCCTTCCTCGTGAAGTCGCCTGCCGACCTGCTGACGCCTGGAGGTTTGGTGGTCCTGCTGGGCATTGCGGGGTGCGTCGTCGGAGTTGCCGTGTGCGGAAGAGCTGGCTTCCAGCGGGAACAGGCTGCAGGCGGCGGACCAAAACAGCACAGATTTGGAGCAACGATCGCCGTGTGCGCGGCATCGGGTGTGCTCAGCTCCTGCGCGAACCTGGGATTTGCGTTCACCAGTCGCGTGGGGGACGAAGCCCAGAAACTGGGCACGAATCCAGTCTTTTCCACGTTGACCAGTTGGATGCCCGTTTTCTGGGGTGCGGCGGTGTCGCTGCTGCTCTGGTTTATCGGTTTACAGATCAAGAAGGGAACCTGGCGGAAGAATATCGGCCCCAACGCAGCCTTCGACTGGTCAAATGGCGCCCTCATGGGCGCGATCTGGTTTGTCGGGACGATCCCGTACGGAATGGGCGCTTACTATCTTGGCCGCCTAGGTACCTCAGTAGGGTGGGCTGTAAACATCGCTTCGTCCTTGATCGTGGCCAACGTGTTCGGGTTCCTCACCCACGAGTGGGCGAGCGCGCCGGCCCGCGCCATTCGGATCCTTTACGGCGGTCTAGCCATACTGATCGCGGCGATCGTCGTGCTTGCCATCGGCAGTTCAATGACAGCTTCGTGAGAATGATGCTGCCGGGCGATGCAAGTCCCGTAAGGCTGTTTAATCTTTTCACACCTTTCGTGCCACCCAGCCCGACGGTCGATCGCCCGTGTCCCATGGCAGGTCTTATGCCGTGCTATGCCATATGGGACTTGACTTTTAGATAACCTATCGGCTAGCCTCGGACTGTGCAATCTGGTCAGGCAAGACCATGAGTCGTTGGGATGGGATTTGCAGTTAGCTCCTTTGTCCAGAATCGGGCTATACGAGAGACACACTGGCGCTGGGACACGGGTTGGAGGTTCTCATGCTAAAGCCGCGATGTCCTTTATTTTCAATGCACAAGACTTGGCGCACTGCGTCCGATTGCAGAATTGCGTCGGGTCCCTGTATCGAGAATCGGTCGTATGAGAGGCGCAGCGGCATTGGGGCACCGGAATAGGTTGAAGGCTTTTATGCTGAAGCCGCGATGTCCTGTATTTTCAATGGATAAGGCTTAGCGCACAATGTCCGATTGCTGAATTGCGGGAAGCTCGCATTTGGGGAATCCTTGTGATCGCTGAGCCTGAACCACGGGGTGAGACCGACGCCAAACGGGAGTATGCGGCATTGAAGCAGCGGCTCCTCGCATCGAGAGTGGGTTTTCCGAACTTTGCCTCCGCCGGACGGGTCGCGGTAGGTGTAGTCTTCTCAGCCTGGTGGGCTTGGTGTACGGGCCTTCCCGGTTACGGACACTCTCGCAGCAACTCCCTTCGGTTCCAGACACGCCAAGTGGGGAGTGGGCAGACGCTCGTGCGTTCTTGCGACAGCGGTCATCGTGTGGAGTACATAGGTTCCGCGGTCTGTGCAGAGTGCCATCCCGATATCTATGAGTCATTTCGGAAGACGCGCATGGGGCATTCCATGACCGTATCTCGGGACGCTGTCGAAGCTTCCATGCTCGAGTTGCCGGCCACTGTCCATGAGCCCAGTTTGGATCGCTACTTCCAGGCTTACGCCGAGGGTGGGGAGCTTTACCAAAGCGAGTATCAGCTCTCGCCCGATGGCCCTGAGGTTTTTCGGGAAACCGAGAAGATTGCTTACGTGGTTGGAGCGGGCCAGACGGGATATGGATTCGTTGTAGCGAAAGGGCAGTATCTGTTTGAAGCCCCTCTGTCGTATTACACGAGGGTCCAGCATTGGGAGCTTTCACCGGGCTACCAATACGCCGACTACGGTTTCGACCGGCCAGTGTTGGCTGAGTGCGTCTCTTGCCACAGCGGCCGGACCCGGCCCGTAAGCGGTCGAAACGGTATGTACGAGAATCCCCCGTTTCAGGAACTCTCGGTAGGGTGTGAGAACTGTCACGGGCCGGGGGCGCTGCATGTGGAACAGCGTCGCAAGGCCGCGCCGATCGAAGGCTCCGTAGACTCCACCATTGTTAACCCAGCGAAGCTCTCGCCGTGGCTAGCCAATAACATCTGCATGGCCTGTCACGAAAACGGCGACGACCGCGTTGCTCAGCCCGGCAAGTCCAGCCTGGACTACTGTCCGGGGACCCCGCTGGATGACACGATCGGAGTCTTCTCCGTCCCTCTGAAGCGAGGGGCGGAAGATAAGTCGCCGCTGCTTCAGCACTACTCCCTCATGATCCTGAGCAAGTGCTACCTGCAAAGCGGAGGGGAGCTTACCTGCGTTACCTGTCATGATCCGCATGTGGAACCGGAAGGCACGCAAGGCGCCGAGTTCTACCGCGGGAAATGTCTAGGCTGCCACACCGAGGCTAGTTGTGGCTTGGCGCTGGCGGCGCGAATGAAGCAAACGCCTGCGGACGACTGCGCGGGATGCCACATGCCCAAGAGGAAGTCAGCGGTGATCTCCCACAGCGCCCTCACTAACCATCGCATTGTATCCCGGACCGATGAGCCCCTTCCGGAAGTCGCCTTCCACCAGACCACGCCGGACCTACCCGATCTTGTGCACCTCAGCGCCCTCGGACAGAAGAGACCGAAGCCCGTCAACAGCGTCGTCCTGCTGCACGTCTATGCCGATCTTATCCCTCACTTCCCCGAATATCAAAAGCCCCACGATGACTTGCTTCGGGAGCTTGCTAAGAACGGAAGCTCCGACCCCTTCGTGCTCGCCGAATTAGCGCGACGCGGACTCCGTGAGAACCAGCCTGAATCTCTTAAGGCGGCGGCCGACTACTTGACCAAAGCGCTTCAGGAGGGCTCGAATGAGCCCACCGATTTTGAAATGCTGGCGAACCTGCTGGAGGCTTCTGGAAAGAACCAGGAGGCCACCGAACTGCTGAAGCGCGGGATTGAGCTTAATCCTTATTCGATGCGCTTGTATAAGATGTTGGCCTTGCACTATATCAAGATCGCGGAGTACGGCAATGCTCTCGCCATCATGAAGGAGGAACTCGAGATCTTTCCACACGATTCACTGATGCGGGGCCTGATCAAGCGCGTCGAGGAGAACAATCGGTAAAGGCGAAGAGACTGGGGCGTGGCAAGTGCCAGGTAGACTCCAATACGCAGCCGTGGTGGGCGATAACGTCCGAGCTGTCGCGAGGCGTTCGGAGGCGAGTCATTATTCGGCCATCAGGAGCTTTCGGTCGCGCACGCTCCTCCGCCTCATGGTGTCGTCGATCTTCCTGGCATGCGGCGCAATGAGCCCATCCTCGGGCCAGGATATCGATACCCTCATCACCGGGCAGACGCCTAGCCGAACCACGGTCTTTGACGAAGTGAAAGATCCTCACGAGCGCCGGGCGCTGCTCGCCATCTATAAGCAGCAGAACCCAGGCGCTCGAATAAAATTGGCGCAGAGCTTTCTCCAGTCGTATCCCCGGTCGTCCTTCCTGGCCGAGGTCTACCAAGTCATTGCTAAGGCGCAGATCGAAACCGGCGATTACCGCAGTACGTTGGAGAATGCCGCGAAGTCCCTGCGACTCTACCCGGAGGATGCGCTCCTAGCCGTTTCCGTTGCGGATGTCCAGGCTCATCAGGGTTTGTACCCGCAAGCGGAGTCGAGCGCCGAGACTGCGCTGGATCTGCTCACCCACTTTGTCAACCCCGCATCAGTTTCCAGTCGTGATTGGGCAAAACTAAAGCCCCAGCTTCAAGCTTCCTGCTACTTCTCTTTGGGAAGGGCGCAAATGATGCAAGCGCTGGTCAAGGGGAATGACGCGGGACGAAACCAACGTCTGGAACAAGCCCTCGGCAACCTTGATGAAGCTGCTCGCCTGAATCCCCGGGATGACGAGGTGAGCTACCTCCAGGGCCTCGCGGAACTGGCGCTGGGGGATCTCCACCCCGCCGAAGTCTACTTCGCCCGCGTAACCCGCCTCGAGGGGTCACTCAGGTCCAAGGCGCTGGAGCAATTGCGCAGGCTTTATGAACACTCGACAGACTTCAATCGAGTGCCTTTCGAAACCTATGTGAAATCCATACCTGAACCGCCGATGTCGGCTGAAGCCAAGGATGACGCTAAGTCTGCCGCGCGTTCGCCAGAGTTGCCGCCGTACGCCGGATCCAAGGCCTGCCGGCAGTGCCACCCCGACGTTTATGAGCGCTGGTCGCAAACCGGGATGGCGAGAATGCTGAGACCGTATGCGGCCGCAAACGTGATCGGGGATTTTAGCCGCGGCGCTTCTGTCGACGCCGGTGAGGTCGACGCGTGGAAGAACGGTCAATTGATTACTACTCCCGCGCTGGCGATGCAGCCGGCGGTCCGGATGTCGACTGATCACGGTAACGACTACTTCGAGATCAAGGATGCCGCGGGCAACTGGCACCGCTATCGAGTCGACTATACGATCGGCTCAAAGTGGGAGCAGGCGTACGCGACGCGACTTCCCAACGGCGAGATTCACGTCTTCCCGGTCCAATACAACGCCATGCAGAAGCGCTGGGTGGACTTCTGGCAAATCATTGATCCCCCCGGTAGCCCTCGCGCCCAGGTCACTCAGTGGCCAAGGCTGGATTCATGGAGCAGCTACCAAGCTAACTGCGCCGTCTGCCACACCAGCCAACTGCGCAACCTCCGAGGTGGCGGGTTTGAAACGCTTGGCCCGGAGTTTCGCGAGCCGGGGATCAACTGCGAAATGTGCCATGGGCCGTCGCTGAAGCATGTGGAGGCTATGCAAAAGGCCCAGCCCTACGACAAACGTCCGATTGATCCACCCGTGGATTTTGCCAGGATCGAACCCCGGCAGTTCGTGGCGATCTGCGCCCAATGCCACATGCAGTCTGCCGTTCGAAACCCCGGACCCGATGGTGAGCTCAATTATTCCCGCAGCGGGGAGTTTTTCATGCGCCACCAGCGCCGTCCCTACAATGTTTTTTCCCGCAAGGGGTTTTACAAGGACGGCAGGTTTCGCGAAACGACCTTCTTCGTCGAGTCTCTGCTGCGCACCCGGTGTTTCCGGAAGGGCCATGCCACCTGTGGTAGTTGTCATGACCCTCATCCCGCGAACCCGGCGTCCAACCCCAATTCTATGAAGTTTTCGGATCAGCCAGATGAGATGTGCGTCCAATGCCACACCGAATACCGTGAGGAGAGGGCGTTGACGCGGCACACCCATCATGCCTACTCCTCTCAGGGCAGTCGCTGCGTTTCGTGCCACATGCCCCGCATCGTTGACGCTTTGTTATTTGAGGCGCGCAGTCACGAGTTCGATCAGATTCCCGACGTCCAAATGACTCTGACGTTTGGGCAGGAGGAAAGCCCCAACGCGTGCCAGATCTGCCATGACAAGGAGACCACCGAGTGGGTCATGCAGACACTCAGGGCCTGGAGGGCGCCTGCTAAGCCGGAACTAACCGGACGCAATGAGGTTTTTGAAGACGAGGGTTATGCCCGCGTTAGACGACCCTGATGGTCAGCGCAGAGACCGCCAGACACTCTGTCGCTACCGACGCTAGCGCCGCGGATCTGCAGTCGCGGACGCCACCGTTTCCACGAGTTTTTCGGGCCACTTGCTCAACTCTCGCTTAAGCCAGGAGATATCTTTGTCGGTGTGACAAATGAGGCAGGCATTGGGGCTGTCTTTCTGCCCGAAACGTTCGGTCATCTCGGCTCTCGGGATATCGTCCAGCTGGTGACTCATGGTCTTGAACAGGACGGTAGTCATGATTCGGGGCATATGGCAGGCCGTGCAGCGGCTCCCTTCGGACTTGGCCGGGTGGTGCGTGTGAGCCTCGAGATTGGTCGTGTAGCTCGGATGGCACTGAAGGCACATCTGGTCGGGATGGTCGAGGAATTTCAGGTCTCTATCATTCTTGATATCGGAGGGATGGAAGTCGTGGCAATGGCCGCAGTGCGCACCACCTTTTTGCACGCACTGCGAGCGTAGGAAAGACTCGACCGCAAATGAGATCACGCGAAAGCGCCCGTCTTTGTAAGTTGCCCGCAGGGCAAACTCATTGTAAGGGCGGCTTTGATAGTGGGCATAAAAAGTGTCGGCGTAGTGTCGGTAGTTGAATTCGCCCTGGGGACCCAAGCCAAGGATGGCCGATTGCATGTGGCACTGGGCGCAGATGGCGATGTAATCGCGGCTACTGATCTTGCCGAATTCCACCTGGAGCTTGAGCGGAGGCTTAACGCCCGGACGTGCCGCCTGCTCTGACGCCACGTGGTCGCCGCCCGGACCGTGGCACATTTCGCAGTCGACCCCGCCCTCGGCATATTCGAGATCGTTGATCTTGGGCGACACCAGCGTTCTCAGTCCCAATTGACTGGTGTGGCAGGGTCCACAATGGGGCAAGTACGCGGTGTCGGGACTCATCCGTGGGAAATTGACGACGATCCCGCGTCCGGATTTAGGGGTGTCGATCATCTTCCAGAACGCCACCCAGCGATTCTCCAGGCGGTTGTATTGGAGCGGAAAAACCTGGATTTCCCCGCTCGACAGACGAGTAGCATAGGTCTGTTGCCATTTGGCGCCGATCGTGTAGTCCACTCGGTAACGATGCCACCGGTCCTCTGTATCCAACGTCTCAAAGTAGTGCTGGGTGTCATCGTGAAACATCCTGGCCACGATCTTGCCGCTTTCATCGGCAAAGGTCGAATCGTTGAAGTCGCCGAAAACGTTTTCGAATCTGTAGGGACGTAACATGCGAGCATGGCCCGTATTCTGCCAGCCTTCATACTCACGACGATGACAACTGCGGCACGACTCCGACCCCGAGTAAGGGGGGGCACCGGCGGTGGTTTCTGCGGGCCTTGGGGGCGGCGCGGGTTCGCGGGACGCAGTTTCCGCCTCGGCGTCAAGGCCTCGAACGAATTCGTCGAATCCTTGTTGACGGGAGGTAGGCCAGTTCGCGTACAAGGCCCGCAGGCGCTGCTCCGCTCTGGGCTTGAGAGGGCCGCCCTGTCGATAGACTATTGCCAGGGCCGGAGCCGCGTCTCTATCGTTTCCTTGGGCCAAGCGGATGATGGCCAGCAAGTACGCGGAGTTCGAGTCCGTGGGGTCGGTTCGCCACGACTGCTCGCCGAACTCTTCGGCTTCTTTCAGCTTGGCTGGCTTTTCAGCCCCCGAGGCCTTCAGACCCTCGGACGCCGCCGCTTCCGCGAGCACGTACAGACTCGAGGCGCGTAATTGCCTAGCCAGCGTCGCCCATTCCTTGGGTGAAAAGGCGGATGGTCCGATGAACCGATCCAGGCAGTCAAGCGCCAAGCGAGCGTTTCGGGTGGCGGCGTCCAGCTCGCCTTTTCGGACTTCGATGTTGGCCATCGGCACGAGAAGCAGAGGATTCTCAGGATGGAGCTTGAGGGCTTCGCCGCCGTAGCGAAGGGCCGCTGACTGGTCTCCTAAGTCGATTGAAGCCTTGGCGGCGATCTCATAAGCTTGCGCCAGAAATGCTGATTGTGGGTAACGGCTTAGGAAATCCACCGCCACATTCCGCCGGTCGGCCGCTGAGCGTTTCTCGTACAGGTTCGCAAACGCCTTGCGTTCGGCAGGGTCTGGGATCTCATCAAGCACCGTCGCCAGCATGTCGCCCTTAAGACCGGGGCCGAAGAACTGGTCACCCGCTTCATTCTCCTGGACTTTGAAAGCGGGCGATTGGATGGGCTCGCTCGGAGGCCGTGGCGGTAAGCTAGGATTGTAGGGCCGCTGACCGAAGCAAAGGGCTGCGCCAAAAAGCCAAGAGACGGCGATCAGAGAGAGGGCGAACCGAGCTTTCATCTACAAGAACCTAACCGCGCCCCTGGCACAATGTCAACAGCCTAAACAGCCCCTAAACAGGGTTACGGCAATAGTCGGTACAGTCGAGGATGGGCTCCGTGGCGCAAAGCGTTCCGTTTCCAATACGCGCTCATCAATCCGGACCGACTCGTTGCGAGCATCCGGGTCTCCGACAGATTCCACTCCGGCCCACGCACGGCCGCCTTGGGGCGTCTTCTCAGGAAATGCTGAGCGCGATCGGCGAGTGGTGGTCAATCGCGTCATAGGCCCGTCCCGCGTCCCGTAGCGGAAGGAGCGAGGGACAACGGGGAGTCGAATGATCCGACGCTCTACTTAGGACGCTCCAGATGGCCGCCTTCGTGGCGATCCGCGCACAGGAGCAGAATCGAGAAGATCATGCCGCAGAAGCCGAGCACCGCGAACATGATCTGGCTGCTGGTATAGCTACGCGTGAGGTCGCGCAGTGCATGCACCATTGGCGGCTGGGAAGGTCGCTAGACCCAGGTTTTGAACGGCCGTCATAAGGCCAAATGCGGTCCCCACTCGGCGCCGGTCCACTATGAGCGGTATGGACGGCCAGACGCAGGCAGGAACCAACACGAAAGCCGCCCCAGCACTATCATGGAGACGATAGGATTCACGCGTGTCAACCCTAGGAGCAGATGCACAGGGACCATGAGCCGCGAGCCCATTACCATTAGGGTGGCGCGGCGACCCACGCGATCAACCAAATTGCCGGTGAACGGTGCGACACCATGGAGGCCGCAATGATAATCGACGTGGTACCCTGAGCGGTGGTGAACATGTGCGTGAAGTTGTAGAACACGCCGGCAAAGAAGCCGAGTCCCTCCGCGCAAGCCATTGGCATCCCCCAGTTGTCGTGAAAGAAATCGGTAGCCAGCGCCGTGGAGGGAAAGATGGCGCAGTAGAACGTCACGCAGATTCCCACGGCATACCAGGACGAGCGACGGAATTTTCCAACGTCGCTCCAGGTGATTTTATCGCCGCCGCCCGCCTTGGGGAAATGCAGAATTGGCTCCGCGTGCCGGT
>Ga0335078_10004004_pt1 | contig 21904 bp, 24 predicted proteins | sample Lox_Sample_32_FD_206711 | JGI IMG/M metagenome (GOLD analysis project Ga0335078, IMG submission 206711) | Soil microbial communities from Loxahatchee National Wildlife Refuge, Florida, United States - Lox_Sample_3.2 | ecosystem: Environmental > Terrestrial > Soil > Wetlands | place: USA...
GGTCGAGCTCGCCGGGCCCGAGCGTCGTCTGGCCAGCCGGCACGCCGGGATCGACGTCCGCGGGGACGGCTCGTCCGAGCCCTACGCCGGACGCGTCAGGCGCAAGCTCCTGGAGGCGGCGCCCGGGGAAGACATATTTGCGGCGCTCCGCCGCGCGCTCGGGGGCGACTGACCCGGCCGCTCCCGCGGGCGCGGAAACGGGTGAGATATCGTTTATCGCGGGGTGACGAAGCTCGATCCCATGCTTCCGGTGCGATTCCTCGTCCGTCCGCTCGGCTACCTGGCGTTCGTGCTGGCGTTGGCGTCGCTGTCGGTCGCGGCCAAGCTCCTCGGCGAAAAGGATGAGCTCGGCTTCTTTACAGGCCGCCTCGCGGAGATGTTGTGGCGCTATCCCGAGGTCACCCGGAAGGGCGTCCAGATCGCATGGGTCGTGTGGGCGCTGGCGTTCGTGATCGCGCTGCCACCGCTCGACCCGCTATCTACCCCGTGGGACGAGGTTGTGCTTGGGGCAGCTGCGATGGCCGTGCTCTGGCGCCGGACGCTCGGCGGGCGCCGAGTCGAGCGTTGAGGTTCTCGAGCGCCTGCTCGAGGCCGACCTCCGAAGGGTCGAGCTCGCGCATGGCCGCCGCCAGGCGATACTCGGCGAAGTAGTCGGGATCGACGCCGCACGCCGCCGCGATCAGTTCCATCGCGCGCATCGACGGCTTGTCGTGGCCGTTGGCAAGCATGTTGATGTGGGCGTGAGTGATGCCCTTGCCGTCGAGCTTGCGCGTTGCTTCGGCCAGCCCGCGATACGTCAGCGAGCGCTCATCCATGAGAGCCCGAAGCGACTCTCCGAACGGTTTCGTGCTTGGACGTGTCATCGAATGTCCTCTTCTGCTCCGGAGGGTACCGCCCTCAACCAGACGGTCAGAACACCACCGAACCTTGACAGTGGTGCCACTAGCTTGGTAGGTTACCTAACACTGCAGCCGCAGGCAAGCCTCAACGTCCAGCGGCGCGCTCCCTCGCGCAGGCGATAGACCGGCAGGCAGGCGCGAGGGACTCACCGGGCCGGGACCTCAGACCTCGCAGGGGGTCGCAGACGCGAGTCGTCTGTGCGAGGTCCTCGGTCCGGCATATTTCGTCGATCCGCAGCACGGTGCTCACTCGCTTGCGGCCCCGAGCGCCCCGGAGCCCTAGCCCATCGCCCAGCGTGCGCGCGTCGGTCCCGGAGGGCCCATCCACGGCGAGGCGCGAGCCTACCAGCGGTTGTCAGGTCGGACAACGGCTCTACATTGCTGTGTCGTTACAGCACGAGTGTCGCGCCGTTAATCCGCAGCCACCGCAGGTGCTCCCGATAGCCGGGATTGCGCGCCGCCAGCAGTCGCCAGAACCGCGGGGAGTGGTCCATGACCTCGAGATGGCACACCTCGTGCCAGACCACGTAGTCGAGCACGGCCTCGGGCGCCAGCAACAGCCGCCAGTTGAAGCTCATCGCCCCGGACCGCGAGCAGCTCGCCCAACGCGTTCGCTGTCCGCGGATCGTCAGTCGCGAGTACGACGTGCCGGCGAGCGCGCAGGCGCGCTGCAGCCGAGGCTCGATCTCCGATCGGGCCGCACGGCGGTACCAGCGCTCGAGCGCGGGCGTGCGCGCCTCACCCTCTGGCACGAGCAGCACGTCGCCGCGGCGCACCACGCGCGTCCGCCCGGGCCGCGCCGAAAGCTCTAGCGCTCGCCCGAGGTACGGCACCGTGTCACCCCGGGCGGCGACCGCCGCACGCGCGCCCTCGAGCTCCGCGACGCGCCGCTCGATCCACGGTCGCAGCTCGCGGATCGCGGCCGCCCCTTCGCGCTCGGCTGCCCGCCGCGGCAGCACCACCTCGACGCCGCGGACAAGATCGACGGTCACGCGCACGCGGCGCGCCCGATCCGAGCGGCGCACCTGATATTCGACCGGTTCCACGGCGTGACAGGGTACGGTCCGGTTCCGACGGAGGTTGATCGACCGCGTGAGCTCCTTCCCCCTACTCGACCGCCCGCTGATCGACGACACCGTCGTTCTGCGCGACTACGCCGAGCGCGACATTCCGGAGATCCTGATCGCCCACCAGGACGACCCTCGGTTGCACCTCGTGACCGGCGAGGATCGCCCGCCGAGCGGCGCCGAGCTCGGACGCGCGGCCGAACTTGAGGCGGCCGATCGCGCGATCGGCGAGCGGGCTACGCTCACGGTCCTCGAGCCGGGCTCCGACACCTGCCGCGGCCAGATCCGCGTGCACCCTGTCGACTGGGATCAATCCCGCGCCGAGGTCGGGATCTGGCTGGCCCCGCAGATCCGGGGGCGCGGTCTCGGGCGCCGCGCACTCCGGCTCGCCGGCGAGTGGCTGCTCGGACCCTGCGGCCTCGCCCGCGTCGAACTGTTCACCGAGCCTGACAATGCGCCGATGACTCGCGCAGCGGCGCAAGCTGGGTTCGTCCGCGAGGGCATCCTGCGCGAATATCTGCGCAAGCGCGGCAAGGGAGTCGATGTCGTGATCATGTCCCTGATACCCGACGACGTCTGAGGGCGCCGATGCCCTACTGGCGCGTCAAGCTTCCGCCCGGGGTGCGCTCGCCGTTCGAGGTTTACGTCAACGGCGTGCTCCAGGAGCTCGGAACCGACTACCGCATCTCATCCGGCGAGCTTCTGTTCGAACGCGAGCTCGTCCGCCAGAAGCTGAGCGGCTGGGCGTGGTTCCTCGGCTTCTGGGGGATCGGGACCTACAAGCGCAACGACGAGGTCGACGTGCGCTACGAGGTCGACGGCCAGCCGCGGCTGGCCCACGCGCTCGAGGTTATTCCGCCGTCCCCACCGCCCGCGCGGTCCTGACGACCTCTCGACGCACCCACGGGCGCAGCAGCCGCAGCGCCGCCAGGATCGCGCGCGTCGCCGGCGAGCGATTCAGCGTGTAGAAGTGGATGCCGGGCGCCCCGCGCGCCAGCAACTCGGCGCACTGAAGAGTCGCGTAGGACACGCCGAGCTGGAGCACCTCGCTCGGGAACGGGGCGCGCTGCTCGAGCTGCCGCAACAGCGTGTCCGGGATGCACGCGCCACACATGCCGGTGATCGTCTTGATCTGCGCCACGTCGGTGATCGGCATGATCCCGGGGATGATCGGGACGTCGATCCCGGCCGCGCGGGCCTCCTCGACGAACTGGAAGTACACGTCGTTGTCGAAGAACAGCTGGGTGATCAGGAACGACGCCCCCGCCGCGACCTTCTGCTTGAGGAAGCGCAGGTCGGTCGCCATGTCGGACGCCTCGGGGTGGACCTCGGGGAAGCAGGCGGCTCCGATGCTCATCGGATACCGCGCCGCGATCAGCGCCGCGAGCTCGCTCGAGTAGCTCAGCCCGCCCGGATGCGGCCGCCACTCGGTCTCGCCCCGCGGTGGGTCGCCTCGCAGCGCGAGCACGTTCTCGATCCCGGCGCCGGCGAGGCTATCGAGGATCACGCTCAGCTCGTCGCGGGTCGCGCCGACGCAGCTCAGGTGCGCCATCGCCTCGATCCCGAGCTCCTGCTTGATCCACTTGGTCAGCTCGAGCGTCAGGCCGCGGCTCGAGCCGGCCGCGCCGTATGTGACCGAGACGAAATCGGGCTCGAGCTCGCGCAGCGCGCCGAGGGTCGCGCGCAGATTCTGCTCCCCCTCGTCGGTCTTGGGCGGGAAGAACTCGAACGAGAACACAGGCTCTTCGGCGGTGGCGAGGATTTGATCGATTCGCATGGTGGCGGCAAGATAGCGACCTTGACACGAGTGTGTCAAGGTTAGGTCGCAGCTCCCCAACGGGCCAGGTCGCCCTCCGCTTCACGGATGACCAATCCCTCGACCTCGAGATGGCGCAGGTAACACAGCGTCTCCTGCAGACGCCAGCTCGTGTTGGTCTCAGTCAACTCCTCGCCGAACACGCGGGCCGCGATCTCGAGCGCGGAGTTGGAAGGAAGGTCGGCGGCGCCTGACGGCGGCGCCCTGGTCGGAAGGTCGGCGGCGCCTGACGGCGGCGCCTTGGGGCGGTCGCTCGCCGCCGCCAGCACGGACTCGAGCCGTTCGCGGACGAGCGTTCGATTGGCCTCGATGTGACCGTGCACATCGATGAACGGCTTGCCGTGGCCGGACAGCGCCAGTCGCGCTCCGAGCTCGTCGGTCACGTCCAGCGAGCGCAGGAACTCGCCGATCGGGTCGTCCGTCCAGCCGTAGTCGAAGTACAGCGAGATGCGCCCGAGGAGGTGGTCGCCGGAGATCAACAGGCGTCGCTCGGCCTGGAACAGGCAGATGTGCGACGGCGCGTGCCCGGGCGTCTCGAGCACCCTCCACACGCCAAGGTCGGTCTGGATCTCGACGCCGTCCACCAGCGGCCGGTCGGGCTCGATCACGCCCGCGATTCCGGAGGCGCTCGCTCGCGCCCGCTCGGCGTACCGGTCGAGCACCGCTTCCGACATGCCGCTTTGGCGTCCGATCTCGAGCCGGCGAGCGAGGGCGACCTCGGGATCGGTGACGGCCACGAAGCCGTGCCGGTGGTTGGGGTGCATCCAGAACTCGCACCCGGCACGGTCGCGGATCGTCGCGGCCTGTCCCCAGTGATCGATGTGCGCATGCGTGCACGCGAGCAACCGCACCTGCTCCACACGCAGCCCCACCTGGGCAAGGGATCGCTCGAGCTCGTTCATCGATCCGGGCTCGTGCATGCCGGTGTCGACGAGCACCACGCCGTCCCCGGCCGCGATCGCCCAGGCGTTGCAGTGGGGCACCCCCGGCAGCGGGAGCGGCAGCCGCAGCCGCCACAGCCCCGCCATCACCCGCTCTCCGCGGCCGAGCTCTTGTCTGCGCGCCATGGCTGCGCACGATATTCCCACCTGCTCCTAGACTCGGCGCTCGCAACCGATGGCCAAGCGCAGCCGCAAGCGCGAGAAGCTCGCCGCCCCGACCTCCGAATACCGCGACGCCGACGGGAACGTGCTGTCGTTGCGCGGATCGCTGACCGCCGGGTCGCGCCGCGACTACGCGGACACGCTCGCCGGAGGGCTCGAGCGAGAGGATGCCTGGCAGAGAGCCACCGAGCTGCTGTTCGAACGGCTCGCCGTCTCGTGGACGATCTCGGGCCTCGAGATCACGCGCCAGAAGGAGCTGCTCGGGCGCTACCGGATGGCCACGGCCGAGGAGCGGCGCTTCGTCCGCGACACGCTGCGCGAGCACGTGGCCGAGCACTTCCCGGAGCTGCAGGCCCCGTGACCCCCGACCCTGACGCCTTTGCCAACCTGCTTTGCGAGTGGTGCCTCGACATCCGCGAGCGCGACTACGTGCTGGTCTTCACCACCCCGCTCGCAGCGCCGCTGATCCGCGCATTCCACCGTGCCCTGATCACGCGCGGCGCCTGGGCGCCGGGACTTCGGATCGCGATCCCCGGGCTCACCGAGGACTTCTACAAGCTTGCGCAGGACGACCTGCTCGACGACTTCCCGCCGCAGGACCTCGCCGAGATGGAGCGGATTGACGCGTACCTGAACATCCAGGCGCCGGACAACACCCGCGCGCTGGCCGAGATCGACCCGGCGAGGATCGCCCGCGCGGCGCGGGCCCGCGCGCCGATCCAGGAGGTCCGGCTCGGCAAGCGCTGGTGCGGCACGCTGTGGCCGACGCCGGCGCTCGCCCAGGAGGCGGGGATGAGCGACGACGACTTCGCCGCGTTCGTCAACCGCGCGCTGTTCCTCGACCGCCCCGATCCGGTCTCGGCCTGGCGCGACCTGAGCGACCGCCAGTCCAAGCTCGTCGACCGGCTGAGCACCGTGAGCGAGATCCGGATCGAGGCCGACGGCACCGACCTGCGCCTGCGAGTCGACGGCCGCACCTGGATCAACTCCAACGGCCGGCGCAACATGCCGAGCGGCGAGGTGTTCACCGGGCCGCTCGAGGACTCGGCCACCGGCACGATTCGCTTCACGATCCCCTCGAGTCCGCGCGGCGTCCTCGTCGAGGGCGTCACCGTCACGTTCGAGAACGGCCAGGTCACCCGCGCCGCCGCCGACCGCGGGCAGGACTACCTCGACGCCGCGCTCGCCACCGACGCGGGCGCCCGCTTCCTCGGCGAGCTCGGGATCGGCACCAATGCCGGCATCGACCGGCCGACCGGATCGATCCTGCTCGACGAGAAGATGGCCGGGACCGTCCACCTCGCGCTCGGCCGCTCGTATCCCGAGACCGGCGGGCGCAACGCCTCGGCGCTTCACTGGGACCTGATCTGCGACCTGCGAAACGGCGGCCGATTGACCGCCGACGGGGAGCCGATCACCGTCTGACACCGGTCGGTAACGAGCCGGAGCCTCGCGTGCAGTAGCTTCCAGACCGACATGCGCCGAACCAAGATCGTCGCCACCATCGGACCGGCCTCGCGCGACCTCGAGACGCTGACGCGCATGGCCCAGGCGGGGATGGACGTGGCGCGCCTGAACTTCTCCCACGGCAACCGCGAGATCCACGCCGAGAACGCCGAGCTCGTCCGCCGCGCTGCGTCCGCGGCGGGGCGCCCGGTCGCGATCCTCCAGGACCTTCCAGGCCCGAAGCTGCGCATCGGCGCGCTCAAGGACGACATCGCCGAGCTCAAGCCGGGGGAGAAGCTCGTGCTCGTGTGCGGCTCGAGCGAGCCCGGCGACGGCGAGGTGATGTCGGTGAGCTGGGGCGGGCTCGCCGGCGCGGTCGATCCCAACGACGTGATCTACCTCGCCGACGGCGCGATCCGCCTCCGCGTCCAAGCCGTGCGCTCGGGTGACGGCGAGGTCGAGACCGCGGTCGAGGTCGGCGGCACGGTGGCCTCGCGCCAGGGCCTCAACATCCCGGGCTCGACCCGCGGCCTGCCCGCCGTCCCCGAGGAGGACCTCGACATGCTCCGCTTCGGCGAGTCGATCGGCGTCGACCTGGTCGCGCTGTCGTTCGTGCGGACGGCCGAGGACGTCACCAGCGTCCGCCGGCACACGCGGCAGCCGCTGATCGCCAAGATCGAGAAGCCCCAGGCGGTCGACGCCGCCGAGGAGATCATCCGCGCCGCCGACTGCGTGATGGTCGCGCGCGGCGACCTCGGGATCGAGCTGCCGATCGAGGACGTCCCGATCGTCCAGAAGCAGCTGCTGCGCACCGCCGGCAAGCTCGCCCGGCCGGCGATCACCGCCACGCAGATGCTCGACTCGATGGTGAACTCGTCGCGGCCCACCCGCGCCGAGGTGGCCGACGTCGCCAACGCGATCCTCGACGGCACCGATGCCGTGATGCTCTCCCAGGAGACCGCGATCGGCGCCTGGCCGGTCAACGCCGTGCAGATGATGGCCTCGGTGGCCGAGAAGACCGAGCACACGCTTCCGTACCGGACGTGGAACGAGGAGCGGGTCAGGCGCGACGCCCGCGACCCGGCGTACACGGTCGCCTACAGCATGTGCGCCGCGGCGCGCGATCTGCATCTGGCCGCGCTGGTCGTGCCGACGCTGTCAGGGCGCTCGGCACGGCTGATCTCCGCCCACCGTCCCCAGGTCCCGATCTACGCGCTCTCGCCCGGCAAGGAGACGGTCCGGCGCTGCAGCCTGATGTGGGGGGTGCAGGCCGGCTCGATGCGCCGGCACGAGATCACCGAGGCGCTGATCGCGGATGCGGCGCGCCGCGTCGTCGAGCTCGGCTGGGTCAAGCCGGGGGCGCGCGTCGGGATCACCGCCGGGCTCCCCAGCGGCCGCCCGGGGACCACGAGCCTGATGCAGATCCAGCGGGTTTAGCTCCGGGGCCGCGCGCGGGGTGTCCGGTCCGCCGGCGCCGTCCGGGTCGCACCCAGATCCCGAGTTTCTCGCCACTCGACCCTCCGCCCGGGCCGAATGGCGATTCACTCGGTCATAGGCCGAGCTTCGGCACACTCGCCGGCGGCACCGGGTCGAGTGGCAACTTACTCGGGGTGCGGCCCCGCCCGGCTACGCCGCCGCGCGGGCGTAGAACGCGGCTTCCTGCTCGCCCAGCTCGGTCGCCGGCAGGTCGTCGTAGAACCACTCGCGCGCGATCCGGTGGAAGTTCCCGCGCGCGTGCAGCTGCGACAGCACCGCGAGCGTCAGCACCTCCATCCGCCGGCCGAAGATGTGGTCGGGGGGAGCGGTCTCCTGGCGGAGCTGGCCGAAGTACTCAGAGCGCGGATCGCTCATGTCGATCAGCACCTGGGTGGCGTAGTCGGGGGTCAGCTCGGTGTCCTGATCGACCGTGTACCACGACGTGGCCGCGCGGAAGTGGGCAAGCACGCGCTGCGGGTCGAACCTGTCCGGCTCGGGGAAGAAGCCGACCTCCGATCCCAGCCGCATGATCGTGCCGGTATCGCCCTCGATGATCGCGCGTGCCACCTGGATCTCGAGCTCGACCGCGCCCGGCGGCATCCGCTTGAACAGCCCGAAGTCGTAGAACACCATCCGGCCGTCTTCGAGCAGCATCGAGTTGCCCGGGTGCGGGTCGCCGGAGAACTGGTGGTGGCGGTACAGGCAGCCGAAGTAGAAGCGGAACAGGATCTCGCCGATCCGGTCGCGCTCCTCGTGGGGATGGTTCTTGAGATCCTCGAAGCCGGTGCCCGAGACGAACTCCGAGACCATCACGCGCTCGCGCGACAGCGACGTCACGACCTCGGGGATCACGATGAACGGATGGCCTCGGAAGATGCGCGCGAGCGTGCGCTGATTCTGGGCCTCGAGCTCGTAGTCGAGCTCGTCGTGGATCCGCTCGGAGATCTCGCGGCCGATCGCCCTGGGCTCGAGCCCCGGGGCGATTCGCTTGGCCAGGCGCAGGATCAGGCCGAGGTTCTGCATGTCCGACCGCACGGCCGCGGCGACGCCCGGATACTGGACCTTGACCGCGACCTCGCGGCCGTCGTGCAGGCGCGCCCGGTACACCTGGCCGATCGAGGCGGCCGCCACCGGCTCCTCGTCGAACTCGGCGAACACCTCCCTCAGGGGATCCTCGAGCTCCTCCTCGATCACCTTGCGCATGTCCTTGAAGGCGACGTTGGGAGCGGCGTCGCGAAGCGCGGCGAGCTTGCGCTGGAACTCGTCGCGGTACTCCTCGGGCACGAGGCCGACGTCGAGGAACGACAGCACCTGCCCGACCTTCATCGCCGCGCCCTTCATCGTCCCCAGCGCGGCCACGATCTGCTCGGCCGCCTCGATCTGGCGCTTCTCGAGCGCGACGCCGCGCTCCTCCTTGGTGCGCGTGACGTTGGCCGCCATCGTGCCCGCTTGCCTGATGGCCTGCCCCGCGGCCAAGCCTCCAATCCTTGCTGTACGCCCCACGCGCGAGGTGGGGATCTTGTCCTTCGGCACGTCCCTAGATGCTAGCTGCCCCGCTGTACCCGAGAGCCCGGCACGATGTCATCCGAGCCGTCCGGCCACCGGACCCAGGCCTTGTGGCCGCCGTCATAGTCGTCGCCAAGCAGGATCAGCGTGGCCGGCTCGCCCAGCGCGGTGCAGGGCTCGTCGCCCTCGGGGTCGAGCCCACGCCAGATCCGGACGAACCGGTTGTGCTCGAGCTCGTCGGCGACGGTCGTCGGGTCGGTGTGACCGGGGTGGATGTGCGTGGCCGGAGGGAGCGCCAACAGCTTGTCCATGATCGAGCTCTTGATATCCGCGAAGCCGGTGCTTCCGGGCGCATGAACGCCGCCCACCGACCCCTTGAACAGCGTGTCGCCGGTGAACACGTCGGTGCCGCCGACGAGCAGCGACAGCATCCCGGCGGTGTGGCCGGGCGTGTGGATCGGCTCGATCGTCAGGGCGCCGCTCTCGATCGCGGTCCCCGGAGCCATGATCCCGGTGGCGGCAGGCACCCGCCCGCGCTCGAGTTCATGGATCAGCACCGGCGTGCCCGGGTGGCGCTCGATCACGCGGCCGACCTCCGACACGTGGTCGTGATGATGGTGGGTGAGCAAGATGTGCGTCAGCCTCAACTGGCCCCGCTCGAGGTACTCGAGCAGCGGCGCCACCGGGCCGCCGGCGTCGATCATCACCGCGTGCCCGCCCGGCTCGTCCGCCACCAGGTAGGTATTCGACAGGAAGTCGTCGTTCATGGAGCGCTCGACGATCACCCCGCGCAGCGTACTCTTAGTAGGATGGGGCGGCGGCGCCTCAGCGGCCATGAGCCTCCTCCACACCTGTTACCGAATCACCGACATCGATCGCTCGGTCGCGTTCTATGAGGCGTTGGGCTTCGAGGAGCGTCGCCGGGCGCCGATCCGCGACGAAGCGATCAACGTGTTCATGAGCCTCCCCGACGACGGCCCCGAGGCGCGGCTCGAGCTGACCTACAATTTCGGCGTCGACTCGTACGAGCTCGGCACCGCCTACGGCCACATCGCGATCGGCACCGACGACATGGACGGCACGCTCGCGCGCCTGGCGGAGCAGGGGATCGAGCCCGAGCGCCCGCCGTACACGATCCGCGCCGGCGGCAACCGGCTGTGCTTCGTCCGCGATCCGGATAACTACCGGATCGAGATCATCGAACGCAACGGATCGAACTGATCTGAGGGTCCGGAGCGCGCGGACGCGCTAGCCTGAGCATCTCGATGGCGGATCCGAGCAAGATCGGCAAGCTGTTGCAGCAGGTCGCGATGGGGGTCGCGGCCCACGATCGCGAGAACCCCGACCACAACACGTGGGGGATCGGCATGGCTCACTTCGACATCGAGCGGCTCGACCTCGAGGAGGGCGAGGAGCTCATCCCCGGCATCGTCCTGCAGGCCGACGGCGGGCAGACCGGCCAGTTCCGGATCTTGTGCGACGGCCAGCACGACCAGGGCGAGGTCGAGGAGGAGGAAGAGGTCGTCGACGCGGTCGCCGAGCAGGAGCTCGCCCAGCCGCTCCAGTCGCCCGCTCCCGCGCCCCGGGTCACCCCGCCCTTCTGACGCCAGGCCGGCGTGACGTACTCGATCGTCGCGCGCGACCCCGCCACCGGCGAGCTCGGCGTCGCCGTCCAGTCGCACTGGTTCTCGGTCGGCTCGATCGTGACCTGGGCCCGACCCGGCGTCGGCGCGGTCGCCACCCAGGCCAACGCGGACCCGGGCTACGGCCCGCAGCTGCTCGACCTGCTGGCCGCGGGCGTGCACGCCGAGCAGGCGCTCGCGACGCTCGTCGCCAACGACCCTGCCGGCCACACGCGCCAGGTCGCGGTCGTCGACGGCGCCGGACACGTCGCCGCCCACACGGGGCCGAGCTGCATGGCCTACGCCGGCCACATCACCGGCGCCGGCGTCTCCTGCCAGGCCAACATCATGGCCACCGAGCGCGTGTGGCCGGCGATGCTCGAAGCCTATGGCGCGGCCGGCGCGGCCGGCGGATCGCTCACTAACCGCCTGCTCACCGCGCTCGATGCCGCCGAGCGCGAGGGCGGCGATCTGCGCGGTCGCCAGTCGGCGGCGATCCTGGTCGTCGCTCCCGACGCCGAGCCGTGGGAGGCCGCCGTCTCGCTACGCGTCGAGGATCACCCCGAGCCGCTGGCGGAGCTGCGGCGGTTGGTGGCGCTCCACGATGCCTACGCGCTCGCCGGGCAGGCCGACGAGCTCGCCGGCGCCGGCCGCCACGACGACGCCGGCCGCCTGTACGTGGCGGCGAGCGAGCGTGCCCCGGGCAACCACGAGCTGATGTTCTGGGCCGGGTTGGGCACCGCCCAGGCCGGCGACCTCGACGCCGGCACCGCGCAGGTCCGCGCGGCGATCCAGCTCCAGCCGGGCTGGCGCGAGCTGCTCCACCGGCTGCCGCCCGACGTCGCGCCGGCCGCGGCCGCGGTGCTGGCCCGCCTGGAGTGACGCCTAGGCTAGTCGCGGGGCGTCCCGGTCAGCAGGTCCGCGAGCGCGCGAGCGGTGAGCCGCTCCTTCGGAATGAAGCCGCGCACGGAGGCCGCCGCGATGCACTCGGCGTATCCGCCGACGTCGGCGCTCGAGGTCAGCACGACCACGGGCGGCGACGTGCGCGACGCCAGCGCCTCGGCGACCGCGATGCCGTCGAGTCCTGGCAGCCGCATGTCGAGGAGCACGACGTCCGGGTCGGTGTCGGCCGCGGCCGCGAGCGCGCCGAGGCCGTCGGCCGCCTCGCCCGCGACCTCGAAGCCGGCAGCCTCGACGACGAGCCGTGCCACGGCACGGAACTCGGCGTGGTCGTCGACGATGAGGACGGTGCGGACGGGCGTCGCCCGGAGCTTACGATAAGAAACGTCTCATGTTGCGCAGTTGCGGTTAGCGCCAGCGCGCGGGTCGTGACGGCGGACCCGGTCAGTGAGAGGGTCGGCGGCGCCTTAGCGCCGGCGCCGGCCCTGGGCCTCGCGGTCGCGCCGCTGCAGGCGCATCGCCTCGCGCTGGCGCGCTTGCTGCTCGCGCATCGCATCTCGACTCTGGTCGCGGATCTGGCGCCAGGCGGCTCGGGCCTCCCGCAGCGCCTTCACGACCTGAGCGCGAGCGTCTTCGGCGGCCTTGGCAGCGTCGAGCACCTGCTGCTTGGTGCGACGTCCGTGGGTGAGCAGGTTGAACGACCACAGGCCGGTGTCGAGCAGCCGCGCCGCCCGCTCGACATCCCCGAGCACCGCCTCGCGGAGCACGGCGCCCCGCATCCCCTGCTCGATGTAGCGCACGCGCGCCTCGAGCGCCACCCCGCCCAGTCCGCTCAGCGCCCGCGCCGCGATCATCGGCTCGGGGTCGCGCGGGTCGACCTCGGCTCGGGCCGCGAGCGCCTCGGTGGCGACCGTGACGACCCGGTCGTACATCTCGAGCCAGGCCGCGCGCAGCGCCGGCGTCGAGTCGATCAGCTCGACGAACCTGGGGAGGAACACGACGAGGTCGTCGGGGACCTCGTCGAAGCGCTCCATGTCCTCCTTCATCGCGCGCACCACGGCGGCGGTCAGCGACTCGCTCGGCGGGCATTCTCGGATCACCCGGGCCAGGCTCTCGACCGTCTCGTCGGCCCAGTCGAGAACCATCGACTCCTTGGTCGGGAAGTAGTTGTAGACCGTCTTCTCGGAGACGCCGACGATGTCGGCGACCTCCGACACCTTGACGCTGTCGAAGCCGCGGGCGCCGAACAGGATCGTGGCGACGTCCGAGATCCGCTGGCGGGTCAGCCGGCGCTTGCGCTCGCGCAGGCCCTCCTCGGGATGGCGCCGCATCTCCGCCGCCTCCTGGAACCGGCGCACCCGGCGCAGCGAGTCGGCCATCTCCTCGCCGAGCTCGGCGACGAACATCCGGTGAATCCGGTCGTCGCTGAACGGATCGTCGAGCAGCTCTTCGTCGGGGTCCATCGTTCGAATGCAAAGGATAGGACGCTAAGTTCAGTTGCAGAATTTTTTCAGTGACTGTAGACTTCTGCCAATGAGTCAGACACCCGCAATCGAAACCGAAGGACTGACCAAGCGGTTTGGCGAGTTCACCGCGGTCGAGGACCTCGACCTGCGGGTCGACACGGGAACGGTTGTGTCGCTGCTCGGGCCGAACGGCGCCGGCAAGACCACGACCGTGCGCATGCTCGCGACGCTGCTGCGCCCGGATGCCGGGAACGCACGTGTCGCCGGCTACGACGTCGTCCACCAGGCGCCCCAGGTCCGCCGGCTGATCTCGCTGACCGGACAGTTCGCCGCGCTCGACCCACATCTCACCGCGCGCGAGAACCTCGTGCTGATGGCCCGGCTGCGCGGGCGCGGGCGCCGGGAGGCGGCCGACGTGACCGAGCAACTGATCGAGCGGTTCGCAATCGACGGGTTCCGCAACCGGCTGGTCAAGAACCTGTCCGGTGGTGAGCGCCGGCGCGTGGACCTCGCCGCCGGCCTGATCGACACCCCGCACGTGCTCGTGCTCGACGAGCCGACGACGGGGCTTGACCCGCGCAGCCGCCAGGTCGTGTGGTCGACGATCCGGTCGCTCGTCGACGACGGCGTGACGCTCCTGCTGACGACCCAGTACCTCGAGGAGGCGGATGCGCTCGCCGACCGCGTGGTGCTGATCGACCGCGGCCGGGAGGTCGCCGCCGGCACGCCGGCGCAGCTGAAGACGCAGGTCGGCGCCCAGCGCGTCGACGTGATCGCGGCCGACGGCAGCGAGTTTGCGCGCGCAAGCGCGCTGCTCGGCCGGCGGTTCGATATCTCCGAGTCAGCCGAGCAGCGGACCGTGTCCGTCGCCGCCCCCGACGAGGCCGAGACCCTCGCCCAGGTGGCGGCGGTGGTCGCGCAGGCCGGCATCGGGGTCGACGAGGTCGCGCTCCGGCGCCCGACGCTCGACGACGCGTTCCTCGCCCTGACCGGTCACGTCGCGCACGAGGATCCGCGAGGCGACTCGCGCATCGACGAACCAGAGCCAACGGAGGTGGCCGCATGAGTGCGATCGCAGCTTCAGCCCCGGGGCGCGGCGCCGGCGCGCCGGTCCGCTTCATCCGCGACACCGCGCTGCTCACCGCGCGCAGCCTGCGGGCGATCCCGCGCGTGCCCGAGCGCCTGCTCGACGTCACGATCCAGCCGATCGTGTTCATCCTCCTGTTCCTGTACGTGTTCGGCTCGGCGATCCACGTCCCGGGCGTCAGCTACAAGGACTACCTGTTCCCCGGGATCATCGGCCAGTCACTCGCGTTCGGGATCATCGGCGCCGGCGTCGCCACCTCGCACGACATGACCGAGGGCGTGATCGACCGGTTCCGCTCGATGCCGATCAGCCGGCTGTCGATCATCAGCGCGCAGGTCATGGGCCAGTTCTGCGAGCAGTTGCTCGGGCTGACGATCGTGGTCGTGTTCGGCCTGATCCTGGGCTGGAACCCGCACCTGACCGCGCCGCACGCGATCGAGCTCGTCGCGCTGATGTTCCTCGGGATGCTCGCGTTCACGTGGATGGGCGTGCTGCTCGGGATGCTCGTCCGCTCGCCGGACGCGATGCAGGGCGTCGGCTTCATCGTGATCTTCCCGCTCGCCTTCCTGGCCGGGACGTTCGTGCCGATCGCCGGCATGGACGCGGTGCCGCGGGCGATCGCGCAGTGGGATCCGATCTCGGCACTGGTCGGCACCGTCCGCGGACTGACCGAGGGCGTGCACTCCACCGGGTCCTGGCAGCTCGTCCATCCGGAGCTGGCGATGGCGCTGTGGTGCCTGGTGATCATCGCGGTGTGCGTGCCGCTGGCGCTCCGGAGGTTCAACCGCACGCTGTCGGGCTGACGAGGTCAGGCGGGCGCCGGCGCCTGCTCGGCCCACCACGCGTCGAGGACGCCGAGCGAGGCGGCGACGAGCCGGTCGATGTACGTCTTGCTCTCGTTGAGGCGCGGGAACGGGGCGTCAGGCACGTCGACGTCGAGGAACTCGCACAGCGGCGCCCACCCCTCGGTGACGCCCCATACGAGCAGCCGGTCGGCGGGCACGTTCCGCTCGACCTCCTCGTGGTAGCGCCGGAGCCCCTCGGCCAGGCCGCCGGACTCGGCGTGGCCACGGGCGAATGGAGCCCGCTCGCCGAACAGCATCGGCTTGAACAACCTGACGTACGCGTCCCAGCCCGGTTCGACGAGCCTCCGCGCCTCGGACAGGTGGCAGATCAACGACCCGCCGTAGTACGTAGCCCACACGGTTTCCCGCATGCTCTTCTCCCAGGCGTCCGGGTCGCGCGTCGAGAGCACGACCTTGGCGTCGGGATAGGCCTCGAGCAGCTCGCGGTAGAAGAAGCCGCCGGGCCAGTCGACGGTCGCCTCGTGCTCGCCGAAGACGTCCGCCCAGTCGGGCGACCCGTCGTACGCCCTCCGCCATTTCTCGACCTGCGTGAGATCGCCGAGGACGTTCACCATGTGGTAGCAGGGGCCGAACCCGAGCATCTCGAGCGCCACCTTCTGCGACAGCGTGCCGGTTCGGGGCACGCCTGCACCAATCACCTTCATGTACGTCTCCTGTCTGGAGAGGTTGGCTCGGCGACGACCACGTAGTAGCCGAGGTGCAGCGTGGCGGCGGCGACCAGCGGGCGGTGGTTGTCGTGCCACTTACCGGTCTGGAGGTCGGAGCCCAAGGCTTCGATAGCGACGTCCACCTCGGCGGAGGTTAGCTGCGCGAATACCGAGATGCCGGCCCGCACGTCGGGGTCGAGGTAGGCCTCGGGGCGCCGCCAGAACGCCCCGTAGAAGCCGTCGGTGCAGTCGTGCGGAACCGGGACCGGCGCCAGCCACGCCGATCCGAGCGCGGTCCGGAGCTCGTTCTCCCACGCGCCGAGAGTCCGGTAACGCGGCGGGATCAGCCCGAGGAATCCGGGGAGATACTCGGTGGTCAGCCAGAACAGATCCGCCTCACCCGGGTTCGCGTTGAACAGCACCACGCGACCGCGGGCCACCCGGCGGAGCTCGGCCAAGCCGCGCCGGCGGTCGGTCCAGTGGTGGTCTGACAGCACCGTCATGACCGCGTCGAACGAGCCGTCCTCGAACGGCAGCTCCTCGGCTCGGCCCTGCATCACCGGCGCGGCGCCTGCCGGCCGCTGCGCGATCATCACCTCCGAGGGCTCGAGCGCCACCACCTCGCGGTCGGCCGGCTCGTAGTTGCCGGCGCCGGCGCCCACGTTGAGCACCGTGCGAGCGTCGCCGAGCGCGTGCCAGATGGCGGCGGCGATGCGCGGGTCGGGGTGGCGCGTGCCCGTGTAGGTTCGCCCGATCCGGTCGTACAGGTCGGGGCCCTTGCCGGTGATGCCGAAAGGGCCGGTCATGGGTCGATCAGCACCCCGGGATTGAGCACGCCGCGCGGATCGACGGCCGCCTTCGCGCCCCGCAGCGCCGCGGCGAACGGCTCCGGGCGCTGGCGGTCGTACCACGGCCGGTGGGTGCGGCCGACCGCATGGTGGTGGGTGATCGTGCCGCCGCCGGCGATCACCGCATCGGAGGCGGACCGCTTGAGCTCGGACCACTGCTCGAGCTCGGCGCCGCGGCGGGCCGGCGCGAGGATCGTGTAGTACGGCGCCGGGCCGTCCGGATACACGTGCGTGAAGCGGCAGGCGACCGAGCCGCCGCCGCAGACGTCGTGGAGCGCGCGCGTGACCTCGCCGATCACGCGGTCGTGGAACGCCGGGAAGTGCTCCCATGTGATTGCGGTCTCGAACGTCTCCGACAGCACGCCAATCGCTATGAACACATCGCGCAGGTAAGGAGCGCGCAGGAACGCCTCGCGCCAGCTGTCGACGGCCTCGCGATCACTCGCCCCGCGGCTGGTGGGCGGGCCGCAATCTCCGCCGTGATCGGCGCAGCATTCGAGCGCCGTCGTCATCCACCGCTCGACGTCGTGGTCGGCCGACTCGAACCCGAGCACGAGCAGCGCATGCGAGCCGTCGCCGGCGCCGGTCACCTCGGCCTCGCGGGCATCGATCAGCCGGCAGTTCGACGGGTACAGCCCGGATTGCGACAAGGCCCTGACCGCATCCGCCCCGGCGGCAAACGACGCAAACCGCACCGGCGCCGAGGAACGAAACACCGGGCGGGGCCGGACCCTGATCCACGCCTCGGTGATCACCCCGAGCGTGCCCTCCGAGCCGATCAGCATCCGGTCGGGCGAGACGCCGGCGCCGGACCCGGGCAGCCGGCGCGACTCCCACACGCCGGCCGGCGTCAGCGCCCGCACCGACTCTACGAGGTCGTCGATATGGGTGTACAGCGTCGCGAAGTGTCCGGCGGCGCGGGTCGCGATCCACCCCCCGAGCGTCGAGAACTGGAACGACTGCGGGAAGTGGCGGAGCGTGAGCCCGTGCTGGCCGAGCTGCTCTTCGAGCCGCGGCCCGGTGGCGCCGGCCTGGATCCGGGCCGACAGCGACACCGGGTCGACCTCCAGCACGCGGTCGAGCGCCTTCAAATCGATCGTGACGACGCCCGCATAGCCCTCGCACCCCGCTGCCTCGACCCCACCGACCACGCTCGTGCCCCCGCCGAACGGGATCACGGCGGCGCCGGCCGACGCCGCCCAGTCCAAGGCGGCGCCCACATCCGCCTCGCTCCGTGGGTGCACGATTACGTCGGGCGGGTGGTCGAACCGGCCCCGGAACGCGCGCACGACGTCGACGTACGACCGGCCGTAGCAGTGGAGCGCGCGCACGTACGGATCGGTCGAGGAGATCGGCGCGAGCGCCTCCGGCGCTCGCAGCCGGGATCGCGGGAGCGTCACCTCGGACAGCGGCACCGGAAGCTCAGGCTCGCGCGCCCCGAACCCGAAGCGCCCGGCAAAGAACTCCGCGGCGCCCCGGAGCTCAGGCCCCGATGGCTGCTCGTCCTCGTATCCCCACCCCCAGTGCTTGAGCGCTCGCGCCACGGGCGCATCCTGCCATACGCTTCGCGCATGGAACTCGAACAGCTACGGGCATACGTGACCGTCGCCGAGGAGCTCCACTTCGGGCGCGCCGCGCTCCGCCTGGGGTGCTCCCAACCGCAGGCCAGCCGCCGGGTCCGCGCGCTCGAGGACGCGCTCGGGCTGCAGCTGTTCGTGCGCACGCCCCGCCGTACCGCGCTGACCGATGCCGCCGCGGGCCGCAGCGCCGCCGGGCGGGTGGTCGTCGGGTTCGTGTGGAGCACGCTCGGCGCCCACGTCGCGCCGCTGGCCGCGGCCGCGGCCGAGCGCTACCCCGAGATCGAGCTGTCGGTGTGCCAGCTTCGGTTCGTCGAGATCGTGCCGGCGCTCCGCCGCGGCGACGCCGACCTCGCGATCGTGCGGGCGCTGTTCGAGGAGAGCGAGATGGTGCAGGAGACGCTGCGGCGCGAACCCTCGGTGCTGGCGATGCCCTCCGACCACCCGCTCGCGAGCCTCGACAAGGTGGCGCTCGCGCACCTCGACGAGTTGCCGATGGTCGCGTTGCAGCGCGACCTCGCGCCGCGCGCGTACGACGCCGTCACCGCGGCGGCCGCCGAGATCGGCCTGCGGTTGCGGATCGTCCAGCAGACGCGCTCGCCGTCGGAGGCGCTGGCGCTGGTCAGCGCCGGGATCGGCGTCTACCGCCTCCCGTCGAGCGCCGCGGTGCCCCATCGCGGTGTCGTGTATCGCGAGATCGAGGACGCGCCGAGCCGCCTCGTGCTGATCCGCCGCCCCGAGCCGCCCACCCCGGCGCTGGCCGCGATCGCGGCACTGGCACGCGAGGTGTTCAGCGATGCGGACGATGCATCGAACAATGGCTCCGGCGTTCTGGAACCGAGCTCGGTCGCCACCTAGCCTCGGCGGACATGTTCGCCGCTCTGTCCACGCGCGCGCGGGCGTCCACGCGGTTGCGCGCGCTCGTGCTGCTATGGCACGCGAGCCGCAAGCTGAGCGCGGTCGCGGTGCTGTTCGTGATCGCCGAGGGCGTGCTGCCCGTGCTCGTACTGATCCTGATGGGGCGCGTGACCGGCGCGATTCCCGGCGCGGTGAGTTTCGGCCTGTCCTCGCCGCAGGGACGCCGGCTGATCGCGGCGGTGGCGCTGGCGGGCGCGGCGTACGCGCTGTCGCTGATGCGCGGACCGTTCGAGGAGGCGCTCACCGCCACCGCCGCCGCGCGGGTCGACGTGGTGATGCAGCGCCGGCTCGTCGAGGCGGTGTGCGCGCCGCCGGGCATCGAGCACCTCGAGGACGAGCCGGTGCTGGAGCGGCTGTCCTCCGCCCGCGGCGAACTGCTCGGCGGCAAGCCCGAGGGCGCGCCGATGGCGCTCGTCTCGCGGCTCGGTGACCGCCTGACGGGCGTGCTCGCGTGCGCGTTGCTCGCCACCTTCCGGTGGTGGCTCGGCCTGGCGATGCTCGTGATGTGGCTGCTCGTCCGGCGCCCGCTCGGCCGGCGGGTCAACTTCCAGGCCACGCGGGCGAGGCAGGCGGCGGCGCCGCTGAGGCGCAGCTGGTACCTGCTCGGCCTCGCGTGGCGACCTGATGCCGCCAAGGAGATGCGCGTGTTCGGGCTCGGCGACTGGGCCGCCGACCGTCATCGCGACGAATGGACGGCGGGCATGAAGCCGACGTGGCAGGAGCTGCGGCGGCTGTCGAGCCAGGTGTGGCTGGCCGGCGGGCTGGTGCTGGCGGCGTACGCGCTCGCCGCGGGGACGATCGGCTGGGCGGCCGATCACGACGAGATCACGCTGCGGACGCTCGCGACGATGCTGATGATGCTGCCGTCGACGATGGCGGTGGGGTCGATCACGCTGGCCGACATCAGCCTCGCGCAGATGCTGGCGTCGCTGCCGGACCTCGACGCGCTCACGAGCTCGCTGCGAGGCGACGCGGCGAAAACGGACGCCGCCGCCGGCGGGCCTCTCCCGGCCGCCGGCCTCCCGCGAGCGCACGTGCGCTTCGAGAAGCTCAGCTTCGCCTACCCCGGCCGCGCCGAGCGGGTGCTGGACGACCTCGACCTCCAGTTGCCGTTCGGCCAGTCGCTCGGGTTGGTCGGCGTCAACGGGGCGGGCAAGACCACGCTGGTGACGCTGCTCGCGCGCATGCGCGAGCCGACCGCCGGCGCCGTCACCGTCGACGGAATCCCGCTGACCCGGCTGGACGAGCGCGGGTGGCAGCGGCAGGTGGCGGTCGTCTACCAGGACTTCGCGCGGTTCCCGTTCACCGCCGCCGAGAACGTGGGCTTGTTCGCGGACGGCTCACCGGACCGCTACGTGCTGGCGCGAGCCGCGGAGCGTGCAGGGGCCGCCGAGATCATCGAACAGCTTCCCCGCGGCTGGGACACCGTACTGTCGCCCCACTACGAGGGGGGCGTGGGGTTGTCCGGCGGACAGTGGCAGCGAATCGCGCTGGCCCGGGCGCTGTACGCGGTCGAGAACGGCGCGCGCGTGCTCGTCCTCGACGAGCCCACCGCCCAGCTCGACGTGCGCGCCGAGGCGGCGTTCTACGACCGCTTCCTGGAGTTGACGGCCGGCGTGACCAGCATCGTGATCTCGCACCGCTTCGGCAGCGTGCGCCGCGCGCACCGGATCGCGGTCCTCGACGGCGGCAGGATCGCCGAGCTCGGAAGCCACGAGGAGCTGCTCGCCGCCGGTGGCGCCTACGCCGAGATGTTCCGCGTCCAGGCGAAGCGGTTCGCGTGATCGACGGCTGGCGTCGGCTCGCGGGCGTGGTCGTCGGCACCGGCTTCCGCGCCGCGCCGTGGACGGCGATCGCGTGCCTGGTGATGAGCCTGCTCGCGGCGGCCGCATCGGTCACGTACAGCATCGGCTTCAAGGTCATGATCGACGGCGCGACCGCTCAGCACACTGAACAGATCGTGCTGGGAGCGGCGCTGGTCGCGGGCCTGCTCACGCTCAGCTGGCTGCTCGCGCTCGTGTCCGCCACCGAGGGGTCGCTACTGACCGACAAGACGAGCCTCGCGCTCGGCGTGCGGATCGCGCGTCTCGCGTCCACGCTGCCGACGCTCGAGCACCTCGAGCGCCCGGAGCTGCTCGCGCGCCTCGAGCAGCTGACCCAGAACCGCCGCACGCTGGCCGGCGCGCCGCGCCAGCTGATCGGCCTCACCGGGCAGGCGGCGCGTGCGGCCGGGATCGTCGCGCTGCTGGCGACGATCTACCCGCCTGTGCTAATCGTGCCGGTGCTCGCGCTTGCGCCCGCGCTGTCGGACCGTCTCGCCGGCGCCGTCCAGCAGCGCGCCGACAATGCGCTCGCCGCCGCTCGCCGCCTCCTCGATGAGCTGTTCGGACTGGCCACGAGCGCCGGAGAGGCGCGCGAGCTGCGGACGTACGGGATCACCGATGCGCTCGCGGCGCGCCACGCGGCGCTCGCCGAAGGGGTCCGCCGCCGCGCGGTGCGGGCGGCGCTCGTCAGCGCCGGCCTCGAGGCGCTCGGTTGGGTGGTGTTCGCCGCGGGCGTGGTGGCCGCGATCGTCGTGCTCGTGTTGCAGGCCGCCGACGGCCACGTCAGCCCGGGCCAGGTGGTGATGGCGGTGACGCTGCTGCGTCGCGCCCAGACGC
>Ga0335078_10004006_pt1 | contig 21900 bp, 23 predicted proteins | sample Lox_Sample_32_FD_206711 | JGI IMG/M metagenome (GOLD analysis project Ga0335078, IMG submission 206711) | Soil microbial communities from Loxahatchee National Wildlife Refuge, Florida, United States - Lox_Sample_3.2 | ecosystem: Environmental > Terrestrial > Soil > Wetlands | place: USA...
AGTGCCGGACCATCGCTTGCGGCAGCTTTCTTTTTCTCCGGAGGTTTGAGGATGGTCGTATCGTGCATTTCGATAAGGCCAGTACCGGCTAGTTCCTGGAGTTTGGGTAACAGTTCCTCGATTTTTTGAGCGGTTTCGACGAACTCAACTTTTACGGGGAGACGAGCGGAGAGTTCGACGGAGCGATCGCTCTGCAACTGATGCGCTGCATCGAAACCCGCGATTCCGCGTGTTACCGTGGCGCCGGAAACTGCCCGAAAAAATAGAAAATCGAGAATCGCCGCGTAAACAGAAGATCCGTGATATTGCTGGTCCTCCGCAACGTAAATACAGACTTTCTTAGCTGCGCCCGGCGTGAGCACATTCGCCTCCTGCCATCGATTTCCTTACACTAGGCAGTCCCATAATCCCACCTTAGGGCAGCGCTCTTCCAGCAACGACGCCTGCCCATACTGCTGCCAACCCCACGAACACGCTTAATAGTACATAGAGAGCCCCGATCGCAACCTGGCCCTCCTGAATAGTACGGAGGGTTTCGAACTCAAAGCTGGAGAATGTCGTGTATCCCCCGATGAAACCGATGGGAATCAGATACCGCCAGTATGGGCTCCAGTTCGTTCGGGTCATCATTAGAGCAAAGAAAAGTCCAATCAGAAATGAGCCGCTCACGTTGATGACAAACGTACCGTACGGGAAACGCGCGCCCATTCTGCTGCCAATGAAGTTACCTAACCAGAAGCGGAGCACTGATCCGAAACAGCCTCCAACTCCCACCATTACATATTTCAGCAAGTCGCTTCCCTCTCGATTGACACGAGTTCGTCAATTTCGACGCTTGTGCAAACCGAAGCACAAAACACCCGCGAAGTCGTTCGATTGTCAGAATTTTCTTGGATTGAGGAGGAAAGCTCCGGCAATACATCACTCCTACCAAGAAAATTCCACTTCTTCAGTAGGAGTCATCTGCCCGAACGGGCGGTTAAAGGCGAACTCCAACGCCTGCAAGGATTATGTCAACCGTACGCGGCCAAGTCAATTCTCCGGAAGTAACTACCCTTCCCATACGAACGCGTCAAACACCCGTTGGGTACTAAAACCTAGACGAAGGTAGAGTTCGACCGCTCGCTGGTTCGCCTCCGTGACTGTCAACGATAGATTGGAAAACCTACGCTGCTTCAAATTGTGGCTGGTCGCGGCGATCAACGCTTCTCCAATCCCCTGCGATCGGTACTCCGGCAGTACGCATACCTGTGTCACGTGCCCGACATCATGCCGCACTCGCGAGCACAAAATAATTCCGACCAAGGTTCGCGATTTCTTGTGGACCATGACAAATGATGATTCTGGGTCGAAGGTGCCGCATCCTGGAAATCTTACGATGTTATTCAGGAATCGCAACGAGCCGCTCAGCGTTCGATATTGGTCATTGATATTGGAATCGACATGTCCGCGATATGCCGTCGTAATAATTGCCGCGGCCGACTGATAATCCTGCTCCGCCCAACGCCGAACCTCGAGATCCGCAGGCACTCGCGTGGCCGTATTGATGCCGGTCCCCAGTGGCAGCACCATGAATAGGCGCGGGTGTTTCGAAAAGCCCTGCCGTAAGAATGGCTGCGACACCACCCCCTGTTCATGCACAAGGAGCTGCGCCTCTACGCGGTGAATCCCTGGAGACTGTTGCAAAGTTTCGATTACATGGGTGACAAGTCTTGCTTCAATTTCGTGACGGTTTGGAACCCGGCCCCCATTAGCCACGAATAGATCGCCAATGACTCCCTTGGATCCCTCGTATACGAAGAAGGCATACCCGAAGATCCTGCCTCGCTCGATCGCTGCATAGCCCGGAAGAATTTTGGCGTCAACATAGCGAAGGATCATCTCCGCCGAACCGGTGTAATCCCACGAGAGCAGTTCAGACCAGACCCGGATTTCTTCTTCGAGGAGAGGACGTAGGTCGACAGACGAGAAGTGTCTGAGATCGAGAATTTCGACTCTGAGTTCGGGATGAGCCAATGCCGCCATTGTCGCGCCTGCAAGAAAATCCGAGTGTAGTTGCTTCGACCTCTAGAGGCAAATTGATGGAATATGAAAAACAAATAGTGCGCGGAAGGATCAGTTTGCCCGAAAAACGTTCCGCGATTGGCTAATGACCGCTGCTTGCCGCCACCCAGTAGTAATCCAGCCCTTGCGCCGCGAAGCTGCCGAGATAAGAAACCCTTCGGCCCGGTACTTCCTTGGCAATGTCGGCTTGAGTTCCTTCGGGTGCTACAAGCAAATGCTCTGTGCCGGGGATTTCACCAGCCTCGTATCGACCAATTACTTGATTCCGATAGAAGGCAAGGCCGTATTCAAGCTCGCGTGGCACGCGAAAAACGGAAAGGGGCAATCGCCTGCTCTCCATCCGGCTGATCTCCGTCGCAACGGGACGAGCGGAAAGCGTACTGTCCAGCGCTGGCGAGCCAAGCCTAAGCGCCGCTGCCACACCTAATACCACCGGGATCAAAGTTACAAATCGCAATGCGCCCGGTTGAAGCCGGATCGTTACCGCAATTCCGGTTGCGATGAACAAAGCGAAGATCGACGAAATGGCAAGCGCTCGCCCCCACGCCAACCGGTGCTGCAGCACAGCATATTGAATCATCAGCGCGGGAACGATCGGCGCTGCCGCGACGAGCGAATGCAATGTGGTCAGGGGCAAGCCGATACGGCTTTTTTCCATTAAGCGTTGGCGGATGTAGTCCGTCATCAACAACGTGCCAGCCGGAATAGCCGGAAGGATGTATCCGGGAAGCTTTGATTGAGAGATCGAAAAGAAAATTACAGGCACGAGCAACCAGATCGCTAAGAATAAAGCCAATGGCTCTGGAGACGAAAGCGTTTTGGACCGCTCGCTCCACCAGTTCCGCCACGCTTCAGCAAGACCCGCGATCGCGAACACTGCCCACGGGACGAGACCGAGCAGCGTAACCGGCAGGAAATACCAGAATGGCTCTTTGTGGCGGTACAGATTCGTCCCGAAGCGAGCCAGATTGTGTTCAAGGATGAAAATGCGAAGGAACTGCGGATTTCTGACTTGCACGGCTACATACCATGGCAAGGTGACAGCGCAGAAGATTAACAACCCTGGAATCCAAAGTGTTCTCCACAAAAGCAGTGTCTCTTTTCTGAGCACCGCGAACAAAAAGATGATCAGCGCTGCTAGCACGATTGCGACGGGTCCTTTTGCCAGAACCGCCAATGCCAGGAATGCGTAAAAACTGATTAAATACGCTTTTGATCCGCTTTCGGACCAGGCGTACCAACCAAGCATTGCAATCGTGAGCATCGCGGCTAACGGCATATCCGTCGACGCCGCGCGTGCAAAACCGATAATTCCGGCTGCAGAAGCCGTGACCAGCGCACCGTCGACGGACACACTCGGGCGTACCCTACGCAAAAAAATGTAGATCGCGACGACCATGAGGGTGGTGTCGATCGCAGATGGTAATCGCGCCGCCCAATCACTCACGCCGAACACCCTATAGGCGAGCATTGCTTGCCAGTAGTACAGCGGGGGTTTTTCGAGCCAGGCCTTGCCACCAAGAACAGGCGTAATCCAATCGTGACGCTCCAACATCTCGCGCGCAATCTGCGCGTAGCGCGGCTCATCCGCTCCGATGAGTCCAAAGTACGCAAGCCCGAAGAAGAACAGAAATCCGCAGAACCCGGCCAGCAGAAGCCAATCAATTCGCGATCTCTGGTTCATGCGAGGATTCCGAGATTTCCGCTCTTGCAGACGAACGAACTAGCGGAACTCACGCTTGCCTCGCTGGTCTCATCAACGCATAGACGCTGATGAGAACCCACGTAACTTCCAGAACGACGAAGCCGATTTGAAAAGGTCGAAACGCAATATAGGCGAGAATTGCGGAGCCAATCGCGTTCAGGATGTTGTAAGTAGCTTTTCCGGAGTCAATCCACTTGAGCTGATGTCCAACGTACGCGACAAGGATAAGAAGCGCGCCGGCAAATGAAGCAACCTGCCGCAACAGCGAAATGTTCATGAACGCTATTGTACGGAAGGCTGGCAGCGAAGCTGAGAAATCACTCGGTTCACCGCAATGGCCAATGGGCCGTCAACCGAACACCCGCTTGCACACTGGTGTCCCCCACCACCAAATTGCTCTGCGACCTGCGAGACATTGAGACTTCCTTTGCTTCGCAAGCTGACGCGAAAGCGCTTATCGGGAAGTTCCCGGAAGAAGACGGCCACCTCGACGTCGTGAATCGAGAGCGGATAATTGACAATTCCTTCGCAATCCTCTTCCTTGGCACCTGCGGCTTCCATCTGTTCCTGTGTGATCCAAATCCAGGCGAGAGTTCCCTCACGATGCAGGTTGGAAAGCGCTGCGCCGAGCAATCGCATTTTCGCCGTCGAGTGGCCAAAGTAAACGTTGCGAGCACAACGCGCGGGATCAGCCCCCGCCATGACTAATTCCCTGGCCAACGCGAAGGTGTGTTCGTTGGTTCCTTCAAACATGAACGATCCGGTGTCCGTCAAAACCGCCGTATAGATGCAGGTAGCGATATCAGGAGAGATCTTTACGCCAGCTTCGCGAGCGAGCTTGTACACCATCTCCGCGGTCGCAACTGCTTTCGGGTCAATCCAATTCACTTGGGCGAAAGGACGCCCGCTAACATGATGATCGATGTTGATAAGAAATTGATTCTCGAGCCCCTCGAGCCGGGTGCGCTGGACGCTGTCGCATTCCAGCACGATTGCCGCCTCATACCCACCGTTGACCCTGTCCGCCCGTAGCACCGTATCGGCGAACGGAAGCGGCTGGTAGATCCGCGGTACACCGTCCCTTAGCACGACATCCGCCTGCTTCCCCATAAGTCGCAGAATCTGGCAGCATGCCAGCGCTGATCCGATCGCATCCCCGTCGGGACGAGCATGCGAAGTCAGCAGGAACCGTTGCCTTTGTTCGATATGTTTCAGGACTTCTCTCAACATATCTTCACACGTGCGATTATTTACTCCGCTTCTTCGCTCTGTTCAACAATTCGTTGATACGAGTTTCGAACTTTTCAGAGTGATCCAACTGAAAGAACAGCTCCGGCGCGCGCCGCAAATGTAATCGCTCAGTAATCTCGCGACGAATGAAACCGACGGCTGACGCCAGCCCTTCTAAGGTTCTGTCAGCTTCCTCTTCGTTGCCCTCTACTGCCACAAGAACTCGCGCAGAACGGGAATCTTCCGCCAATTCCACCCGGCTCACATTCACAAGACCTATACGAGGGTCGCCAAGTTCCCCCTCGAGAATGGTCTCAATTTCCTCGCGCAGGGCCTCGCCCAGCCTCTCTCGATGGTATTTCTGGCTGCGCCGTTCCACCTCTCACCACCTCGGAGTAAAACGAAAGAGCATATCAGAAAACCCACGTCAGGTCTGCCCATTGGGAATCGGAGGTGGGTACTTTGGTTTTACAGGAAGTCGACAAACGAATCGATAATCTGAGCACCGCCATTGTTGGCAACCCTTGTCGCTTGGCGCTCGACGCTCTTCATGAGGCCATCAAGGTAGTCACGCGAATCCGAAATACTCACAACCCCAATGGTGGCGCGATTCCACAACCCGCTCGCATCGAGTTCCGCGACCGAAACGTTGAAATGTGCACGCAACCTGTCTTTCAAGCTGCGAACCACCTGTCGCTTATCTTTGAGAGATTGAGCCGCTTCAATATTGAGTTCGAGGGTGAGAAAGGCAATCATCAATTGCCAGAAACGAATCGCGGGCGACCAGAGGAATCCACAGAAGCTGACTCTACTACTGAAAACCCTTATGCGATCACTTCTGCTGCGATGCGCTCGGTCACGAAGGCCTCGATCACATCGTTGACTTTAACGTCGCCATAGTTGGCAATCGAGATGCCGCATTCCATCCCATTGCGCACTTCGCTAGCATCATCTTTAAATCGCCGTAGCGAGCCGACCTTCCCACGGAAGATCACCACGTTGTCACGTAGCAACCGCACTTCGGAATCGCGCTTGATGATGCCATCCAAAACGCGGCAGCCAGCCACGGTACCAACCTTGGGAATACGGAATGTTTCGAGAACCTCGGCCCTGCCCTGATATGTTTCCTTGATCGTCGGTTCGAGCAGACCGCTCATCGCGCGCTTGATCTCGTCCTGCAATTCGTAAATGATCGAATGCAGACGAATGTCGACTTTTTCCTGCTCCGCGAGTTCTTGCGCCTTGCGCTCAGGACGAACGTTGAACCCGATAATGATTGCATTCGAAGCCGACGCCAGCAGGACATCACTCTCTGTGATTGCGCCAACTCCGGTACGCAATACCTTGAGCCGCACTTTATCGGTCGAGAGCTTCGCTAATAGATCACTGAGCACTTCTACGGATCCCTGAACATCCCCCTTCAGAATGATGTTCAGTTCCTTCGTGCCGGAGCTCTTCATCTGCTCGGCTAAACCTTCGAGCGACACGCGAGAACTCTTGGCCAGCGCAGCTTCACGCGCTTTCTGTTCGCGGTAATCCGAGATTCCTCTCGCCTTATCCCGATCCGCAACAACCACAAACTGATCGCCAGCTTGCGGTAGTCCTTCAATTCCCAGGATCTCAACAGGGGTGGATGGAGGCGCTTCCTCAAGCTGATTACCACGATCATCCAGCATGGCCCGGATCTTGCCGTACACGTTGCCTACAACGAAGTTGTCCCCAGTCCGCAAGGTGCCGTTCTGAACTAGAACCGTGGCAACGGGCCCGCGTCCACGATCAAGCTTAGCTTCGAGAACTACACCAGTCGCCGGTCTGTCGGGGTTCGCCTTCAGTTCCTGCAGATCCGCGACCAGGCAAATCATCTCCATCAACAGGTTCAAATTCGTTTTCTGTTTTGCTGACACATCAACGAAAACCGTTGTGCCGCCCCAGTCTTCAGGCATCAGACCGCGATCTGCGAGTTGTTTCTTCACGCGATCGGGGAGAGCATCTGGTTTGTCGATCTTGTTAACAGCAACGATGATTGGAACTTCGGCGGCGTGCGCGTGATCGATGGCTTCGAGCGTCTGTGGCATCACGCCATCATCCGCAGCGACTACCAAGACAACGATGTCGGTCGCTTTAGCACCGCGCGAACGCATGCGCGTAAAGGCCTCGTGACCTGGCGTGTCCAGGAATACGATCTGCCGGCCGTAAGCTGGCGATTGCTGATCTTGAATCGTGACCTTATATGCGCCGATATGCTGCGTAATCCCACCTGCTTCTCCGGCAGCCACCTCGGTGGATCGAATCGAATCGAGCAGCGTCGTTTTGCCATGGTCAACGTGGCCCATGATCGTGACCACTGGAGGCCGAGGCAAACCTTCGGTTGCCGCGCCCTCTTCGCCGACGGTCGTCTCGGATACGTCCTTCGCCGCCTGCTCTTCAAAGCTGATCACATTCGTGTCTGCCCCAAAGAAGCGAGCCATCTCACTTGCTAACTCGGCATCCAGGGTCTGATTGATGGTCGCGAAAACGCCGCGAGCGAGCAATCGGGCAATCAAGTCCTTGGCACGAATTCCGAGTTTCTCCGCCAAATCTTTAACGCTGATTCCCTCGGTGATGGTTATGCTCCGAGTGATTGGCTGCGGTTCGTTCGACAGCGATAAGCGTGGCGGCGGGACGAAGCCCTTCATCGGGCCTTCTTTTACACCGCGTGGAACGTACCGTTGTCCTGGCCTGCGTGCAGGCGCACCGGGGCGACTCCCCGGCCTGGCTTGGCCCGGAGGCGGAAGTCCCGGCCCCACGCCAAGCGGACGCACTCCGCTGGGCGACTGCCGCGTTGGATGCATCGGCCGTCGTTCACCGGGACGCAATGGAGGACGGTTGCCCGGAGCTCCAGTCGGTCTTGGACGCTGAAAAATTGGTTGACCTGGAATTGGACGGCCCGGCGCAGGCCGAGTCGGGGCCCCGGGTCCTCCACTTGCTCCCATCGGAGCAGCGGGACGCACAGGCGCTTTGTAGACCGGACGAGGACCGGTCTGCGGGACGATCATTCTTGGTTGCGGCGTTTGTGGTCGAACAGGAGCCGTTAGCGGCACCGGTGCAATCGGCTTAGCAGCAATAGGTGCAGCAGGTTTCGAGATCTCTGGAGCGGGCGGAGCCGGAGGAGCGACCGGCGGTGCTTGTGCAGCCGGCGGAGGCACCGTCCGAACTGCTGGCGGCACTGTCGTCGCTGCCGGAGGCGGCGCAACTGGCGCCGGAGGTGCTGGCCTCGGAGGCGCTACTGGGGTAACCACGCGTGGGGCGGGCGGCTGCGCAACTGGCGGTGAAGGCATTGGTTCGGGAGGTTTCACTACCGGAGCTGCCAGCTTCGCTTCGACCGGAGGTGTTGGAGGTGCAACAGGACGAACTGGCGCTGGCAGTGGCGGAGTTTGTTGCTTTCGGATTGCGCTTAGGACATCACCAGGACGAGAGATGTGCGAAAGATCAATCTTGGTCTTAATCTCATCGGCCGCAGGGCGATTCGAGCGAGCGGCCTTGGCCCCCGCAGATGCTTCAGACCCTCCCGAGCGAAAATAAGCACGCACCTTCTCCGCTTCATGCTCTTCAAGCGAACTGGAATGGGTTTTCTTCTCAGTGACGCCCACAAGCGGAAGCGAATCTAGAATCGCTTTGCTCTTGACTTCCAGCTCTCTCGCCAGATCGTTAATTCGAATCTTCATTCTCCGTCCAGTTCCTCCACCAGGTTCCGCTAAGTCTGCATATCAACCTCACGGGGTTTGTTAATTACTACTGATCCTCGGTTTCCGAGGGCGCGCGGTCTTCGGGAGCTGTCTCTGCGGAACTGGGGACTGTCTCTTCAGAGTTTACCCCATCCGATTCGCTGGATACTTCCGTCGATTCACCTGCTAACTCCGCGTTAGGCTCTTCCGCCGTACCGGTTTCAGCGGTAGCGCCTTCACCAGCCGATTCCTCGCCCGCACCGCCTTCCAGGTTAGCGAAAAATTCGGAAACTGCCACGCTGATCTTCTCAACCGTTTTCGGGCCGATGCCTTCGATTGCTTCCAGTTGCTCCGGCGTCATATCAGCCAAAGCCTCAACCGTAGTCACACCGGCCGCGTTCAGCTTTTCGACCAGACCTTCACCCAGCCCGGGCACATTCTCCAGCGGTGTCGAACTCGGCGCAACCAGCTGCGACATTTGTTGTTCGACTTCCTGACGCTTCTCTTCCTCGCTCTTGATGTCGATCTTCCAGCCAAGCAGTTTTGCGGCGAGCCGGACATTCTGTCCTTTTTTTCCGATTGCCAACGAAAGCTGGCTGTCGTCGACCACAACTTCCAAATGTTTCTCGCCCTGATCGAGCACCGTAACGCGACTCACCTTTGCTGGCTGCAACGCCTTTTCCGCAAACGTCACCGCATCTTCGTGGTACTCGATGATGTCGATCTTCTCGCCTCGCAGTTCACGAATAATCGACTGCACACGCATGCCTTTCATGCCGACGCAAGCGCCAACGGCGTCAACGTCCTTATCTTTGGACATGACGGCGATCTTGGTACGCTCTCCAGCTTCCCTCGCAATAGCGCGAATTACCACCGTGCCGTCATAAATCTCTGGGACTTCAGTCTGGAAAAGGTGCTGTACCAACTCCGGCGCAGCTCGCGAGACCACCACAGCCGGTCCCTTCGAAGCCTTTTCCACCCGGGCAATCACCACCCGAACTCGCTCGCCGATAGCAAACGATTCGAGCCTCGACTGCTCCTTCCGGGGCATACGGGCTTCCGCTTTGCCGATATCGAAAATAACCTCAGGGCCTTCGATTCGCTTGACGGTCGCGTTCACGATTTCGCCAACTCGGCCGACATATTCATTGAAGACCGTGTCGCGCTCAGCTTCGCGGACCTTTTGAAAGATCACTTGCTTCGCCAGCTGGGCCGCGATGCGTCCCAGAATTCCCTCAGTCGCTTTGGGAATCTGCAACTCGGCACCAACCGCGATATTTGGATCCACCTTGCGCGCGTCGTCAACCGTGACCTGCAGCAGCGGGTCTTCGACCTGCTCCGGAGTCTCGACTACGGTCTTCACCGCAAACGCACGGATCTTGCCGGTATCTTTGTCTAACTCGGCGCGAAGGTTCTCCTGCGTCTTGTAGAACTTTCGGGTAGCGACGACAATCGCGTCTTCCACCGCGCTGACTACAATCTGCGGGTCGATTCCCTTTTCACGACTCAACGCGTCGATCGTGTTATAAAGCTCGCTTGCCATAAAAGCCCGTCAGTACTGGATGTCGCTAAATTTCCGGTACCAGGTTCGCCTTCTCGATATTCGCCAAGTCAAGATCGAGCTTTTGCGAGACTGGTTCCTTCTCTTTTTTTCCTGGCGTGCTGACGTCCAACGTCACCCGCCCGTCCTGATAATTCTCGAGTTTGCCTTCGAAGTGACGGCTACCATTTACTGGGTCTCGTGTCGTCAGCTTCACCCGGCTGCCAATGAAGTGCTGGTAGTCTGCCGGCCGACTTAACTTGCGATCCAACCCAGGAGACGAAACTTCCAGCGTGTACGATCCACCCGGGACCACGTCCTCAACATCGAGGATAGTGCCAACCTCCCGGCTCAGATTTGCACAGTCTTCGTGCGTCACTCCGGCAGGCTTATCGATGAAAATGCGCAGCATGCGGCTCTTGCCTGCGCCTCGCATCTCCAATTCGACCACTTCCAGCCCACTCGAAGCGGCCACCCGGTCCGCTATCTCGCGTATGCGATCGAGCTCAAACGCCATGGAACCAGCGACTTACGGAACTGTTGGGAGAATTCAACTACACCGTAAACTAAAAAGTGGGCTTGCGCCCACTGGTGTGCTTCGCCAAACCTGGTAGTTACACAACAGTTTCCAAAAACAGAGTATACGCCGCCACCGTTCAAAAAACAAACACACCAGACGGCCTACTCCGACCGGCTAATGATTTGAAATTCACGCAGATACGTCGTTGCTGCGCACTTGGAGGAGCTGCGTACGTCAGACTATTGCACCATCCCTCGCAACACCGTGATCGAGGACGCCGGCAATGTATATTGCGTCCCTTTCCCACCCGGAACAGAAGTCGTAACCGCCGGCCCGTCCGGATCAGCATACCCGTCTGGTCCTTGAGGATGCCAAAGATAATTGTCTGATCCGAAACTGACCTGAGTCACCGAGCCTTGAAAATAGTGATCCGCATTGTGGGCGGCGTCATAGAAAGTGACAGCCAGAGAATGCAGATTATATTGATCCTTGTTCACTAGCAGCACTGCCCATTGCCCATCCGGCCTCCGAACGGCGTAGGCGGTCACAATCGAGTGGCCCTTAGAATCTGTAATGTCCGTCGACGCTGAAAAGATGAGGTGCTCCTGGTCAACCGGCTCGACCCACTCCTGCGTTAGCAGATTCGCCGCGAAGAACTGCGATGTATTCTGTCGGACGCGATATCCGGTTCCCACGTTGAACATGCCGAATGTTCCCCATCCGCCGCATCCCTGATACATCCCCAAAGGCTCCCACTGGTAGTAGTACAAGGCGTGTCCGCCAGCAGTAAGAAATGATCCCGTATAGTCCGCCAGCCATAACGCGCCGAATGGTTGCATATATTGAACGGCGGTGTCGTACGCCAAATTGGATTCCGTAATCTCCATCGGAACCGTTGCCGGCAGACCATCTTGCCTCCAGGTATTCATAATTCCCTGCACCAGTTGCGGTTCGTAATACAAATTGCTCCAGCGGAGATTGCAAGGATCGAAGGGATAGTGCTCGAACGTCATGACATTCAGATCCTGCAGATGACTGTGGCTGCTCAGATAATTCAGAAACCGGTTGAACCACGACACATTGCCTTGAGAATCGGGCCATACCTGAATGTCAGTATTAGCCCCCTCAAATACCGGACCCGCTAACTGGATCATCGGATCGACTTTGTGAATCGCGTCTGCCCACTGGATATATAAAGCAGCATCGTCTTCCGGAAGCACGAATTGTCCGTCGGGCTCTTCCCCTAACTCGATGTACTTCACCGCGTAACCATGAGTCTTGAGATACCCAATCTCATTCGCCGCGTTATCAGGATTGTCGTACAGCATCGCGACCGGAATGGTCATTGGCAGGCCGCGGGTGAGTCCACTGTTGAACACGAGGTCGAATCCGGGCTGCTCTCCATCGTCGGTTGCAATGGCACTTGGTGTGTGCCAGGAATCAACGGAGGATGCATAGGTTAGAGTCTGGCTCGGACTCGGCGTGTGATAAATCAGGTCAACGAATTGTCCCTTCGAATTCACGTACCCGAGAGAAACTTCATTAATGGCGAATCCGAGGCAGTTTCGTCGATCGGCGGAGCCGTGTGTGTCGCATGTGTTCGAAGACACCGTCATGAGCACTCGAACGAACTCGACGTTCATGACGCTCTCGGAAAATTGAGTCGTTTCGAACCCTCCTTGCCCACCGCTGACGTTGCCATCAGAAAAGGTTACCCACTTTCCGTTTGCGGGATCGCCGATCGGATCGTCGCCGGTCCAGTATTGAATCTCATATTCACTCGCGTAAGGATTCGCCCACGAAATCTCAAGGGCATCGATATTCATCGGAGCGCCGAGATCGATGATTATCCAGCCTGGATGCAGCGAGTTGTCTTCACCGGTGTAGACCTCATCCAGATATGGATCGCTTTTCCAGTAAGTCGATGCGTCGCCGTCATCCAGCATCGAGTAGCCGCCGCTCGTGCCGTAATTGCTGGTAGTTCCGCGATGCGGAAGGTTATACCCAAATGAACGATAGATAGAACCCGCACTGTCTGGGTCACCGACGAAATAGCCCTTTCCGGAAGGATCGCTCCATTGCCCCGCCGGATTCCAATGCCATGCCTGGATGCTCAGTTCGGTGTTCAGACGATAGCTGATCGGTCCCCAGCCCGCAGTCAACATAGTTGCGACATTCGTAGGCCCGTAAATGGTCTTCACGGAATTCAGCGGATCGCGATCGATCCCGGCACCGAGCGCGCGCACTGGACTGAACGAATTAGTAGAATGACCGGGTGTGACATCTACTGTCGCCTGTTGCGCCTGCGACGCTGTCGCCAACAAACAACACGCGCAAAGGGAAATAAATCGTTTTAATATGGGAAGAATGGAAGCCACAGGCGGGTGATCGGGTTTCATTACAGCGGGCCTCCCGGCGGAAGTACGCCATTGTACCCCAACCTTGGCGCGACAATTCAAGCAGGTTTGCCGCGATAATAGGCCCACGATCCTGAGCTAACTAATTTCAACGGCGCAACTCAATTTGCCTGATGAAGCAAGCGTCTCTAGAATAAGTACCATCCTTCGCAATTGAGACAATCATGATTCACTTTCCAGTTCCTGAAGCACTTACTTTTGACGACGTTTTGTTGCTGCCCGCGCGCTCTGACGTTGTCCCCGCCTCAGCCAATACGCAGACGCACTTAACTCGCAACATACGCCTGAATATTCCAGTCATCAGCGCCGCGATGGACACCGTGACCGAATCGCACATGGCGATCGCCCTCGCGCAACAGGGAGGAATCGGGATTGTTCACCGGAATCTTTCGATTGACCAGCAAGCCAATGAAGTGGACAAGGTAAAGCGCTCGGAAAGTGGCATGATCGTGGACCCTGTCACCATGTCGCCAGATTCCAAGGTATCGGACGCTCTCGAAATCATGCGGAAGTACAAGATTTCTGGTGTCCCGATCACTAAAAGCGGCAAGTTAGTAGGCATCCTGACGAACCGCGATCTGCGATTTGAAACCCGTTTTGACATCCCCATCAGCAAGGTGATGACGAAAGACAACCTGATCACAGTGCCGGTCGGCACGACCTTGGAGGACGCGGAGAAGATTCTGCATCAGCACCGCGTCGAAAAGCTGTTGGTAGTAGACGATCATTACAACCTAAAGGGGTTGATCACCGTAAAAGACATTCAGAAGAAGCTGAAGTATCCCAACGCAGCCAAGGACTCGCACGGCAGGTTGCGAGTTGGCGCGGCGATCGGTGCAACAGGCGATTTTCTGGAGCGCGCACAAGAGTTGGCCAAAGCGAAAGTCGACATGTTGGCGCTTGATAGCGCTCACGGGCATTCCACCCGTGTTCTCGATGCGGTGAAGCTAGTAAAGAGCAAGCTTCCGGAAATCGATCTCATCGCCGGCAATGTCGCTACCTTTGATGGCGCCTGCGAGTTGGCTCGGGCTGGCGTTGACGCCGTTAAAGTTGGAATCGGACCTGGATCTATCTGCACTACTCGTGTGGTAACGGGCGCGGGCGTGCCGCAAATTACCGCGATTGCCGAAGCCTTCCGAGCAACCAAGGATTTGGGAGTGCCAGTAATTGCCGATGGAGGCATCAAGTATTCAGGCGACATTACTAAGGCGATTGCGGCCGGCGCCAATGCGGTGATGATCGGATCGATGTTCGCCGGCACCGACGAAAGCCCGGGTGAACTGATCCTGTACCAAGGACGGACTTTTAAGTCGTATCGCGGCATGGGGTCGCTGGGTGCAATGGCTGCAGGATCCGGCGCAAGTGAACGATATTTCCAGAATGCTGACGGCGACTCCTCCGCGGCTATGCCCGTCATCGGAGAAGAATCGAACCGCTTGGCGAAACTTGTCCCCGAAGGCATTGAGGGTCGAGTTCCCTATCGCGGTTCGGTCGCCATGATCGTTCATCAGATGGTTGGCGGCGTAAAGTCCGGCATGGGCTATTGCGGTTGCGGCAGCATCCCCGAATTGCAACAGAGAGCCCGATTTGTGCGCATCAGCATGGCGGGATTACGCGAGAGTCACGTACATGATGTCGTGATCACCCGCGAGGCGCCGAATTACGCGGCCGAGTGATCCTGCATGAGAGTGCCGATGTTTCGAGCCGCTCCGGAAAGTCACGAGTGACTCGCTCACAAAAAGAGGTCCTCAAGACCTGGATCGCGGCAGGCCTGTGGATCATCCTGATCGCCATCGAATCGACCAGCTATCTTTCGATGGCAAATACCAGCCGGTTCCTGTATCCGATTCTGCATTTCCTGTTCAGGATGGATCGAGCCCATTTTCGCATCTGGCATCACCTCATCCGTAAGACCGGACACTTCGTCGGGTATTTCATATTAAGTTTTCTGCTATTCCGTGCTTGGCGCGCGACCTTACCTCTAACTTCCAGGTGGGCGATGCGATGGGCCGCGATCGCGTTCTTCATGTCCGTTGTTGTGGCGAGTTTGGATGAATGGCACCAGACGTTCCTTCCGTCTCGCACGGGTTTGTTCAGCGATGTAGTCCTCGATAGCACGGCTGCGCTGGTGGCCCAGGTTGTTATTATGATTTTGGAAAGCTGGTGGTCTGGTCGCAGGAGCGAAAAAGAGAGTTTAGTTGCCCGCTGAATTTCAGTACATCGCGTCGTATTTGGTCACTTCCCACGCGCCATCTTTATTCTCTAACGTCACGGAGAATAGTTCCTTGTACGTTCCCGGTTGGCCGGCATTCTGGAAGCGCTTTCCGCGATAGTGCAGAATTCGCAATGGTGGAGTGTCTTCCCAATCGACGATTTTCCAGGAAACCAACGGGTGCTTGCCTTCAGAATCGCAAATAAATTTCGCATACTTTTTGCGATAGTCTTTTTCCCAATCGGCAAGTTGCTCGTTGCAATGTCCCGAACGCATGGCATTGAGGTATTCAGTGGCTACCTTCTCGGAAGTGCGGTCTCGTAGTGGATTGAGCGAGATCGAAGTTGGTACGCCGGAGAGAGGATCGTGGTCCTCGGACTTTGCCAGGACAGGTCCCTGATTATTCAGCCAGATCAAGTACCCAAAGAAAATCAGCAACACCAGGACGCCAGCGCCTGCAGCAATTGCGACTTGGTTCTTGTTTTCCACAACCCTCAGGAAAGTGTATCGCGCTGGATAAAGGTATCCAGATTACCGAGGTGACCGCGCAGTCGGACATGTACCGCAGTGGTGGTTTGGGGCGGAGATGTAGAAATGCGGAGATGTAGAAATTGAGAGAGGATCAGGCCGCCGCGGATGCCGCACGGGGCCGGATTGATTCCGCCGCCTCATCCCGGGTGCGAAAGCCCGTTGCGATAATACATTCCGCGGCAACTAGCGAACTAAGAGACTGCTCGTTAAGGTAGGCCACTACGAAGCGTTCGCGCCTGCCGGCGCCTTGGATGGCCTCAATCACTGCGAACCACAGACTCGAGATTTCAATCCTTCGACCCATATCCTCATCCTGAGCTGCATCGAGAGTACGTTTTGTTACGAAACGTGACCACTAGGGGAAGCCCTAGTTTTGGTCGAGACATTTCGGACACAAAAAATGCGCCCCCAAAGGGGCGCATTCGATGCATGAACGGGGAGGGCTACTCGGCTTTGTTTTCGCCTTCGGCGCCGGGAGCCGGATGTTCGACACCTTGTTCGGCCTCTTCCATCGCTTTCTTGGCTTCGGCCGCGCGCTTGGATCGGGCTTCGGCACGCTTCTGCCGCTTTTCATCGAGAACTTTCTCGCTGCCGAGTAATTCGATGAACGCCTTGTCCGCACCATCGCCTTTTTGCCAGGCGGTGCGAACGATGCGCAAATAGCCGCCATTCCGGTCGCCAAAACGCGGTCCGATGGTATCAAAAAGCTTTTCGACGGCAGCATCGGTCATCAGATACGCCAAAGCCTGCCGGCGCGCGGAGAGATCACCGCGTTTGCCTAACGTGATCATCTTCTCGACCAGCGGCCGTATCGCCTTGGCCTTAGGCACGGTCGTTTCAATTCGTTCTTCAACGATCAATGACGTGACCAGATTGCGCAGCGTCGAGCGTCGGTGCGCGGTGTTCCGTCCCAATTTCCATCCTGCTACTTTGTGACGCATGTCAAAACCTCAGTAGTCAGTAGTCAGGCGTCGGTAGTAAGGTCTGAGCCCGACTACCAGACTCCTGACTCTGGTTTTTACAGTTCGTTATCTCCGTAAGCCGACGCGGGAAGGATCTGGTTTGAAGTCGGACCCGGCACGGCATTGCCGTGCTCGTCGATCTTCATGCCCAGACTCAAGCCCATCGTGCCGAGAATCTCTTTGATCTCGTTCAGCGACTTGCGGCCAAAGTTCTTGGTCTTCAGCATTTCGGCTTCCGTTTTCTGCACTAACTCACCGATCGTCTGAATATTGGCGTTCTTCAGGCAGTTGTAGCTGCGAACCGAGAGTTCGAGTTCTTCCACCGAGCGGTTCAGATTTTCGTTGCGAATCTCCGGCTTGCGCTCTTCCGACGACGTCGAGGTCTCGATGTCCTCTTCGAAGTTGATGAAGATGTTCATGTGATCTTTCAGCAACTTCGCCGCCAAGCCGATCGAGTCGGCGGGAGTGATTGAACCGTTCGTCCACACTTCAAGGGTCAGCTTGTCGTAGTCGGTGATCTGTCCGAGACGCGCAGCTTCCACGGTATAGTTGCACTTGCGAACCGGCGAGTGCACAGAATCGATCGGAATGAAACCTAAGCCGAGATCCTCGTCAAAGTTCTTGTCCGCGGAAACATAGCCACGGCCGCGCTTTAGACGCATTTCCATATCGAGTTTGCCGCCCTCGCTGATGGTCGCGATGTAAACGTCCTTGTCGAGAACTTCGACATCGGCGTCGGCTTCGATCATGCCGGAGGTCACAACTCCCGGTTGCTCGGCGCGCAGGTAAATTGCCTTCGGCGCGTCGCCGCTGAGCTTGAAGGGAATCTGCTTCAAGTTGAGGATGATGTCGGTCGCATCCTCGACCACTCCTGGGATCGACTGAAATTCATGAAGAACTCCGTCGATTTTAACGGCGGTGACCGCCGCGCCTTCGATCGAAGACAGCAGCACACGCCGGAGCGCGTTCCCGATCGTCGTTCCAAAGCCCCGCTCAAACGGCTGGGCCCAAAACATTCCGTATTTATCGGTTACGGTTGAAGTATCAACTGCGAGTCGTTTCGGTTTTTGAAAACCCTTCCAAAGCATTTGTTTCTTCTCCTTCGACCATGTGGCTCAACCAAGGCATTCTGAAGCGGCCAACCTCAGTCAAACGCCTTGAGAAGGCTGATCTGGTGCGAAAATGGCCAACTTAAAACTATTTGCTGTACAGTTCGACAATCAACTGCTCGTTGACCGGCAGCTGAATGTCTTCGCGCTTGGGCAATGACAAGATCCGTCCTTTGTAATTTTCGCGATCGATTTCCAGCCACGCCGGCGCATTCTGATGACTAGCGAACTCCTTCGCTAGCTCAAGAAGGCCCAGCTTCTTGCTCGATTCGCGAATCGTGATCTCTTCGCCAACACTGACTTCGTACGAGGGAATGTTAACCTTGCGGCCATCCACGTGTACGTGTCCGTGGCGAACCAGTTGCCGCGCCTGACGCCGTGAGATTCCAAATCCCATACGGTAGACAATGTTATCCAGACGGCGCTCCAGTTGTTGCAAGAGCATCTCGCCGGTAACACCACGAGTCCGCGCAGCTTTCTCAAAATAGTTCCGGAACTGCGCTTCCTGGGTGAAGTAAATGCGCTTTGTCTTCTGCTTTTCGCGGAGCTGCAGGCCGTAACCTACAACCTTGGTCTTGCGATCCTTGCCATGTTGGCCAGGGGCAAAATTACGCTTCTCGATAGGACATTTGTCGCTGAAGCACTTGGGACCTTTGAGGAACAGCTTCATACCCTCGCGGCGGCAGAGACGACAGACAGGACCAGTGTAACGTGCCAATTTCTCTTCTCCTTTTAGATGACCGGTTTACAGGTTTGGCTTCACCCTTCTTCCCGGACGTTTTAAACCAGTTTCGAGTTTCAAGTTCTCCATTTCGAGGAACGAAACCCAAACTGAAACTACACTCTTCGCCGTTTCGGCGGGCGGCAACCGTTGTGCGGAATCGGAGTGACGTCTTTAATGCTGCGCACTTCAATTCCTGCAGCGGCCAGCGCGCGAATTGCCGATTCGCGCCCAGACCCAGGACCGCTCACCCGCACCTCAAGACTTCGGACACCGTGATCGCGCGCCATGTTGGCGGCGTTCATGGCCGCCTGCTGGGCCGCAAACGGAGTTCCTTTGCGGGACCCGCGGAACCCCAGCGAACCCGAACTCTTCCAGGAAAGAACATTGCCGGTTGAGTCGGTAATAGTCACGATGGTGTTGTTGAAAGACGCCTGAATGTGAGCGACACCATGCGAAACATGCTTGCGCTCTTTCTTCTTGAACGTCTTCTTTTTGCCCTTTTTCTCTGGTGCGGCTGCGCCGCCTGCTGCTGCCGGTTTTGCCATAAATTCAGTTCTCAGTAGTTCGTAATTAGAAGTCAGGCCCTGGGGAGCCTTGCTGACTCCTGCGCCTGACTACTGTCTTAAGTTTTCGCTGCCGACTTCTTCTTAATCGCGACCGTGCCCTTACGCGGTCCCTTTCGGGTACGCGCATTCGTGTGCGTGCGCTGTCCGCGGACGGGCAGGTTGCGGCGATGACGGTATCCACGGTAGGAACCAATTTCAATCAGCCGCTTGATATTCATCTGGATGTCTTTGCGCAGATCGCCTTCGACCAGGCCCTCGGACTCGATAACCTGACGAATCCGGTTGACCTCGTCTTCACCGAGGTCCTGAACCTTTTTCATCGGATCAACCTTGGCCTCATCCAGAATGCGAGCCGATCGGGGGTTCCCGATGCCGTAAATGTAAGTGAGCGCGATGTGCACGTGTTTATTACGCGGAAGATCGACGCCTGCAATACGTGCCATAGTTTTTCTTCAACTCCTGCCGAACTAGCCGGCGATCAGCCTTGACGCTGTTTGTGTTTCGAATTCTCGCAAATCACCCGTACGACACCCTTGCGGTGGATGATCTTGCACTTGTCACAAATTTTCTTTACTGATGCTCGGACCTTCATAAATCCCAATCCTCACTTGTACCGGTAAACAATCCGTCCGCGATTCAAGTCGTACGGCGAAAGTTCCACAGCAACTTTGTCGCCCGGCAAAATGCGAATGAAGTTCTTGCGCATCTTCCCGGAAACATGCGCCAAAACCTGATGCTTGTTTTCCAGTTCAACCCGGAACATTGCATTGGGCAGCGGTTCAAGAACCGTTGCCATCACTTCAATCGCGTCTTCTTTGCTCATGCACTCCTTGTATGTGGTCAGGACTCAGTTGTCAGGAGTCAGAACTGACTATGACTCCCCTCTACCGACTACTGGGTCAAAATCATCGGACCGTTTTTCGTCACAGCCACGCAGTGCTCAAAATGCGCGCTGCAACTTCCATCGGTGGTCACGGCTGTCCACTTATCATCCAGGACTCGGGCTCCGGGCTTGCCAGAATTCACCATCGGTTCGATGGCAATGACCATTCCCTCTCGCAATCGAGTGCCGTGCCCACGGCTGCCGAAGTTTGGAACCTGCGGCTCTTCGTGAAGCTTGGTTCCAATCCCGTGGCCCACAAATTCCCGGACTACGCTGAAACCGTTCGCTTCGACATGCTCCTGCACGGCCGCGCCAACATCTCCGACTGCATTTCCGATGCGTGCCTGCTCGATTCCCTTGTACAGCGCGGCTTCCGTAACCTGAAGCAACTTTCGCAGTTCGGCCTTCACTGAATCGTCGACCGGCACGGTAATCGCCGCGTCGCCGTAGTAACCGTCAAGCACAACACCACAATCAATCGAAACGATGTCTCCGGTCTTCAGCACCCGCTTGTCCGACGGGATCCCGTGAACGATCTCCTCATTCACCGAAGTGCACAGAACACAGGGATAATCGTAATAACCCTTGAATGCCGGCTTCGCACCGAGATCTTTGATTTTCTGCTCGGCCGCGCGCTCGAGATCCATAGTGGTCGCGCCTGGCTTCACCAGTCCGCGGACAAAATCAAGCACTTCTCGGACGATGTGGCCGCTTCGCCGCATCTTTTCGATCTCTGCCGACGATTTACAAACAATTGCCATTCTTAACAGTGGTGAGCGTGGGTCTCAATCGCTTGAAAAATCTGCTCAGAAACCTGCTCCACCGGCAAACTTCCATCCACCGAGACCAACCGGCCCTTTTGTTCGTAATAATCTGCTACTGGTCTGGTTTGCTGCTCGTACGTGAGCAGTCGCTCCCGAATCACATCTTCCCGGTCATCGTTACGGATAACGAGCTTGGATCCGTCGACGTCACAAAGTTCATCGACGCGCGGTGGCTGTAGATGGACGTTGTAAATACGACCGCAGACTGGGCAGGTTCTGCGTCCGGTGAGCCGAAGCAGGAGTTCATTATAATCGACATCAATCCGGACGACAAACGGCAAACACTTGCCACGCCGTGAGTTATCAAAGAACTCATTTTCCAGGAAGGCATCCAGCCAGCCAGCCTGGGCCGCAGTGCGCGGAAACCCATCCAAAATAAAACCACGCTCGCAATCCGCCTCTCGCAGACGCTGCGCGACCATGTCGTACAACAGCTCATCCGGCACGAGTTCGCCTCGCGCCATAAACTCTTTCGCCAGCAACCCTAATCCTGTGGCGCTCTTGACGTGCGCCCGAAGCAGGTCGCCCGTCGATATTTGCGGCTCGCCGTACTCTTCGACAATCCGCTTGGCCTGGGTACCCTTCCCAGCTCCCGGCGGTCCTAAAAGCACGAGTGGCCCTGTGCTGCGCGAAGTAACCTCCGCCATCGAGACGGCCTCGTTTTCTCCCCACCCCGATCACCCGGTTATGCCGAGTCTACAGCCAGATCCCGCCAAGACACAGCCGATTACGCCCAGGTACGGCGGCCACGGATTCTACCGCTGCGCGGTGTGAATCCGTCGTAGTGGCGCATGATCAACTGCGCCTCAATCTGTGTAACCGTATCCATTGCCACACCGACAACGATCAGCAGCGATGTACCACCGAAATAGAAGGTCACGCCCAAACCGTTTGTCACCCACGTTGGCA
>Ga0335078_10004007_pt1 | contig 21899 bp, 18 predicted proteins | sample Lox_Sample_32_FD_206711 | JGI IMG/M metagenome (GOLD analysis project Ga0335078, IMG submission 206711) | Soil microbial communities from Loxahatchee National Wildlife Refuge, Florida, United States - Lox_Sample_3.2 | ecosystem: Environmental > Terrestrial > Soil > Wetlands | place: USA...
CCCGTCGCTTGACTAGATACTTCCCGCGGAAAAAGTCCGGGGGTCTTTGAGGGCCGTTTCCCGTCCGATGTGACAGTGAGGATTCCCTGCAGGTAATGGGGTTTCTCGCTGAAAGGGGAGTGCATGCTGACGCTTCTGGCCGAGCAGCCGGAGTGCCTGTGGGACGAGGCGTTGCCGATCGAGGTGAAGGAGTTGCCCGAGGATCTGGCGACGTTGGATGTGCTGCTGGCCGATCACGAGGTGCTGTGGCCGTTGGTGGAGCGCTGGCGGCAGGAGTTCCACGAGACCGGCCGGCTGGTGTTGACCGATGGGCGGCCGACGATCCCGCTGGAGACGTATGTCCGGTTGATGGTGCTCAAGCAGCGCTACCGCTGGGGGTATCGCACGTTGGTGGCGGAGGTGTCGGACTCGATTCACCTGCGGCGGTTCTGCCGGATCTCGTTGAGCGAGCGGGTGCCGGACGAGTCGACCGTTCGCAAGCTTACCCGGCGGATCGGTCCGGAGACGGTGTCGGAGCTGACGCGCGCGATGATCGTCAAGGCCACGCGGGAGAAGCGGTTCCGGCCGCGGGCGGTCAGGATCGACTCGACGGTGATCGCGGCGGATGTGAAGTATCCGACCGACGCGGGGCTGGCGTCGAGCGGGGTCGGGGTGTTGGCGTGGGAGGGTCGCAAGCTCGCGAAGTTGATCGGCGAGAAGAAGGCGCGGGTCCGGGATCGCTCCAGGTCGATGGGTCACAAGCTGCGGACGATCACCCGCACGATCCGCCGGCGTTCCGGCGAGGCCAAGCAGGAGGTGCTGAAGTTGACCGGCGAGACCGGCGAGCTGCTTTCGAAGTCGGTCAAGGAGGCACGGCGGCTCGCGAAGATCGCGCGTGGCAAGGCGCGTGGGCGTGGCGCGAGGGCGAAGCTGAAGGCCGCGGCGGCGTTGGAGGAGATGGCCGATCGTTGCGAGAAGGTCGCTCGTCAGATCACGCAGCGGGTCGCGGGAAAGCCGATCAAGGACAGGATCGTGTCGCTGTTCGATCCGGATGCCAGGCCGATCCGCAAGGGGAAGCTGGGGAAACCGAACGAGTTCGGTTTCGTTGCGCAGTTGGCGGAGGTGACCGAGCACACCCAGCGCGGTGCCCGCGGGTTGATCCTCCCGGGCGCCGCGACGCAGATCGGCAACCCGGCGGAGGACACGCTGCTGCCGCAGACCGTCGAGGAGCTCGAGCGGCTCGGGATCCGGGTGCAAGAGGTCGCGCTGGATGGCGGCTTCAACGTCGGGCCGACCACCAGCGCGCTCGAGGACTTTGCGCCGAAGAACGTGTTCATCGCTGGCCGCCAGGAACCCGGCTCGAGACGCACCCAGCGCAGGTTGCGGCGCTACCGAACGGGCGCGGAGGGTCGGATCAGTCACCTCAAACGCCGCTACGGGCTGGACCGATCCCGCCTGAAAGGCGACGAGGGCCGGCAGATCTGGACTGAATGGTCGATCCTGGCCTACAACGCCGACACGCTCGCCGTCCGGGAGCGGTGAAACACTCCCAATCGCTCCTTCAGCAAGAGCAAACCCATTACTACCAGACGGCCGCGGGGTTCACTCCGCGGCCGTTTCGTCTCTCAAGGGTTTTTCCGCGGCAAGTAGTTAGGCCAGGGGTACCGCGGCCTCCGGGGTCGCGACGTGGAAGCTGAAGCTCTCCTCGAGATACAGCCGCACTGTCTCCCCGTCGTGAGATTCGTACCCGATCGACAGGTCCTGCCCCGACTCGAACACGAAGTCACCGCCGCGGAGGCTGACCACGACCGCGCCACCGACGCCGGGGGCCCAGACGATCGGGCCGTCGATGATCTTGCGCATATGCTCGAGCAACGGGTATCCGCCGTGCTCCGCCCCCTCGACGACGCGCTGATACTCGTCTCCGCCGAGGGCCAGCCCATACGGTCCGCTGATCCCGCTCTGCAACAGTCGCTCGACCGCCGCCGCCACCGGCCGCCGGTACGCATCGGGCTTGTTGCCGAGGGTTAGCCCCTTGTGCGGGGAGGCATCCGCGATCCCCTCGATCACTCCCTTCCAACCATGGAAGACGGCCTTGTTCTCCGCCACGGCGATCTGGTGGGCGGCCTTGTCGAGCGCCTCGAGGTCGGCGTCGTCGGCGCCGCGGTCGATGTCGCGCAGCTCGGACAGCGAGAGCTCGAAGTTCGCGCGGGCCTCGACCAGCGGCAGCACACGCCGCTGCACGCCGACGACCCCCTCGCATGGAGCCGTCTTGACAGGGTTGACGCGCCCGAGGTTCGTGGCCGAGTACTCCCAGCCGTGAGGGCCGGAGAAGTCGACGAGCTTTCGGGCGGCGAGCGCCGGCGCGAGCCGCTCACGCGCCTCGTCGTCGAGCCCCTTCCAACCGGAGTCGCTGATCGGTGCGAGTGATCGCAGCAGATGGTTCATCGCAGAGCTCCTCTGAGGCTGCCGATGCCTAGTGACCCACCGAGGTACGCAGGATCGCCGTCCGCACCGTCGCCCTCGAAGGTCTCGGCCTCGGCCTCCTCGCCGTGCTCGACGATATCGCCCGCCTGGAACAAGATGCCGCGGGCGATCTCGCGCCACGCCGGCGAGCGCCGCAGCAGGAACTCGAGGTCCATGCTGAAGTGCTTGAACTCCTCACCCTGGGCGTCGCGCATGACCGCTAGCGCCTCCGGATCGGTCTCGACCGCGATCCGCTGCTCATACCAGCCGATCGCTTCGGCCTCCTCGGTGAGCGAGGCGCAGAGCCGCGCGAACGTTCGAGTCGCGGGCGGCAGCTCCTCGGGCGGTTCGTGGTACTGGTCGAAACCCATAGGCTCTCCTGTTCTCGTCGCGGTCGCTGGGGAACTCTAAGGCCTGGTGACCGGTGCCGCGGCCCGTAATCTCGGGTGACGTGACGGACAGTGAGGACACCGAAGCCGAGGAGCTCGGAGCGCCGGCGTGGACCGGTAAGCACCTGGTGCTCACCGGCAGCTGCTCGTGGACGGACAAGACCCTGGTCGAGGAGGCCGACTGGTATCCCCGGAGGACGATGTCGGCCGAAGAGCGGCTGCGCTACTACGCGTCCCAGTTCCCGCTGACCGAGATCGACTCGACCTACTACGCGCCGCCGGCGGAGAGGCAGGTCGCGCTGTGGGCCGAGCGCACGCCCGACGGGTTTCGCTTCGACGTCAAGGCTTATTCGCTCCTGACCGGGCATCCGACGCGGCCGAGGTCGTTGTGGCGCGACCTCCGGGAGGGTCTCGATCCGGAGGTGGCCGAGAAGCGCAACATCTACCCGCACCACCTGGGGCCCGAGGCGATGGACGAGGCGTGGCGCCGGTTCGAATCGGCGCTACGGCCGATGCACGAGTCCGGGAAGCTCGGTGCCGTGCTGTTCCAGTATCCGCCGTGGTTCTCCCCACGTAAGGACAACCGCGCGGAGATCGAGGCACTGCGCGAGCGCTTGCCCGACTATCGGATCAGCGTCGAGTTCCGCTCGCCGCGGTGGATGGCCGAGGAGCGCGACAGGGAGCGCACGCTGGCGATGCTCGAGGAGCATGGCCTCGTGTTCGTGTCCGTCGACGCGCCGGCTGTGTCCGATTTGCCGCGGGTGATGGCGGTGACCAATCCGGATCTGTTTCTGGTGCGGTTCCACGGGCGCTCGGACAGCACCTGGAACGACACCTCGGGGTCGGCGGCCGAGCGGTTTCGGTACGAGTACTCGGAGAGCGAGCTCGAGGAGCTGGCCCGGCCGATCGCCGAGCACGCCGAGGAAGCGCGCGAGACCCACCTGCTCATGAACAACTGTTATCGCGATTACGCGGTGCGGAACGCGGCCGAGCTCCGCGAGATCCTGGCTCGCTGACCGATGCGACCGCGATTTGGGGCGATAGTCGCGCCAAATCGCGGTCGCCTCGCGGGTTGCGATGCGTAACGCGGGGTATCGTGGCCACGATGAGCGTCCTGGCCGAACTACAACTGCGTGTAAACGGCGTCGAGCACGATTTGACGATCGACACCCGGACCTCGCTGCTCGATCTTCTCCGTGAGCACCTCGACCTGACCGGGCCCAAGAAGGGCTGCGACCACGGTCAGTGCGGCGCGTGCACGATCCTGATCGACGGCCGCCGCGCGAACGCCTGCCTGGCGCTGGCGGTGGCGCACTCCGGCGCTGAGATCACGACCGTGGAGGGACTCGCCGGCGGTGGAGACAGCGGGGACCTGCATCCGCTGCAACAGGCGTTCATCGAGCACGACGCGTTCCAGTGCGGCTACTGCACGCCCGGACAGCTGTGCTCGGCGGCCGGGATGCTGGCCGAGTTCGAGCAGGGGTGGCCGAGCGCGGTCACACCGGTCAACGGCCAGATCGAGCTCACCCCGGCTGAGATCAGGGAGCGGATGAGCGGCAACCTGTGCCGCTGCGGCGCCTACGCCAACATCGTCCCGGCGATCGCCCAAGCCTCCGAATGAGACCGTTCCGGTACGAGCGCGCCGCCGACGCCGAGGAGGCGGTTGCGCTGATCACGGCCGAGCCCGAGGCGAAATTTCTCGGTGGCGGGACCAACCTCGTCGACCTGATGCGGCTCGGCGTGAACGCGCCCGGCACGTTGATCGACGTCACCCGGCTCGCGGGTCACGACCGGATCGAGGAGACCGCCGGCGGTGGCCTCCGGATCGGCGCCGCGGTCACGAACAGCGATCTCGCCGCCGACCCGCGCGTACGAGAGCGCTACCCGGTGCTCGCGCAAGCGGTACTGAACGGCGCCTCCGGGCAGCTTCGCAACCTCGCCACGGTTGGGGGCAACCTGCTCCAGCGGACCCGCTGCGCGTATTTCCAGGACATCACCAAGCCGTGCAACAAGCGTTCTCCAGGGTCCGGCTGCCCGGCCCGCGAGGGCGACCACCACAACCTCGCGATCATCGGGCACTCCCGGCACTGCGTCGCGACCCACCCGTCGGATATGGCGGTGGCGCTGGCCGCGCTCGACGCCACGGTCCACGTCCGCGGCCCGTCCGGGGAGCGCGCCATCCCGATCCCCGGCTTTCACCGCCTCCCCGGCGACGAGCCGGAAAAGGACACGGTGCTCGATCCGAACGAGCTGATCACGATGGTCGAGCTGGCCCCGCGCGCCCATGCGACCCGCCAGCGCTACCGCAAGGTGAGGGAGCGGCGATCGTTCGCGTTCGCGCTGGTGTCGATCGCGGCCGTGGTCGAGTTCGAGGGCCAGACGGCCGCGGACGTCTGCGTCGCGCTCGGCGGGGTCGCGCACGTTCCGTGGCGGGCGACAATCGCCGAGGACCTGCTCAGAGGCGGCCCGATCGACGAATCCACGCTCACGCGCGCCGCCGAAGCCGAGCTCGTTAAGGCGGAGCCGCTGCGGGACAACGGCTACAAGGTCGAGCTCGCGCGCCGGCTGATCGTGCGCACACTCCTCGACCTCGTGGAGGCCGACACATGAGCGTCGCCGTCACCGGCACGATCGGCGCGGCCGTCGACCGGATCGAGGGACGCGAGAAGGTCACCGGCCAGGCGAAGTACGCCTACGAGTACCGCCAGGACGAGGTCGCGTACGGCGTGATCGTGCAGTCGACAATCGCCAACGGCGCCGTCCGCGGCCTCGACGCGAGCGCGGCCCTCGACCTTCCGGGAACCAGGGCGGTCATGTGGCACGACAACGCCCCGCGGCTGCACGAGGTGAGCGACGCCGAGCTCGAGGTGCTGCAGTCCGATCGCATCTCCTACCGCGGACAGATCGTTGCGGCGGTGATCGCCGACAGCTATGAGACCGCCCAGCACGCCGCCCGTCTCGTCGCGGTCGACTACGCGCCGGAACCCCACGACGTGTTACTCACGGCCGACCACCCCGACCTGTACACGCCCGACAAGGTCAACCCGAACTACCCCGCCGTCACGGAACAGGGCGACTTCGACTCCGCGTTCGCGGTCGCGGAGGTCGCGGTCGACTGCACGTACGAGACCCCGGCCGAGCACAACAACCCGATGGAGCCGCATGCCACGCTGGCGATGTGGCACGAGGGCGGCGGCGTCACGATCTTCGACTCCAACCAGGGCGCGACGATCGTCAAGAACACGGTGGCGCGCGCGTTCGGCCTAGCCCCGGAAGACGTCCGGGTGATCTCGCCCCACGTCGGTGGCGGCTTCGGCTCCAAGGGAACCCCGCGCCCTCACGTGATCTTGGCGATCATGGCCTCGCAAGCGGTAAAGCGGCCGGTGAAGCTCGCAGTCACGCGACAGCAGATGTTCGCGCTCACCGGCTACCGGACTCCGACGATCCAGCGGATGCGGCTCGGCTCAGGTCGCGACGGGCGCCTGACTGCGATCTGCCACGACGCGATCCTCCAGACCTCGAGGATCCGCGAGTTCGGCGAGCAGGCCGCGCTGCCGACCCGCATGATGTACGCGGCGCCCAACCGCCGCACCACACACCGGCTGGTGGCACTGAACGTGCCGACGCCGTCGTGGATGCGCGCGCCCGGAGAGACCCCGGGGATGTACGCGCTCGAGTCGGCGATGGACGAGCTCGCGATCGCGTGCGAGCTCGACCCGATCGAGCTGCGCATCCGCAACGATCCCGAGGTCGACCCGGAGACGGGCAATCGGTTCTCGAGCCGCAACCTCGTGGCTTGCCTGCGTACCGGGGCCGAGCGGTTCGGCTGGGCGCTGCGCAACCCGACTCCGGGGATCCGCCGCGAAGGACCGTGGCTCGTCGGCACCGGAGTGGCGGCCTCGACCTATCCGGCCCGCCGCCAACCGTCGTCGGCGCGGGGCCGGTACTACCCCGATGCCGGCTACACGATCGAGATCGCCGCCGCCGACATCGGCACTGGCGCTCGCACCGCCCTTACGCAGATCGCTGCGGACACGCTCGAGGCGCCGCTCGAGATGGTCCGCGTGGACATCGGCGATTCGGATTTCCCCGAAGCCTTCCTGGCGGGCGGCTCGATGGGCAACTCATCTTGGGGGTCGGCGGTGGTGAAGGCGTGCCGCGAGCTCCGCGCCCGTCTCGCCGCCGAAGGCAACGACGCTCCGATCGAAGTGGAGGTCGACACCAAAGACGAGGTGGCCGCCGCGCAAAGCGAGCCGCTGGCGAGGCACGGGTTCGGCGCTCAGTTCGTCGAGGCGCGTGTCGACGTCGACACCGGCGAGGTGCAGATCGCCCGGACCCTCGGGGTGTTCGCGACCGGGCGCATCATCAATGCCAAGACCGCGCGTTCGCAGTTCATCGGCGGGATGACGATGGGCATCGGTATGGCGCTGCACGAGGAGAGCGTCATCGACGTCGAGTTCGGCGACTACCTCAACCACGACCTCGCCGGCTATCACGTGCCGAGTTGCGCCGACATCGAGGAGATCGAGGCGATCTGGATCGACGAGGACGATCCGCACCTCAATCCGATGGGCGCGAAGGGGATCGGCGAAATCGGAATCGTGGGCACGGCGGCCGCGGTGGCCAACGCGGTCTACCACGCCACCGGGATCCGTGTGCGCGACCTTCCGATCCGCCCCGACAAGCTGCTTGGCGCTCTCTCCCGCTCTCCCTAACTAGGCGTGTTGGCATTGATCGGCAGCGGCGGCGCCATCGGCGGGTGTGCCAGCTGGTAGAAGGCACCCGGCGCCGAACCCTGCGTTCCGAATCCGATTCCAGCACCCTCGAGCGCGGACTCGATCCCGGCGGGCTGGCGGATCGAGTAGACCTCGAAACCGACATTGTTCGGCGGGTTGGCGTTGAGCAGGGTCTCGGCCAGCACGCGGTGCTCGGATTCGCATCCGGCGAGCTCCGCCGAGTAGCGGGCAAACGTCTGCTGGCCCGCCTGCGCAAACGTTGTGACACCGATCAGGTACAGGTTGATGAACAGGGTCTCGCCGGCCACCAGCGCCATGCCGACCGCCGTCAGGTCGACGGTGTTTCCAGGTCCGCCGAAGAACCCATCGGGGATCCAGAAGTTGGTCGTGGTCGGCCGCCAATGGGCGCGGGTGAACCGGAAGTGGTCGAGCTCGGCGGCATACGCCCCCTCGAACACCGCCCTGACCCCGTCAGGCACGGTTGTCGTGCTGGCGAAGCTCACCCGCCGGAGCAACTCGGTGAGCAAGGTCACGGTGAGCGCCTCGGTGGTGACCGCGACCCTCCCGAAATCACGGATCGTCACGCCGTGGCCGAAGCCGCCGCCGCCGTGGGCGAGTGCGGCTCCGGGGGCAAGGGCGCTGCCTGCAGCCACGCCGGCCGCACCTACGGCGGCGCGCTCCAGCAGCCACCGGCGTGTCTGCCCGGGTGCACCGCTGTCGCGTAGGGCGTGGTCGAGGACCTGAACCGTCGACGTATGCAAATCGTCGGTCATGCTGTCTCCTCTCGCGATGTTGCGCGCGAGCGGCGCAGCCGCGGCCGACGCTCACGGATGCGTTGCGCAATCGCCGGCTCCCGCTCGCGTTCGACCCCACGCGGCTATCCGCGAATGCCCACCACGATCGCACCGTGGTCTCGCGCAGCCGAGCATAGTCGAGCGCTCGCGTGAATTGCTTTTTCCGATTCGGGTAATCCGAACGACTTGGGCGGTTCTTACGCAGGCCTCCGCCACAGTCAGTAGGATGCGCGCCGCGCCACACGTGGCTCGGCCCGCAAGCCGAGCGGCGCCCGACGTCAGGTCGCTGGCATGTGCGCGTGGCGTGAGGGATCCGCCCAGGACGCCTACAACCCACAACTAGGAGAGAGATGGGATCGACGCCCGTAAGCGCGCCCGTTGGGCACGTGCGGCCAGTTGAGATGCCGTTCGTGGATCGCCTGGCCAGCGCAATCGTCACTGCTGTGCCGCCGATCATGGTGGGCGTCGGCATGTGGTTCGGCTGGGTCGGAAACCTCCTGAACTGGCAGGACATCCTGATCCTCGCGGTGTTTTATATGGCGGTCGGAACCGGCATCACGGTCGGCTTCCACCGGCTGCTGACCCACGGCAGCTTCAAGTGCCACCGGCTCACCCGGGCCGCGTTCGCCGCGCTTGGCTCCGCGGCGGCCGAGGGGCCCGTGATCGACTGGGTGGCGACCCATCGCAAGCACCACCAATTCTCCGACGCGGACGGCGATCCGCACAGCCCGCACGTCGGCCACGGCTCGGGATGGCGCGGCGCGATCGGCGGGCTTGTCCACGCCCACCTCGGGTGGGTGTTCAGCGACATGGAGGTGGCCGACGAGCGCCGGTACGCGAAGGATCTGCTGGCGGATCCGTGGATGCGCTTCGTGAACGACACGTTCGTACTTTGGGTGATCGCGGGGCTCGCCGCGGCGTTCGGTCTCGGCGTCGCGCTGAGCGGAACGGTCGCCGGCGGCCTGACGGCGCTCCTGTGGGGCGGCGCGGCTCGCATCTTCTTCATGCACCACGCCACCTTCAGCATCAATTCGCTGTGCCACTTCTTCGGGCGCCAGGACTACGACACGCGTGACGAGTCGCGCAATCTCGCGTGGCTGGCGATTCCGACTTGGGGGGAGGCCTGGCACAACAACCACCACGCTTTTCCGTGCTCGTACCGGCACGGCCTGAAGCGGTGGCAGGTCGATCCATCGGCGGGGATCATCCGATTGATGGAGAAGACCGGTCTGGCCTGGGACGTCGTGCGCGTGAGCCCGGAGCGCCGATCCGGCAAGGCGCTCCCGGAGGCCGCGTAGGGCTGTGGCGCTGTCCCAGACGGCTCCGCTGCGGCGCGCGCTGACGTCGACCCTTCCGGAGCGGCCGTTCGGCGTGCGCTTCTGGGACGGGACCGAGGTGCCGGCGACCGAGCCGGGTGCGCCGACGCTCACGCTGCTGACGCCGCAGGCACTCGCCCACGCGCTGCGCGCCCCGGGAGAGCTCGGCCTCGGCCGGGCGTACGTCGCCGGGATGATCGAGGTCGACGACATGGAGGCCGCGCTCCGGATGGTCGACACCTTCGAACCGCCGCCGCTCACGGTCGGACAGCGCCTCAGTCTCGCGGTGGCGGTGATCCGCGCCTGCGGACTCGTCGTCCCCCCACCGGTACCGGCGACCGAGCTACGGCTGCGCGGACAGCGGCACACGATTTCGCGCGACCGACGCGCGGTCCGCCATCACTACGACGTCGGCAACGACTTCTTCGCGCTGTTCCTCGACAGCTCGATGACCTACAGCTGCGCGTACTGGGCGGGCGGCGCGCAGACGCTGGAGGAGGCCCAGGAGGCCAAGCTCGAGCTGGTCTGCAAGAAGCTTTCGCTGCGCGCGGGCGAGCGCGTGCTCGACGTCGGCTGCGGCTGGGGCAGCTTCGTGATCCATGCCGCCAGCCGGCACGGGGTCAATGCCGTCGGCATCACGCTGTCCGATCACCAGGCCGTGTTAGCGCGGGAGCGCGCGCGTGAGGCCGGGGTCGTCGACCGGGTCCAGTTCCGTGTCGCCGACTACCGCGAGATCACAGACGGACCGTTTGACGCGATCGCCAGCATCGGAATGGTCGAGCATGTGGGGGAGGAGCAGATCGACACCTACACCCGGCGCCTGCACCGCCTGCTCGAGCCCGGCGGGAGGCTGCTCAACCACGGCATCGCCAAGCTCAAGGACTTCGACACCCCCGACGAGGGCGCGTTCTCGGAGCGGTTCGTGTTCCCCGACGGCGTCCCGCTGCCCCTGTCGCGGGTGCTGCAGGCACTGGAGCGCGCGGAGTTCACGACGACCCACGTCGAGGGCCTCCAGCAGGACTACGCCAAGACGATCGGGTATTGGATCGACAGCTTCGATAGCCACTGGGACGATGCGGTGCGGCTCGCCGGGATCGAGCGCGCGCGGGTGTGGCGCCTGTATCTGCGCGCGGCGAGGCAGGGGTTCCAGACCGGCTGGGCCTCGGTCTACCAGGTGCTCGCACACCGCTGACTTGTCTGTGCGCGCGGGGGCGCGTGCCGACGCGCGCTGCGACCGGTCCGAGCCACTTCACGCCAGGTCGCCCGTTGGAGTAAGGTCGCGTTTGCCCAGCAAAACCTGGAAGGGAGAGGCATGAGTAAAACCGTTCCCGTCCGCCTGAACGTCAACGGCGTTGAGCACCACCTGGAGGTGGAGCCGCGTCTGTTGCTGGTCCACGCGATCCGCGACAATCTCGGGCTGACCGGCACGCATGTTGGCTGCGACACGTCCAACTGCGGAGCTTGCACGATTCACATGGATGGACGGACGGTGAAGTCGTGCACCGTGCTCGCCGTCCAGGCCGACGGCGCCTCGCTGACGACGATCGAGGGCATGGCGACCGAGAACGAACTGCATCCGCTCCAGGAGGCGTTCTGGAACGACCATGGCCTGCAGTGCGGCTATTGCACCCCCGGCATGATCATGGCGGCGGCGGGCCTCCTCGCCGAGAACCCGAATCCCACTGAGGAAGAGGTTCGCCATGGGCTCGAGGGCAACCTCTGCCGGTGCACCGGCTATCACAACATCGTCAAGGCCGTGCTCGACGCCGCCAAGGTCAAGGGCGCGACGGTCTCACAAGAGTCAGGGGTCTCGTCATGAGCACGACGGTCGATGGCGCAGCGACCAACGGCAGTCCGCATGTCGGACGCGCTCTGCGGCGTAAGGAGGATCCCCGTCTGATCACCGGGCGGGCGAGCTACGTCGACGACATCAACCTGGTCGGGCAGCTGTGGGCGGCTTGGGTGCGCTCGCCCGAGGCGCACGCGAAGATCCTCTCGATCGACACTTCCGCGGCCAAGGCGCGCGACGGCGTCGTAGCGGTCTACACGAACGAGGACCTCGACATGGAAGCGGGCCTGCCGATGGCGTGGGTACCGCCGGGAGTCACGGTCAACACCCCCGATCACTGGGTGCTCGCGAAGGGCGAGGTCAAGCACGTCGGCGACCCGGTCGCGCTCGTGATCGGCGATGACCGCTATGCGGTGGTCGACGCGGCCGAGGACGTCGTCGTCGAATACGAGCCGCTCCCGGTCGTCACCGACCCGGAGAAGGCACTCGAGCCGGGATCGCCGCTCGTCCACGAGCAATTCGGGACGAACAAGGTGTGCGACTGGTCCATGGGGGGCGGCGACCTCGAGGCCGGGTTCGCCGAGGCCGACGTCATCGTCGAGCGCCGGATCGTCAACCACCGCATGGCCGGCGGGGCGATCGAGCCGCGCGGGGTGGTGGCCGAGTGGCGCGGGGATCGGCTGACCGTGTGGAGCTCGACCCAGGTTCCGCACTTCCTGCGCCTACACCTGTCGCTCCTGCTCGGAATCTCCGAGGACAGGGTCCGGGTGATCGCCCCGGAGGTCGGGGGCGGATTCGGGTCCAAGCTCAACATCTACGCCGAGGAGATCGGCTGCGCGTGGGCGGCGCGCAAGCTCGGGCGCCCGGTGAAGTGGATCGAGACCCGTTCCGAGGGCCTGATGGTGACCCACCACGGGCGCGACCAGATCGACTACGTCAAGGTTGGCGCCAAGCGCGACGGCACGCTCACCGCGTGGCACTCGAAGATCATCGCCGACGTCGGCGCCTACCAGACGCTGCTCACGCCGCTGATCCCGCCGTGCAGCGCGTTCGTGATGTGCGGGGTGTACAACACGCCGGCGGTGGTGACCGACGTGACCAGCGTGATGACGAACAAGTTCTCGACCGACGCGATCCGGGGGGCGGGCCGGCCCGAGGCGACCCACATGATCGAGGTCGTGATGGAACAACTCGCGCACGAGCTGGGGATGGACGCGCTGGAGCTGCGGCGGAAGAACTTCATCCCGCCGTTCGCCACCGGCCACGAGACGCCGATCGGAGTCGTCTACGACTCCGGCAACTACGAAGGCGCTCTCGACAAGCTGCTCGAGCACATCGACCCCGCTCAGGTGCGCGCGGAGGCCGAGATGCTGCGAGAGCGGGGCATCTACCGCGGCATCGGCTTCTCGACCTACACCGAGATCTGCGGCAACGCGCCGTCGCGGGGCATCGGTCCCGGCGGGTTCGGGCTCCAGGGCGGCGGCTGGGAGTCCGCCCAGGTCCGCGTCCACGGCACCGGCGCGGTCACCCTGTACACCGGCACATCGCCTCACGGCCAGGGTCACGAGACTGGGTTCGCGCAGATCGTGGCCGACCGGCTCGGCGTCGATCCCGCGCAGGTCGAGGTGATCCACGGCGACACGGAGACCGGCCCGTTCGGTCTCGACACCTACGGATCGCGGTCGCTCGCCGTCGGCGGCGAGGCGGCGGCGCGCGCCGCCAACAAGGTCGCCGCCAAGGTCAAGGCGATCGTCGCCCATCAGCTCGAGGCGGCCCCGGAGGACATCGAACTGCAAGGCGGCAAGTTCTCGGTACGGGGCTCGCCCGACAAGGGGCTGACGCTCGCCGAGGTGGCGGGCGCCGCGTACGTGACGATGGACATGCCCGAGGGGATGGAGCCCGGACTCGCCGAGCAGTCGTTCTACGACCCCGAGAACTTCGTGTTCCCGTTCGGCGCGCATGCGTGCGTGGTCGACGTCGACCCCGAGACCGGGAAGGTCAAGATCGTTCGTTGGGTCGCGGTCGACGACTGCGGGCCGGCGATCAACCCGATGCTGATCGACGGCCAGGTCCACGGCGGGGTCGCTCACGGAATCGGGCAGGCGCTGTACGAGCGCATCCACTACGACGAGTCCGGCCAGCTCGTGACCGGCACGTTCGTGGACTACGCGCTGGCGACCGCCGCCGAGTTGCCCAGCTTCGAAACCGACCGCACCGAGACGCCGAGTCCGGTCAATTCGCTCACGGTCAAGGGTGTGGGCGAGGCCGGCACGATCGCCGCGACCCCGGCGGTCACGAACGCCGTGATCGACGCGCTGCGCCCGCTCGGCGTGGAGTTCATCAACATGCCGCTCACGCCCATGCGTGTGTGGGAGGCGATTCAGGAAGCCAAGGGAGGTGTGCCGGCATGATCCCGGCCGAGTTCGACTACACCGCGCCGGACACGCTGGACGATGCGATCAAGGCGCTCACCGACGGCGGCGAGGACGCCAAGCTGCTCGCCGGCGGACATTCGCTGCTGCCGCTGATGAAGCTGCGTCTGGCCGCGCCGTCGCTGCTCGTCGACCTGCGCAAGGTTCCGGGGCTGCACGGAATCCAGCGCGAGGACGGAACCTGGCGGATCGGGGCGCTGACGCCGCACGCGGAGCTCGAGCGCACGCCTGACCTGGGCGTTGTCTCGGTCGCCGCGGGCACGATCGCCGACCCGCAGGTGCGCAACCGAGGGACGATCGGCGGATCGCTCGCGCACGGCGATCCGGCCTCCGACCTCCCCGCGGTGATGATGATCTGCGACGCCACCGTGACGTTGCAGGGCGCGGGAGGGCAGCAGCGGAGCGTCTCGGCGAACGAGCTGTTCCGCAACTACCTCGAGACCGCGATCGAGCCGGCCGAGGTCCTGACCGAGGTGCGGATCCCGGCCTACGACAATTGGGGCTACAGCTACCAGAAGTTCAACCGCCGCAGCGAGGACTGGGCGATGGTGGCGGTCAGCGCGCTCGTCAAGCAGACCGGCGACATGTGCGAGGACGTCCGCGTCGGGCTGACCAACATGGCGTCGGTGCCGATTCGGGCAACGGCGGTCGAGGATGCACTGCGAGGGCAGCCGCTGAACGCGGACAGCATCGCCTCGGCCGCCGAGCAGGCGGCCGAGGGCACTGATCCGCCCGCTGACCTGAACGCGAGCGCCGATTACAAGCGCCATCTGGCGCGAGTGCTCACCCGGCGCGCCCTCGAACAGGCAGCGGGGCTGCCATGATGGCCGTGTGACTTTTTCGCAAATTGGCTCTGTGGAGGCGGCGACTGAGGCGCTCGCCTCCCAGGGCTATCTGGCCGATCGGCCGCTCGCGCTGGCCGTCCAACTCGCCGTCGTGCTCGAGCAGCCGCTGCTGCTCGAGGGAGAAGCCGGCGTAGGCAAGACCGAGGTCGCGCGCGCGCTGGCGGCGGCCACCGGAGCGCGCCTGATTCGCCTGCAGTGCCACGAGGGGATCGACGTGCACCACGCGGTGTACGACTGGGACTACCCCCGGCAGCTGCTGGCGCTTCGCGCTGCCGAGGGCGGGGTCGACGAAGGTGAGCTGTTCTCGCCCCGGTTCCTGCTCCGGCGCCCGTTGTTGGATGCTCTGGAGGCGGAAGCGGATCAGCCGGTAGTACTTCTGATCGACGAGATCGACCGGGCCGATGACGAGTTCGAGGCATTCCTGCTCGAGTTCCTCGCCGACTTCGCGGTCACGATCCCGGAGCTCGGCACGATCACCGCCGCGAGCCCCCCGACCGTGTTCCTGACCTCGAACCGGACGCGGGAGCTCCATGACGCTTTGAAACGCCGGTGTCTCTACCACTGGATCGACTACCCGAGCGCAGAGCTCGAACGGGAGATCGTGCGCACGCGAATCCCGGGCGTGCCCGAGGGGATCGCGAACCGGGTCGTGACCGCCGTGGGCCGTCTGCGCGAGCAGGGGGACCTGTACAAGCTGCCCGGCGTGGGCGAGACGATCGTGTGGGCAAGGGCGCTGCTCCAGCTCGGTGACGACGCCGACCTCGAGGAGACCCTCGGCGTGGCGCTGAAGGTCCACGAGGATGTGGAGCGCGTGATCGCACGGGGAGTCCTCGACGGTGTCTGAGTCGGCGGTCCCGGAGGTCGACAACGGGGTCACGAATGGGCTCGCCGAGCTCGCGGCGGGCCTCCGGGCGCAGGGCTCTCGCGTCGGCATGGGGGAGCTCCTGACCGCGCACCGGGCGCTCGAGGCCGTCGACTGCACCTCGCGCGAGGAGGCCAAGCTCGCTCTAAGGACCGTTCTGTGCTCGGATCGCGCCGACCTGGCCAAGTTCGAGTTCGCGTTCCTGGCGGTGTACGGCAGCGGCGCGCCGCTCGGGCACTCCCCGTTCGACGAGCTCGGGGGCATCGAGCGCGAGGCGCTGCCGCATGCCGGGTTCCAGACGAACGCCGGCACTCCGCCACCGTCGCAGGACGCCGAGCTGGACCCGGTCCCGGCCGCGTGGAGCGACGTCGAGCTGCTGGGCCACAAGGACTTCGCGCATTACACCGATGCCGAAATGGCGATCGCCCGGGCGTTGATCGCGCGCCTGGCCCGCCGGGGACCGACACGCCTGTCGCGGCGCACGCGCCCGGACCGCCGGCGCGGCCATACGCCCGACCTGCGGTTGATGGTCCGGGCTTCGCTGCGTACCGCGGGGGAACCGATCAAGCGCCACTGGCGCGCGCCCTCGAGGCGACCGCGGCCGGTCGTGCTCGTGTGCGACGTGTCGGGGTCGATGACGCCGTACGCCCGCATGCTGCTCCAGTACATGCACGCCTCGGTCGCCGCTCGCCGGCGAGTGGAGGCGTTCGCGTTCGGCACGCGGCTGACCCGGATCACGAACGAGCTCGGAGGGCGTGACCACGACCGCGCGCTCGATCGCGCCACCGAGGCCGTTGTCGACTTCTCGGGCGGCACCCGGATCGGCGACGCGCTGGCCACGCTCAACCGCGAGCACGGCCGCCGGGTCGGCCGCGGTGCGGTCGTGGTGATCTTGTCCGACGGCTGGGACCGCGGCGACCCCGAGGACCTGGCGCTGGAGATGGCTCGGTTGCGTCGGAGCGCTCATCGTTTGGTGTGGCTGAACCCGCTCGCGGCACATCCCGAGTTCGCGCCACTGACCCGCGGCATGCGCGCCGCGATCCCGCATACGGACGAGCTGTTGGCCGGAAATTCGCTCGCTTCGCTCGAGGAGCTAGCTTTCATCCTTGAGGAGATCTGAACCATGAAAGAGGTCCTGACTGAGATTGGGGTTTGGAAGGCGCGCGGAGACCGGATCGCGCTGGCCACCGTGATCGACATCCAGCGCTCGGCGCCCCGCCCCCCGGGGTCGAAGATGGCCGTCAACGAACACGGTGAGATCGCGGGCTCGGTGTCGGGCGGATGCGTCGAGGGCGCCGTCGCGGAGATCGCCGACGGGATTCTCCGAGGAGACCCGCCGCAACTCGTGCACTTCGGGATCGCCGACTCGGACGCGTGGGACGTCGGCCTGCCCTGCGGCGGCGAGATCGACGTATGGGTGGAGGCGTATGAACCCGGACGCTTCGAAGAGGTGGCGCGCGGCGGCGGACGGGCCGCGGAGGTGACCGTCTTGGAGGGCGCTGCTCCGGGAGCGAAGCTCCTGGTCGAGGCCGACGGCGCGCGCTCGGGCTCGCTCGGCTCCCCCGAGCTCGACGACGAGGCCGCCCGCGTCGCGACCGAGTTGCTGTGGGCCGAGACCTCTGAGCGCCGCGACAGCTTGTTTGTCGACGTGATCGGCCCGGCTCCGCGCCTGCTCGTGTTCGGCGCGGTCGACATCGCTGCATCGCTGTGCGCGCTCGCGCGGGCCTCGGGGTGGCGTCCGTATGTCATCGACCCGCGCGCTCGGTTCGCGACGCCGGAGCGGTTCCCGGATGCCGATGAGGTCATCGCGGCATGGCCCGAGGAGGCGGTCGCGCACCTCGGTGGCGTCGATCCGGCGACGTCGATCGTGGTACTCACCCACGACCCCAAGCTGGATGATGCGGCGCTGTTGCTCGCGCTCAGCTCGCCGGCACGGTTCATCGGCGCGATGGGGTCGCGCCGCGCGCAGGCCAAGCGGCGCGAGCGGCTGGTCGCGGCGGGCATCTCCGACGAGGAGATCGAACGCATATCCGCACCGGTCGGCCTCGACCTCGGCGGAATCAGCCGGGAGGAGACCGCGCTGTCGATCATGGCCGAGATCGTCGCCGCGCGGCACGGGCGCGATGGCGGCCGGCTCGCTCAGAGCAAGGGTCGAATCCACGAGGTGCCCGCTTGATCTGCGGGTTGATCCTGGCCGCCGGCGCCGGCACCCGGTTCGGCGAGCAACCCAAGCTGCTCGCCAAGCTCGATGGCCGCCCCCTCCTCGATCACGCCATCGCCGCACAGTGCGCGGTCGCCCAGCTCGACCCGATCGCGGTCGTGCTTGGGGCCCACGCCGAGGAGATCCTCGCCCGGGTGGGCTTCATGCGCTCCCAACCGGTGATCTGTGAGCAGTGGGAGGACGGACAGGCCGCGTCGCTGCGACGCGGGATCGAGTTTCTGACCCAGCAGGGCCACGTGAACCGGGTGATCGTCACCCTCGGCGACCAACCGCGAATGACCTCCGAGCTGATCGCCCGCTTCATCGAGGAGCCGCCCGGCACACGGGCCGTCTACGACGGGCGTCCCGGACATCCCGTCGTCCTCGGCCCGGTTCAGATGCGCGCGATTGCCCGGCTGCACGGCGATCATGGCGCTCGCGACCTGCTGCGCGGCGGTCCCACGATTGAATGCGGCCGGACCAGCTGTTCCCGCGATGTCGACACCCCCGAAGACCTGGAGGCGATACGTCATGAAGCTAGAGCAGTCGTTTGAGGTAGCCGCGCCGCTCGAGCAGGTCTGGCGGACACTGGTCGACGTCGAGCATGTGGCCCCGTGCCTGCCTGGCGCCGCCGTCACCGGGCGCAACGAGGACGGCAGCTACAACGGGACGTTCACCGTGAAGATCGGCCCGACCACCGCGTCGTACACCGGCAAGCTCGAGATGGAGAACATCGACGAGGTAGAGCACACCGCGACGATGCAGGCCCAGGGCACCGACAAGCGCGGACAGGGCGGCGCCAAGGCGACGATCTTCTCCCGCGTCATGCCCGCGGACGGGGCGGGGACGCGCGTCGACGTGGTGACCGACTACCACATCACCGGGCGGCTGGCGCGGTTCGGGCGTGGCGGCATGATCGAGGACATCTCCGAGCGGCTGCTGCGGGAGTTCGCCAAGCGCCTTCAGAGCTCGCTGGCCGCGCAGCCGGCGGCCGCTGCAGCGCCGGCGGCTCCGGAGCCGCCCCGGGTGGCGGACACCGTCGTTTCGGACGAGCCCGCGCCGTGGCCACCCCAGCGGGCGACGCCCACGGAGCCGGAGCCTTCTCCGGTGGAGGCCGCGGCCGAGGCGCCGACCGAAGTCGTGCCGCCGTCGGAGCCGCCGGCGCCTGCCGCGCCGGCGTTCGAACCGCCGGCGCCTGAACCACCTGCGCTGGAGCCGGCGGCGCCCGCGTTTCAGGCCTCGGCGCCCGAGCCGGTCGCACCCGAGCCGGCCGCACCCGAGCCGGCCGCGCCCGAGCCGCCGCCGATCCCGGAGCCGGCCGCGCCCGAGCCGGTCACGGCCGCGGCTCCGCCACCGCCACCGGCCTACGAGCCGCCCGCGCCGCCACCACCACCGCCGGCCGCGGCCCCGCCACCACCACCGCCACCGGCGGCCGAGACTCCCCCGCCGCTCACGAATGCGCCGCTCCCGAGCGAGCCGATGCAGGGCCTGTCGTTGGTGGGCTCGGTCATCTGGGGTCGGGTCAAGCGCAATCCCGCTCCGGCCGCCGCGGCCGGTGTCGCGGTCGTGCTGCTGATGGCACGCCGCCGCCGGCGCCGCGCCTGGCACTGACGCGGGCGAAAGTCAAAAATCAGGAGGGGTCCCGATGCGAGAGCCCTCTTAGAGGCGACATGATCCCTGCGTGCACGACACGCTTGAGTCCTTTGAAGTCGCGCCGGCCCCGCTGGCTTTCCCCGTCACGCTGATCGGCCGGCCGTCGGGGTCGCAGACCCCGAACGACGCCACAGGCTCAAGCGCCGTGCTTGCATGGCAATCCAGCATTGGCCAGTTCATCTTCCTCGAGTCGATCGAGCCTGAACGGATCTGAAGGGGGCGCGTTCTAGTTCGGCGACCGCGAGGAGATAGGGGGCATGCCCCGTCCGCGGACGAAGACGAGACGAGGCAGCAGCTCGACGGGGCTCAGCGCCGCTAGCCGCGCTGGGCCCCGTTAAGCGTTACGACGCCGTCCGCGACCAGGTTGCCGTTGAGGCGTGCTCCAAGCTGCTCGCGGGCCTGTGCGCCCTGGAGGTCGAGCTTCTCGTAGATGTGGCCGAGATGGGTGCCGACGGTCTTGACGGAGACGAACAGCGTGTGCGCGATCTCGCGGTTGGTCAGTCCGCTCGCGGCGAGCTCCGCGACGCGCCGCTCGGCCGGGGTGAGCCCCTCCGGCCCTGAGGCACGGTCCCGGCGCAGATGGAAGCCGGTGGCGGCGAGCTCCTCATCGATTCGGGCCGCGAGTGCGACCGCCCCGCACTGCTCGGCAAGATCGGCCGCCTCGCGCAGCTGCTGGCGCGCCGCGCTTCTCTTGCCCGCGCGGCGCTGAGCGGAGCCGAGGTCGCACAGCGTCCGCGCGAGCTCGAGGCGAGCGGGCGAGCTCCGAAGACACGCCACCGCCTCCTCCAGAAACGCGATTCCGTCTTCACCGCCGGCGATGACTCCGTACGCGCGCAGGGCGACGCCCACCCCGCGGGGCTGCGCAAGCCAGTTGGCTCGCTCGAGCTCCGCCTGCGCCAGGGCGTTCGCCTCTGCCGGATCGATGGCGGTGAGCGCCAGGGCAAGGGTGGAGCGCCAAGGCAGGTGGTTCGGGTTATCGAGGATCAAGGTCTCGCCGACACATCGGAGGTCGGCGACCGCCTGCTCGGTCCGCCCCTGCGCGAACCGCACGCGTGCCCGCGCCATCAGCGCGTGAACCGCGGCGGTGGTGTCGATCGCCTCATCGATCGGCGCCTGCGCGAGCAACTCGTCCGCGGCGTCGACCTCATCGCGCTCCAGCAACGCTAACGCCAGGAACGTCGATGACCAGATCCGCGCCCACACGACCCCGTGTCGGTCACCCAGGTCAAGCGCCGCGCGGGCATCGGCCTCGGCCTGCGACAGCTCCCCGGAGCGCAGCGCCAGCAGCGCGCCCCACGTCAGGCTAGAGAGATGGGCGTCGATCGATCCGCGCGACAGCGTGTCGGCGCGGACGTCCGCGATCTGCGCTCGCGCCCTATCCACCTCGTCGGCGAAGACCAACGCGCAGGTGGCATACCTGGTCATCTGCGGTCCGGTCGGCTCCTCGGCGACGAGGCGCCCTCGATCGAGTCCGGCGTCCATCAACTCGCGCCAGTCGCTGGCGTGCGGTTCGCGTCCCGCGCGCCAGCACGCATCGAACACGAGCAGACCGCGCCCGGCCGGCCCGGCCGCAACCGCCAGCTCGCGCAGCAGCGGGAAGCGAGGCTCGATCTCCGCAGCAAGCCGCCGATCGACCGACGCGGTCACCGCGCGCAGCGTTTCGAGTTGTGCTCGCAACGCCGGGGCCGCCGTCGGGCCCAGGTCCTCGATCATGTCCACGAGTACCCGATGCGCCTCCACTGGACGCCCGTCCCAAACGGCGAGCTCTGACAGGATGCGTGCCAGCCGGACGCGGATCGCCGGTGCCATCACCAGCTCGAGCGCCTCGCGCAGGCGATCGCCCGCGGCCGGATCGCGCGCCAGCGCCTCGGCCTCGCCGAGCTCGGCGAGCACCACGCCGCGGGCATCGTTCGCGGGTGGCTCGCTCAGGGTACGCCGCAGCAGCCTCACCGCCGTCTGCGGCGCGCCGTTGGCGAGGGCGCCCCGCGCGGCCTCGCGCAGCAGCACCACGACCGCGGGGTCGCCGGCAGGCTCGCCGCGCAGCAGGTGGGCACCGACACGCGTGCTTCGTGCGCCCTCGCCGGCGAGCAGCAGGCCCGCGCGGCGGTGGCCGTCCGCGAGCGCGGCCGCCGGGATCCGCTCGTACACCGCGCGCTGCAGCAACGGGTGGACGAACGTGAGCGACGCCGTCTGCGCCAGGATCTGGGCCGAGATCAAGCGATCGGCGGCGCGCATCGCGCGGGGGAGGGGGATCCCTGCCAGGGTCGACGCCTGGCGGAGCGTCGCGTTCTCGAGTACGGCGACCGACCGCGCGAGGTTCCGGGAATCGGCACCGAGCCGGTTCAGGCGTGCCACTACCGCGCGAGAGACCGATTCCGGGCGGACGCTCTCAACGCGGGAGGCACTGGCAGCCACCGGCTCGACGCGCTCGTTCTCGA
>Ga0335078_10004008_pt1 | contig 21896 bp, 19 predicted proteins | sample Lox_Sample_32_FD_206711 | JGI IMG/M metagenome (GOLD analysis project Ga0335078, IMG submission 206711) | Soil microbial communities from Loxahatchee National Wildlife Refuge, Florida, United States - Lox_Sample_3.2 | ecosystem: Environmental > Terrestrial > Soil > Wetlands | place: USA...
AATGGCTTACTACGTGGCCTTGGCGCAGCTCTGGAATTTGCTCGCCGGCTACGCCGGATTGGTTTCGGTCGGCCAGCAAGCCTATGTCGGGCTTGGCGGCTACATCTTGTTCTATTTGACCGGCGTCTGGGACATGAATGTCTATCTCGCCTTGGCAATAGCCGGGCCGTTTGCCGGACTCATATCAATCCCGGTGTCGTTCGCCGTGTTTCGCTTGCGCGGAGCCTATTTCGCGGTCGGCACCTGGGTAGTCTCCGAAGTGTTCTCCCTCTTGGCCAGTCTCATTGCCGTTCTCGGAGCCGGATCGGGCCTATCCCTCACTCCGGCCATTTTGCGCGAGATCTCGCCCGACCGCGACACCCGCGACATCATTCTGTATCTCATGTCGCTCGCCATTTCAGTCTTCGTGTTCGCTGTAGTCTATGTGCTGCTGCGCTCGCGCCACGGACTGGCGCTGACGGCCATTCGCGATTCCGAACGGGCGTCGGCAAGTCTCGGCGTCAACACCTTCCGCACCAAGTTTGTCATCTACGTCACAACTGCCGCATGCACCGGCCTGATCGGCGCGCTGATCTTCCTGCAGAAGCTTCGCATTTCGCCGGAAGCCGGCTTTAGTATTAACGATTGGACTGTGGTGGTGATTTTTATGGTGGTGATCGGCGGAATCGGCACGCTGGAGGGCCCCTTCATCGGCATGCTGATCTTTATCGTGTTGCGTGAACTATTGGCCGATTACGGGACGTACTACCTGATATTGCTGGGGGTGATCGCCATCGCTGTAATGCTCAAAGCGCCATATGGGCTTTGGGGTTGGATTATTCAGCGCTTCGATTTGCAATTGTTTCCGGTCGGACGGCGCCTGGCGCTGGCGCCGACTGAAGAGCCCTCGAATACTGTGCCAAAAATCTAGGCACGCCGGACATAAAGACTCACGGTCACTAGGCGGTTACCTCGGTGACGACTGCCGCTCATCCTCCTCCATGGAACTTTTTTGCAGCGCGAAAGTTAACTGCCGGGTGCTTGCTGCAACTCACGGAAATCACTCAAGTTTCCCTGCGATGACCATTGCTTCGACAAATTTGTCGCCGAGGATGCTGCGCCGATCCGTCGTGCCGTAGTTGCGTGCCGCCCGGCCCGGCGTTCGTCCGTATCAAGAACACCAGCATTCCCGGGGTAAGCGATGCAAACAGACACGGCGTTGCGTTCACCGTTTAATGACTCAGTTCTACCGGGGCCGCGCGACCTTCGCTCCATTGCGCTTCTGCTCGATGTCGACGGCACGATTGTGGATATGGCGATCACGCCGGGCAGCGTTACGGTTTCCGATTCACTGCGCGCGTCGCTTCGCGAATTGCACAAACGGTGTGACGGGGCGCTGGCGCTGGTGAGCGGCCGGCTGATTAACGATATCGACCGTTTGTTCGCGCCCTTGCGGCTACCCGCGATTGGCGGGCATGGCGCTGAAATGCGCTCTTCTGCCGAGGCGCCCATTTCCGCGCGAACCGCCGACGCCATTGGTGACGCGTTGCGCAAACTGGTGCTGGCTGCGGCAGAAGAAGCCGATCCGCGGGTCATCGTAGAGGACAAAACCTCGTCGGTTGCAGTGCACTACCGCCTCGCTCCGCACATGGAGCAACCCCTGAAAACAAAAATCGCGGCAATCATAGCCCGCCTCGACGTGCGCGATCTGGAAATCTTGCACGGCAAGGAGGTCGTCGAGATCAAATCGACCCATTTCAGCAAAGGAGCGGCGGTTCGTGAGTTGATGAAGCTGCCGCCATTTCAGAACCGAAAGCCGGTCTTCCTCGGCGACGACACCACCGACGAGACGGTATTTGAGATACTTCCGCCGCTCGGCGGGCTTGGCTATTCGGTTGAACGCAACATGCGCGGCGCCAACGGGATGTTTGGATCGCCCCATGACGTTCGCGATTGGCTCGCCTCCCTTTGCAGCAGCGCGGGAGCCTAAACCGCAATGAATGATTTCGGGCTCGATCTTGCGGTGATCGGCAACGGGCGCACTGCGGCGCTGCTCGAGCCATCGTCGCGCCTGGTGTGGTGGTGTTACCCGCGCTTTGACAGCGATCCGATATTTTGCCGCCTGCTCGCTGGCGAGGAGGAAAAGGGGTTTAGCGACGTCGTGCTCGACGGGATGGCCGATTATCGCTCGGAATACGAGCGCAATACCGCGATCGTCTCGACCGTATTGACCGATGAAAAAGGCGGCTCGATCAAGATCACGGACTTCGCGCCGCGGTTTCGGGCATTCGATCGCATCCTGCGTCCGCCACAGCTCTTTCGCATCATTGAGCCGGTCGCTGGCATGCCGCGGATTACCATTCGCTTCCGTCCGACGAACCAATACGGCGTGCCGATGCAAACGAAGTCCATCGGCAGCAATCACATTACTCTGCGGGGGTCACATTCAGTCATCAGGCTCACAACCGACGCGCCTTTGTCCTATATCGACCGGGAGGCCCCCTTTGTGCTGACGCGGCCGGTTTATCTGGTAATGGGGCCGGACGAGCCCTTCCCTGCGGACCTGGCGACGACGTGCCGCGAATTCGCCGATCGAACGCGCGGTTATTGGACCGAGTGGGTACGGCGTCTTTCGATTGCCTATGACTGGCAGGACGTCATCATCCGTGCCGCCATTACACTGAAGCTGAGCAATTTCGAGGAGACCGGCGGCATCATCGCAGCACATACGACGTCGATTCCGGAAGCGCCCAATTCCGGCCGCACATGGGATTACCGTTTTTGCTGGCTGCGCGACGCTTATTTCGTGGTCAAAGCACTCAACCGGATCGGCGCCACGCAGACGATGGAGGATTTCATTTCCTTCATCCTTGGCATTGCATCGGAAGAGGTTATCCGCCCGGTCTACAGCATCGTCCCGACCGACGGCATGGACGAAGAAATCGCCGACAACCTGCAAGGTTATCGCGGCGATGGTCCGGTGCGCATCGGCAACGCCGCCGCCGGAATGTTCCAGCACGATACCTATGGCAGCATCATTTTGGCGGCGATGCCGATGTTCTTCGACCGCCGTTTACCACGGCCGGCGGACGGCGCCTTGTTTCAGCTGCTGGAGCGCGTCGGCTCGCTGGCCAAACGCTCGGCGTTCGAGCCGGATGCCGGCATCTGGGAATATCGCGGCCGTATGCGCATCCATACACACTCGGCATCGATGTGCTGGGCCGGGTGCAACCGGCTTGCGGCGATCGGCAAGCATCTCGGCTTGAAAGATCGCGCCGCCGAATGGAAAGCCGTGGCCGACGGCATCCAGTCGCGGCTGGTTGAGGAGGCCTGGAACGAGAAGCGTGGCGCCTTTACCGCCGCATTCGGCGTCGACGAGCTCGACGCCAGTGTCCTTCTGCTGCCGGAAATCGGCCTGGTCGAAGTGTGGGATCCGCGCTTTGTGCGGACGGTCGAAGCCATCGAACATGAACTTTTACGCGGCAAGCACGTTATGCGCTATGCTGGGGAAGATGACTTCGGATTGCCAGAATCCGCCTTTCTCATATGCCGGTTCTGGCTGATCGACGCTTGGTGGAAGCTAGACCGCCGCGAGGAAGCCATCGATATGTTCAACGATGCCCTGCGTTATCGCAATCGCTACGGGCTACTTGCGGAGGATGTGCACCTGCAAAGCGGCGAAATGTGCGGCAATTTCCCGCAAACCTATTCGATGGCGGGACTGATCTTGACGGCGATGCGCTTGTCGCGAAGTTGGGAGGATCGGTATTGGCACGATTAGTCGTCGTTTCCAATAGAGTCTCGGTTCCGAGCGGCGACGGCGCCAAGCGCGCCGGCGGCCTGGAGGTGGCACTGCGGCCGGCGCTGCAGAAGCACGGCGGCGTGTGGCTCGGCTGGAGCGGCAAAGTGGGTGCCGCGGACGAACTTCAAACCCGATCGATCAAGGACAAGAACGTCGAGTACGTCGTCACCGATCTTTCGAACGACGACTATCAGGAATACTACAATGGCTTTGCCAACCGTGTGCTGTGGCCGATCCTGCACTACCGCCTCGATCTTGCGGAGTTCGCCCGCCGTGACCTGAGCGGATATTTCCGCGTCAACGAGCACTTCGCCACCCAACTGGAAAAGGTGATCCTCGAGGATGACTTAATCTGGGTGCATGACTACCACATGATCCCGATCGCGGCGGCGTTGCGACGCCGCGGCCATGCCAACCGCATCGGCTTCTTTCTGCATATTCCCTTTCCGCCGCCGGAAATCCTGACTTCGTTGCCCAATCATGAGCAGCTCATTCCGTTGCTGCTCGAATACGATGTCGTCGGCTTCCAGACCGAAAGCGATTCGGGAAATTTCGTCCGCTATCTCATTTCCGAATGCAACGTCATGCGCGACATGCGCGTGTTCGAGACTTCCGGCCGCCAGATCAGCATGCGGATCAACGGCAAGCAGACGCAGATCGGCAGTTTTCCGGTCGGAATCGAGCCCCGCGCGTTCCAGCGGCTAGCACGCCGTAATACCCGCTCCCCTTTGGTGAAAGAGCTGGTTGCCAGTCTTGGCAATCGCGCATTGATGATCGGCGTGGATCGCCTCGACTATTCCAAAGGACTCATTCAGCGGCTCGACGCCTTCGACAAGTTCTTGGCGCAGCACCCGGAATGGGTGGGTAAAGTCACCTATCTGCAGATTGCACCGAAGAACCGCTCGGTTATACCCGAATATGCCGACCTGGAAGAAGCCGCAAACTCCGCGGCCGGGCGCATCAACGGCAAGTATGGCGAGGTGTCGTGGACGCCGATCCGCTACGTCAACCGCGTGTACAGCCGGTCAGCCCTGGCGGGACTGTATCGCACGGCGCGCGTCGGCTTGGTGACACCGCTGCGCGACGGCATGAATCTCGTGTGCAAGGAGTACGTCGCGGCGCAGGATCCGGACGATCCGGGTGTTCTCATTCTATCGCGGTTCGCCGGCGCGGCGATCGACATGCGCCGCGCTCTTCTGGTCAATCCTTATGACGCTGAATCGGTGGCCCATGCGATCGCACAAGCGCTGGACATGCCGCTTGAGGAACGCCGCGCGCGCCACCAGGCGCTGCTTGACGTTGTCTCGAACTACGACATTGATCGATGGCAGCAGGACTTCATGAGCGCGCTACGCGGCGATAACGGCAGCGGGCAGGAGTTGGAAAATCTGCCGGCAGTCGTGCGTTCGCCGGCCGGATGGCCATCGAGAGCCTATGCCGGCGGAACCCGCGCCGTTGAATCTCGCGGCTAGACGACTGGCTTTCTGATCGGCACACGATTGGGTCATGAGGCCACCCGCGGCGGCGGAACTGGCCGCGGCGTCGCACGTTGGCGATGAGTGGCGGGCGCGCACGCGCTGGGCCGCTCATGCTAGCCAAGAAAAAGGAACAACGGCGATGGGACTCTTCTCCAAGGACATCAAAAATATGAACGACCTGTTCGTGCACACCCTGCGCGATATCTACTACGCCGAGAAACAGATCACGAAGGCGCTGCCCGAGATGATCAGCAAAAGCAGTGATCCCCAACTCAAGCAGGGTTTCCAGACACATCTGCGCGAGACGGAGAACCATGTGAAGCGCCTTGAGCACGTGTTCCAACTCATCGGCGAGAAGGCTCAGGGCGTCGACTGCCCGGCCATAGACGGCATTATCGAGGAAGCCGACGACGTGGCCGGCGAGGTGGAACAAAAGTCAGTCATGGACGCGGCCTTGATAGCGGCGGCGCAGGCCGTCGAACATTACGAAATGACGCGTTACGGAACTCTCATTGCCTGGGCAAACCAACTCGGGCGCAAAGAGTGTGTGACGTTGCTGCAGCAAACACTCGACGAGGAAAAGGCAACCGATAAGAAGCTCACCGCAATGGCGGAAAGCCAAGTAAACCGCAAGGCAGCCTAATTCCGGAAACGCCGGCTGTTGCTCTCCAAGCCGGCAACTAGACCGCGCGCTAGAGGCGAGAAGAGATGACGCAGCGTTGTTCGCTGTGCCATCCTTTTTGCTTTAACGATCGAGCAGAATTGGAACTCATTAAGCTCTTTTCCGGTTGACGGCAGTGGATTGAAAGTGCGAGCAGCCAGATGAGCCCCGATACACGAGCGCCGGAATACAAAGAGGTTGATCAAAAGGCGGTGCAACATCCCGCTCTTCCCGCCCGTCGCGCGCGCCAGGGCGTGACCGGACACAATGTCCGCTATGTGCTCGGCTTCGGCCTCGCGGCAATTATTGTGGCATTCATTATCGTTTATTTGATTTTCTTCGGCTGACCGCCTAATGCAACAATCGATCAAAAGCACCTGCCGCAAGAGGGCGCAAACTTAAGCGCCTTTCAGTCGTCACGTTCGACCAAGGTCTGGCGCTTTTTGCGTATTTCGTCCGCACTCACTGGAGGCGCTGAATTTCCCCAAGCATTGCGAATATAAGTGAGAACATCCGCAATTTGATTGTTGCTGAGCACCCACGCGAATTCGGGCATGGCCGCACCGGTCGGCGCTTGCGCCGTGCTGACGCTGCGGGCCCCCCGCAACACAACGTGTGCAAGCGTGGTCGGATCGGTCTGTTGCACCACTGGCGAGCCATTCAGCGTCGGGAACAGCCCGGCGATGCCATTGCCATTCGCCCCGTGACACCCGGCGCACTCGTCGGCATAGATTTGCGCTCCAGCTTTCATCGGCGCAGAAGCAGGATCAACTCTTTCAACAACTTCCTTACCCCGACCCTTCTGGTCTTTCAGATAGACTGCGATGGCCCTAAGGTCGGTGTCGCTCATTCGCGAAGTCGAGAGATTAAGCGTCTCTGACATTGGCCCGGTCGCCGCGCTCATTTTGTTGTGACCCGACTTCAGATAAGCGGCGATGTCATCGACCGACCATGCGCCAAGTCCGCGGCGGAGATCATCGGTGATGTCGGGAGCAAACCATCCCTGCAGTGAATAGCCTTGTAACCGGCGGCCCTTGTCGTCGCCGCCGAGAAAGTTTTTGGGCGTGTGGCACAGGCCGCAATGGCCCAAACCCTCCGTCAGGTACGCGCCGCGATTCCACTCCGGGCTCTTGCCGCTGGCGGGGATAAAGCCCCCCGGCGAGAAAAACAACGCGTCCCAGACCGCCATGGTCAAGCGGATATTGAAGGGAAGCGGCAACTGGTTGGATTTAACCGGATTATACACAGCCGGTACCGTGTTCAGATAAGCCCGGATAGCAAGCGCGTCGTCGCGCGTGATTTTTGTGTAATAGGTGTACGGCATTGCCGGATAGAGCCGGGTACCGTGCCTGCCGGTGCCCTTGATGAGAGCGTTGACAAACTCATCATCGGTCCAGGCACCAATGCCGGTGATCGGGTCAGGCGTAATATTCGGCGCCAAGAGATTGCCGAACGGAGTTTCGATTGCGCGCCCGCCGGCGAAATCGCGACCGCTGCCCGGTAAAGTGTGGCAAGCGGCACAATCGCCGACAACAGCAAGGTAGCGTCCGCGCTCAAGTTGGGAAAAATCCTGCGGATCAATGCCGCTCGCCCAAGCGCTGCCAGCGCTGACCACCAAAGCGGCGAACACCGAAAGCGAGGGCAATAACCCTGGCAACGGGTCTTTTCCACTACGCATGCACAAGCGGGCCGGGGTTTTTGAGATACTGTGAACGAATAGCATTCGCCGACCAAAAAGCGAGCGCACCCACCGTCCCCGTCGGGTTATAGCCCGCGTTCTGTGGAAATGCGGTTGCCCCTTGGACGAACAGATTGGGCACATCCCAGCTCTGCAGATAGCGGTTGAGCGCGCTGTTGCCGGGGTTGTCACCCATAATGGCGCCGCCGCACAGGTGCGAGGTCTGATAGTCGGTCACGTCGTAGGGACCCTTGCGCGGCTGCTTGACCACTTGCTTGGCGCCCATTTGCTGGAGAATCTCGGCGTATTTGTCGGTGAGAAATGCGCTCATCTTGAGTTCATTGTCGTGGAAATCGATGGTCATGCGCATCAACGGCCGACCAAAGCGGTCTTTATAGGTTGGATCAAGATCGAGATAGACGTCGCGGTAGCTGTAAAAAGAGGCGTGACAGGCGCCACCGCAGATGATGGAACTGAGATAATTGTCGCGCAACGCCTGTTTCCATTTGACACCCCAACCCGGCGTTCCGGGCGGCAAGGACATGCTTTCGAGCGGCCGGCCATTGGTGCGAACTTGGCCGATGTAACCGCCGCCGATGAAACCAACCTGGCTGTGGTCGAAATTATCGCCGTTGAATTCGTCGATGCACATGCCGATTGCGCCCGAGGCGACAAACGGATTGAAGTTGTATTTCTCTTTGTCGAAGAATCCGACAGCGGTCGACATCGTCTGATGGGTAAAGTTGCGCCCGATTTGACCCTTCCCGGTCTGCGGATCGTATGGCGTGCCGACGCCCGACAGCAACAAAAGCTGCACGTTGAACAGCTGGAAGCCACACAATAAGACGAGATCGGCTGGCTGCTCGAATTCCTCTCCCGACGCGTTCACGTAGGTGACGCCGGTTGCTCGCGTGCCCGAACGATCGAGGTTGATGCGAGAGACCTCGCATTCGGTGCGTACCTCGAAACTCGAGTTACGCATCAGTACCGGCAGGATTGTGGTTTGCGGGCTTGCTTTAGAATAATTGGCGCAGCCGAACCATTCGCAAAAGCCACAATAAGTGCACTGCCCGAGCGATACACCAAGCGGATTAGTATAGGCCTGCGACAGGTTTCCTGAGGGCTGCGGATAGGGCTTATAACCGAGCTGTTTGGCGGCCTCGGCAAACAATGTGTGACCGTAACCCTGTTTCTGCGCCGGCGTCGGATATGGCCGCGACCGCGGACCTTCGAATGGATTGCCGCCGTCGAGGATTTTGCCGTTGAGATTGCCGGCGGTTCCCGACGTGCCGCACAGATATTCGAACGCGTCGTAGTGCGGCTCGAGATCGTCATAGGTAACGCCCCAATCCTGTATCGTCATGTCTTCGGGCAGGATCTTTTCGCCGTACCGCTCGACCAAATGCGAGCGGCAGACAAAGTCGCTCGGCAAAAAGCGAAAGGTCTCGGCGTTCCAATGAACTCCGGCGCCGCCAACGCCGTTACCCAGCATGAACGCCCCCCAGTTGCGCACCGGCAGCGCCGTTTGCTGCGCATTATTGCGGAACGTCACTGTAATCTGAGCCGGTCGCAGGAACAGCTCGTGCTGCAGCCGATAACGCAGCTCGTCTTGCGCGTAGGAGATCAGAAAATCAGTCGCCGTATCGCGCCACGGTCCGCGCTCGATGGCGACCACGTCGAGGCCGGCGTCACAAAGTTCGTGCGCGAGAATGGAGCCAGTCCAACCCAACCCGATGATGACCGCATCCTTGCGAGGCAATTTACGCGGCATTTATCAATCTCTCTGAAATCCTATCGCGACCAGTTCGGATGGCTGGCGATACCTATAGTGGGCAAAGTGACGCGCTGGTTATGACGGTCGATCCAATCGCGGTAATCGTAATGCGTGCCGGGAAATCCGATCATCTTCCAGGCGGCCATATCTTTGTTGCCACCGTAAATCGGATCGGCCAGGAAACCGTTGCGTGTGTCAGTGACGATGAGGGTGAAGAAGCTCTGACCGTCGAAGCCATCTAACTTGAGAGAGCCGTCCTCGAGACCCTTAATGACCTCATCTTTCTCGCCATCGGAAAGATCGGCAAAACCCTTGCCGTTATATTTGCCGCGGCAGGCGCCGTCGAGGGCACCCAACCCTTTGCGATATTGCTGTGCGATCGTAAGCGCGGACTGAGGACCTTGTTGCTTCGTCCCCTGCTGGAACGGGCCCATCATGTAATAGGCTTCGTTGCGCCCGTAAGGGCCGACGAGCTGGCGGTCGATGAACACGGCGCAGCCGCAATCCTTGCCTCCCGGGGTTTCCGGATCGGGAGGAATCAGCCGATCAACGAAGGCTTCGACCGCGGCCGCCTCTTGCGCCGTGAAATAGTGCCAACCGTTGGGTGTGACCGACGTCGGGGGATCGGCTGATCCGGGTTTCCAAGGAAGACCGCCTTTGACGATAGCGGCCCCGGCAATATGCGAGTGGAGCGCCAAAAGCGTCACGGCGCTGGAACCAAGGAGCGTTCGTCGATTTATGCGAAGCACGCGTAGGTCCTGGTCGCGTGACCGAGTAACTGCTCAATTCCCGTCGCAACCTTTCGGTTCCACCCCGGATCCGCTCGTCCGCCCTAAAGCAGCTCACGCGGCCTTACCGGGCAGGCCCGCTGGCAGTTTTAGGGAACTCAGGCGCATTTGCCAAGTTTCTCTAAGCGGTAGACGTGATCAGTCAGCCCAATTCGCGCGTCGGCACCTTAGAGCGGCACATCCATCGGCACATTTGGAGGAAAGAATTATGGCCAAAAGCAGGGGGCGCAGGTATTCGCGCAGCTCGGGAAGTGACGTAGAGAACGAAATGCGTCGCTACAAGCGCGGCACCGCGCTGAGCGGACGCGGCGGCAAGGGAGGCAAAGTCCAAAGCCGCAAACAAGCAATCGCAATCGGACTTTCCAAGGCGCGCAAAAAGGGCAAGAAAGTTCCTAAGAAGAAGGCGTCCTAAGAACAAGGCGGCGTGGGGTGACGATGGAAGTCGCGTAAGGAGGGCTCCCTTGCGCTAAATCGCAACCACGATATCGCAAGTCAGACCTTCTTCCTGCCAACGGAATTTAACCTTGCCGTCGAGCTGCCCGAGCATGCGCGTGATGGCGCGTGTACCGAACCCTTCCCTACTCGGAACCTTCACCGCGGGACCGCCGGCCTCCTTCCACGACAAACGCAGCTTGCTGCCGCCCTCCAGCGACCATTGCACGTGCACCCGTCCGCCGGAAGCCGACAACGCACCGTACTTGACGGCATTGGTCGCCAATTCGTGCACGGCCATTGCCATAGCCTGCGCCATTTCCGGTCTTAGCAGCACTTTCGGCCCATCGATTTGCGCGCGCGGATCCCCGTCGCGAAAATACGGCGAGAGTTCCATCGCCACCAACTGATGCAGATCGGCGCCGGCCCAGCGCGACTGCGCCATCATTCCGTGAGCGTTGGCGAGCGCCCGCAACCGGCCCTCTATCGTCTTTTTGAGTTCAGCTGCGCTTCCTGCCTGCGTGAGGTGGACGGTGGCCTGCGCCACCGCAAGCAGATTGTTGGTCCGATGATCCGCTTCGCGGGCAAGAAGCGAAATTTGTTGTTCTCGTCGCTTTTGCTCGGTGATGTCGCGGGCGATTTTCGAGGCTCCGATTATTTTTCCTGTCTCGTCGGTCACCGGCGAAACCGACAAGGAAACATAAACCAGACTCCCGTCTTTGCGGCGGCGCTGAGTTTCGAAATGATCGATCGGCTCGCCGCGCCGGATGCGATCGAGAATATCGACTTCCTCATGCTGACGTTCGAGCGGGATGATGATGGTAATCGACTTGCCAATGACCTCTTCGGCGAGGTAACCGAACAGGCGCTCCGCTCCTTTGTTCCAGGTCTCAATAATGCCGTTGAGGTCCTTGCTGACGATGGCGTCATCGCTGGATTCGACGATGGCCGCAAGGCGGCGGGCTATCCGCTCCGCGCGCTGGCGCTCGCTGACATCGACCAATACGTTTACCGCGCCGACAAGCGCCCCGGACCGGTCGTAAAACGGCGTTGGAAAGGCCATGAAGGGCACTCGAGTTCCATCCGGCCGTTCCGCAACGGCCTGACCGCGGCACGGCGTTCCCTCCTTCAACGTCACCGCCATGGGGCACTGGTCGTGGGGAAGCGGAACACCGTCCAACCGAAAGAGTTTCCAGGAGCCGCACCATTGGTCGGTATGTAGCCTCGGCCGGCATCCCCAAAGCTGCGCCGCGGCGTCATTGAAATAGGTTATTCGCCCTCGGGCGTCGGTTACATAAAGGGCCGCAGGAAGCGCGTCGAGCAACCGACGCGGGTCGTTCAGATCCTCTGTTCCACCGCTATCGGCGGTCGGCGGCCGCACCAAGGCCGGCCAAATGCCTAAGGCAAGTTCTGCCAAACCTACCTCTGCCTGCGACATGATTGCAGCCCCGCGCCTACTCGACCCCTCAGCAGTCAAACTGCCGAAGCGGGGTTCGGTTCCCTCCAAACGGATTTCTTCCTCCCGGGAGCGGCCCGCACCGAGTATGGAACCGCCATTCTTGGTTAGCGTTTGCCGCATGGGTTGTTAGCGGGCGCTCCAAGCGGAGAAACTTTTGGACTACATCCGCGCCAGCCGGGAAAGACGCTACGCGCTGGACATCAATGATCCGCAGCCGCTGGTTGACGCGCAAGGCTTGTGGCGGTCGGCCGGGCGCGCGGCGACGATCGGCATCTTTTTGCTCCTGGCCGGCGGCGTTCTCTATGTCGGCCGCTCTATCCTGCTTCCGGTATTCGCCGCTGCCGTGGTAGCATTGACACTTGCACCCGTCGTGAGATTTGCGCAAAAGCGCGGCATCTCGCCGTGGATTAGCGCACTGGCCATTGTCGCTTGCGCCCTGTCCGCGTTGGCCATTGCGGCGACGGCGATGGCTGGCCCGGTGAGCGAATGGATCACGCGCGCGCCGGAAATCGGCGCCACCATCAAACAGCGCCTGTCGGTCCTCGAACCTCCGCTAGCGGCGCTTCACGAGCTGGAACGCACACTTTTCGGCGGCGACAACGCGGTCGGCTCTCCTCCTAACATTGTCTTGCCGGCTGTCGCCTTTCTCACGCCGGCCGCCGGCGAACTCCTCTTGTTCTTCGGAGCGATGATTTTCTTTCTCGTCGGACAAAGTACTTTTCGGTCGCATTTCGTCGCGATGTTTTCTGCCCGCGACGCCAAACTGCGGGCGCTGAAAATCCTCAGCGATATTGAGCATAATCTCACCGGCTACTTGACGGTCGTCACCATGATCAATGCGGCGGTGGGCGCAATTGTGGCCGTCGGCGCATGGCTCCTGGGCTTTCCCAGTCCGGTGATTTTCGGCGTTGTCGCGGCTGTGCTGAATTATGTTCCCTATGTCGGCCCGGCCGTCATGGTGGTCGCTTTGTTCGGCGTTGGTCTCATAACCTTCACTTCGCTTGGTCACGCGCTCATCGCGCCGCTTGCCTTCATCGTTCTGACCACCACGGAAGGACACTTTATTACACCAACCATTGTCGGCCGACGCCTGACGCTCAATCCGCTTCTGGTCTTTTTGGCCCTTGCGTTTTGGACCTGGATGTGGGGGCCGATCGGCGCCTTCCTGGCGGTGCCGCTTTCGATCGTCGGACTGGTCGTCGTCAATCATTTGTTCGCGACGCCCGAGGCTCATCTTCCAGACTGAATGCTTGAGCAAACCCTATGTTGCAAAACTGGAAACACCACCTGACGCTTTTCATTCAAGCCCGAACAGGCGCCACCTTTGCATTTTTTGTCTGGTCGACCCTGGTCGCGCTTGCCTCGCTGACCGCTTTCGCTTTTCTCTGCGTCGCCTTGTACGATTGGCTGTCACTGAAACTGAGCAATGTCTATGCCGGTCTCATCGTCGCCGGCCTCTTCGCGGCGGCCGCAGCCTTTGGGGTACTGGCGGCCATGATGGCGCGACGGCGCGCCAGAGCCCATGCGATGCTGGAGCGAGCCGCGCGGGCGCACGCACCCGCACGCCTGCTCGACCCCAAACTTGTCGGTCTTGCGCTTCAAGCCGGGCGCGCTCTCGGATGGCAACGCGTCATGCCGATCGCGCTGCTGGCCTTCATGGCGATGCAATGGACGCGCGAATATCAGGCTCGTGCCGACACGCCAGCCAAAGGCCGCGCGGTTTAACCAATCCATCGGGCCGTTCAATTCGGAAGACTGCTTGCTCGCGCGGCCGGTGCCGGGTAGGCATTGTTTCGGCAAGCTTCGGGGCGATTATGAACGTCTATGATTTGAATGGAAGGACCGCAGTAGTTACCGGCGGCGCTCAGGGCATTGGGCTGGCGGTCGCAAACCGTGTACTCGGCTCGGGTGGACGCGTCGCGATTTGGGATCGCGATCGGGCGCTATTAGAAAAGACGGTTTCGGCGCTCGCTGCGCACGAGCGGGTCGAAGGTTTTCCGATTGACATCGCCGATCTCGGCGCGGTCCAAGCCGCCACTGACGCGACTCTGAAACGGTTCGGCAAAATCGACATCCTCATCAATAACGCCGCAATCGTCGGGCCGAACGCGGTGACTTGGGAGTACCCTCCGGACGCGTTCCGCGAGGTGGTCAATGTCGGCCTTTTCGGCACCTTTTACTGTTGTCGCGCAATTGTGCCGCACATGATCGCTGCAAACTATGGACGCATCGTCAATCTCAGCTCGGTCGCCGGCAAGGAGGGCAATCCCAAGGCCCCGGCTTATAGTTCGATGAAAGCTGCGGTGATCGCGCTCACCAAATCGCTCGGCAAGGAGCTTGCGGCTTATAATATCGGCGTCAACTGCGTAACACCCGCCGTCGCCAAGACCACTTTGGCCTTGAGTCAGGCACCCGATTTCCTGGCCATGATCGTCTCGAAAATTCCGCGGGGGCGAATGCTCGAACTCGACGAAGCCGCCTCGATGATTTGTTGGCTCGCCAGCGCCGAAAACTCGTTCACCACCGGTGCGGCGTTCGATCTGTCCGGCGGACGAGCCACATATTGATGACCCGACGATTTGAGCGTGACGAGCCATGAAACTGTATTACGCCCCGGGCGCCTGCTCGCTGGCCCCCCACATCGTGCTGGAAGAGGTGGGCGCGCGATTTGAACTCTCCCGCGTCGACTTGACTGCGAACCAGCAACACAGCACCGAATACCTTCGCGTCAATCCCAAGGGCCGGGTCCCGGCGCTCGTCGACGGCGATTGGGTCCTCACCGAAGCGCCGGCCATTCTGCGCTACATCGCGGCGCGTCATCCAGCCGCCGGACTTTGGCCTTGGGATCCGCGCGAGGAAGCACGCTGCGCCGAATGGCTCAATTGGCTTTCATCGACTATTCAGGTCGCGTTCGTTCACGTCCGCCGCGCGGCGCGCTACGCGACTGATCCGCGCGCGGTGGAGGACGTCGCCGCGACCGCCAAGAAATCGAGCCACGACCTTTGGCAAACGGTCGAGCAGAAAATCGGCCGCGGGCCGTGGGCGATCGGGGAACGCTACAGCGTCGCCGACCCGCTCTTGATGGTTTACTGGCATTGGGGCCGCGGGCCGGTGCTCGGCTTCGACATGGATCGCGAATTTCCGAATTGGACCGAACACGCGCGGCGGCTCGCGGCACGGCCCGCGGTGCAGCGGGCATTTGCCAGCGAGGGCTTGGCGCTGCCGTCTTAAGGCGTGCACGTAAATTGGAAGTCTGCGTCCGTTTTCTGAGCTAAAGCGGACATGGTCGCGACGGGGCATGGACTGCCGCCGAACCCGGAACAGACTTGTCGGATTGCGACGCCGTCGGTTGAAGTTGCGGACCGCAACTATTGCGGAAAATTAACGCTTGGCGCAGGCAACTTCTGTGACTCTGAAACGGTTGTGTTTGGGGACGGCGCCCCATGAAGGAGTGCCACACATGTCACTCAAAGCTATTCGGACTGCCCTGAGCGTGAGCGTGGTGATCACCGCGCTCGCTGTTTTTCCCGGTTCAGGATTGGCGGCGGCAGCAGGCCAAAGGCCATCTGCACATCACGTTCGCAGCGCGCATTACCGACATCCAGGAGGAGTTGCGCAGCGCATTTATAGCTACGCTCCCCGGTACGGCGCATCGCCCTGCTTCGGCGTCAATTGCGGGCTCCCGGGGGGACATCCGGAGAGCGACTATTTTAAAGTAGGAAATGGCGATCACGGAAACGACGGTGGAAACGGACTCTGATGTCGCCAGGGACTCATCGGCACGGCAAAAGGAGCAAATTCCAAGCAACGCGCAGCGCGGGCTGCGGTTTTACTGGCTTGTGGCGCTGCACAGATAGGTACCGCGCGGGTCAGCCCGGACGCCGCCTAGCTTAACGCCGCGATCACTTCGCTCGATTTGGTCACCGCGGCAACGTTCTGCATGGCGTATTGAATGGACGCGCGGTGCCAATCGGCGTTCATGGTCGAGCAGCAATCTTCCGGGACGACGACGAAAAAGCCTTTGTCGGCGCCGGTGCGCGCGGTGTGCTCAATCGACATATTGGTCCAGGCGCCGGTGTCGATAATAGTGTCGCGGCCGCCGGACTTGAGCACGATCTCGAGTTTACTGCCCTCAAACGCGCTCATGCGAATTTTTTCAACGACGATATCGCCCGGCTGCGGCTCCAATCCGGCGACCGGCGCCGCGCCCCAGGTTCCGCGCACCATGGCTTTGGCATCGACCAATCCCTCGAACAGCGGCGCGTTAAGCGTAAAACCCGGTGCTCCCGGCTCGACGACAAACCAGACGTGAATGACCATCACGCCGCGCGCCCGGCACGCTTCGGCGAGGCGTCTGATGTTTTCCACGACGTTCTGTTCGCGGGCGTGCTGCGGCGAACCGGAAGAAGCAAACGCACCGCCGTCCATCATCACGTCATTCTGCATGTCCTGAATGATCAGCGCACAACGCGAAGGATCAAGCGAAAGGCCGCCGGCGGAGCCGCTGGGCGCGGGCGCGGTCGAGGAGACGGATGAGGATGCCGTACTCGCCGCAACAGAGGCGGCGCTGGCGCGCATGAAGGGCTCGGAACGCGGAGCTATCTTGGTGCGCACCGCATAGAGCGAATGCGTCGCGCACATAAATAATGTGCGCCAGTCCGACTTGCCCCAATGCAGATTGGCGACAAGCTCGGGAACTCTCACCTTGCCGAGCAACGCGCCCGAGCGACCATAGACCCAAATGCCTCCGGGCGCGGTCACCCAAATATTTCCGGCGCTATCGCATTTCATGCCGTCAGGCACGCCGGGCTCAAGTTCGGAGCGGACGCCGGAAGCAAAAATCCGGTCCAGGCCGAGCGAGCCGTCGGCATTGACGTCGAATACGCGGATCAGTGCCCGCACCGTGTCGTTGACGTAAAGCTGCCGCTCGTCCGGTGAAAAACACAGCCCGTTCGGCTGGTCGAACAGGTTGCGATCGACCAAAAGCTGCGGCTGCCCGCCCGGCACTACGCGATAGACGCCTTGAAAGCCGAGCTGGCGGGGCCGCTCGACACCGTAAACCGGCATTCGTCCGTACCACGGATCGGAAAAATAAATTGAACCGTCGGAGCGCACGCAAACGTCATTCGGGCTGTTGAGCTCCTTGCCCTCGAAATGCGAAGCGATCACCTCCCGGCGGCCATTAAATTCGCGTATCAGGCTCGACGTGGCATGCTCGCAAACGATCAGCCCCAAATTGGCATCGTAGGTCATGCCGTTGCACTTGTTCGACGGTTTCATCACCTCGCGGACGCCGCTGCGTTCGTCGTAGCGGCGGCGGACGTCCGCCGGCATGTCGGAGAACAAGAGATATTGATCGCGCGGGTGCCAGATTGGACCCTCGGTGAACGTAAATCCGCTCGCCAGCCGGTCGACCGGCGCATCGAGATCAATCAAATCGGAGAATTCGCGCCGCAGGGCGGTGTGACTCATGACATGCTCCCCTCTCGCCCCGACTTGCTAGGCAGCGAACCATTGCCGCCGCGGCAACGATTGAATGACCGACCCGGGAACCGCATCCTGCAAGCGGCCGATGACCTGGCCGGCTTCGATGATGGCCGGCCGATCATGAACCGGGAGGACAAAGCGCGACGAGGCGACGACCTTCTTGATAGCGGCCTTCTCCTGCCGCTTTGTGGTGCCATGATTGCCGGTGACGCGCGGCTCCATGTCGCTGATCTCGCGGAAAGGCTCCACCAATTGGTCGTTGATGTCGTAGAGCACGTCGCCGCAAATGGTTGCGACGCCTTCGGCGGTTTTGACAATGACGTTCATCGAACCTTCGGTATGGCCGCCGGCCGCTTCGCAAATCAGACCCGGCATCAATTCGGTCGGCCCCGTTATTTCCAGATCAAGAAAACGCAATGCGCCCTTGGTATGCAGGCGATCAATAAGATGCTTGATGTCGACCGCCGGATATTGCGGGTGCATGAGGCCGGAGACCGAATATTCCAGCTCACGCCGATTGATGACCGCGGCCGTGTTCATGGGAAAGAGGTCGTCTTTGCCGGCATGATCGATGTGCAGGTGGGTGTGCAGGACGTAGCGAACGTCCCCCATTTTCAGCCCGTGCTTCTTCAACTGGTTCTCGATCATGTTCTCGTGGGCTTGCATGCCGCGCATTCCCAGAGTTTCCATGATCTGGTTGGAACGGTAACCGGTATCGACGACAACCGGCCAGGTTCCGCCGAGGACGAGAAACCCGAAGACCGGCACCCGCCGTGTTCGGCCGCAATCGCGTCCCAACACCAAAAAACTCGATTCCAGCTCGATATCGCCATAGTCGAGAATCTTGATTTCCAGTGCCATTCACTCCTCCCATACCCGCCCTTAACGGCTGTCGCTGGTTTGAACCCGTTAGGCCGCTCTGATCTCAGCCAAGTCGAGAACATGAGCGCAAATTTTTTCAATCGAACCGCCGTCGCCAAGTTCGTCGAGATAAGGCCGGGCAGCGACAAGACCTGCCGTGCGCGGCTCGAATCCGGGATCCGCGGCAAGCGGCGTCAACCAGACGATCCGCCAGGCGATCCGTGAGAAGCGGGCGACAGCGTCCGCCATCGCCGTCGGATCGCCCCGCTCGAGCCCGTCCGAAAGAACGAGCAGCACCGCGCCGTGGACCAGCGCAGCGAAGCGCGGGACGGCAAGGAAAGCGTTGAGCGCCTCGCCGATCCGTGTACCGCCGTCCCAGTCGGCCACGAGAAGCGAAGCGGCGGCGAGCGCCTGTTCGCGGCTTTTCAAGCGCAGCGGCCGGGTGATCCGGGTGAGCCGCGTGCCCATGGTGAAGACTTCGGCGGAATCGGCCGCGCGGACCAGCGAGTGCGCAAAAGCAAGATGCGCCTGCGTCCGTTCCTTCATCGAGCCGGAAACGTCGATGAGAACCACAATGCGGCGCTGCCGCAGGCGGCGCCGGCGGCGGCGTAGCCTGACGAACTCGCCGGCGTGGCGCATGGCGTCGCGAAACATGCGCCGCGCGTCGGCGCCTGTGCCGGTCCGCGCCGACCGCCAGCGATAGCCTCGCCGCTGCGGCAGGCGGGTCGGCAGCGCGCGCGCGAAACGCCGCAGCGTGTGGGTGTCTTCACCCGTGGAAAAGCGGCGCGCCAAGAGCCGCTCGGCGGCGGTCGCCTCCGCGCCCGACTCGTGGGTTTCGTCGCCGAACTCCGGTTCGGGACCGATAGCCGCATCTTCAGCGGCGCGCAGCGGTTCCTCATCGCTCGGCTCGGCCTCCAGCGCTGGAACGATGGAACCGAGGAAGTGCGCGTCGAACAGCGCGTCAAAATCGGCAAACCGTTCCGGCGGCGGCGCGAGCGTCGCGCGCGCCGCGCGGCGGATATCTTCCAGCTCGCCGGGCCCGAGAAGCTCGATAGCTGCAAGCCAAGCCACGGTCTGCTCGGGGGCGACGGCGAAACCCGAGCGCCGCAACAGCGCGGTGAAGCCGAGAAAATGCGCGATCGTGGCCGTGGTATCGGTCATGCTTGCGCCTCGGCAAGAATGGCGTCGATCCGCGGCGCGATATGCACCAGATCGTCTTCGTCCTTGAGCACGACGCCGAGTGATCGGCGAAAGGCTTCCGGCCAGCGCTCGCCCTGCTCGTTGAGCAGCGTCGCCGCTTCGGCCCACTCGACCGCCTCGGCAATGCCGGGAAGCTTGGCGAGCGGCTCGCGCCGAAGCCGCCCGACGGCGGCGACCACGGCGCGCGCCGCCCGTTCGCTGACGCCCGAGGCGCGCATCATGATGATGCGCATTTCGCGCTCGGCGGACGGATACTCGATCCAGTGATAGACGCAGCGGCGGCGCAGCGCCTCATGCAGCTCGCGGGTGCGGTTGGAGGTGAGAATGACGACCGGCCGCTCGTAGGCCTTTATTGCGCCGCGCTCCGGGATCGAAATCTGGAAGTCGGATAAAAATTCGAGGAGGAACGCTTCGAATTCATGATCGGAGCGATCGATTTCGTCGATGAGCAGCACCGTCTCGTGCGGGCGCCGCAGGCAGGCGAGCATGGGACGCTCGATCAAAAATTCGTCGCGATAGATGTCGATCGTGTCGCCATAGGCGCCGGCCTGGCGCAGCGCCAGCATCTGCCGCGGGAAATTCCATTCATAAAGCGCCGCCGCGGCATCAATGCCTTCGTAGCATTGCAGGCGAAGCAAGCTGCGGCCGAGCACGCCGGCGATCGCTTTGGCGGCTTCGGTCTTGCCGACGCCGGGCGCTCCTTCAAGCAACAAGGGTTTGCCAAGCGCGAGCGCGAGATAAGCGGCGGTCGAAAGCTCGTCGTCCGCGAGATAGTAGGCCGCGCGTAAAGCTTCTTCGAGCTCGCGCGGGCTACCGATGCCGACGATCTTTTGCCGCACTGCCATAGCGCGCTACCGCAAGCGCCCGCCGGCAGCGGCGCCGCCACGCGCCTTTATCGCGCGCAAAACTTTCTCCGGCGTGATCGGCAGCTCGTTGATACGCACGCCGACCGCGTTGAACACGGCGTTGGCGATGGCCGGCAACACCGGATTGGCGCACATTTCGCCAGGCCCCTTCGCGCCGAACGGACCGTCGGGGGCCGGGCGCTCGAGCACGATGATGTCGTGCGGACAAATATCGCCGGGACCGGGCATGAGGTATTCATTGAAGTCCCGCGGCCCGTCACGCGTGTTTGGATAATAAGGCTCCGGCGTCTCATAAAGCGCGTGGCTCATGCCCATCCACGAGCCGCCGACGAGCTGCTGCTCGACAAGCTTCGGATTGATCGCGCGCCCGATCTCATAGGTGCTGGTCATCTTCAGCACGGTCACGTCGCCGGTTTCGTCGTCGACTTCGACCTCCACGATAAGGCAGGCGTGCGCGTAGCAAGTGGCCGGTGACATCTCGCCCGTTTCCGGATCGACGTCCGACAACGGCACGAGGAAAATGCCGCGGCCGGAAATCGTCTTGCCCTGGCGGAACTGCGCCGCGATAGCGACGTCGCGCACCGAAATCGAGCGGTGCGGCGCGCCTTTGACGCGAATGGAGCCTTTGCCGTCCGTCTCCAAATCGCCCGGATCGACTTCAAGCTCCTCGGCGGCAGCCTCGAGCATAACCCCGCGTGCTTCGCGCGCCGCCGTCATCACTGCGTTGCCGACACGATGCGTCCCGCGCGAGGCGAACGAGCCCATACAATGCGGGCCGGTATCAGAATCCGCAGTGTCGACGTAAACGTCCTCGACCGGCACGCCGAGGGTTTCGGCGCAAATCTGCCGCGTCACCGATTTCATCCCCTGGCCGAGGTCGATGGAGGAGAGCGCAACGGTGAATTTGCCGCTGGGGTTGGAATGAACGAGGGCCTGGCTCGGATCGCCGCCGAGATTCATGCCGATCGGATAATTGATGGTGGCGACGCCGCGTCCGCGATGTTTGGCCATGATCAGCGCCTCCGGGTGCCGAAGACGGAAGAAAAGCGCGGTGCGCCATGGGTCGAGCCGGCCGGAGCCGGCGGCGGCGGAACGGGGCGCGGTGCCGGTTGCTGTTGCGCCGGAGCAGGTCGCGCTGACGTGGCCGGCGCTGGCCGCTCATAGGCAATGCGCTGGGGCGCAACTGGAGCAGGCGCTACGCTCGGCGCGCGCGTGCGATCGACGCGCGTTTCAGCCGGCGCGGGTTTGGCCGCGGCAACCATGGCCGGCATCCGCGTGCGGTCGACAGCCCCGCCGCGCTCCGGACTGCCGCCTTGGCGCGAGGACATGCGCCGAAATTCGTCGCGCAACGGCCAGTTCGCCTTTTCCGCGGTGACCTGCGCGCATTCGATCAGCGCGCAGTTCTTCGCCTGGCGCCGGTGCGCTTTCATG
>Ga0335078_10004009_pt1 | contig 21889 bp, 17 predicted proteins | sample Lox_Sample_32_FD_206711 | JGI IMG/M metagenome (GOLD analysis project Ga0335078, IMG submission 206711) | Soil microbial communities from Loxahatchee National Wildlife Refuge, Florida, United States - Lox_Sample_3.2 | ecosystem: Environmental > Terrestrial > Soil > Wetlands | place: USA...
TAGAGCGGCCCTCGTCTTCTCGTCGTCGCCGACCAGAACAAAGTGATTCGCGGTCACGCTAGTTTCCAGGCGCTTAGCCGCGCTCTTGCGCTCGCGAGCCTTCGAGTAAAGAGGCGCTCCGTTACCAGCAGCCAAAACCCTTTCCGCTTGTTTCGCCGGCAGGCAGTAACCCGCCTCTCCGACTGGCGCACTGTAACAGTTTTCTTGCTCCGCCGTTCGAAGGCCGTTTGGCTCGCAGAACAACCATTGGCTATCCTCAATAGGATCGCCGTCCTGGTTTGGAGCCGGGTCCGAGCCCACTGTGATCGCAGTCGCCTCAATCCTAATCCTCCGTCGCTTCCGGGCCTGCTTCTTTCTTCTTTGGCTTCCCATAGATAGACTCCTCCTGATGCGACAACCGTCGCCTTTGCATTTACTTCATTCCATGGTAGATAAGAGAGCGGGACCGGCCATTTTCCGGATTGCACGGTCCCGCTGTAGCGAACATATCCCCGATACATCGGGAACGGCACTATAGTAAAGGAACGCCAGCGCGGGTGTCAACTGCTATTGTGTCGCTTCCCGTCAAAGGAAGCTGGATGGAGAAACTGCGGGCGTACCTGCGGGAGGTGATGGACAAAAAAGGCCTCTCGGAATGGCAGATAGAAAAACGGGCTAACGGCAAGATCAAGGATTCTTACATCGCCGACATTCTTTCCGGAAAGACTAAGTCCATCAGCGTCGAGAAGCTGAACGCCCTGGCTGAGGGCCTTGGTGTGGATGGAGTCGAGCTTTACCGGGTCGCCAGCGGCGAAGACATTCCCTACACTCAGGAAGATCCCTGGCCCTCCGAGCTTTTGTTCAAGATGATCGACCGATTGATCCACGACCCGGATTTCGGAGCAACTGTAAAGGCAGTTGGCCAACTCAAGGCCGCACGGCTGAAGTCCCTACGAAAGCAAGTCGAGTCAATGCACGGCGGAAAATAAATGAAGTTTTACCGTACGCGCATAATTATGCGTGACGGGGCAATAATCCTGGCATCGCGGTAAGATGGCTAAGAAGGCACGGTTACTTGCTGAGATCAAAGCCGCGGAAAGGCGTAGAGACAGAGCCGTCAATCCGGCTGGATATTGACCGAATCCTGAAGGAGCGGGGCCGAACCGCCTACTGGTTGGCGAAACAGTTAGAGATCGGCCATGGCAATCTTTACCGCTACCGCAAGGGCCAGATAAACGCGGTGAATCTGAATCTGCTAGCCCGAATGTGCACACTTTTGGAATGCACCCCCGGCGACCTTCTCCTGTTGGAAGATCCCAAGCCCGCTGCTAAGCCAAGGCCAGGGCGCAGAACAAGCGAAATCCATGAGAAGCTTAGTGGCAGCTAAGCAAGAAGGATTTCTGCGGATCAGGTAGCAAACGGTAGCTCTGTCGCGGGCCCTTAAAAACCCGGATTGCGAAGCTATATCTATATCGCGGTCGGCGCCACCAGGCGCGTGAGGCCTGCCTCAAGAACAACTCAGTCCTCCTTCTTTGAAATTTCTGCAGCGCGTCCGCGCCTTCGCGTGCCCGAACTTTGGAATCCAGTAGACGCTGAACCACATGAGGTCTGAACGCCTGGAACTAGGTCGAAGTAATGATTCTGTCCTATTCGTCAGAATGAGGGGGTACATCACTTTCTTTTGATTCATGTGAAATGGAACGACTAAACTTGTCATATATAAATAGGGTATTTTTTCCCCAATTAGACGACACAGATGGTCACCGTTCTCAGCCAAGGCCGACTTAGCCAATTTGCGCTTGCGAGGAGGCATGACTTTCAGACTCGACTAGGGAGGATATGACGGTGAAGCGAGACGGAGTGATAGCTGCATTGGTCGCCACTGCGTTCCTCGCAGCCGTAGTCACCGCTTCTGAGCTAATTCCGGCAACCGCGAAAGCGGAGAGATCAAAGCCGGCCCCGAGCCTATCTCGGAAAGTTCGTAATCGTCAGAGGCAGGGTGTTGTGGGGCGCTTCAATCGGAACCTTCGGCGGCTACATGCTGCAAGAGACCGGCACACTCGCGGTTCGAGCTTCGATCATCCCTGCCCAGGGCGTCACGGTCAGCGCCCGGGGAAGGGTGCGGCTGCCAATCCAGAGGATTATTGGCGATCTCGTTGTGATTGACACTATAAATTCAGACTCTCACTAGGGGACCCGGATATGAATGCTCCGCAGGCTAGCGCACCAGCACAAAGTGCGGAACCGCCCGCCACCAATGTGAGGATACTCATCCTTGCTGCGAACCCGCTCAGTACATCTGCTCACCGGCTGGAGGTTGAGTCGCGATCGATTCTTGAAAAGATATGGTCGTCCGAGCTGTCAGCCAGCTTCGAAGTCATGCAGCATCATGCAGTTCGCGTGAGCGATCTTCAGAGTCATCTCTTGCGCCGACGGCCCCACATTGTTCACTTCTCCGGGCATGGCAACGAAGCTGGAGAGATCCTGCTTGAGGATGGGGCCGGCGGTCCAAAAGCATTGCCACCCGCCGGTTTGCAGCGCTTATTTAAGATCCTGCAGGATGATATTCGATGCGTTGTTTTGATCTCCGGATTTTCAGGGACTCAGGCATCTGGAATCGCGGAATCCATTGACTGCGTCGTTGGAATGTCCAATACCATTGGTGATGAGGCCGCCGTAGCCTTTGCCGCAAGCTTCTATCAAGCCCTCGGCTATGGCCGCAGCGTAAAGAAGGCGTTCGATTTGGGTTGCAACGAGATCCTTCTCGAGGGTCACTGTGGCGAACAGGATATTCCGAGCCTTATCTGCCGTTTGGGCGTAGATCCGGAGAAGATCTACCTGGCTGGTGAAAAGGCGGTTCCTCGGCTTAAGAGGACCGGTTCCGCCGGGGTCGAATCGCACGCGTCGGTTTCTGGGAGCGGCTCGACCAACGACTTATTGCGGTTTGCCGGAATTTCCGTTCCCGATGAGCTTGCGATGCGCTGGAATGCCGTGCGCTCGCGAGTGCTTACGACGGTGACAATTGTCGCAACCATCCTGCTGTTGGCGGCCGCTGTTTATTGGATCCTGAAACTGCGACAGGTTCAAACCGGGTCAGGAACTGGCAGCGCCACTACTCAGAGCAGTCCAGGTACCAGCCAGAGCTCTAATAACGTTTCAACCCCGCTCACCGACGGCCGGTTTGAAGTCAAAGCTCACGCCAGGTTTGTCAAGCAGTTTGTCGTAGCTACAACGAATGTACGAGTGACAGGCGAGTTTCAATGCCTTGGCGGAAAGGGAAATGACGTCGAGTTCTTCATTATGGATCGGCAGGGTATGGAAGATTGGGACCAGGGAAACACTTACAAGAGTCTCTACGAATCGGGGAAGGTCTCAGGCGCAAAAGACATCAACATCGCTCTGAGGCCAGGGACCTACTATCTGATATTCAATAATGACTTCTCAATATGGTCCAAGAAAACCATCATCGCGAACTTACACCTGGAATCTTGAGCCATAGGGCTCTAGCCTCGATCAATACGTGCTTGGTTCGCGAGCCGCAGCCAACTGAAGGCTTCCGGTGATTTCCGCCATGCTGAACCTAACATCAAGCGTTCGAACCACAATCCGGCCGTGAAGAATATCAAAGAAGAATGATGCGATGCGGTCGGGCGTCAGCTCGACAAGCTTTCCATCTGCGCCCTGTCCTAAATCGTAGGTCTGCAAAAGTTGAGTCCCGAGGCCGGCTGCCGATAACAAAAAATGGTTCTGCATTCGATCCATATCCAATAGGTCCGCGGCCAAAACCTTCCCCGTGACGGAATAGCTACGAACGACCTGCTGCACGTCGCCATCGGCAAGAACCGTGCGCTGCTCGTCTTTCTTGAGATCTATTTCTATTTTCCCGGAGTGTGGCGACTCAGCGGCCCCGCGCATCAACGCGCCCAGATCGGCCAGCGTCAGGTTCCAGCATTCGGTACCCGGCAAGGGCGCTACCGGCTCCACTGAAAACGCGCTGGGGAGCAGCAGGAAGATGCATCCTGACGCCCGTACCGTGGGAGCGTTGAATGTCCCGATCATACAGTTATTCAATTCAAGGCTTCGCGAAGCAAAGACTCCTCCGACGACTACACAATCGTCCAGAACTATATCGTCCGCGAAAATGCTGGCGGCGATGTATGCGTTACGCAAGCGCACCTGCTTCGCGTTAATATCCGCCAAAAACTGCAACTGGCAGCCTAGAGCGTGCGATACCACGGCGTCCGCCGATCCAACAGTCTTATCGAATACAATGGCGCCGGCCGCATCTGTATTCACATGCATTTCAATTTGCGTGAACACCGCGCCCGATATCCAAAGAGGGCCTTGCTGTATTTCAAGATTGCGAGCGTACAACGCTCCTTCAATCCGGCAGTTGCCCTTGATTACAACGTCGCGATCGAGTTCGCTCGTCACGCGCGGCAGGATCGGCGACTTAACCAGGTTGTCTTCCAGTATAAGGCGCGATTCATTGAAAATTATTTCAGTTAGCTCTTTCACACTGTTCTCCAATTCTGAGCCTGGCCGCCTCAGCCCTTCAGTGCCAATGGCCGCCTTGCTTGCCAAAGTCCCATTATCGTCGCCCCTATCCGCGCCTGCTGGCCGCCGGATTCGGCCCCGCTGGCTGAAATATAATTCCTGAGAAAGGTTTCGATTCGAATTTGAGCCTCCCCGTCCATTGCCGCCCACCGCCGTTTTGGTTCCTGAAACCACCGCCCAATCTCCTGCCGGGCGGCATGGGCACTTAGGGATTTGAAGCTACCCGTATCGGCCACGACCGCCTGCTGACCTGCTACGCCCGTACCCTCCGCCTCGGTATACAAAATGGGAACGTACTGATCCCTAACCGCGCCGGTCTGATCGGGGGAGAGGACAACGCTGAGGTCTTGATTCAATCGCCGGTCAACGGCTATGTATGACGTTGCGTTCTGCAGCAACGCCATCGCGTTCCCACGCAGAAGGCGAACTCCGAGAGTGGTCCGGGCCAGACTGTCTTCACTGCTGATCAAAGTCGCAACCGTTGAAGCGTTGCTGGAAAGCAAGCGCTCCTTCTGGTCTGTGGCTTCCCTGGCGACTGAGAACGCGGAAGCGTCAATCGCATGAACGCGGTTGGCCAATTCGTGGTCTAGGTCACGAAACAGCTTCACATAGCGGTCCGCGATGCGGCTGAAGTCATCCGCCATTTGAGCCTTTCGCGAAAGGCAGGCCCCTTTCAGATCAGCGAGCTTTAGCAACAGCGCGTTGCACCGGCTCTTGGTCTCCGATATCTGTTGAGTAAGCTCCGACCGGATCAACTTGAAAAAACCGCCCAGGATTGAATCGGCGACTTTGTTGGCCCCAACCGCGATGGCCCGGGTCTGGGCCGCGCCGGCCCCGGTCAACGCCCCGGCCAAGGCTGTTACGCCGGCAACGCAATTGCCGACACTGTAGTCAAAGGGGCGGGTATCTACGCCAATCGTAACAGAGATCGGTATATCCACGTGGACCGTGACTGATGTTGATCCGCCCCGCTCAGACGCCGGGTAAGAGACGCTGACGGTCCTGGCGCCTGAAACTACTTCGCTATAGGTCTGTGAATAGCTCACTGGCCTCCTCCGGTCAAAACTTGCCACGGCGAACCAGCCGCTAGCCTGATCGTATAGTCTCGAACCCGGTCATTCAGCCCGGCCTGATCGGCAAATCGGCGGAATTCGGTTTGAACTCTGGCCTGGGAGCCAGCGTCGCCGCCAACCCATTTCAACGAAGGCAACAGTCCAAACACCGCAGTGCGCGCGCCCGTTTCCACGGTGTCCGCCACGGCTTTGAATGTTCCCCGCGCGGTGCAAATGTCCCAGCGGCCCCCACCCGCTATTGGGCTTTGAGTTTCCACCAGCAGGAGCGGGACGTAACGTATTACTGACGGGCCCGCGCCGCCATCAACCAGCATGCTTTCCAAGAGGCGGCTCTGGCGGCCCGACGCGGCAAGAAAGGAATGCATAGCCTGAATGGCCCGAACCGCATTCGCCTTGGTTTGCGAGGCGGCTAGCACTTGCGCCGCCTGCACGCTTTCCAGTTGATGCAAGGGCCCCTGCGCTGAAAGCGATCGCGCCCTGATCTGGATTCGCGAGATCTCGCGGTTCACCAACTGCGAGGCTCGCTTGTCTAATTCAAACACTCGAGTGCGCAGCGAATCGTTGATCGATTGAAACAGGCGTTGGTACCGAGTGGCGATCATGTGATAATCACGATCCATCCGCGCTTTTATTCCCGCAAGAGCGCGCCCCTGGTCGTGCAGCTCCAGTAGCCGCGAATCCACGCTGCTGCGCAGCCGGCTGATCTTCTGAGTTACCTGTGAGCGGATCAACGAAAAGAAGCCTCGGTCGACGTCTTTGCAGATCCGGTCCGCCGCCGCGGCCTCCGCGGCGATTACGGCGCTTTGCATGGCCGCCACCGCCATTGTCACTGAGCCAACCTGTGACGAGACGCCGTCCATTGACCGCGCCATTTCCCTGGTATCAACGGTGAAGTTGAAACTGCTCATATAGACTTGCGGCCTCCTTATTCATCCGTGCACAGCCGTCGCTAACGGTTCCGGCGTTTTCGGGTGTGCCCCATCGCCAGACGGTTTCCCGTTCGACTGAGACGCCGGGGCCAGTTCAGCGAGCGCACCAAGCGCCATCGCCTCCAAATTCAGCGACAGGTTGTCGTAGGCTTCCGCTTCCACCGAAGGCGCCGGCGGCAGCTCCGAGACCGCCGCGAAGTAGGGATTGACCGCAAGCAGCGGCTTCCGCCTGTCCTCTAATGTGTGCGCCTTTCCGACAGCTTCGGCGATGGATTTCGCCGCCCCGTCCCGCAGCGAAGCATCGTAATATTCGATGAACCCATACTTAGCAGACCGCCGCTCTATATCCTCCTTAAGCCGGTCCATATATTCCGCGAACTCTTCCTGAGCCGATTGAAACTCTTGAGACTTCGCCGCGTATGTGACGGCCACCTCGGCCTGGTCTGTGTCGCTGCTGGTCACCGTTGCCTCCAGCGAGCCGCTGCCTGACATATTCTGGTTTGTCTTCTCAAGCGCGCTCAGCGCGGTGTAGTTCGAAATAAAGTCTGATAGGGCCGACCGCATTAGATTGGTTATGTCCGATGCCTCTGCCCGGTTTCTACCGTAGAAGTCCTCGGTGTCCCGGTGCCACTTATTCAAATAATTAATCTTCTGGTCCTTGATGTTGTTGTAGATCTTCAGACGTTCCAACCGGGTTTCAGCCATCAGGTTTTGCACTATCGGCGCCACAATCTCTTCCTCTATCTGGTTCAGCCCGAACGGCATCCTGGTTCGGCTGCCATCTTCGGCGATCCAGGAATCTGAAACCGGATCGTAAAGAACCCTCGAACTCTTCTTGAGCTGAAACGGCCGATAGCTATCGACTGAGTCTTGGTAGTCGAACGACTCCATCCGAATGCGCTCGATCTCCTCGGCCTCCAGTTTAGGAGAGTAATGGTTGTAGGACGCCTTCAGAATGGTGAACATCAAGCGGTTCGATTCCTCGACGAGGCGGCTCGTGGACGCGACCTTCAGGCGGCTGACGGTCTGAACGGCTCGCGCCGTGTTCAGCATCAGGTTCCGAAGCACCTCTTCGAACTGCGCGGAGTCTTGCTCCATCGATTTCTTCGTGTCGTTGAGCGACCGGAACGTCTCAAGCTCCTTATCGAAGCGGCCCGCTGGGAACGGACTGAATACGGGGAAGCCCGCTGGGTCGTCTGTTGAATGGACTGCCAGGTAGTTGGCTGCTTCGCTTTGTGGAGCAATCGCTGGAAGCTCGACGCCGGCGTTCTCCAGGTCCTGCAGGCAGAATGCCGCCGTGCGCAGCTTCCGGTCCATCGCCCCAACGTAGTCCAGTAGCGCCACTTTTTGGATAGATCTTGAAAACTGGTCCGTACGCACCTCTTCGGGCTCTGAGGACGCCTCCACCATTGGAACCTCGCGCAGCAAATCCTCCAGTTCAGAGATGGCCGAGGCTAGCAACTCTCGCTTGCGGACCCAGGAAAGCCTGAATTCCTGTTTTGGCGTTGAGTCCGTTAGATCAATCAAAATGCTCTTGCCTTCGAATGGAATCTGCCGGGCAACAGGCACGTAGGCTAATCCAAGCTTGGAAACGCGATAGTCCCTAGGAATCTGCTGGTGAGCAGTCTGAAAACCCGCGATCGCCGATTCAATCTCCGCAGTCTTTTGCTTGAGCTTGATTCCTTTCAGGTGAGTGATTACCGCGAACGCGGCGGCCCCCAATGCCGGAATCACCGCGAACCAGTCGATCACAAAATATAGGAGCAACGAGATGCCGGCGGCGGCGTAGCCCGCGATCTCTCGAGGCTTGATTCCACGCAGCTCGGTTTCCGTTTCATGCAACTCCGTCTGTGCGCCGGCAATCTGCGATTCGATCCGCATTTCTTCGTTAACGATCTGTTCGGCGGCCTTGCGATAATATTCAAATAAGACCCGAGCCTGGTCCTGGTAGATGTTGGCTGATTCCTTGAAGATTTTTCCGTTCATAACTTACTCGCCGTTAGCTTGCCGGTCTTGGCTCCATTGCGGTCACTGCCGCTGACGTTTGCGAAGCCGGACCAGTGTTTGGCATTTGGTTAGCGCCTGCTGCACCATTTGGTGATCGGCCAGGACTGGCAGCGTTTCATCCGGCCGGGGTGTTTGCCCGTTGGACGACAGGATGGATGACAAATTGCTGAGGGCCCATGCGATTTCCAAGTCCAGAGACACGGCGGTGGCGGCATCGCAGGGCGACAGAAAACGAATGTCATCCTTTATTCGCTCGAAGTAGCTGTACTCGCCGGACCATCCGTCCCCGAGTTGCAGGAACGAGGATTCACAATCAATCGCTGCGTTCTTGACGTCTTCCAGGCTGTTGCGTTTGCGCTGTTCTTCGGACGCGACCTCGCCGGCGTGCTTCGACGCCTGGCCGGCCATTGAGACAAGGACCAGAAGACCGAAACCCACGCATATCTGGTACCACAATTGGAATCGAAATTGGACACTAAACACCCAGCCTAATCCCACCCCGCCGAAGGCAAACGAGCTATAGGCAAAGTAGTACATGAGGATTCCGATCGACGGAATCACCTCGCTAAACTGCTCGGTTGATCTCCGCGACAGCGGGATTTCGGCGCAGGTGATCAAAAAGGCCGCCTCACAAACCAGCAAATCGAGGTACGCTACGTCAGTGCGACGTCTCTCTGAGACAAACAAGAAGAACCCAGCCAGGATCAGCCCGGAGCCAGTCGCCATGAGAATCGCGCGCGGAACAGTCATTTTGCTCATCGTCATTTGACACCACCTTTCCTGGGTTAGATATTCGGCTTCGGTGACCAGGAGCATAATTGGCGAATTTGATTAGCGATTTGACCCCCTAGAAATTCACCTTCTTGCCACAGTCTGGGCAAAATGTGTGCGCCGCCTCTAAGGCGCGTCCGCACTGTGGACATGCCATGCTGCCGAATGCGACTTGCGCGGGCCCGGACAGCGAGTTACCGCAGCTAACACATCGCTGGGCGCGCGCGTCGTTGTCAGCCATGCAACGCGGGCACGGTGTATATGGGTCGCCGCAATGCGGGCAGAACTTGTTTTCGTTCGAATAGGGCTTTGCGCAATTCGAACAAAACACCTTCCGCGAGACGGCCGGTGGCTGGCCGGACGCGGTTGGCGTCCCGGTCCCCGGCAACTGCGGCGTGGTCGGCTGCATAATGCCGGGGTTGGAGCCAAAAAGATTGCCCATCATTAGAACCCCCAGCAGGCCGCCACTGGAGTTCTTCGCCGCATCGCTAGCGATATCCAGCGCCCGTTGCTGTTGGTACGAATAGCCCCCGATGACCTGGGCGCTTTGACGTGACATTGCCTCCAGTATCCGTTGACCGGCCTCATTGCTGCCATCAACCTGGATGGCGGTCACGTAAAAAGCCATGAGCGCGAACCCGAACTGCTCCCAAAAAGGCGCCATGGCTTGCTTAAGCCCGTCAGATATCAGTGACAGATGAGCGTTGATCGTCTTGATCCCGATCTGCCCGTGCGCCATGTAGCCAAGTATCGCCGACTTGGTCTTGCTGACCAGCTCGCCTTGGAAATGGTCGGTCAACTGTCTGGCCGTGAAGTAGCGGTCCGTGCCCACCAGTTGCAATAGGAACCGCTCGGCGTCATCCACCCGGAGTCCATATCGGCCGCTCGCCGCAAGTGGAACCATAGTCTGATAGTCGGGATCGTGATGCAGCATCTGATCGCAGGACCAGTCGATATTGAACGGAAGCCGCTTGTCGACGAACCAGACTTCAGCGGTAAAGGGATTGTCTCTCCCTGGCAGGCCGGAGGCGTTCGCTGGGATGCCCACCCGATCCTCGACCGCCTCGCGGAATGGGAAGTCGAACAGATTGCGCAGAAACGGCAGGTTTTCAGTGTTTAGTGTGTGCTTGCCGGGGCCAAATTTGCCGATGAGCCGCCCTTTACTGAATAGAACGGCCTCCTGAGACTCAGTCACCAGCAGTTGAGAATACGTGCTCAGATTCGTCTCAGGGTACTTCCAGGCATACACCCGCTCGCCAGCAATCGTGGTGTCTCGATCCGTCCATCGGACCAGGTCAATTCTTCCCAATAGATCTGGCAATTTCTTCTTAAACAGATCGGCCATTTTTCAGTGACCTCCTTGAACCCGCCCTGGTATCCCTTGCGGAAAACCGCCCGCACCCTCCCCGCGCAGGGAACAGCCCGTCCAGGACGCGGCGTGGCCTGCCACTCCCTGTTCGACCTACACGGCTCCCGGCCGTCACTCCGGGAAAACGTACCCGCTTGCTATTCGGCAGACCTACACGCCTCTCCCCCACCTGCCTCGAACCGCTAAGGCCGCCGCTAAGCCAATCGCCTAGGAGTCAACCCTAGAAATGCTCTTCTATATTCATATATGAAGAAAGGTACTCAAACATTTCACGATCTTCAGAAAAAATTTTCGCCGTGTCCGATGATGCTGAGCACCACCGAATCGCCGTTTTCACGGCCTCGCTTAGCTAGCTAGCTAAGCTAAGGTAGCTAAGCCGCGCAGAGACCCGAAGCTCGGGCTAGTCCCGATCCTGTACAGGGCCGCCTGCCCTCCCAGTCAGATCAAGGTAGGACTTACTCTACTCACGGTAGAACAGTAGCAACTCGATCCTTCGATTTTTGGCCTTTAGCTCTGGAGTGCCATTGTCTTGGACGACCTTGGCCCAACCATACGAAGCGCTGGCTCCCTGTTCTTCTCTCGCAACTGATTTGAATTCGCCAAACGAGGTCGCGGACATTAGGTGTTCCGCAGGGTCAATGCCGACGTCATTTTGGAGAAAGTGGAAGACCTGTATAGCCCTTGTGGCAGCCAGTTCGGTGTTCGTTTGAAATTTTCTGCTGTGGTCCGTATCCGCGTGACCTTGGACCTGTATCTCTCGGATAGAAGAAAGTTCCTGTCTCAGGGCCGTTCCAACGATCCTGAGCATTTGCTTTCCCTCAGGTTTGAGGTCGACCTCGTCAGGGTTGAACAGTACATGGTCTGAGAAGGTTATTTGTTGGAGCGTCGTTTTGTTCTGAATGATAACATCCGGTGTTGCGGACGCACCCAGCGAAATACCAAAAGTGTTCTTGGAGATGGGCTGGGGCTCTGCCTGATAGGCTGAGGCAACGGTCTTGATAATGGTTGTTTGGCTCTTTTCAACATCGCTGAGGTTCACCGTTCCGACCCGTATCGCCGCGATCACCAAGAACATCACTACAATCAAGATGAGGACGAGCGATAGCATCAGGTCCGCGAAGGACGGCCAAAAGTTGAAGTCGAGCAGTTCCTCATCCTTCATGGCGGTCTCTCCTTAAGCCGCGAACTATGGGAAGATCGGCCATTTTTCCTGGCAATTCGCGGAGCGCTGCCCACCGGGAAGACTTGCCCGTCTTCAAGACGACCGGCCTTTGTGTTTCCGGGTCAGCGAAAACCGGAGGTGCCGAACACAGATAGTCGGGATCGATCATGTCAACAGAGCGATTAGAAGCCTCCGAACCGACAATCGGAGCCGGGGCTTGACGCCGAGGCGACGCCCCCTTGATGTTTGTAGCTCCGTTGTCCGGCAGTACGTCTAGCGCGGGTTCGGTTTCCGAGTGGACACTCTCCTGACCACGTTTCCTATTGCCAACTAAACTTGTCGAAGACGCTTCATCAGATGGGGATCGTTGAGGGCTGTTCGGCAAGTCTTTCAATTGTGCGTCAGAGAACTTTGGCTCCGTGGAGTGCGTAGGTGGAACCACGGCCGTCCACGCCGGGGGGCTTTCAGAGGCGGCGGCCGAAGACACTCTTGGTCTCACCGATTTTTTATCCGCCGCTGTTTTCCCAAGTGATTCCTTGAGTGAGCGAATCTGCTCCGAGTGGCGTTCGTTCGACTGAAGGAGGGAGTCCATTCGCGAGGAAATACCGGCAGTGTTGGAGCTTACTCGGGACATGACATGCAAGACCTGATCTGAAAGCATCAGCGCGCGGTTCAAAGTACTCACGGTTTGGCCAAACTCCTTGAAGCCTCCCGTAAGGCTAGCAAATTCAGCCCCAAGGGCTGCGGCTTGGACCTCTTGAGAGCGTTGGACCCGCGGAATTTCAGCAAGAAATTCGCGGATTGAGGTATTAATCTCGTTCATGCATGCCAACTCCTCATGATTCTTTTTATACTGTTCCAGCATTTGCTGCTGGGAATGATCCGAACGGCTAATGGAGCCGGTAAGCTCCGCTAGCGCTTCCGCGAATCTGCCGAGCCCTGCTGAGAGTGCGCTTACGTCTCTCGCAAGGATGCCCGCCTGTTGTTCTTGGGCGCGCTTTGCCTCTGGAATCTCCGCCAAGAGCAAAGCGATGTTCGAGTTAACCTGTGCGATATGATTAAGTTGCGTTCGATTCTTCTCGTCTTGCTTGAATAACTCTTGCTGTAGTTCGGTAAGAAGCTCGGCTGTTCGCCGTTCAACTGTTTCGAGAGCGCGGGATACCTTTTCGGCTGCGCGGTTCATCGGGACATCAAAGGAGCTGATACGGTCGCTCAGGGTATTCATCTTTATTTGCAAAGTGTCTTCAATATGAGACAGTGACGTCACCAGTTCTTTTCTTAATGGATCACCTATTTCATGAACCAACTGAAGGTTTCTTTCACTAAGGTCGCCGAACGCTCCACGTGCGGCTCCCAGTACCTCTTCGATGCGATTGTCTATTCGGCCTCGGGAGGCTATATAGGCCGACTCGTAGCTCTTAAGCCCGGCTAGGATAGAGTCAAGCTGACTGTGCTGCAAGTTCAGCATGTCAAACGCACTTTTTTGAAACTCCACAAGGCCCTGTGTGCTATTAGTGATTGCCTGATTGAGCGTAGCGGAGTTTGCGAGCATTTGTTGGTAGAGGATCTGGAGGTCATTCTGAAAATGGGTGAGCGAGCCGACCGCACTTTTGAAGTTGTCCGCGAAGCTCGCGATATTATCCGCAGAGTTCTGCAAGGACGACAGGGAGCTAACCGCGTCTCTTAAGGTCGTATTCAAGTGGCCGGTTCCTTGCTCAATTCCTTTAGAGAATTCCGCAACTTTGCTGGCGGCCGCAAAGCTTTTGACCATTTGTTCTTCGGTAAGCTTGAGGGTATCAGTGAGCTTCTGAGTGGTCGCCGGATAGAGTTCAGGTACCCAGACATCAAGGGTTAGTCTCGTCAGTTCGTCTTGAACCGGGGCGCAAGCGAACCTCAAGTATAAGGTGTAAACCATCACGCCGGCAGCAGTCAGAGAAACGCCCCATATGGAAGGTGCAAACGCGCTCTTGAGTTGGGAGAGGAGGTTCGCGATACCCCCTGATATCTGCTCATTTGAAAGTGAGTGTGACCCCTCACCGAGGGGAGCGAGTTGAGCTAAGCTATCCGCCAAACCAAAGAGGGTCCCGAGTAACCCTAAGACAATGAATGTCCCAAGCACAGGTCGAAGCCAAGAGTTGGCACGAAAGAGGCGTGACATTGTTGCCTTGAGCAACTCGCCAATATCGAGCCTGCCGTCCGAGAGACCGGCTTGATATATCGTCTTGATGTGACCAAAAGCGACAGAGCTTTTCTTAACCTGAGCAATATCAGAAAACCGGTCCAAGGCTTCCTCCGCAGTGGGCGGCGGTTTTCGTGAGTTGTCTTGCGCCGAGTTGGCTGCTTCACGGATTATCTCGTCCAAGGCAATCGCTTCCGTCTCAGCCACCTCCGGCTGTCCCGCTTCCTCGCCCACCATTCGCCGTGTGAGGGCGAAACGCACCTCGGCCAGGGATCTGGTTTCGGCAGCGTTCTTCAACTGACGGAGCTGCCATAGAAGTCTGATCCAACAGAAAGCCAAAGAAAGCAGCCATAGCCCAAAGAGACTAGCCAAGAAGATAACTACAGCGGTCGCTGCCGTGTTTTCAGGCCAGAGGAGCTTCAGTACTTGTCCACTATCGATGCCGGCATGTTGCGACATTGGCGTCCCGGCGGTGCCAGGTAGCTGGAAGCAAAGCAATTGCGGCATAAGAGACTTACTCCTGATTTCAAATTAAGCTAGCCCAGTCAGAGATCGAAAAGCGTTATTCGCCATCGCCCAATTCAAGACGGCCTGGATCAATCAGGTTCCAGTGAGTACCGTCCCTAAGCGCGAATACCGCGGGCCTTAGCACCCGCAGAGCGAAATAATTCTTACCCGGCAGAATGCTTGTGCGCTCAAAGACCAAGTCCATTCCGCTGCGGACCAGGAATGGACCGTCGATCGAAAGGTCATATAAGGGAAATACCGCAAAGCGGCTTTGTATTCCGTCCACTTTGGCCGCGAGATACTCTCCCTGATCAGAATTGGCAAAGGTTGGCGCGATTTCAGTATTGCGGGCACGTTCAGAGGAGTTTGCTATCCCGATACGAATCGGACGGTAGCGGGAAATGAACTGATCACGCGAGTCCCGACTGCCAACGCCCGCGTTGTAAGCTTGTTTGATGCTCTCGAGTTCGGTGTGCGAAGGTGCTGGGTCAGATTGTTTGTTGTCTTTATCGATTAAAACAATCTTCCGGGGACCATGATCTGCCTTGACCTGTGTCTGCCTGTCGACTGCTTGGTGAAGCGGCGGCTCCGAGGTCCGAGACTTAAGCTGTTCCAAAATCTGCTTCAACACACCGAGAATGGCATTCTGAGTTATATCAGTGGAGCGCAGCTTTTGATCAAGGTTTTGAAGCACGCTTTCAATGCGCAGGAGTGACTCCCCGAGTTTTCTCTGGTTGTCGTCGGGGAAGCTCTTCCTTGATTCACTGCGATTGTTGTTTTTGTTCTTCGATGAGACGCGCGTATTCCAGGTAGCCCCCTTATCACGTTTCTCTTCGTGATTCCGTTGCGTGCCCGGCCAATACCCTCGGATCCATCGATATCCAACGACTGATCCTAACATGACAATCAACGCTACGATCAGCACGAAAGCCAAAAACATATTCATCCAATCCATAGAAGGCATTCCTTGCTTGGAAGTTGTAGGCACAACGATTTCCAAGCTGAGAGACCGCTTCGGGTAGCTTTGCGACGCGAACGCGCTGCACCTGAAGCTTGTCGGGTTATGCTGATGGCAACTCGTCGCCTTCAAGATCGATCAGAGCCTTCAACCCAAGGATGAAAGGCGGCTCAACCAAAAGCCTAGGCTGCTCCGGGTGAGTCTGGTCTGTCAGCAGACCGTGCAGCCGGCTGCGGACTTCGCTAAGCTTTGCGACCTTCTCCACTTTTTTTGTCTGGTTTTGAGGCTTAGTGGCGAAGTCATTGAACACATCGATAAATTGGTCCATTTGTGAGAGCTTGACAGGAACGTCGACGCCCTTGTGGAGCATCTCGCCTGTTATCAGGCTGTTCCAATGGCCCTCCTTTTGGTCTATCTTATAACTTTCACCAGCCAGAACCCCGCTCTCTTTTGCTGCGATGTCATCCAAAGTGGGAAGGCAGACAAGGCCGAACGCGGCCTCGAACTTCGGTCTTGGGCTGATCTTGATTCGAACGAGATCAGGGCTGCCTAATTCCGAGGCTTTGATGAAGGCCTTCTTCAGTAACATTGTGGTGTTGGATTCATTTTCGAAATGGCCGTTTGGACTGAGCCAATGGAACAGTCTGGCGCCGTTGCCACCAATAAGGACCTCCGGAACGTATGGTTCGTAGACCTTAGAGTCTGTTAAGTACTTGATAGTGAGCCCGATGTAGAACAAGAGCCCTGATAAGCCAAGCGTAATTATACGCCTCACCCCCGCTACTAACGGATCTCCCGCCACGATCGGAAGTTTTTGAAAAATTGCCTGCGTTTCTTTAGCGATGATGGCGTCGGCCTGAGCATAGAAGGCGCCTCTAGGGATGGTCGGGTCGTCGAGGGCAGCAGTGTCCGCAACGAATTTCTTAAGAAATGCCCTCCTCTTTTCGATCAGGTCGAGAAAAATGCTTCTTCCAGCCAGGACGAGAGAGGTCTGCCAGCAAATGCGGTCCTTTTGCCACACCGCGATGTCTGAAGTGCTCCCGCCGATATCGATGCAAATGGCTCCCATGCTTGTCGGCGCTTTGACCTTTTCGTCAAGTTTAAAGAAGAGTCCCGCGGCGACGCTCTCGGTGATGCCCGATGGCTCTGGCTCATCGCTGGGGTGCTGGCCAGGACGGTGGAGCCCCTGAAATTTCATGCCGGTGAGTTCGCTCGCCACAGCAACAGCCCGTCGCCAAATACCAGGGAATCCCTGATTCTGCATCTCCTCTGAAAATGCGGTGGGGTATGAATAAACCAACTCGACAACATTTGCACCTTGGTTAGCGAGTTCGGCGGCCGCCTGGACACAACTCTGTTCTAGGAACGCCTGGATTCTTAGCCGGTCATCTTCGGCCGCTGACCATTTGAGATCCACCGCAATTCCCTTTTCCCAGGCAGAGAAACCACGGTAGTCATTGACGAAACGAATGTGGCCATCGAGGACTGATCTAAGGTCCCCTCCGGACCGTATAAAGAAATCGTGAAATACACTCAGATACGGCACACCTGAACCAGGCGGTATAAAATCATGCTGTAACGTCTCTAGGTTAGCCCCAAGGGGCTCGGTTAGTCTTAGGAGTCGATCTGAAAATTCTAGGGGTAAGGGTCGCCCGCCGCCATCGACTTGTCTTGAGAAAACCGTCGTGCCCGTAGTTCCAAAATCCACTCCTAGTTGGAATTTCTTGTTTCGAGTATCGAGTGGCGTGGCGGTCTTGGCTAGAATAATTCCCGAGTCTAGAAGCCTTGACGTACCGGAAACGGGGTCGCCTACCTTGACACTACAGACGAAGGCTTCGGGAGGCCCGCTGATGCGCATAGTGGACCTCTTTACATCTCCGCGACTGTCCTTCTCCTCGAAGCCGAGCACTGTAACCGAGCCAAAGGAGTATGGCTTAGCAGCAAAGGTTTGCTTTGCCGAACCCAACCAGTAGTACACGTAATAGGCCTTCCACACCTTTTCTGGATCGCTGAAATTGGGCCATATTGCTATAACCGGCGGTATACCGATTCTTGTGATCTGCGTTTCTCCAAAGGCATAGTCTTTGCTGATGTCGAAGTCCTTGCCGTTTCCATCGGGGCCTCGAAGCTTCAACTTGAGTTTGACCCTTATAGATCCCTCACCCTGCTCGAAAATCACCCGGCTCCCAATATCCTCGGGCTGTAAGTAATCAAGCAGCCGCTTGTTTAGAGGCAAGATCGGGGTTAAGGGCTCCCCCGCCTTCGTACTTAACGAGCCGATGCCGCTAACTCTAGTGGGAATGGCTCCGGGGAAGGCATTCGCCTGCTCCACTACGGTCAGAGTCGGCGTGAAGAAATCCTCTTTGCTCCAAATTTCTACCTCTTGAATCCGTCTGCCCCCAATTACGTTCCGCTGACCGTCTGTAATCGAGTACGGGGTCACCTGCTCCAGAGTACTCATGCCCCACACTTTGATATCTCTTTTTGGTATGCGCCACTGAATAGCAATGTCGTCGTCTACAACTAGGATACTCGGATGGGGGGCCTGATCCCGGCTCGGCACCAGCTCCACATAGGAACGCTCACCCCCGCCGCCGATTGAAGGGTTGAGATAATAAAAGATTCCCTCCTTGATCTCGAGTGACGTCTCACCCATTTCAAACGTGGAGATGGATGCAGGCCCCAGATCATCAATAAACTGGCTCAGCACTCCCAAAAGAGAATTCCATACCTCTTCATCGGCGGGCTCAATCCGAGTGTGATTGCCCAAGCTTTCGCGTAGCGCGATTAGCCAATGCTTAACGGCCCCCTTTTGGTCGGAATCGAGGTGGGGAATCGGATCTACGAAGTAACGCCCGTCAAACCAACTAAGCCCTTGAACCTTGCCATAACAATCAGTCGCGGTGCACACCAGCGTTGTTGGCGACGTTATGCCAATTGATTCGCCGCCAAACAACAAAACATGGATCTCGGTCCATTTGGCGTCGCGAGAAATGCTTCGCGAGGGCACGAGCTTTGTTATAGCTTCGAGGAAGGTCAGGGGTCGTGAACCGTTTCGGTCGCGACTCCCGCCTTGGCTGGATGGCGTCGATTTGGCATTCACAAGTTCTATCTTAGCGGCGGTGAGGTCCTGCATGCCGATAGCTTCGCGCAATGCCAGAAGGGTGAGCAGCCCCCGCCACTCTCCAGTTATCCTCTTGTTCAGTGGATGTCCCGGACGGTCGTGGTCGGGAACTGGCCTTTCGAACAGGGCCATTTCGAAAAGTATCGGGCGGGCCCAGATATCCGGTATTGAATTGATACTCAATTCTTCTTTGGCCAGATTCCTGATGTCCAGTCCAGATGCGAGGTCCTCAAGCGCCACGCGATCTGAGCCGACCCACCGGCCCGGGTCGTTGATCTCTTTGATCCTGCAGTCGAGTCGAAGTTTTGGCAGCACTGGGTGCCGAGCCAATTTAGTCCGATCATTCATGTTAGTCTCCTTAAAGGCACCTCTGGAAGCGACTATACGTCTTTGCAAGCCCCGTAGAGGGCGTGTATGAATCTCCCACTCCCCTTGGCGTTCCTATCATTTACCTTTGAGTCTGAGACCCGTTCCCAAAGCCGAGTTAAAGCGCTGGGGTCCTTCGCAGGCCTATCGAGCGTGAGATTAGCAAAGTCGCTGAGCACAAATGACGGCAGGAGGTGAATGCCGGAGCCAGTAGCGTTGGCCGTCGCCTCCGAAAACGTCTCAGTGTCAACGAGACTTACCTTTAGGTTCTGGCAAGAATTGTGAATGTCAGCCCACCAAAGGAGCAACCGCTCACAATAGTCCTTGATGAGAGCAAGATCCCCACCGATTGCCGCCGGGAGAGAGACTCGCTTCCTTTCGAAGAATTCCACATACCAGGGCGCGAGGTAGGCGCTGGTTCCTTTGTGAATAGCCTCGAGCATCGGGAAGTAAACCGACAGGTAGGCGAAGGCGAATCTGAGCGCTTGTCCGATCTTGTCCCTGAGATTAACTTCGCCGGCCGCCGGAGGAAGGTCTTGCCATGTAATCTCATCGGGAAAGGTACGGGCGATCATTTGGCATTTCCCCGTTTCCGAACTCCGGAGAAAGTCGATGCAGGCTAGAGCCGCATACAGTTCGGCAACGTGAGATTCGTTGCGCTGGCTCCTGCCGCCGGTGCTGGGCTCGCCAAGCTGGCTAAGGGTTTCCTCACCCAGGATATAGGCGGCGTCAAACGTGCCCCTTAGATAATCTTGATTGTGATAATAACGCAAGGCCGCTTGCGTTCCCATCAAGAACGAATCGGCATCCGCTCTGAGAGTCTCCCTGGTGACCGGGAGAAAACCAAAATACGGCAGCATAAGCACTGCGCCGAGTCTTGCTCCAGAGCGACCCTTGCCCGCCTGGCCTCCCTGAACGCTACTGGCCGCCGCCTTAAATTCTTCCCTAATTAGTCTGGCGATAGTGGGTATGCCGGCTGCCCCAGTTCCGCCGAATACCGATCCAAGCAAAACGATATTCGCTGTGTCTCCCTCGCTGATATCTAACCGGATCTGCTCCTTAAAGGTTTTCCACGGTTCCTCTTCTCCCAGTTTGACGGTTGACGCCATGACAGCAGCCCCGATCGAGGGGCGGCCTCGGAAACCCTCATCTAATGGGGATGTCTTTTCAATCCGGCTATAGAGGACATCTATAAGGTGTGCGACTCCAGCAGTCTCTCTGCTGTTCTTCAGAGTGTCATATTTAAAGAATGTCTCAAGCGACGGCCTGGAGTCATCCTTGAAGGGGGTCCAGACATTCGGATTAGCGACCTTAATCGGCATTCCAAATAGGTCGATGTCTCCAAGCGACACGCGCCGGCATTTGACATATTGGGTGAGGGCAATATCGGCACGGGCAAGGCTCCCGTTCGACTTGTCAGGATCCACAAAGAGAATATACATATCCTTTGCAGGCGAGGTTGGATGGGAGAGCAAGCCGGCGGCGCAAAGGTGCGTCAAAGCCTCCACGCACTTCGCACCGGTGCCTCCAATTCCGATAACGTAGTAACTCATACTGATGCTCCTGTTTGGGAATTGGCCGGGCTACCAGAATCGCAGCGTGCGGGCCCCCAATGGTGTGTATTTGAACGCGGACGGTGATGTGAGCAAGGTTGCGATGTAGTAGCAAAGAAGACCGTTCAGCGCCAGGAACAAATAGGCGTATACAGCCCCCTGCTGAGTGCGCTCGATCAGAAAACACGCTGCGACCGAACCCGCCACTGGCAGGAGAACAAGGATTCCCCACACTCCTCTCTTTCGCGTATCGGTCCAGCTCGAAATCTTAAATACCCATTGAGCTAGCACGTACCAAATAAGAGCAGCTATTAAGGAAACGGCCAGGGCAACGCTCCCCCACGTCTTGAAGGCCGCGACCCAATCCTCCATCTTGATTTCCGCGGGAGGGAAGATAAGGTTGTAAACACTTAGCACCTGATCGGCCTCCAGGAACCACATCCCGAGCCAGATAGTCAGGGCGACAGTAACAATCACTGCGATTTGGATGATGTGCTTCATAAAAACCTCCTATCCCTTGCGAACGTAACAGACCAATTGCCCCAGTTCCGGGTTCCGTTCCTCCGTCATAGTGTCCATTAGATCTTTGAGAATCGGTTTGAGATTGAATGTTCTCGATCCGTCGAATTTCTCAGGATGCGAGCGCCATCCTTCAATCTGATTCGGATCCATGTCCCACTGATCGACCCATTCGGGAAGATGGGTCCGGGGGTGCAGCACGACGCGGAAAGAGTAGATTCCCTCTCCGTTTAGCTTTGATCCATCGATCTTCTCCTCTACAACTAATTCCCCTGGTTTCTCGACACGACCGGTGACCTGCAACGCGCCAGTGGCCGCCTGCTCATCAACAAGCTTGCCTTTAACGCATTTCCAGGCTGAAATGTCTCCCGGAATGGCACCTTCATCGAACGGGAGCATATAAGGCAATGGGGCAAAGTGGAGATGGGCGACGAAGTGACTGGCACCACCGGTCAGCTTGAATTGCCCCGCTTCATCGTCGCTAACCCTTCTGAGTAATCCTCCAACTTGCACGAGGCCCTTTGTGAAAGTCATGTGTGCGTTCTTAAAGGAAACTGACGGATCATCCAGATGCTCAGTGAAAATTACAAAGTGGGTTTCTGGAAACCGCGAGAGCCCACTCTCAAGCATCTTCACGTAGAAGTTTTGAACGTCCGAATGCTCGCCCATGATGAGCAGGTAGAAGGGCCGGAACTGCTCGGATACAGCATCTCCAGAAGCGTACTGAAATGTGTAGTTTCTGGTGCCCACGTCGTAGACTAGGCCGTTAAACTGGCTGCGGATGGCCAGTACGCCAACGGCTAGCTTGTTGTTGATATATTTGTCCCTAATGGCTC
>Ga0335078_10004012_pt1 | contig 21883 bp, 17 predicted proteins | sample Lox_Sample_32_FD_206711 | JGI IMG/M metagenome (GOLD analysis project Ga0335078, IMG submission 206711) | Soil microbial communities from Loxahatchee National Wildlife Refuge, Florida, United States - Lox_Sample_3.2 | ecosystem: Environmental > Terrestrial > Soil > Wetlands | place: USA...
ACAGCGATGCTGTCGTTCCGCTGCCTGGCGAGGCGACGCTGTATTTGCCCGGATTGGCTTTCAGAAGCGCAACCAGATCATGCATTGTCTGCGCGGGAAAATCGTTGTTAACCAGCCACGAATTCGGTGTACCGCCAATCTTGCTGATCGGGATGAAATCCTTGCCGATGTCGTAGGGAACCGTTTTGTACAGGCTCGGATTCACCACCATGCTGGATGACGCAAACAGGAGCGTATAGCCGTCGCCGTGCGCGCGCGCGGCGTCGCCCATGCCGATATTGCCCCCGGCGCCGCCGACGTCGGTGACGAAGAATTGCTGGCCGAGCCGTTCTGACAGGCGTTGCGCGATCAGCCGTGCGACCACATCGGTGATGCCGCCGGCCGGAAACGGAACGATGATCTTGACGGGGTGGTCGGGGTAGCCCGCCGCCTGCGCGCAGGTCGCCATGGCAAATGTCGCCGCGCCGAACAGCATTGCCGAAAATCCAAGAGTTTTTTTCATGTTGTCTTTTCCTGCACGATACGTGCCAATCGGAGGCTGGCGCGCCATTCATCCCGCACGTTCGCCGACTGTCAATTGCGCGGCTTGGCGCGGCGGCCCAATTGACAGGCCCGGACGATGCTTTCTACGGTCGGCCATGATGAAGCGTACAAAACCACCATTTCGCGCCGACCATGTCGGCAGCTTGATCCGTCCCGATGCGTTGATCGCGGCGCGTGAAGCGGCCGACGAGGGCAAAATGGCCGCGGCCGAGCTGACGCGCATCCAGCAGGCCGCGATCCGTGACGTGGTGCGGCTGCAGCACGACTCCGGGCTCAAGGTCGCGACCGACGGCGAATACAACCGGTTTTCCTGGCAACGCGATTTCCTGCTCAAGATCGGCAACGTCAAGCCGATGGCGTCCCGGCTTACCGTGCGCTTTCATTCCGCCGCCGGTACGCGCGACCATGCGCCGCCGTCGCTTCAGGTGGTGGGGAAGCTGTCGCTGCCGGACGGGGGCATTTTCGTCGACGATTTCAAGTTCTTGAAATCGATCGCGCCGAAGGACGTAACGCCGAAGTTGACCATTCCGTCGCCGACGATTGTGCATTTTCGCGGTGGCCGCGAGGCGATCGATGCACGCGCTTATCCGCGGATGGAGACGTTTTACGACGATCTCGCCGCCGTCTATCGTGCCGAAATTCGCGCGCTTGCCGACGCTGGCTGCCGCTATCTGCAGATCGACGAGGTCAATCTCGCCTATCTGTGCGATCCCGAGCTGCGCCGGCAGGTGGCCAATATCGGCGAGGACCCGGACACGCTGCCGAAGACCTACGCGAAGCTGCTCAACGCCGCGATCGCCAGCCGCCCGCCCGACATGACGATCTGCATGCATCTGTGCCGCGGCAATTTCGCCGGCGCCTGGATCGCCGAAGGCGGTTACGAGCCGATCGCCGACCTTCTGTTTAACGAGATCGGCGTCGACGGTTATTTCCTCGAATACGATTCGCCGCGCGCCGGCGGCTTTGCGCCGCTGCGCTTCTTGCCCAAAGGCAAAACCGCGGTGCTCGGCCTCGTCACCACCAAAAGCCCGAAGATGGAGACGAAGGACGAGCTGAAGCGGCGCGTTGAAGAGGCGGCCCGTCACGCGCCTCTCGACCAGCTCGCGCTGTCGCCGCAATGCGGTTTTTCTTCCGGCATCGGCGGCAACGCCATGACGGTCGGCGACGAGGTCGCCAAGCTGAAGCTCGTGGTCGAGACTGCGCGCGAGTTGTGGGGCGAAGCCTAAAACAGCGCGCGCCTCACGCCTCGGCGCTCTCGCGCCACATCGTGATCAGCACCGACATGATCGCCGGGCCGATGAACAGTCCGATCAGACCGAAGCTTTCGAGCCCGCCCAAAATACCGAGCAGCACCCAGAGGAACGGCAGCCTTGTGGTACTGCCGATCAGGATCGGACGCACGAAGTGATCGGCCACGAACGTCACGACAAATCCTATGATCAGCAATACGATGGCGGCGGTGGTCTGCGCCTGCAAGAACAGATAAACTGCGCATAGGATGAATACCACCGGCGCGCCGAATGGGACGGTGGCGAGCACGGCGGTGACGAGGCCGAGGAGAGCGGCGTGCGGAACGCGGGTCGCCGCGTAAGCAATGCCGAGCAGGAGGCCCTCGACCAGCCCGACCAGAACCAGCCCATTGACTGTCCCGCGCACTGCCGCGACGGTGTCCTTGCCGATCTGCCCGCCGGACGGACCGAGCACCCGCTGTGCAATAGCGTGCGCCTCCTCGGTGACGCGTGCGCCGTCGCGGTAGAGAAAGAACAGCGTCAGCAGGGTGAAGATCAGGATGGTAATGCGGTTCGCGACTGCGATACCGAGCGTGCGGGTGAAGGAGAAAAGCCCGCTGGTCTCGGCGCGGCCGAACAGCGTGTGGGCGGCGCCCGGCTCGGCGAGATTGGCTTGCCACCAGGCAGCAATGCTGGTGCCGACGAGCGGCACGTGCGCCAGCCAATCGGGCGTGCCAAGGCCGTGCTGGCGAACATCGTCAAACCAATGCAGGATCGCGCCGCTTTCACGCGCCGCCTGGACGCCGAGCCCGATCAGCGGCAGCACCAACAGGAGCGCGAGCGCGAGCGTCAGCACCGTGGCGATAGCGGTCTTGCCCATGCCGCGGCCGTCGAGCATCAGACGCAGCGGCCAAGTCGCGATCGCCAGCACGCACGCCCAGGTCAAGGCGGGTACAAAGCGCCACAGCATCCAAACATTGACCGCCACGATGGCGACGATCAGTGCCGTGCGCGCAACGCGCTGTGTATTCCACTCTCCGTTCACGCGTCGCCCCTGCCGGATTCATCGCAACTTGCGGAGCACAATTGCACCAACAGTCCCGCCGGGCGGCAGCGACGGGACCGCTCGCATTATAGACCCGGACAGACCTTATCGTCGCCTGCGCCGCACGTCGCCACCGTCACGGCTTCTTGGCGTTGGCGTACGGGTAGATCAGCTTGCCCGATTTGTATTCATCGGGCCAGACCACGACTTCATGACTGGTATCCTTGAAGTCGTCCAGCGAGTGGCCGCTGAGGTTCTGGAACTGCGTGAACACGACGCGCGACTTGGTCCACTCGCCGTCCGGGCCGAAGTTGATGGTGCCGACCACGGTCGAGAATGAGTGCGCGTGCATGTAGGCGGCGAGCTTGACCTGATCGAGGGTCTTGGCGCCCTCGACTGCTTCGGCCAGCACCTGGCCGGCCGCATAGCCGAGCGGCACGAACGCCGCGCCCATTGGATCGATGTGTTCGCGTTGCGCGATGGGACGATACTTGGCCAGCAGTTCGAGCGTACCGGGGAAGGTGAAGGCCGGCGCCGGCAGAAACACCTCGTTGTTGACGATGCCGTTCATCAGCGGCCCGAGCTGTACTTTGATCGGCGTCACCAGGAGCCCGATGAGGGTGCCGCCGAACATTTTCGGCGTCAGCCCCACTTCGTTGGCGGCACGCACGATGCCAACGGAATCCGGCGGATAGGCAGCCACATAGACGATGTCGGGGTTGAGCGCCTGCACCGCGTGCATGATCGGCGCATAGTCGGTGGTCGACGGCGGATATTTCTGATCGGCGATGAGGTCGAAGCCGCCGATTTCCTTGATCGATTGCCGCGCGCCGTCGGCCGCGTTCTGCGCGAATTCGGCGTCGGCGGCGACGATGACAACGGTCTTCGGCCGCGGTTTCTGCGCCGCCGCGAGCTGGAAAAAACCGTAGGCGAACGACTTCTGCGGCTCCGGGCCGGTCGGCAGCATCGAGAAATATTGCTTGTAGTGGAACTTGCTGTTGGCGGCGTTGGCCAGGATTCCGACTGTCGTCTTTTTATGTTGCATCAGCACCGGAATCGCCGGCGCCACCATGTTGGTCGCATACGGGCCAATCAGCAAATCGACTTTGTCGACGTCGATCAGCTTCGTATAGAGACCGGGAATGTTGGCCGGGTTGCTCTGATCGTCGTAGTACACGAGTTGGATTGGCCGTCCGAGCAAGCCGCCTTTAGCGTTGACGTCGTCCCGCCAGATCGAGAGCGCGGCCAGCACCTGTTTCCCGATCGGCGCCACGCCGCCGGTCAGTGCCATGGTCATGCCGACCTTGATGGGCTCGGCAGCCCGCGCCAGACCGGGCACGAGCAGCGTGCAGAACAACAGCAGTGCTGGGAGTCCGCAGGCCTTTGCCCTTGGACCGAAAGTGCGTACGCTTGTTTGCATGTGTTTTACTCCTCCCTGTGCGCCTCGCCTTTTCACGCCGCATGCGATGGAGAGGTCGCGTTTTATTCTATGGTGACTTTCCTCCTGCGAAATCCAAGCTCCTGCGAAGGCGTCTTGCCTTTAGCCTCAGATTTTGACCGGTACGAATTGCGCGGTGAACAGCTCGTTGTCTGGTGGTGCCTGTTTCAGCAGGCCCATCTGAATGAAAGATTCTTTTAAGGTCGCGACCGCTGCCGGATCGAAGGTTCCGTCAGTCGAGAAGCCGCCGATCTGCTCATCGTAAACACGCGATGTCACCGCCGTACTGAAACCGAGCACCTTGGCGGATATTTCCACGGCCTTGTCCTTGTGCGCCTTCATGAAGGCGATGGTTTCGAACCAGCCTTTGAGAAAGGCCCGCACCGCGTCTGGATTTTTGGCGATGACGTCGTTGCGCGCGAAAATGACGTGCGTGATGAAATGATCGACGAAAGGCGTTGCCGAGGTAATGACGCGCCACTCCTTGGACTCTTCGAGCTTGTAGCCGGTCTCGAGGGCCCCGATATAGCCGTCGATCTGATGTGTCTTGATCGCGGCGCGCGCCGGCGGCATGCCGCCGATCGGCACAACGTCGATGCCTTTGGGGCCCCAGCCCTGCTTTTGGCTGATGCGCTCGCCGATCCAGGCGGTCAGCGAACCGACCGTAGTGCAGCCAAGTTTTTTGCCCTTCAGGTCGGCCACCGTCTTGATCGCTGAATCGTAGCCGACCATGACCGCCATGTTGCGCGGCGCGCCATACATCTCGGCTACCGCCTTCTGCGGCGCGCCCTTGGCGGAGAACGCCATGCCGGGACCGGAGCCGATGCCGATGTCGACGCTGCCGGAGGCCAATAGCTGCTGCAGCTTGGCGTCGCCGGACGAGGCGGAGGCTTCGACGTCGAGCCCCTGCTTGGTGAAGATGCCTTCCTGGACGCCGATGTCGAGCGGCGTGAAGGTCCAGGCGAACGGCACCACCTTGGCGACACGCAATTTCTGCGCGGCGCGCGCGGGCACAAATGGCGCCGCCAGCGGCAGCATGGCGCTGCCGGTCAAGGCCGTGATTACGCGTCTGCGGGACAATCGCCTCATCGTATCCTCCAAAGGCCGCGCTTATGCGCGGGCATTCGGCCGATGATTGCAGAAAACACCCATGCGCGCCATGCGGCAGGAATGCCGCGCGTGGCGCGCTGTCGCTAAATCTTCAACAGCCGCTTGGCGTTGCCGGCATAGACCTTGGCCTCGTCGGCGGGCGCGAGCCCGATCTTCTTGATCACCTCGACGCCTTGCTTCTTGAGCACCTTAAGGGGCGGCGCATCAGTACCGAAGATGAAATGGTCGGCGCCGACCGTTTCAAACGCGCAGCGCGCCGCCGGCGGATGATAGCAGGTCGATTCCAGATACATCATCTTCAGGTAGTGGCTCGGCGGGTGCTTGATCAGCATCGGCTCGTAGGAACCGAGGAAATACGCTTCGTCCTGCAGGTTGTAGGCGTAGTCCATGCGCCCGATCATTTCGCAGATGCCGCCGCCGAGATGGGTGCCGACGAGTTTCAGCGTCGGAAACCTTTCGAAGATGCCGCGCACGATCAGCCGCGCCAGGGCCAGCGCATTGTCCATGGGCCGGCCGACGCTGGACGCCAGCCGGTATTCCTTGAGCCGCTCCTCGCCGAAGCCGACCGACGGCGGATGAATGACAACCGGCACGTCGAGCTCGGTCGCGAGCTGAAAGAATGGCAGGCACTCGTCGTCGTCGGGATAGTGGCCGGGCAGGCTCGATAGAATCCAGGCTCCCTTGAGCCCGTCCTGCGTGATGGCGCGTTCCCACTCGCGCAGGAACGCGTCGTCGCCGCTCGGCACTGCCGAGGCCATGCCGTAGATCGTCGGGTACTTTTCCTGCAGCGAGGCAATGTAGCGATTGACCTTCTTCACCGTTTCGAGTTGCTGATCGCGATCCATGTTGCGCAGCTCGTGGATCGGCTGACTCACCAGTGTGGCATCGACGCCGGCTTCCCGCTGCGCTTCAAGTACATTCTCGATCGTCATCGGACAGCGGCCTTGCCAGAACGGCGCGGCTTGCTGCTCGGGCGTCTGCACGTGAGTGTGAAAGTCGATGATCATGTGTCGCTCTGCACTGCGGTTGGAGGGGCGAAGGTATCAGGCGGTTCGCACGGGCGCCTTGACCGGCGAAAGTTGCTCGAGCGTCTTGCCCGCGGTCTCCAGCGAGAACAACGCGCAGGTCACCCCGCCGATGACGGCGAAGACCGCGAACATGGCGAAAACGCCGCCGACGCCGTAATGGGGCAAAATAAGGCCAACCAGTGAAGGCCCGACGACCGAGGACAGCCGTTGGGAGATGCTCGATGCACCGCTGCCCAACGCGCGCAGGTGGTTAGGGTAGTTCTCCGCGGTGTACATGCCGAGCGAGCCTGGGATCATGCCCATGGCGGCGAATGCCAGCGTCGCCAGCAGGCCGAGCGCCAGCGCGCTCAGGTTCGGTACGAAAGCGGCGATGAGGAGCGGAATCGCGGCGAGCAGAAAACCGCCCACATAGGCAGCCTTGCGTCCAATGCGATCGATCGTAAATGCCGCGCCCAGCAGTACGAACAAGCCGGTGAAACTGACGACGAAGCCATAAAGGTTCGATTGGGCCACAGGCAGATGATAGACCGTGCGCATGATGCTCGGCAGCCAACCCGTAATCGAGTAGGTCAGCAGATAGGCGCAGAACCAGAGCACCCAAAGCGACAGGGTGCGCATGAGATAAGTCCCCTCGAACAGTTCGACAAAGCGGGCGGTTGACGCCGTCACCGGCGGGACGTTGGCCGGAATTGGCGGCAGCGAAACGGCGCCGTTCCGCGAGACCAGCGTTTCGATATTCGTGAGCACGCCGTCGGCCTCCGCGTCGCGGCCGCGGCTTGCCAGCCAGCGCGGCGATTCCGGAAGCATGCGGATCATCGGCAGGGCGAGCAGGACGGGCAATCCGCCGAACACGAACATCCATTGCCATCCCAGCATGGGCACGACGAAGGTACCGACCAGCGCCACCGTCGTTAGTCCGACCGGGAACAAGCATTGCTGCAACAGCACAAAACGGCCGCGCTCGCCCGACTTGGCGAACTCGTTGATGTAGGTATTGGCGATCGGCACTTCGCCGCCCAGCCCGATGCCTTGCAGGAAACGCAATGTCAGCAGCATCGAATAGCTTCCCGCCAGCACGCAGGCGAAACTCATCAGCGAAAACAGCACGATGTTGCCGACCATGAGCGGTACGCGGCCGTACCGCTCGGCGAGCCAGCCGGAGGCGATGCCGCCGATGACTTGTCCGGCGTAGCCAACGGAGATCAGCAGGCCGATCTCCGACGGCGCGATGTGCCACAGCGGGATCAGCGCCGGCAGCACATAGGCGATGGTCAGCGCATCGAAGGCATCGGAAAAATTCACGCTGCCGACGACCAGCCGCAGTTTGTTGTGCCAGCGCGAATGCGGCAGCCGCTCCATGCGCGCCGCGATCTGATAACGGTCGGTGCTTGTCCCGTCCATGCCTTCCCCCTGCGCCCGGTCACGCCGGATTTCTTCCGGTCATCACGATTTAATGAGATCGTGAACCAATTCCTCCCAGTACACAACTCAACAATGATTGTAGCGGCGGCGAACTGAGGCGCAGGAAGGTGCTGCGCTTCGCCTATGATTTTGCATGGCGGCAACCCCGGGGGCGACTTTGAAGATTACGCTCGACCTTTCGAAGCTCCTCGAACAGGGCAAACTCACGCCGGACGAGGCTGAGCGGCTGAAGACTTTGGCCGCCCGCGATACCGGCTCGCTCGCCATCAATATCCTGGTCGGGTTCGGCGTCGTCGCCGTCAGCGCCGGAGCGGTCGCGCTGGTGCCGTCGCCCATGACCGCACTCATCCTTGGTCTCGTCGTGTTCGCCATCGGTCTTGGGTTCACCTTCAACCGCGACGAGCGATGGAATCTGCTGGCGCAGATCTGCCTCGTCGTCGGCGCGCTGATGTTCTGCGGCGGCGTGCTCGCCTTGGGCGACGGCGCGCTCGGCGCGATGCTGATCGTGACGTTGGCGCTTGCGGTCGCGGCGATCGTCGCGCGGTCGGGCCTGCTGATGGCTGGGGCGGTACTGGCGCTGGGCGCCTGTCTCGGCGCTCGGGCCGGTTACTGGCACGCCACCTATGCGCTCGCGATCTACGAACCGGCCATGACGATCGTGCTGTTCAGTGCGCTGGCGCTTGGGACATATTTCGTCTCGAAGCGGCTGCCGGCCGATTACGAACGCTTGGCGCTGGTTGCAGCGCGCACGTCAGTCTTCATGGTCAATTTCGGCTTCTGGATCGGCTCGCTGTGGGGCGACAATTTTCGGCTTATCCGCTCGCTCATCCACAATGATCCGAACATTCTGACTTCGGGGACCGGCGCGGACGTCATCTCGCCCTTCATGTTCTCGGTCGGCTGGGCGGTAGTGCTTCTCGGTGCCGCCGTCTGGGGCATGCGCGCCAATCGGCGCTGGGTGGTAAACGTCGCGGCCGTATTCGGGGCCATCCATCTTTACACGCAGTGGTTCGATGCGCTGGGGCCAGGGCCTCTGGCCTTCATTGCCGGTGGCCTGCTGATGCTCGCCTTTGCCTACGGTCTCTGGGCCCTTAACCGGCATTTTACCGATAGGGTTGTGAATCCCGCATGAGCTGAACGCGTCTGATCGCGTTGACCGGGAACGCTGCCGCGCTTAAAATTGCTTAATCTCAAGCCGTTTGGCGCGGCGCGAGCCATGAGGCGCCCTGCAGGAGGCTTTCGTGCATATCATCGACTCGCATTTCCATTGGTGGCCCCGCTCGGTTTTCGAAAAGCTCTGCAAGCGTACGGATTTTCCGAAAGCGCAGGTCAACGACAAGGGCGGGTATCGCTATATGCGCCGCTCCGCCAGCTCCTCGTCGCACCTGAATTCCTGGAAGGAATGGTTCGATCTCGACAAGCAGTTTGAATACTACGCCGGCACCGGACACCAGGTCGACGTGGTGTGCTCGATCGGCCCGTTCTCGGTGGCGTTCTCGGACATGCCCTTGTCCGAAGGCCGCGACTACGCGCTGATGTGGAATGAGGAGATGGCCGGCGCCCAGAAGAAATACCCGGGCCGGGTTTGGGCAAGCGCCGCGGTGCCGCTGCAGGATACGCGCACGGCGATCGAAGTGGTCGACGACGCGGTCAACCGTCTCGGCCTGATGGGCGTCAATCTTCCCGGCAGCGTCGGCGAGGACGGGCGCATCGACGCCGAGCGGTTGGAGCCGTTTTATGCGCATTGCGAAAAGCTCGGCCTGCCGCTGTTCCTGCATCCGACCGACGTCATCTTCCAGGACATGCTGTCGGATGGCTACGACGGCGCGCTGCATCTGACACTCGGCCGCGTCATCGAGGTGAGCGTCGCGGCGATGCGAATTATTTTTTCCGGGCTGATGGAGCGCCATCCCAATCTGAAGATCGTGATGTCGCATACGGGCGGCGCGCTACCGTATCAGGCCGGTCGCATGGACAAGAATTCCAAGGCGGCCAACCTGCCGCGGCCCGTGACCGACTACATGCGGCGCATGTACACCGACACCGTCTCGCCGCACGCCGCCGGCATCAAGTTTGCGATCGAATATTACGGCATCGATCACGTCATGTACGGCACCGACTATCCGTGCTGGGATCCGTTCCCGTGTCTCAAGCTGATCGATGAGATTCAGTTGTCGGCTGCCGACAAGCAGAAGCTGTTCTACGACAACGCGCGGCGCATCCTGAACCTGAAGGATCCGGCGCCGAAGGCGCAGCCGGCCAAACGCGAGCCGGCGCTGGTCTAAGCAACGAGCCTTTTGCAGATTGTAAATGCCGGGCCATTCCGTTGCGATTGTCGGCGGTGGCCCGATCGGGCTGGCGCTTGCGCTTCATCTCGACATGTACGGCGTGCCTTCGGTCGTGTTCAACGCCGAAGCCGAGACGCGCTGGCATCCGAAGGGCAACATCCACAATGCCCGCACAATGGAACTGTTTCGCAAGGTCGGTATTTCCGATCGCATTCGTGCGCTCGGGCTACCGGGCGATCATCCGTTTGACGTCGCCTATTTCACCCGGCTGAACGGCTACGAGATCGCGCGGGGCCGCACGCCATCGCGCGACGAGCGGCTGGAAATGCGGGCAATCCGTCCGGCGGACGATCAACTTCCGGAGCCGACGCATCGCGTGAACCAGATGTACGTCGAGCGGCTGCTGTTCCAGGAAGCGAGCCGGCGGCCGAACATCACGCTTCGCTTCGGCTGGACCGTGGAAGACCTCGACGACGTAGCCGATGGCGTTGCAGTCCGCGCGCGCTATGGCGCGGACAGGACCGCTGAGACATTACGTGCCGCGTTCGCTGTCGGTTGCGATGGCAGCCGCAGTACGGTGCGCAAGGCATTGGGGATCCGCTACGAAGGCGAAGACCATCTCATGAATGTGTTTATGGGCGGGGAGTTCGTCTCGATCCACATGTCGATCCCCGGTTTCTATCAGACGCTAGGTCCGCGCCGAGCCTGGATGTATCTGACGATCAATCCGGACACGCGGATCGTCATCATTACGCTCGATGGTGTGGGCGAATTCATGATGCATAAGCGCCGGGCGCCAGGCGAAACCATCGATGAAGACGGTGTTCGCCGCACCATCCAGCGGGCGATTGGCGCCGACATTCCGGTGACAATCGTCAGCCAGCGCGGCTGGCATGCGGGCGGTTATCTGGTCGCCGAACGCTTCCAGGGCGGTCGCATGTTTCTGGCTGGGGACGCCGCCCACCTGTTCACGCCGACCGGCGGCTTCGGCCTGAATACCGGAATCGAGGACGTCGCCAATCTGGCATGGAAAATCGCCGCCCGCCTGCACGGCTGGGGCGGCGAGCGTCTGCTGGCGAGCTACGAGACCGAACGCAAACCCGTGGCCGTGCGCAATACCGATGTGGCGCGCGGCATGGGCAAGGCGTGGCACGATATCGAGGTCAGCGAAGCGATCGAGCGCGACACGCCTGATGGCGCGGCGGAGCGGGAACGGGCGGCGCAGTCGTCGTTCGTGCGCGCCAATCATTTTGTGCTGCCCGAGGAGCGCGACTTTCTCGGCGTCGTGCTCGGCGCCCGATATGATGTGTCTCCTCTCATCGTGCCGGACGGCGCACCGCCGCAGCAGCATGTCCAGCGCTACGCTCCCTCAAGCGTGCCGGGGGGACGGGCGCCGCACATATGGCTTGGCGATAAGAGAGGCCGCGGCGACTCCCTGTTCGACCGCTTCGGGCAGTATTTCACGCTGCTTCGCGTCGGTGCCAATCCGCCCGACAGCGCGCCCTTGCAAGCGGCCGCGGCGCGCGCTGGCGTTCCACTTACCGTCTGCGATATTGCACACGCGGACGCCGCTACGCTTTACCAGCGCCGTCTCGCCCTGATCCGGCCGGATTATCACATCTGTTGGCGCGGTGACGATCTGCCCCAAGACACCGACGGCCTGATCGCGACCGTGACCGGCCACTAGACTAGTCAGCCGACGCCGCCCGCTATAGCGTCGGGAACAAATCAAAAAACCGTGGAGGAATGGAATGTTCGTGCGCCGTCAGTTTCTGAGCCTGGCCGGGGCGACCGCACTGTCGAGTGCCGTGCCGCAAATCGCCCGCGCGCTCGATTACCCGGTGCGCAGCGTGCGGCTCGTCGTGCCGTTTCCGCCGGGCGGCGCTGCCGATATCAGCGGGCGGCTGATGGCGCAATTCATTTCGGAGCACCTCCACCAGGCCTTCGTGGTCGAGAACAAGCCGGGTGCCGGCAGCAATCTCGGCACCGAAGCCGTGGTGACGGCAGCGCCTGACGGCTACACGCTCCTGCAGATCAACGCCGGCAATGCGATCAATGCGACGCTGTACAAGCACCTTAATTTCAACTTCATTCGTGACATCGAACCGGTCGGCAGTATCGTGCAGGCGTCGCATGTGATGTTTGTCACGCCGTCATTCCCGGCCAAGACGGTTGCCGAGTTCATCGCCTATGCCAAAGCTAACCCCGGCAAGATCAACTATGCCTCCGCGGGCGTCGGCAACGCCAATCATATCTCCGCCGAGATGTTCAAGATGATGACCGGCGTCGACATGGTGCACGTGCCGTTCAAGGGCGGTGCTCCCGCGGTGCTCGCGCTCGTCGCCGGGCAGGTTCAGGTGATGTTCGCCGACACGCTCACGGCCGGCGAACAGGTCAAGGCCGGGACGATCCGCGCCATCGGCGTCGCCACGCCGCAGCGCTCGCCGGTCCTGCCCGAGGTGCCGCCGATCTCCGACACGGTACCGGGGTTTTATGCCAGCTCCTGGTGGGGCTTCGGCGCGCCGCGCGGCACGCCCGACGATGTCGTCAAAAAGCTCAACGCCCAGATCAACGCCGGGCTCGCCGATCCAACGATCAAGCAACGCTTCGCTGCATTGGGTGCGCTGGAGCTCGGCGGCTCGCCCGACAGCTTCCGCAAGCTGATCGCCGACGAAACCGAGAAATGGGGCAAGGTGATCAAGTTTGCCCACATCAGTGCTGGGTGACGGTCGTTCCTCATGTGCTCCCCTCGGCGTCATGGCCGGGCTTGACCCGGCCATCCACGTCTTATTCTGCTCGTAACAACAAGGTGTGGATGCCCGGCACAAGGCCGGGCATGACGGACCGTTCACTGCTTCGGCGCGAAACGCTCGTCGATTGACTCCCATTTGTCGTAGCCGACGAGCTTCTTGTAGCTCTCGAAATCCATGCCGTCGTTGCGGCGGGCGAATTTTCCGGATTTCATGTCAATGAGCACGGTTTCGATCGCCTTCGCGGCATGCATGACCGTGTCGAGGCCGAGCACCGCGCAATGAAAGCCAAGCTCGCCCAGTTCATCCATCGACAGGATCGGCGTGTGGCCGCCCATCAGCGGATTGCAGATCTGCGGCACGTCGAATTCCTTGCCGATGCGCTTGAGCTCGTCGATCGAGCGCGGCGCCTCGATAAAGATGCCGTCAGCGCCGGCGCGGATGAATTGTTCGGCGCGGCGCATCGCCTCGTCGAGATCGTAGACAGCGCGCGCATCGGTGCGCGCCAGAATCCAGGTCTCCGGATTGATGCGCTCCGCGCAGGCCGCCTTGATTTTGGCCACGGCGAGTTCAGTGGGTACGACCTTCTTGCCGACCATGTGGCCGCAGCGCTTCGGCCATTGCTGATCCTCGATCAGGATGGCGGAGACGCCCATGCGCTCGTAGGTCTGCACCGTGTGCACGACATTCTTGACGTCGCCATAGCCGTCGTCGCCGTCGACGAACACGGGCAGGTCGCACGCCATCATGATGTCGCGCACGCAGGCCGAGATCTCGCCGAAGCCTTTCAGCCCGACGTCAGGTACGCCATAGCGCGCGCCGACCGCCGGAAAGCCGCCGATGAAATAGGTTTCGAAGCCGATCTGTTGAATGAGCCGAGCGGACAGCGCGTCGTGAGCGCCGGGTACGACCAGAAAGCGCTTTTCAGCGACGGCTTTGTCGATGATCTGGCGAAAGCTTGAGGGCATTGAAATTCCTGTAGCCCGGATGAGCGAAGCGAAATCCGGGATTTTGTTGAGGTGCTCTCCCGCATATCGCTTCGCTCATGCGGGCTACGTGTTTGGGGCGATCAGGTTTTGCGCACCCACACCCTGTTGTCATGAAACGCGGCGCCGCCGAACGGCGCGACCGCGTCGGAGCCGGTCAGCGTGTTGATGCCGCGGCCGTCCGCATAGGCGGAGTTAGGCCAGATCGATTCGGCGATCAATACGCCACGGCGCACCCCGTCGAACAGCTTGGCGTGGAGGCGCACCTTGCCGCGCGCATTGCCGAGGGTGACAAGATCGCCGTCCATGATACCAAGCGGCGTGGCGTCGTCCGGATGGATCATCACCGTCGGCCGCCGTTCGCGCGACAGCGAGCCTGGCGTTTCGGTAAAGGTCGAATTGAGAAAACCGCGCGACGGCGAGGTGGCGAGGCGAAACGGATGCTTCGCGTCGGCCTCCTCGATCACCTCCCAATGGTCGGGAAATTCCGGGATCGGCTTTGACGCAACAACGCGGTGCCAGCGGCCGAACGGCACCTTTGGCCAGTCTGGTTTGAAACGGAATTTCTTGTCCGGATAGGCGAAGCCGCTGAGATAATGCGCAGTCGCAAAATCCGGCTGGCAGTCGATCCAGCGCGTTTTCTCGATCTGCGCCAGCGTGCCCCAGCCGGAATCCTGCAAGGTGCAGTCGATCAGTTCTCTCGGCGTCAGGTCGAAGCTCGGATGGGTTATCCCCAGCCGTTTTGCCAACCCGGAGATCACGTCATGATTGGAGCGGCATTCGCCGGGCGGCTCGATCAGTTTTGGTCCGAGCAAAATGTATTGGCTGCCGCCGGCGGTATAGAAGTCGTCGTGCTCCACGAACATCGTGGCGGGCAATACGACATCCGCAACCTTCGCGGTGTCGGTCATGAACTGCTCGTGCACGCAGACAAACAGATCGTCGCGCGCGAAGCCGCGTTTGACGACCTCTTGATCGGGCGCGACCGATACCGGGTTGGTGTTCTGAATGAGCAGTGCGGTGACGGGGCCGCCGCCTTGCAGCGCCTCCGAGTCGCCGGTGAGCACCGGTCCGATGCGCGACTGGTCGAGCATGCGGATTTTAGGATCGCGCAGGTTGGCGCCCTCGATCACCGTCTTGTTGAGGTGAAAGACGTCACCGTTGTTATGAAAGGCGCCGCCGCCTTCGTGGCGCCAGGCGCCGGTGACGGCGGCGATGCAGCTTGCCGCGTGCATGTTGAAGGCGCCGTTGCGCGAGCGGGAAAAGCCGTAACCGAGGCGGAAATAGGCGCGTTTGTTGGCGCCGGCGAGCCGGGCAAATTCCTCGATCGTCTCGACCGGGCATCCGGTGATGCGCGACGCCCATTGCGGATCGCGCGTGCGCAGATGCGCTTCAAGCTCGCGCGGCGCGTCGGTATAGCGTTCAAGATAGTCCCAGTCGGCTTTGCCGTCACGGAACAAACAGTGCATCACCGCGCAGGCCAGCGCCCCATCGGTGCCGGGCCGGATCAGCACCGGCAGATCGGCCGCCTCCATGGTGCCGTTCATGTAAACGTCGACGACCACAATCTTGGCGCCGCGCTCCTTGCGGGCGCGGGTGGCGTGCGTCATCACGTTGACCTGGGTGTTAACCGGGTTGGTCCCCCAGATCACCACCAGATCGGATTTCGCCATCTCGCGTGGATCGGCGCCGGCGAGCTTGCCGGTGCCGGCGATGAATCCGGTCCAGGCCGGGTTGACGCAGATGGTAGAGAAGAAGCCGGAATATTTCTTGGCGTGGCGCAGGCGATTGATGCCATCGCGCATCACGTGGCCCATCGTACCGGCGTAATAATAAGGCCACACCGCTTCCGAGCCGTGCGCCTGCTCGGCGCGAATGAATTGCTCGGCGACGAGATCGAGCGCATCGTCCCAGGACACGGCTGCGAATTCACCTGAGCCCTTCGGGCCGACGCGGCGCAGCGGATGCACCAACCGGTCGGGGTGATGCACGCGCTCCGCGTAGCGCGCGACCTTGGCGCAGACCACGCCGGCCGTATAGGCATTGTCCGCCGCGCCGCGCACTCGGCCGATCGTGAACTTGTCGAACACCTCGACCTCTAGCGCGCAGGTCGACGGGCAGTCGTGCGGGCAGGCGGAGGCGAGGATTTGCGGGCGGACGGTTTGGTTCATACCCTATTTTAACAGACGGTCGTCCGTGGGCGTAGTGGGGAACGACGGATTTTCGCGCGCCGGCCCTTACACTTTGGCGCGCAGCCGCTTGGCCGCATCCACCATGACGGCGAGCTTGGCGTGAGCCAGTTCCCGGCTGATGGTCATGAGGCCGCAATCCGGCGCGAGCCAGACCTGCTTCGGGTCGACGACGTCGAGCAGCCCGCCGATGCGGCGTTCGACGGCAGCGACAGTCGGCACCGGCGAGTCGCCTGGATCGATGCAGCCGAACATGACGATGCGGCCGCCGCACAGCCGCAGCACTTTGGGATCGAAAGTGCTGCGGCCGAACTCGACGTGGAAGCCCGAGATGCGCGTCTCCATCAGCGCCGGCAATACGCCTTCATAATGATACTCGTGCTGCAGACTGCCGCCGCCCGGATAGCCGTAGCAAAGATGCACGATGGTCGGCACCGTGATGCCTTCGAGGCAGCGGTCGAGCGCTTTTGCCCCATAGGCGCGGACCTTGTCGTGGTAGCGCGTCATCGCCGGCTCGTCGATTTGCAGCACGTCGGCGCCAGCCGCCTGCAGGTCGCGCAACTCGGCATTGAGCGCGGCGGCGACGTCAAACGCGAGCTCCACCTCGTCCTGGTAGAATTCGTTCGCCGAGCTGTCGATGACCGTCATCGGCCCGGGGACCGCCACCTTGATCGGGCGATCGGTGTGGGTTTTGGCGGTGTGGAGATCGTCAACTGCCGCGGCCTTATTGCGCACGATCTTGCCGACAATGCGCGGCACCATGCGGTTGGCTTCGCGATTGCGGTAGATCTGTTTGTTGACTTGCCGATCGATGTCGACGCCGTCCCAGCGCCCGGCGATGTGGAACACGAAGGTCGTACGCCGCATCTCGCCGTCGGTCAGAATATCAAGCCCAAGCTCTTCCTGCTCGCGAATGACCAGCGCCATGGCGTCATCCATGGCTTCCTTGAGTTCGTCGCCGTTAAGCCGGTAAGTGAGCTGGTTGCGTTTGGTATGCGCGAGCCAGTTCGGACGCGGAAAGCTGCCGACGCTGGTCGTCGCCAATGGGCCGAATGTCATTGCGCGCTTTTCCCTTGTATCCCGGCACGATAGCACACCGCGCGCAAAGCATTGCAAGTCGCGCCGCCGCCTCTCGCGCAAGAAGAAATCGGCACCAGCGTGGAGCGGGCGCCGATCGCAAGGGAACGGCGAGCGGTCAGGCTGATTTACGCCACGGCACCAGCATCGATACGCGGTTTTTGTAGGCGCGGTATTGGTCGCCAAACAAGTGGATGAGGTCGCGTTCTTCGAGCTGAATCCCGACCAGGATATAGGCGGTGGTCACGGCCGCGAACAGCAGGTGACCGGCCGTCATGGTCGGCGCCGCCCAGAAGGCGATGATGAACCCGAGATAGATTGGGTGTCGCACGAAACGGTAGTACAGCGGTTCGCGAAAGCGCGGTGCGGGCATCGGCCTGCCGCTGAGGTTGTTGGCGACCTGATGCAACCCGAACAGCTCGAAATGATTGATCAGGAATGTCGAGCTGAGGACGACCAGCCAGCCGAGGAACGACAGCGCTGTTATGGCCATGGCGAGTGCGGGGTTGGCGACGTGCCACACCACAGCCGGCATCGGGCGCCACTGCCACAACAATAACGCCAACGCCAGGCTTGCCAACAGTACATACGTGGTGCGCTCGACCGACGCGGGCACGAATTGCGTCCACCATTGCTTGAACTGCTGGCGCGCCATCAAGCTGTGCTGAACAGCGAATACCGACATCAGCGCTAAATTGATAATGACGGCTGCCACAGCCGGCGCAACGCTTCCGAGGTCAATGGTCGTCGGTACGATGAGATTCTCGACGAAACCGATGGCATAGAGAAAAGTGGCGAAGAACACGGCGTAGGCCATAAGCCCGTACAAAAACGCGAGGGCTCGAACAAAGAGACTGCCGTTACTGTGATGTGTATCGTGGGCGATGGCGTGAGTCTGCGTCATGGGTAACCTCCGATTCGCGAAAATCGCTGGAGATCAAGAGGTGCGCAGCCTGCCGCTCACGTTATGAAAAGACTTTGCCGAGACCTTGATTTGTTCCTGAGATGGGCGTGATTAATGCTTGAGAATAGCTTGTCGGGTGCCGAAGCAAGGGCGGTGCGGTGCAATTTCTCTTTGCGGGGCATACACTTGATAAGAATCGGCGCGAGTTGCGGCGTGGCGCTGAGGCCATCGCCGTCGAGCCCCAGGTGTTCGACCTTCTGGTCTACTTGGTCGAGAATCGCGACCGCGTCGTCAGCAAGGATGATCTGATCGCATCGGTCTGGCGCGGTCGCATCGTTTCAGATTCGAGTCTGACCAGCCGCATCAATGCAGCGCGCAAGGCTATCGGCGACAACGGCGAGGAGCAGCGTCTGATCCGCACGGTGGCGCGCAAGGGGCTGCGCTTCATCGGAGCGGTCCAGGCGCTACCGGACGACACCCTGCCAGCCCCGCTCACACCGGAGCAGTCGTCCGCTACACTGCCGCTGCCCGACCGTCCCGCGATCGCTGTTTTGCCTTTCGTGAATATGACCGGCGATCCGGATCAGGAATATTTTTCTGACGGCATCACCGAGGACATCATTACCGCGCTATCAAAGCTGCGCTGGTTCTTCGTGATCGCCCGTAATTCCTCGTTCATCTACAAGGGTCGTTCCGTTCATCTGAAGCAGATCGCCGATGAGCTCGGCGTCCGCTACATGTTAGAGGGCAGCGTGCGCAAGGGCGGCAACCGCTTGCGTATCACTGCGCAGCTCAACGATGTAGCCAGCGGCGGACACATTTGGGCCGAGCGCTACGATCGCGACCTTGCGGACGTCTTTGCAGTGCAGGACGAAATCACCGAAGCCATTGTCGCCGCGATCGAGCCGCAGCTTTATGCCGCCGAGAACTTTCGCGCCCGGCGCAAAGCGCCCGACAGTATGGACGCATGGGACTTGGTGATGCGCGCTCTGTCGCACTACTGGCGGGTGACGCGTCAGGACAACGTCGTGGCGCAGGCACTCCTTGAAAAGGCGACCGCGCTTGATCCGAATTACGGCCAGGCGCTCGGGCTGTTGGCTGCTAGCTACACGTTTAGTGTCCACATGGGCTGGGCAGACATGGCGAGGGTGGCGCCAATCGCCGAGCGCGCGGCCTCGGCTGCGATCCTCGCCGATGGCGAGGACGCCTGGGCGCATTACGCGCTGGGCGGCGTCTATCTGATCGCGCGCCGTTTCGACGATTCGCTCGCCGAGTTCGAAGCGGCGCTGCGGCTTAATCCGAATTTCTCGCTGGCGCAGGGCTATTACGGGCTGGCGCTGTCGTATTGCGGGCGCTGGCAGGAAGGCGAGCAGGCGGTGCGGCGGGCGCTTCGTCTCAGTCCACATGATCCGCTGGCGGCTGTGTATTGCGGCATCGCCTCCTATACGCAGTTCGTCGGCCGCAACTATGATGAAGCGATGCGGCTGTCGCGCGAAGCCATCCGGCAACGCGCGGATTTCGTCGGCGCACACCGGGTGCTGACTGCTTCGGCCGGCATGTCCGGGCGTGCCGACGTCGCCCAGGCGGCGTTGCAGGAACTGCGCCGGGTGCAGCCCAACATCTCGTTGGCCTGGATCGCCGAGCACATGCCGATCCAGCACGATGCCGACCGCGAGCATTATCTGGATGGTTTCAGGCGCGCCGGCCTCAACTAGCGTCCGGGGGGCGCCCAGGCGGGCTTAGTGTGCTGCCTGTGTTTCGTGCGCCCTAACGCCCAGCAATGCATCCTCGGGCTTGGCATCGAGCCGGCTGTGGCCGGCCTTCATCAATTTGCCGAGGTAGTATTCGCCGGACGTGATCGGTGGATATTTCGCGCCTGCTCCGATGCAACTGTCGAAGCAGCGGACGAGTGTGTCGGGGTTCGGGTTGTGGAAGAACACCAGCGAAATGCGGTCGCTTGGCGCCGCGTCGGGCGGCGGGACCGCGACGCGATGCAAGTTCGACACCCAATGGTCGTTCGACCAGCGCATCATCGTATCGCCGATGTTGCAGACGAACGCTTCGGGCGGAATGTGGACATCGATCCAATCGCCGTGACGCGCCTTTACCTGCAGGCCGCCCGGCGTATCGTCGCCGCGCACAAAGGTAATGCAACCGTAATCTGTATGGACGCCAGCGCGCAGTTGTCCCGGCAGCGGTACTTGCCTTACCGCGGGATAACGGATGATGCGTCCGACGCTCGCCTCGCGATCGAACTTGTCGGCAAAGTAATTTTCATCAAGGCCAAGCGCCAGCGCCATGGCGCGCATTACATTCGCGGCTACGCCTGACATCGCCGCGTGATAGGCCAACATGACCTGTTTGAAATCGCGCGGACGCTCCGGCCAAATATTCGGCGCGTACATTTGCGCGATAGTCTTGTCGACTTTCGCCATCAAGGTCTCGACGCCCTCGGGGCCGAACGCAAACGCCTCCTGAATGTCCGGCGGAGCCGTTTCGCCCATCGAATAGGCGAGCGAGCGGTCGCCGACGCAATTGTAGCCGCGGCTGATCTTGGCCGGCGGGCGCTCGACCTTCATTTTTTCGGCGTCCGGCAAGGCAAAAAAGTCGACGGCGCGCTGGCGCGTCGTGTTGATCAGATCCGCCGGCACGCCGTGCCCGACGATCATGAAAAATCCGGTCTCGGTGCAGGCGGCATCGATCGCCTGCGCCACTTTGCGCCGCTCACTGTCGCTGCCGTCGAGCAGCGGTGACAGGTCGATTGTGGGAATCGTGTTGTTCGCCGCCATGGTGCATCCTTGGTTCGGCTTTTGACCGGCTTTGCCAACTATATCTGCATCGCTGCTTGCCGCAATGGTATAGGGATGGGCGACATTAGGGGGAACTGCCAATGAATCGCCGAGAAGCGATTGCCGCGATGCTGGCAACCACAACATTGGTGGCGCCACGAGCGATACGCGCGCAATCCAAGTTTCCCGACCATCCAATTCGCATCATCGTGCCGGTGTCGCCGGGCGGCGGCGTCGATACCTTTGGCCGGCTGATTGCCGCCAAGATCGAAGCGCAGCGCCACGTTCAATTCGTGGTGGAGAACCGCACCGGCGGCAACAGTACGATCGGCGGCCTCGACGTGCATCGCGCCGCGCCCGACGGCTACACGCTTCTGTTCCACGCCTCGACGCACAACGTGGCGCGGCTCGTTCTACGCGACGTGCCGTACGATCCGCTGACCGGCTTTACGCCGATCGCGCTCGCAGGAGAGGCGCCGCTCATCCACATCATCGCCAAGAGCCGGCCTGAGAAAACCGTCAAGGAGATCGTTGCCGCGGTCAAAGCAAAGCCCGATGCGTGGTCGTTCGCCACCGCGCAACTCGGTGCGCCCGGCCACCTCGCCGAGGTCGCATTCAATCAATACACCGGCCTGAATGTTCCGATCGTGGTCTATCGCGGCACGGCGCCGGCAGCCAATGACGTTGCCGGCGGGCATGTGCCGATGATGATCGAAGCGATCATCGCGCTATTGCCCATGGTGAAGGGCGGTCTGGTGCGCGCCGTCGCGGTGACCGGCAACAGGCGCAGCAAGCTCGCGCCCGACGTGCCGACCATGGCCGAGCTTGGCCTGCCACAGCTCGATTTCGGTGCCTGGTGGGCGATGTGGGGGCCGCCAGGCATGCCCCCCGATCTGGTCCGCACCCTCAATGGCTGGATCAACGATGCCGTGGCGGCGCTGGCCGCCGACGGCCGTCTGGACGCGCTTGGCATCGAACCGGCCGCGGAAACATCCGAGGCGTTCGCACACTTCCTGCATGCCGATCTGGAGCGAAGTGCGAAGCTATTGAAGGCTGCGAATTTTAAGCCGCAGTAAGTTGGCGAC
>Ga0335078_10004013_pt1 | contig 21882 bp, 19 predicted proteins | sample Lox_Sample_32_FD_206711 | JGI IMG/M metagenome (GOLD analysis project Ga0335078, IMG submission 206711) | Soil microbial communities from Loxahatchee National Wildlife Refuge, Florida, United States - Lox_Sample_3.2 | ecosystem: Environmental > Terrestrial > Soil > Wetlands | place: USA...
TGAGGAGGATGCCGTGCCAGCCATGAAGCTCACGCCGAACGCCGCGATGCGGGCCAGGGACGTGTCCCGGCCGCGCGCCGAGCATCTCGCCGAGGCCGAGGCGGCCGAGGCGAGCGCCGCCGCCGGATCGCGGGGCAGGACCGGTGACGCCGCGAAACAGGCCCGCGGCGAGGACAAGGCGAAGACGCCGCAGCCGCCGCAGAAGCCGCAGCCGCCGTCGCAGCCGCCGTCGGCCGCGGGCGACGAGCGAGCGGGACGGCCCAGGTTTCCGCGCCGGCGGCGGGGCCGCGGGTCGCGCTGAGGCACCGCCTTCTGGAAGCGCCGCCAGTGCGGAAACAATGAGGTGGATCCGGGCTTCATGGTTGATTCGGGGGTCTATAGTGCACCGGATCAACCGCATAGCCCGGATCAACCACGCTAATCATGGGCGGCAGGCGGAACGCCGGGATCAGCCGTCGACGGGAGCGCGGGTAGGGTCGGACGAGAAGCCGGCCTGAACAGGATCTGCTCGGTTGGCTTGGCCAGAATTCGGCAGAAGGGACGGCTGCCCGGTGACTTCGAACCTGACCCGCGACGAGGCGGCGGCGCGCTCGGCACTCATCACGGTCTCCTCCTACCAGGTGGACCTCGACCTGACCGGCGACGAGAAGACGTTCCGCTCGGTCAGCGTGATCAGGTTCGGCTGCGCGGCGCCGGGGTCGTCCACGTTCCTCAACCTGACCGCGCCCGCGGTCCACGAGATCACCCTGAACGACGAGCCGGTCAGCCTGGACGCGTTCGACGGCGACCGGATCACGCTGACCGGGCTGGCGGCCGGCAACGTGCTCCGGGTGACGGCCGCGTGCGCCTACTCGCACAGCGGCGAGGGACTGCACCGGTTCACCGATCCCGCCGACGGGCGCGTCTACCTGTACTCGGACCTGGAGACCTTCGACGCGCACCGGATCTACGCCTGCTTCGACCAGCCGGACATGAAGGCCAGCTACGAGCTGGCCGTCACCGCCCCGGCGGACTGGCAGGTCGTGTCCAACATGGCGGCCGAGTCGACGACGGCAGCGCCGGGCATCGGCGGCGGCGAGGCGGCACGCTGGCATTTCCCGCCCACGCCGGTCATGTCCACCTATATCACCGCGGTCGCGGCCGGTCCGTACCACGTAGTCCGCGACGAGCACGACGGCATCCCGCTCGGCGTGTTCTGCCGCCAGTCACTGGCCCCCCACCTGGACGCGGACGAGATCTTCGAGGTGACCCGGCAGGGCTTCGACTTCTTCCACGGCTCGTTCGGCATCAAGTACCCGTTCGGCAAGTACGACCAGCTCTTCGTGCCCGAGTTCAAGGAAGGGGCGATGGAGAACGCGGGCTGCGTGACGATCGTGGAGAACTACATCTTCCGATCGCGGGTCACCGACTTCGCCCGTGAGGCGCGCGCCGAGACGATCCTGCACGAGATGGCGCACATGTGGTTCGGCGACCTGGTCACCATGAGCTGGTGGGACGACCTGTGGCTGAACGAGTCGTTCGCCACCTGGGCCGGCACGCTGGCGCAGGCCGAGGCGACCCGGTGGACGTCCGCCTGGACCACGTTCGCGCAGTTGTACAAGGCCTGGGCCTACCGGCAGGACCAGCTGCCCTCCACCCACCCGATCGCGGCGGACATACCCGACATCGCGGCGGTCGAGGTGAACTTCGACGGGATCACCTACGCCAAGGGCGCGTCCGTGCTCAAGCAGCTGGTGGCCTACGTCGGCCGGGAGAACTTCCTGGACGCCGTGCGGAAGTACTTCGCGGCGCACGCCTGGGGCAACGCGACGCTGGCCGACCTGCTGACGGCCCTCGAGGAGACCTCGGGCCGCGACCTGACCGCGTGGTCGGATCAGTGGCTGCAGACCGCCGGGGTGAACACGCTGCGGCCCTCGTACACGCTGGACGAGGACGACAGGTTCACCGAGTTCGCGGTGGAGCAGGAGGCGGCCGCCAGCCACCCGGTGCTCCGCTCGCACCGCATCGCGATCGGGCTGTACGACCTGACGGCCGACGGCCTGGTCCGCCGCCAGCGGGTGGAGACCGACGTGGCGGGCCCGCGTACGGCAGTACCCGAGCTGGCCGGGCAGTCGCGCCCGGACCTGGTCCTGGTCAACGACGATGACCTCAGCTACGCCAAGATCCGGCTGGACGCGCGTTCGCTGCGCACGCTGGTGGGCTCCGGGGGGGCTGGGGGGTCGTCCCCCCAGGCTGGCGGCGTGATCGGGTCGTTCACCGACTCGCTGCCCGCCGCGCTGTGCTGGTCCGCCGCCTGGGACATGTGCCGCGACGCTGAGATGGCGGCCCGCGACTACGTCCAGCTCGTGATGCTGGGCGTTTCCTCGGTGACCGACATCAGCGTGGTGCAGACCCTGCTGCGGCAGGCCGGCCAGGCGGTCCGGCGGTTCGCCGACCCGGGCTGGCGCGAGACCGGGCTGGCCCTGATGGCCGACGCGCTGCGCGGCCTGCTGAACGAGGCGGAGCCCGGCTCGGACGCCCAGCTGGCCTACGTACGGGCGTTCGCCGCGACGGCCACGGCCCAGGACGACCTGGCCCTGCTGGCCGGGCTGCTCGACGGCTCGGTGGTGCTCGACGACCTGACCGTGGACACCGAGCTGCGCTGGACGCTGCTGGAACGGCTGGTGAGCCGTTGCTACCGGGGCTTCGGGGCGGCCGAGATCAACGCGGAGCTGGCCCAGGACGCGACCGACGCGGGCGAGCGGCACGCGGCCGCCTGCCGCGCGGCCATCCCCTCCGCCGAGGCCAAGCAGGACGCCTGGGACCTGCTGGTCTCGGGTGAGCAAGCACTGGCTACGTTCCGGGCGACGCTGTCCGGCTTCGCCGACCCGGACCAGCCAGAGCTGGTGAACCCGTACCGGGAGAAGTACTTCGCCGCGGTCACGGACGCGTGGCGGACCTGGTCCTCGGCGATGGCACAGGACTTCGCCGGCGGTGCCTACACCGTGGGCGCGATCTCGGAGGAGACGGTGCGGGTGACCGACGAGTACATCGCGGCCACCGACCCGCCGGCCGCGCTGCGCCGGCTGCTCCTCGAGGGCCGGGACGACGTGCTCCGGGCGCTGCGCTGTCAGGCCAGGGACCGCCAGGCGCCGTAGCTCAGACCAGGATGCAGGGGATGTCGGTGTTCTCGTCGATCCAGTAGCTGGCGCAGACCCGGTGGTAGCCGTCGGCGACGATGAGCGGGTGCTCCTCGCCGCCGCGCAGCAGCAGGATGGGAGACAGGGCCACGCCGGACGCGGCCTTGCGCAGGTCCGCCACGACGTGCTTGTTGTCCTCGCCGAGAAGGGCCAGCTGGCTGGCCCGCAGGATGTCCTTGGCCTTGCGGTGGGTTATGTCGTTACGCGCGGCGGCGAGCTTTCGCCGCCATTCGGCGGCGCGCTTGGCCGGCATGACCAGCGACAGGTAGTCCTCCGCCGCCTGGAAGTCGTGCTTCTCCGGCCTCGGCAGCCATTTCACCGTCTGCGCCATGTCACGCCCCCGACACGGCCTCCCGGACGTGCTTGGCCACCTCGTCCAGACCGATCGCCACGGTGGAGCCCGCGGCGCGGTCGGTGAGCTCGGCGGTCCCGGCGGCCAGGCCGCGCTTGCCCACCGTGACCCGGAACGGGATGCCGGTCAGTTCGGCGTCGCTGAACTTGACGCCCGCCCGGACCTGCCGGTCGTCCACGATGACCTCGACGCCCGACTCGAGCAGCGCCTGGTAGACCTGCTCCCCGGCGGCGGCCACGGCGGCGTCCTCCTGCTGGGCGATCACCACCACGACCTCGAACGGGGCGATCGCGACCGGCCAGATGATGCCCTTGTCGTCGTGGTGGACCTCGACGGCCGTGGCCATGGCGCGCTCGACGCCGATGCCGTAGCAGCCCATGATCGGCTTGACCGGCTTGCCGTCCGGGCCGGACACCCGGATATCCATGGCGTCGGAGTACTTGTAGCCAAGCTTGAAGATGTGCCCGACCTCGATCCCGCGCTCTACCTCCAGCCCGTGCCCGCAGTTCACGCAGGCGTCACCGTTCGCCACCTCGCGCAGGCCGGCCCACCGGCCCACGGCGATGTCGCGCTCGACGTCCACGCCGCGCAGGTGGGTGTCGTCGGTGTTGGCGCCGGTGAACATGCCGCTCCGGCCGCGCAGGGCCTCGTCCGCGATGACCGGGGGCCCGCCCTGACTAGCAGGCCGCGTGCCGACCGCGCCCAGGCTGCCGGGCAGTGCGCCGAGGGCGTCGCGGATTTCCTCCGGCTGGGCCGGGCGGATGGCGACCGCGCCGGTGGCGTCGGCGAGCTTCTGCTCGTTCAGCGCGTGGTCGCCGCGCAGCAGGACCAGGGTGAGCACGCCGTCGAGGAAGTAGACCAGGGTCTTGATCTGCCGGTCGGCCGGGGCCTGGTACCGGACCGCGAGATCCTCGATCGTGCGTACGCCCGGGGTGGCGAAGGGCTCCGGGGCGGCGAGCAGCCCGGCCCGTTCGGAATCATCGACGGCGGCCAGCCTGGACAAGGCCTTCTCGATGTTCGCGGCGTAACCGCACTCCGGGCACAAGACGACGAGGTCCTCGCCGGAGGGGGACGGGCAGATGAACTCGGTGGAGTCCGAGCCGCCCATCGCGCCGCTGGACGCGTCGGCCGGGATGGCCGGGATGGACAGCCGCTCGAAGATCCGCACGTACGCGTCGCGGTGCGCGGTAAAGGACCGGTCCAGCCCGGCCCGGTCCAGGTCGAAGCTGTAGGAGTCCTTCATGGTGAACTCGCGGGTGCGCATCAGGCCGGCCTTGGGCCGCGGCTCGTCGCGCAGCTTGGTCTGGAACTGGTACCACAGCTGCGGCAGCTCGCGGTAGGACTCCAGCTCGGTGGCCAGCGTGGAGATGATCTCCTCGTGGGTCATGCCGAGGACGAAGTCCGCGCCCTTGCGGTCCTTGAGCCGGAACAGCTCGTCGCCCATCAGCTCCCAGCGGCCGCTCTTGATCCACAGCTCGGCCGGGTGCATGACCGGCATCACGAATTCCTGCGCGCCGATCCGGTCCATCTCCTCGCGGATGATCCCGATCACCTTGAGCCGGACCCGCTGGCCGAGCGGCAGCAGCGAGTAGTGCCCGGCCATCAGCTGGCGGATATAGCCCGCGCGGAGCAGCAGGCGGTGGCTGGGCGCGCCGGCGTCGGCCGGATCGTCGCGCAGCGTGGGGATGTGCATCGTGGACCAGCGCATGAGCCCGTAGTCTAGCGGCGGCTTAGGGTAAACGCTGCGTCGATATCAGGGCCTGGGCGAGCTCGGCCAGGCTGCCGGTGTGGCGGTGGCCGCCGGGCGCCGGGCAGAGCCCGTACGGGTCCATGTGCACCGGCTGCAGGCCCGCGGCGACCGCCCCGGCCACGTCGTAGCGCAGGCTGTCCCCCACGTGCAGGACGCTGCCGTCCGCGGGCAGGTTCAGGGCGTCCAGCGCGATGCGGAAGATTCCGGGGTCCGGCTTGGCCACGCCGACCACGGCGGAGTCCAGGATGACCGCCATGGGCACCCCTTCCGGCGCGGGCCCGTCGCCGCCGGGAACGTAGCAGACTCCGACGCGGCGCAGGTCGCCCTCGACGGTGCCGTTGGAGTTGGAGACCACGCCCATCGGCAGCCCGAGCCCGGCCAGGACCCGCAGGCCGTCCTTGACCCCGTGTCCGGCGTGCGCCCAGCCGTACCGCCCGGGGTGCCCGGCGATCTCGCTGGCGAGCTGCTCGCACCTGCTCTCGGCCACGCCGCAGGCAGCGACGTAAGTCCTCAGGTAGTCGCGCCACCAGGTGGCTGGCGCCGGGGGTGCGGCCTGCCGGTCCTGGGCGGCCATCGCGTGATAGTGAGCCCGCTCCAGGGTGGTCAGGTCGGGATCGGCTCCCGCCTGGCGGAGCGACGGGAGGAGGTTCGCGGGTTCGGGGAAGACCAGTACCCCGCCGGCGTCGAGCAGGATCGCGCTGACTTCTGAAGCCACACCCGCACTATATGCATCCGGGCTGGGCGGTCCGCGATCCGGGCGAGGCTACCGATCTTGGCGAATAACTGCCAGACTGCAGTGTGGGGGTGGGACCGTGGCCGAGGATCTGTCTGACGTCAATGCCGTCATCGAGAAGAACATGGCGGCTTTCGATAAGCCCGGGGTGCTGTCCGTCCGGCCCGGCTTCAAGGTCACGAAGGACTGGCTGACCAACACCCGGTCCATCGTCGTCACGGTCCGGCACAAGGTCGCGCATCCTCCGGAGGATGCGATGCTGCCCGCCGAGGTGGGCGGGGTGCCGGTGGACGTTCGGCAGGCGTCCCCGGAAAAGGCACTGGAGCTCGAGGATCCGCAGAAGTACGCGGCCGGCCTCCGGCTGGCACCGGACCAGGGGTCGGTGCCGCACTTCCCCGGCGAGCAGACGCTGGCGGGCACCCGGCCGGCGGCGACCGCGTCGGCGCACGCGCAGCTGGCGGCCATCGCCAAACCCGAGCTCACCTACGGCGGCCCGCCCGGCGTTGCCCTCGACCCGGTCGAGGCGCAGGCGACCATCACACTCAGCGCCAGCCCCGACACAGGCTGGCCCACGCTCCGGGCCTTCCTGGCCGGCACGGCGGAAACGCTCACCGTCGGCCTGTACGACTTCACCTCGGCGCACATCGCCCAGGCCGTCACGGACAGCCTGGCCGGCAAGAAGCTGAGCCTGGTGCTCGATCATCCGGCGAAGAACCCGACCGCGGACCAGACCGACGCCACCACCGTCGGCCAGCTGCGGCAGGCGGTGGCCGACGGGTTCACGCAGGCGTGGGCGCTGACCCGCACCGACCCCGACGCGACGGCCTGGATCTTCCCCACCGCCTATCACATCAAGGTCGCGGTCCGCGATCGTGCGGCGTTCTGGCTATCCAGCGGGAACTGGAACAACTCCAACCAGCCCGACATCGACCCCGTCACGGTCCCGGCGGACGCGCAGGAGGCACGGCACCGTGACCGGGACTGGCACGTGGTCATAGAGCAACCTCAGCTCGCCGGCGTGTTCGAGGACTACATCCGGAACGACCTGCAGATCGCGTCCGGCCACAACACGCCGCCCGAGGCGGCCGGGAAACCGCTGACACCGCCGTCTCTGGGCGGCACCGAGACCCCGGCCTTCAGCCAGTTCTTCCCGGCCGCCACCGTCACCGGGACCATCAAGATCGCGCCGCTGCTGACGCCCGATCCCGGCGTCTACGCCGGCGCGATCTCCGAGCTCATCGCCAGCGCCAGCCAGACGCTCTACATGCAGTTCCAGTACATCGAGCCGCCCAGGGCGGGTGACTCGACCGCGCAGCCGTTCATCGACCTGATCAACGCGGTCATCGACCGGCAGGCCCACGGGGTCGACGTCAAGATCATCATGAGCGAGTTCGAGAAGGTGGGCTACCTCGAACAGCTCCGCACCATGGGCCTCGACGTGGTCGGCAGCGTCAAGATCCAGCAGAACGTGCACAACAAGGGCATCGTCGTCGACGGCGCGGCGGTCCTGGTCAGCAGCCAGAACTGGTCGGCGGACGGAACGCTGCGCAACCGCGACGCGGGCGTCATCATCTACCACCAGGAGGCGGCCCAGTACTTCCAGCAGGTCTTCCTGCACGACTGGGAGCACCTAGCCGTCGCCAAGGCACTCCCGGACTGAGCCGGCCGGGACGGCAGCGGCCGTACGGCGGGTCACCAGATCGGGGGGCGGCGATCCTGCCACGGACGGGCCTGCTCCAGCTGCGCGGACAGGGAGATCAAGGTGGCCTCGTCCCCCATCCGGCCGGCCAGCATCACGCCGATCGGCAGGCCGTCGTCACTCCAGTGCAGCGGCACGTTCACGGCCGGCTGGCCGGACACGTTGTAGAGCGCGGTAAACGGGGTGAACAGCTTCTGGCGCTCGAAGTTCCGCGCCGGGTCCACCTCGTCGAACCAGCCGACGTGCCTCGGGGGCATGGCCAGCGTGGGGGTGAGGACGGCGTCGTAGGCGTTCAGGGTGACGAGCGCGGCCCTGGTCACGGCCTGCAGGTAGCCCTGGGCGAAGAAGAGTTCCGGGGCGCGGACGTCCTGGCCGCGGCCGCGCAGGTACCGGGTCAGCGGGAGCAGCATCTCTTCTTGCTCTGGGGCGAGCGGGGCCAGCGTGGCGTAGGCGTACCAGAGGGTCTCGAAGAACGGCACCACGTCCGGGCCGAGCGGCATGCCGATGTCCTCGACCTCGTGCCCCAGGCTGGCCAGCAGGGCGCTGGCCTCTTCGTACGCCGCGACGCAGTCCGGGTGCACCTCGGCCCCGTCGACCGGGTTCTGCAGGGTCCGGCCGATCCGCAGCCGGCCCGGCTCGCGGCTGGCGTAGCCGAGGAACGTCTCGCCCGCCGGGAGCGGCGGCTGGGTGTACATGTCGCCGGGGAAGTTGCCTGCCATCACGTCGAGCAGCAGCGCCGCGTCCGCGACCGTGCGCGCGAGCGGCCCGTTGACCCCCAGACCGTACAGGTCGGGCACGAGCGGGCCCTCGGAGACGCGACCGCGGGTCGGCTTGATCCCGAACAGGCCGCACACGCTGGACGGGATGCGGATGGAGCCGCCGCCGTCGCTGCCCTGGGCGGCCGGGGCCAGGCCCGCCGCCACCGCGGCGGCCGCCCCGCCGCTCGACCCGCCCGCCGACCGGGACAAGTCCCACGGCGTACGGGCCGGCGGCCCCACCGCGGTCTCGGTGTAGCAGGGCAGCCCGAACTCGGGGGTGGCGGTCTTGCCGGTGATGACCGCGCCGGCCCGCTTGATGTTGACCACCACGTTGTCGTCGGTGCCGGGCACGTTGGCCTCGAACGCCTTCGAGCCCAGCGTCTGCCGCACCCCCGCCACCATGTTCAGGTCCTTGATCGGGATGGGCACGCCGGTCAGCGGCGGCAGCTCCGCCACCTCGCCCGCCGCGGCGACCGCCTTCTCCGCCTCCCGGGCCTGGTCGGCGGCGAGTTCGGGGGTGATCGTGTAAAACGCGCCGACCTGGTCGTTGAGTTCGGTCGTCCGACGCAGATAATGATCGGTAACGGCGACCGGCGAGAGCTCGCCCGCGCGGATCGCCGCAGCCAGCTCGATCATGGTTAGCTCGTGAATCTGGGCCATGGTAGGGATCGTAGACCACATAAAGCCCAGGCGTTTAGCGTGGTATCGAGCTGAATGTCCAGCTATAAAAACAGTCGGAGCAGGGCACAATCGTCTTGGTGACGGTGCTTATGCGCTGAGTCCTATGGCAGTTACGCTGAGGTGGTGGGTGATACCGGATGGCGTGGCCGAAGCTGAGAAATAAGTCATCAGGACCGCTGATGACGGTAAGCAATCGCAGCGGGGCAGCACACGACGGGGCACAGTCGCAGGGAAAGGAAGCCGAGGGCGCGCCGGAAGGTCCGGCCCGGTTGCCGTTCCTCCGGGCTCAAGGGGCCAGGCGGACTGAAGCGGCCGGCGGGGCCGAAGGCTCCGGACCGGTCCGCGACGTGCCGGCCCGGGACGCGCCGGTGAGCTGGCCGGGGCAGGCCACCGGCGAGGCGGCGACCGCCGAGGGGACGGCAGCCGAGGTGGCCGGGGCAGAGCCGACGGGCACGGAGCCCGCGGCGGCCGAACCCGAATCGGCCGACCTGCCGTTGTGGGACTGGTCCCCGCCCGCGGAGCGTTCGGCCGGAGAACCTTTGGCCGGAGAACCTTCCGCCGGGGAGCCTTCCGGTGCGGAGCGGTCCGCCGGGGAGCCGTCCGCTGGGCACGCGGACCCGCCCAAGCCCGAGTGGAAGCCGGTGGTCAGGCCGGCCGAGGACGCCGGGGGCGAGGCGCAGCCCGGCATCGGCCAGCGCGGGGGCAGCCTGGCCCAGCTGGCCGCCAACCCGAGGATGCGGATCTGGCAGCTGCGGGTCGCCGTCGCGGTCGTCATCCTGGGCGTCTTCTGGTACCTGGTGTCCTGGAAGCTGGGACTGACGCTCGCCATCGTGGCGATCATCGCCGACACGATCTACCGGGCGCGCAAGAGCTCCGCCGGCAAGATCCGGCTGAACGCCGCGCAGCGGCGGACCCGCAGGCAGCTGACCAAGCTCGGCCGCGCCGGGTACCTCGCCATGCACGCCAGGCCCATCCCGGAGAGCCAGGATCAGATCGACCACCTGGTGGTCGGGCCGGCGGGCGTCTTCGCCATCGACTCGGAGAACTGGGACAAGCGGCTGGCCGTGCGGACGAAGAGCGGCAAGCAGCTATGGCACGGGCCGTTCAGCAAGAAGGACCGGCTCCAGCACGCCCAGTGGGAGGCCGAGCGGGCCGCCGATCTGCTCTCCGGCGCGATCGGCAAGCCGGTCGTCGTCCGCCCGGCGATGGCGGTCTACGGGCCGCGGATCCCGTGGGACGTGGCCACCATCCGGGATGTCGACGTCTTCAGCGGCCCCCGGCTGCGTAAGTACCTGCGCCGGCGGGCCAGGCAGGGCGAGGTCCGGCCGCTGACCGACGAGGAGATCGAGCGCATCTTCAAGGCGGCCAACGAGGTATTCCCGCATCATCTCAGCGCGGGTTCCCCGGCGCGCTGACGGACGCGCGGGCCCGTTCGGCCCCGGTAGGCTGAGAACATGACGCTCATAGCCCACCCGGGCACGTGAGCCAGGCTCCGGACCCCGCCCCTGGCTTCGTGCGCCCTGCCCGCGCGGGTGACGCCGCCAGCCTGGCCCGCCTGCAGGTCGCGTCCTGGCGGTGCGGGTTCGCCGGGATCGTCCCGCCGGACCTGCTGGCCGAGCTGACCAGCGAGGAGGCCGAGCTCCTCTGGCGGGACCGCTGGCGGGAGGCGATCACCAACCCGCCGACGAGCAGGCACCGCGTGCTGGCGGCGGTGGACGGGGGTCCCTCCCGCGAGCTGGCGGGGTTCGCCTCGGCCGGCCCCGCGACCGACACCGACCGGTGGGCAGGCACCGATGGCGAGGTTTACGAGCTGAGAATTTCTCCCGAACGGGCCGGGCAGGGGCACGGCGGCCGGCTGCTGCATGCCGTGGCGGACACGCTCACCGAGGACGGCTTCCACACCGTGTCCATCTGGGCGCTCGAGGCCGACACGGCGCTGCGCCGCTTCCTCGAGTCCTCCGGCTGGGCCGCCGACGGCGCCCGGGCCGAACTCGACGTGGGCGCGAGCGTGCCGGTCGTCCGGCTGCACACGGCGATCAGCGATTGACCCGGTTCACCTAGGATCTGTCTGTGGCTGACCCTCGGGAATGGCTGGCGGGAACGCGGCCAAGGACACTGCCCGCGGCGGTGGTGCCGGTACTGATCGGCTCGGGCGTGGCCCTCGGGTACGGCAGGTTCTCCTGGTGGCGCGCGCTGCTCGCGCTCGTGGTAGCGCTGGCCCTGCAGGTGGGCGTCAACTTCGCCAACGACTACAGCGACGGGATACGCGGCTCGGACGAGCGGCGGGTCGGGCCGGTCCGGCTGGTCGCCGCCGGGCTGGCACCGCCGCGGCAGGTGCTTTCCGCGGCCTTCGGTTGCTTCGTCGTAGCCGGGGTGGCGGGCCTGGCGCTGGCCGCCGTGACGTCCTGGTGGCTAGTGGCCGTCGGCGCGGCCTGCATCGCCGCCGCCTGGTTCTACACCGGCGGGCCGAAACCCTACGGGTACAGCGGGCTCGGCGAGGTGTTCGTGTTCTTGTGCTTCGGCGTGGTCGCCGTGGCCGGGACCGCGTACGTGCAGATGAAGGCGCTCAGCTGGCTCGGCCTGGCCGCCGCGGTGCCCGCCGGGCTGCTGGCCTGTGCCCTGCTGATGGTCAACAACCTGCGCGACATCGGCACCGACACGGTGGCGGGCAAGCGCACGCTGGCGGTCGTGCTCGGCGACGCGCGCAGCCGTTGGGGGTACGTGCTGACGCTGCTGGTTCCGTTCGGCGTCGCGGCGCTGCTCGCCTTCTTCCGCCCGTTCACCCTGCTGACCGCGCTGGCGCTGCCGCTCGCGCGGCCGCCGATCCGGTCGGTCCGGGCCGGCGCCTCGGGTCCGGCGCTGATCAGGGCGCTCGGCCAGACGGGGCGGCTGCAGCTGGCGTTCGGCATCGCGTTCACGATCGGCCTGGCCATCCGGCCGTAATCCCGCCCGGGACAGGTTCGGAATGCCTGATTCCGGCACGCTTGCGGGCCTGGTGAGAGACACTTAATAGGAAATGCGTGGTATCAGCGGCATAGCGGCGGCCGGCGCGGTACCCTGCCCGGTAATCCCAGGTGATGTGGTGCGGGCGCGGGGTGGTGCCTAAGCCCATGCGTATCCAGCGGGAAGGTGCCCAGTTGCAAATCCGGGGAACGTGGTCGGCCGGACCTGGTGACGATCAGGCACGGTTCCTAGCCGACCTGCGCACTCTGCGCGACTCCGCTGCGATCGGGTTCGACGAGCTGGCGGCACGGGCGCATTACCCGAGCGACGTCCTGAAGGAAGCCGAGAACGGCCCTTCCCTTCCTGGCCTGCCCATTCTCACGGCGTATGTCCGCGCCTGCGACGGTGACGTGCTGGACTGGGAGGAACGGTGGCGGCGGCTCAACCCTGATGTGCCGGACGACCCGGATCTCCCGGTCAGGCCCGCCGGGGCGAGCCCGGCGGCCCAGGCCGGCGCCCGCGCAGGCGTCGGCGTCGCGCCGCCCGACGTCTACGACCCGGAGCGGATCAAGGCCGCCCTCCGGGGTGGCCGCACGCGTACGGAGCACGGCGGCCGAAGAGCCAGCGATCCCGGTGTCCTGGCCCCGGCGTCGACACCGAGCAGCACCAGCCTGGACAGTCCGGATCCGGGCTTGGCCGTCGAGCCGGGCACGAGCGGGGACGGCTGGGGAGCCGCGGCTACCAGCGCGGGCTGGGATCCGGCGCCCGGCCCCGGTGTTACGGCAGCCAACGGGAACCATTCGGCCACTGTCGGCAACCGGGGGCCGTTCGACGCGGCGTTCACCAGCCTGCCCGAGGCCGCCGAACCCGCTCTGGCCGAAGAGTTCTCCTGGCTGCAGAAGAGCGAGCCCGAGTCCCTGCCCGCGGGCAGCGACGATGACCTCACGTGGCCGGGGCAGGCCGACGGCGTCGGATCGGCGGAACCGGCTGACCGCAGCTACGGATGGTCAGACCACACCGAGACCGCCGCCCTGCCCGGGCACGAGGACCCCGACGTCACCCAGCGGTTCCTGCGGCATCAAGCCGAAAGCCTGGCGCTCCCGGAACAGACGGATTTCTGGGGCCAGCCGCTCCCGCAGGCTCCGGCCGACCTGCGCCTGCCGGCCGCGACCGCGACACCGCGGGCCGAGGAGCCCACGGTCGCGCGGGCCTCGTGGACGGACGCCGCCGACACCGCTCACCCGGTCGCGGAACCCGCGAGCCGGACCGCCGCCGTCCCGGCCCGGCCGGCGAGCGTCCGGCCGATGAGTGCCCAGCACGTGAGCACGGGGCCGGTGAGCACGGGCATGTCCCAGACGCAGGCGGCCGCCCGCGAGCGCGACCACCGCCAGGATCGTTACTTCCCGGCGCGGCTGCTCGCGGTCATCGTCATCGCCGCGTTGATCGGCAGCGCGCTCGTCCTGCTGCTGAAATAGTCCCTCAACCCGCTTCGCTGCCGTTGGCCGAGGACGGATCGCCGTCCTGCGGCTCCGCGGCGGTTTCAGCCTCGGTAGCGGGCGGCTCGATCCCGCCCAGCGGATCGACGAAATTCGTCCCGGGAATGGCGCCCGCCAGCATGGCGCTCAGGGCATCGGCCGAGGCGTCGCCGGTGGCCACGGCGGCAACGTGAGCCGGGGCGGGCGCATCCTCCGCGGCGGTTCTGCCCGCGGGGACGGCGGGCGGCTCGCGCCGGGCCGCGATCTTCGGCTCTGTCGTCGTGGGCTCTGTCGTCCTGGGGTGGACCGGGGCGGCGCTCGCGGCCGGTGCCGCGTCCCCGCCGAAGGCGCTCGCCACCGACCGCAGCGCCGACGTGACCTCGCTCGGGATGACCCAGAACGTGTTGCCCTGGCCCTGCGCGAGCTGCGGCAGCGTCTGCAGGTACTGGTAGGCGAGCAGCTTGGGATCAGGGTCATTGTCGTGCACGGCCTGGAAGACCGTGCCGATGGCCTGGGCCTGCCCTTCGGCCCGCAGGATCGCGCTCTGCTTGGCGCCCTCGGCGGTCAGGATCGCGCTCTGCTTCTCGCCCTCCGCGGTGAGGATCTTGGACTGCCTGAGCCCTTCGGCGGTCAGGACGGCGGCTCGCTTCTCCCGCTCGGCGCGTAGTTGCTTCTCCATCGCGTCCTTGACCGACTTGGGCGGCTCGATGGCCTTGATCTCCACCCGGGTGACCCGGATGCCCCACTTGCCTGACGCGTCGTCGAGCACGCCGCGGAGCGCGTTGTTGATCTTGTCGCGCGAGGTCAGCGTCTCCTCCAGGTCCATCGACCCGATCACGCTGCGCAGCATGGTGGCGGTAAGCTGCTCGATCGCCTGGATGTAGTTGACGATCTCGTAGTCGGCTGCCCGGGGGTCGGTGACCTGGAAGAACAGCACCGTGTCGATGAGTACGCCCACGTTGTCCTCGGTAATCACCGGTGCGCCCATAAAAGAGACCACCTGCTCACGCAGGTCGATCTCCTTCTTTACCCGATCGATAGCGGGGATGATGAAGTTCATCCCGGGCTCCAGCGTCTTGCGGTAGCGCCCGAACCGCTCGACGTTGCGGGCGCGCGCCTGCGGGATGATCCGCACCGAACGCAGCACGGTGATGATGACGAGAAGCGCGACGACTGCCGCGACAATGATCTCAGCCATGGCTACTCCCTGGGATAAACGAGCGCGGTGGCGCCGTCGATCTGCATGACGTCCACCTTGGTGCCAACCGGGATGACCTGCGACTCGTCGTAGGCACGCGAGGACCACTCCTCGCCGCCGATGCGAATCCGCCCGCCATGCTCGGTGACCTGCTCGAGGACGATCGCGGAGCGACCCACGAGCGCGGCGGTTCCCGACCGCAGCGCCGGCGGCTGCTTGATGTGCCGGATCGCGATCGGCCGGACGAAGCCGAGCCCGGCGGCGGACGCGACGACGAACGCGGCGAGCTGGAAACCCAGACCGAGATGAAACGTCCCGATCACGGCTGCCACCACCGCCGCGACTGCGATGAGACCGAAAGCCAGCGTCGTGGTAAGCAGTTCGGCAACACCGAGTACCGCTGCCACGATCAGCCACACGATCCAGGACAACATGGCCGCTCCGCGAAGTGCTCTTAGTCCGACTGTAACCCCCGCTAGGCACCGTTCGCAGCACACACCCTGGGGAGCCCGTCGTCTCATTTGATACACGTCGTTATCAGGCGAACACCACCTAGAAGCGTCTCATTGTGTGCAATTGGTGACAATTAGCCGTCTAGGTCATACAGGGGATTTCTGTCGACCTACACTCTTCAGGAGAGGGCAAGTGTCCTGCCGCGCCGGCTGGACACAAAGGTCCAGGAGGTATGGGGTGGAACGTGGCGACACCGGCCTCGGCCGTGACGCGTACGGTCCGCCTCGGCACGAGCGGGACCGCCGCGGCTACGGCCCCGGGCCTTATCCCTCCGACGACGGGTACCCGGCCGAGGACGATGATGCGGCCGGGCCAGGTCGTCAGGCCGAGGACGACGAGTTCGGGCAGCTGCTGAGGCGCCCGGGCGAGATGCCGCCCCGGCAGCGGCGGATCCGCCAGCCGGGACGGCCTCAGCCCGGAGGGCCCCAGCCAGGCCGCTTCCCGCCAGGTGCGCCCCCGAACGGAGGCACGGGCCACTCCGGGATGCCTGGTGCCGGGATGCCTGGTGCCGGGATGCCTGGTGCCGGGATGCCTGGCGGCGCGCCGGGCAGCGGCGGGCCGGCCGGCGCGGGCGGCCCGCATGGCGGATACCCGGACAACGGCAGGGCGCACGGCGGGTACCTGGACGGCGGCGGACCGCACGGGCCGATTCCGCACGGCGGAGCACCGCACGCGGGCGGCCCGTATGCCGACGGCCCGCGCAGCGGCGTGCCGCACGGCACTCCCCAGCACGGCGCTCCCCCACGGGGCGCTCCTCCGCATGGCGCTCCCCCTCATGGTGGGCCGGGAACCAACGGCGCGGCACCCAACCTTGCCGGCCCCAACCTTGCCGGCCCCAACCCTGCCGGCCCCAACCCTGCCGGCCCCAACCCTGCCGGCCCCAACCCTGCCGGCCCCAGCGGTGCGCCGGGACCTGGCCGGTATCGGCTGCCGAACGGACGGCGGGTACCGCCGGGCGCGGACCGCTTGTACCGGCCGCCGGGACCGAGTGCGCCCGGCGGCACCACGGGCCGGCATCATGGGCCAGGGCCTACCGTCAAGGACCACTACGCGGACAGCTGGAGTCAGCCAGGCACGCTGCCATCGGGCGGCCAGGCTCCCGGCGGCCCGGGTCCGGGAGGCGCTGGTCCGGGAGGCGCTGGTCCGGGAGGCGCTGGTCCGGGAGGCGCTGGTCCGGGAGGCGCTGGTCCGGGAGGCGGCGCTGCAGGGTCCGGCCCGCGTGGGCCGGGCGCGGGTCCGGTGCACGGGGGGCCGCCGCCGTACGGCGGTTCCGGTGCGTCCGGGCTCTCCGGGGCCCAGGGGCCAGGCGGGCCAGGCGGGGCTCCGCCGCTGCGTGAGCACCCGCCGACTGGGCCGCGCTTCGAGGCGCCGGCCGGACGTGACCGGCCCGGCCAGCCGCTGGAGCCACCGGGCCCGGTGATCCGCCAGCGCGATACGGCCCGGCCCGAAGAGGCGCCGGCCGACTCGGCTCAGCCAGTGGCCAGCATCGCCCCGGACGACCTGGAGGCGTTCGCCCGCGACCTGCGCGCGCTGCGGGCCACGGCCGACCTGGAATACCCGGAGATGGCCGAGACCTCCCACTTCGAGATGAAGACGCTCGCCGCCGCGGCGGGCGGGCTGCGCCTGCCCACGCTGCCGGTCGCCGTCGCGTTCGTACGCGCCTGCGGCGGAAACGTCGCCGAGTGGGAAGACCGCTGGCAGAAGCTCGCCGACAGGCTCACCGCGGAGGCGGCCAGGAAACGACGCGGTGACGGCGAGGAGAACGCCGAACCGGTCGAGCCGACGGATGCCCCGGCCGCGCTGGAGCCGCCCAAGCCCGCCGCCACGCCACCGCCCGAATCCGACGGCGGGGAGGTCTACGTCATCACCTCGGCTCCTCCGCGCGAACCCGGCTGGTAGCCGGGACCGACGCGGCACTTGAGCCGCTAAAACGCCCCGATAGGCTCATGGGGAAGCATCAGCCCCGATATGAGTAGGACCGATCCGGCGTGCCCCCTGCGCAGCAACCGTCAGACCAGCCAGCCGAACACGCACAGGCCAGCGGAAGCTGGTCTCCCCCGGTCGATAGCCACGTGCACACCGAATGGTCGTGGGACGCGCCGCGTGAGGCGTCCATGGTGCACAGCTGCGAGCAGGCGGTCGCGGCCGGGCTGCCCGGGGTGGCCTTCACCGACCACCTGGACTTCACCATCTGGACCGACGGTGACCAGATCGGCACGATGAACCTGGACCCGCACCGGTACGCCCGGATGCACCTGCTCGACATCGCGGGCTACCTCACTACCCTGGACGACTGCCGTCAGCGCTTTCCCGAGCTGCGTATCCTCTCCGGCGTCGAGATCGGCGAGGCCCATCTGTGGGCCGCCAGCGCGGCCGCGACCGTGGCCAAGGCCGGTCCCGGCGGGCCGGACCGGATCCTGGGCTCGCTGCACGCGATCCCGCACGAGGGCCGGCTGACGGCCGCGGATGACCTGTTCCGGCAGATGCCCGCCGCCGACGTGATGCGCCGGTACCTCGCCGAGTTGCTCCGGCTGGTCGAGGGCAGCGAGCTGTTCCAGATACTGGCACACCTGGACTTCCCGCGGCGGATGTGGCCCCGGGCGGCCAAGCCGTACGAGGAGCGGGCGTTCGAGGCGGAGTACCGGGCCGTACTGAGCGCCCTGGCTGCGAGCGACCGGATCCTCGAGGTGAACACCAAGAGCCCGCTGGTCTCGGCCGACCTGCTGGGGTGGTGGCGGGAGGCGGGGGGGCGGGCGGTCTCGTTCGGCAGCGACGCGCATCAGCCCTGGCGGGTGGGCGACAAGTTCAAGCTCGCGGTCGACGTGGTCGAGGCGGCGGGTTTCCGGCCCGGCCGCGACCGCTTCGACTTCTGGCGGCTCTGACCCCTGGGACCTGTGACCGGCGGCGGACCGGACGCCCGAGCGCCGGAGGAAGGCTCCGGTCCGCCGCCGGTGGCTCTCAGGTCCAGGTGTCGTCGAAGCGCGCGATCATCTCATCCCAGCTTTCGCCCTCGGTGCCCCCGTGATCGCGGGCACTGCCGTCCTGGGCGCTCTTTGCGGAAGCGTCGTGCGTCCGGCCGCTGGACTCCTTGTCATCCAGGGCGGCTCGCGGGACGGGGATGGACCGGCTCTGGCAGTGCACCGCGAAGCGCAGCTCTGCGTAGTAGGTCTCCCGGTCGCGGAGTTCGGCACGGGCTTCGGTGTGCGCCGGGCGGCTGTTGCCGCCCGAGCGGAAGGGGAGGTCGGCGCGGTGATCCCCGCCCTCGTTCGCTGGTAGGCCCTCATCCGGGCAACTGCTGGCCACGACACACACCTCGTATGCGGATCTAACACGGAGCGAAGTTGTTTCGCTACCATTTGTAATGTAACACTACGTACTTTACCCAATGCAATGGGTAACAAGGTAATAGTTACCTATCTTCCAGGCTAGATATTACAAAGAGTGACAAACCGACGACTGGAGATGCACTGGGTACGGCTGGTTCCGATGTGACCGCAGGAACGTGCCATGGGGCACGCGCCGGGTACGTTCGGTAGCTACAATTGTGATACAGCGGTCACTGTGCGCGCATGACATTGCCGAAGTTGGCCAGCCGGCGTGCTAGCCGGACGGAGATCGCCGCCACCGGGTGGATGTCCGATTCCCGCCAGTTCTGGTCGGCGCGGGCTGGCATTGTGGACGGCGTGAGCCAGAACAGCACGATCACAGGCGGCGTGGCCGCGCCCGATCGGAATGGTCTGGGGGGGATCAGGGTTCCTGCCCCCCTGGCAAGCACTGACGACGAGGGGCGCTACCAGGCCGCGGTCAGCAAGGACCCGCGCTTCGACGGGGTGTTCTTCATCGCGGTGACCTCGACCGGCATCTACTGCCGGCCGTCCTGCCCGGCGATCACGCCGAAGCGGGCGAACATGCGGTTCTACCGCAGCGCGGCGGCGGCCCAGGAGGCGGGCTTCCGGGCCTGCAAGCGGTGCCGCCCGGACGCCTCCCCCGGCTCGCCCGAGTGGAACATCCGCGCCGACGTGGTGGGCCGGGCGATGCGGCTGATCGCGGACGGGGTAGTCGACCGGGACGGCGTCGAGGGCCTGGCCCGGCGGCTCGGCTACGAGCAGCGTCAGGTGCGCCGGCTGGTCACTGCCGAGCTGGGCGCCGGACCGCTCGCCATCGCCCGCGCGCAGCGCGCGCAGACGGCGCGGATCCTGACCGAGACCACCGCGCTGCCGCTGTCCGAGATCGCCTTCGCGGCCGGCTTCGCCAGCATCAGGCAGTTCAACGCGACCATCCGCGAGGTCTTCGCGGTGACGCCGACCGAGCTGCGGGAGGCGCGTGGCCGGGTGCAGAGGACCCGGCGGCTGCTGCCGCCGCTCTCGGCGGACACGGCGGCGCCCGGGCTGATCCGGCTAAGGCTGGCCTACCGGGCCCCGATGGACGGGGAGCGGATGCTGGGCTACCTGGGCGCCCGGGCCATCCCGGGGGTCGAGGAGGTACGCGAGGGCCGGTACCGGCGGACCATCATGCTGCCGAACGGGCCGGGTATCTTGTCCCTCGCCCCGGCCGCGGGCTACGTCGACTGCGAGCTCCAGCTCGAGGACCTGCGTGACCTGACCGCCGCGGTGCAGCGCTGCCGGCGGCTGCTCGACCTGGACGCGGATCCCGAGGCGGTCACCGGCTACCTGTCGGTCTGCGAGTCCGACCCGGTGCTCGGGCCGCTGGCCCTGGCCAACCCGGGACGGCGCTCGCCCGGGCACGTCGACGGCAGCGAGCTGGCGTTGCGGGCGGTGCTGGGCCAGCAGGTCTCGGTGGCCGCGGCCCGGCGGCTGGGCGCTCGCCTGGTGGCCGCCTACGGCAAGCCGCTGTCCCGCCCGGACGGCCCGCTGACCCACTGTTTCCCCGCGGCCGAGACGCTGGCCGCCGCCGATCCGGCCGCGCTGCCGATGCCGCGCAGCCGGGCCCTGGCCCTGACCGGGCTGGCCAGCGCGCTTGCCTCCGGCGAGCTCGTGCTCGACCCGGGGGCCGAACGGGACCGGGCCGAGGCGACGCTGCTGGCGCTGCCCGGCATCGGCCCGTGGACCGCCTCCTACATCCGGATGCGCGCGCTGTCCGACCCGGACGCGTTCCTGCCGTCGGACGTCGGCGTGCTCGACGCGCTGGCCCGCCTGGGCGCGGTTCCGGCCGGGACCGGGCCCGCGGCCCGCGGCCGCGCGGCCCGTGCCGCCGCCGCGCTGGCGGAGAACTGGCGGCCCTGGCGTTCGTACGCCGTCCACCATCTGTGGGCGTCCCTGGAAGAAAAGGATCGATGATGACGAGCCCGTTCGTGGCGCCGGATCGTGACGCCCCGCGCCTTTCCCATATTGTCAGCTCCCCCATTGGCAGGCTGCTGCTGCTCGGCGACGGGCACGCGCTGACCGGCCTGTGGATGATCGATGCCGAACGGCACACGTCCCGTTCCGGCGACGGCCTGACGCCGAGCCCGGAGACGTTCCGGGAGGTCGCGGCGCAGCTCGAGGCGTACTTCGCCGGCGAGCTCAAGGAGTTCACCGTGCCGCTGGCGCCGAGCGGGACCCCGTTCCAGATGTCCGTGTGGACCGAGCTGACCAAGATCCCGTACGGGAGCACGATCAGCTACGGCGACATCGCGCTGGCGCTGGGCAAGCGGCTGGTCGCCTCGCGCGCCGTCGGCCTGGCCAACGGGTCCAACCCGATCTCGGTCATCGTGCCCTGTCACCGGGTGATCGGCAGCGACGGCAGCCTGACCGGCTACGGTGGCGGTCTCGAGCGCAAGGAACTGCTGCTCCAGCTGGAAGGAGCGGGACCCGTTACCCTGTGGTGAGATCGTTACGGGTGTGCTCAGAGGTACTGCTGAGTCGATGGAACTGATGACGTGCGCGCTGCGTCCAAGCACCATGATGTCTCCTCGCCAGGTTCGCGGAACTGTACTAGCGGTACTGCTGTGCTCGGCACTAGCGGGATGCGGCTCGGTCGTGGCTTCGGCTCCGGCCGGGGCGGGCGCCACGTCATCGGCGCCGGGGACGTCAGCGAGCCAGGCAGCGTCCTCGTCCCCGGCGTCCTCGGGCGCCACGTCCTCGTCCTCGGCCACGTCGGCCGCGGTGGCGGCGACCGGGTGCGCCGGCGTGGACCAGGCCACTTCGGTCACCGTGCACCGGGTCTTGCACCTGGTGGAGCCGACGCGGGCGGGTGCGCTCGGCAAGACCCAGCACAACGTGACCCTGGTGCGCGCGCTGTTCCGCCAGTTGTGCGCGGCCGTCAGCCACCCGGCGATGGCGAAGGGCGCCACGCTGCACTGCCCGGGCAACTTCGGGATCTCCTACCTGGGTACGTTCTACGACGGCAGCCGGACGCTGGCCAAGTTCAGCTACGGGGCGAGCGGATGCCAGCTGGTGAGCCTGACCGTCGGCGGGAAGACCACGACCACGATGGTGATCGGCACGGCGTCCGCGGCCGCGCCGAAGCTGCAGACCGACCTGGCCGCGGTCCTCGGGGTGCCCAGGCTGGCGATAGCCCATCCGATGACCGGGACCGGCAAGTCCGGCGCGACCCGCTGACGGCGGGCAGCCCGGCTCGGTTACCGCGGTCAGATGGCTTC
>Ga0335078_10004015_pt1 | contig 21879 bp, 19 predicted proteins | sample Lox_Sample_32_FD_206711 | JGI IMG/M metagenome (GOLD analysis project Ga0335078, IMG submission 206711) | Soil microbial communities from Loxahatchee National Wildlife Refuge, Florida, United States - Lox_Sample_3.2 | ecosystem: Environmental > Terrestrial > Soil > Wetlands | place: USA...
CTGGTTGAGGGAGCCCTGCTGCTGCCCGTCGCCGATGATGGAGGCCAGCAGCTGATTACGCACATTCAGCAGGCCGCCCAGTTGTCCGCTGGTGATCTCGGCGGTCACATCGTTGCCATCCGAATCGAGAATCTGGTCGGTCTGCGGCGAAAGCGGATTGGCCGGAGGCGGATTCTGGTTCACGGCCGCTTGCGCGGTGAGGTCGTATACCTGGGAGCCGATAACCAGCGGCTGCCCGCCCGAGAGCATCACGCTGATCGAGCCGTCGCTTTGCGTCACCGTCGTAAAGTTGACGAGCTGCGAAAGGCTATCGAGCGCGCTGTACAACTGCGCCTCGGCGCCGGGGTCGGGCGTCCGGTCCTGGCCGTGCTGCACGTTGTATTGCTGGACCTGTTGCGCCAGGGTATTGATCTGCGTGACGGTGCCGGCGATCTGCGAGTCGAGACTGGCGCCCTGCTGGACCAGCGCGCTATCCAGCCCGTTGAAGGACTGGGCGAGCGCGTTGGCGCTGTTCAGCACGCCCTGCCGCAAGGTGGAATCGTCCGGAGTTACGCTCCACGCGGAAAAACTCTGAAAAAGGTTCTGCAGCGCCCCGGAAACTCCGCTCGAGCCGCTGACATCGAAGAGGCTCTGCAACGTCGCCGTGGCCTGCGACTGCGCCGTGTACAGCCCCAGCGTCTGCGTCTGCTGCTGCACGGACTCCTCGGCGTACTGGTTGCGCGAATCGCTCAGTCCCGCGGTTCCGACGCCGCCCGCCACCGAGCTGGTGATATCGAACGGCAGGGCCTCCAGGTTCAGAGTCTGCTTGGCATAGCCGGGCGTGGAGGCGTTGTTGATATTGTTCGAGGTAGTGGCGAGCCCTTGCTGGAACACGTCCAGCGCGTTCCCCGCAGCCGCCAGCGTAGCGAGCAGGTTGGACATGAGCGATTACGCCTCGATCCCCCGTGGCAAGGGCGACGTCACCGCCGGAACCGTCGCGCCGGAGGGCTGATACGCCACGCCGCGGGCGCCCAGGCGCACCGCCAGGCCGTTCTGGAACGCCGAGCAGGCGTCCACTACGCGCGTGATGCGCGTTAGATCGCCCCGCAGCGCGGCCATTTCCGCCCGTAGCTCTCCTTTTCCGTCCGCCGGATAGCGGCCGATGACCGAAACCGCGCGTTGCAGATCGTCCACGGCGTTTTCGAGCTGGGTCCGCGCTTCGGCCACCCCGCCCAGGTCGGTTGCCTGCCAGGTGTCCAAAGCTTGACGCACCTTGGCCGCCGCACTCCTGATCAGGACCGCCGGCGCAATTGGAGTTGCGGATTTCACGGCCTGATTATCCTTCAATACCAGCCGATTGCAGGGCGTTCGAAACCAGTGTGCGGCTCACCGAGGCCGAATTGATTTCATACCGGCCGCTCTGATATAGCTGGCTCAGCTGGCGCACACGATTCGCCTGGGATGTCGCGAGGGCGTTGGATGCGTCGGCTATCTTCGCGGAAAGAGACGAGATTTCAACATTGTCGGAGGCGCCGCCGGCGCGCGAAGACAGGCCCGTGGAGAGGCTTCCAATCTGGACGACGTCCTGCGTGCGGCTGGTTTCAGGCGCCGCTGCGCCCGCCAACCCGTCATTCTGAATTCGGATGCTCATAAAAGATCGCGCATTACTGCCGGATGTTCCGGACGAAAACACGAGCACGTTCCCTGCCGAAGAGGCCTTCGGAATTACCCCGTTAACCTTTGGGATCAGCTACTTACTACCTAAATTCGCGGTAGAATCCGGACCCGGGTACTGTCATAACAGGGAATACATGTCCAAGCCGAATCTCCTCTGGGTCGTCACGGACGCCAGTCACGCGACGGAAAGCCGCTGGCGTGACGCGCTATCGGATTTCCGGGTAATTCCCGTTGACGACATGACGCAAGCTCGGGCGGCGATTCACCGCGAGAACATGGATTGCGCGGTCCTGACCGATCTGCATGGAAATATCGACACCGTCGACGCGCTGGAATTGCTCTACCAGTTCGATCCCACACTCCCGGTGGTGGTCTGGCATCCCGAAATGCGGGCGACCGAAGCGGTGCGCCTAGTCCGCGCCGGCGCGTTCCATTGCATCGGCTACAAGGACACGGCCGACACGCTGCGCGACTCCGTTCACAACGCAGCCGAGGAGAAACGCCGCCGCAGACGCGCTCAGGATCGCGCCGCCGCTCCGGAAACCTGGCGCCGCTTCCTGGTAGGCGACAGCCCCGCCATGGAACGCGTGGTGGAGACCATCCGGCTGATCGGACCCCGCCGCTGCACGGTGCTGATCACCGGCGAAACCGGAACCGGCAAGGAGATGGTGGCCCGGGCGCTGCATCAGGCGAGTCCGCGCGCCGCCCAGCCCATGGTGCCGCTCAACTGCAGCGCCATACCGGAACACCTCCTCGAAGCCGAACTCTTCGGACATGTCAAAGGCGCTTTCACGGGAGCGATCAATCCTCGCGTGGGCCGCTTCGAGCAGGCTCACCGCAGCACTTTGTTCCTGGATGAGATCGGCGATATGCCGCTCGAGCTGCAATCCAAGCTGCTGCGCGTGCTGCAGGACCGGGAATTTCAGCGGCTGGGCAGCTCCGAGACCATCAAAGTCGACGTGCGGGTCATCGCCGCCACCAACGTGAATCTTCTCGATCGCGTGCGGCAGGGCAAATTCCGCGAGGATCTCTACTATCGTCTGAACGTGGTGCCGGTGGTGGTTCCGCCGTTGCGCCAGCGCCCCACCGACATCCCGCAGCTGGTCGAGCACTTCGTCAAGAAATTCTGCGAGCTCGAAGACATGCCCTCCAAGACCGTGGCTCCCGAGACGATCGGGAAGCTCAGGTTTTGGGAATGGCCGGGCAACGTACGCGAGCTGGAGAATGCAGTCGAAAAGGCCGTCGCCATGAGCGGAGACCGCCAGGTCCTTTATGGCAGCGATTTCGGCTTGCCCACGCCGGCGTCCATGCGGCCCGTACCCGTCGAATTCCCCGAGATGCGGGAAGATGATGCCGGTTACGTGGACTTCGAAACCGCCGTCACGCAGTTCGAGAGAAGTATGCTGGAACGCGCGTTGACCAAGACCGCCGGCAACAAAACCGCGGCCGCCGAGCTATTGGGTCTCAAGCGGACCACGCTCATCATGAAGCTGCGGAGCCTGCAGGGCGCGAATTCCGCATTAGTCAGCTAGCGCGCTGCCCGGCCGTGCCGCGGACATCACCCTGCTCATCGTCCACGCCCGCTTGATGTAGTGTAGGCTGGCATCCCGCCTGGCCGCAAGCGCGAGCGAGCGGCCGGGTGTGCACACAAGTGATTTCGTTTCTTACGCGCTGAGCATGTGGTGCAGCTTGAGGACGAGTTCGACCTCGTGGGTGGGAGTACGCAGGGCGGCGGCAATGCTGGGAATGTTCTCGCCCCGGCGATACATGCGCAGCACCTGGGCGCGTTTGTTCAGGTTGATGCCGTGTGCCGCCGGCGTGACCGGAGCTTCTTCGATCTGGCGAACGGTGCTGCGAATGCCTTCCAGTTGCACCGAAAGATCGGTAACACCCGCGGCGTGGACGCGCGCCGACTCCCGCGCCTCGGCTCGCAACTTCTTCAGCTCGCGGCGATTCTTCAGGAATAACCCCAGGATTACGGTGTAAGCCACTAGCAACGCTGCGACTTGTAGAATAAGGACGGGATTCAACGGCACGATTTACTCCACGGCCTGGCTGGTACCCAGGCGCTCCCTCCGGCTGGCGATTTCGGAAATGCGGACCCCATAATTTCCCTGCACCATCACGGCTTCGCCGCGAGCTACCACGCGGCCGTTCACCAGCACTTCCACCGGTTCGTTGGCGGAATGGTCGAATTCAATCACCGACCCGCTGCCCAGTGCCAGCACATCGCCCAGTTGCATCTGGGTGCGGCCGAAACGCAGCGTCACCGGCAGCTCGATATCCAGCAGTACCTCTAATTTCGGGTGAGCGGCGCTCATGCTGTTCTCTTCGGCTGGGATAGCCAAACTCTTTCCAGGTGGCTGCGCAGGCGAAGGATGGCCTGGGTTCGCAGCTGCGCAATCCGCGAGAGGTGCATTCCCACGACTTCCGCGATCTCGCGCAGATTCAACTCCTCGAAATAGTACAGGCTCAGGACCGTACGCTCCATCTTGGGCATGCGGTCGATGGCCAGGCTCAGAATCCGCTCCAGTTCGCTGCGCTCCACCACCCGCGAGGGCTGCATCTCGGGATCGTCGGAGAGGAAGTTGAGGAGTTCGGCGCCGGGATGGTCGCTGGGGGCGTATTCCAGCCGTTCCAGGCCGATACTCTGCACTTCCGCCAGCCACTTGTGGTATTCGGCGAGCGGAATTCCCAGCTCCTCGGCGATTTCTTCTTCCAGCGGATCGCGGCCCACCCGCTGCTTGGCCTTATGAATGGCCGCCTCGATCAGTTTCGAGCGCTTCCGCGTTTCGCGCGGCGCCCAGTCCATCTCCCGCAACCCGTCCAGGATCGCGCCCCGGATCTTCCGCTCCGCATAAGTGTTGAGCTGGACGTTGAGGCTCGGATCGAAATTGTCGATCGCCGCCAGCAACCCCACCACGCCGCTCGAAATCAGGTCGTCCAGGCTGATATAGCTGGGTAGCCGGTCGTGGATGCGCTTGGCTATGAGACGCACCTGTGGCAGATGTTGCAGCACCAGAGCTTCCCGCTCTTGCGCGCTTTCATCACTGACAGTGTCGGAATATCCGTACGCGCCCGTGGCCATAGGCATATGAATTCTTCTATCGGACCTGATCAAGCTACCGCTCTTGCTACATCCGGCAATTCGCGTACCATCGAGCCGATGAAATGCCGCGCCGTGGCCGGTTCGAGGTCTTCCGGTATGGATTGCCCCGTAGAAAAATATGAGAGCGGCAGCTGCCGCCGCGCACCCTCGCAAAACATAAGGGCATATGGAGTTGCTTCGTCCAGATGGGTGAACAGCAGTTTCGAGGGCCGGAACGCGCTGTACAGGTCGGCGGCTCTCCGCAGCGCTTCGGGCTGCATGGAAGCTGTCAAAACCAGGTGGGTGTCAATCTCCTGACGCCGGGCCAGCAGCGCCGCCAGGTCGCATCCCAGCTCGCGGAACAAGCTGGCGCTGTAGCCGGGCGTATCGATAAGCAGCAGGGTCCCCGGAGTGGTGTAGTCGATCAATTGCGCCAGCGCCGAGGGCGTCTCCACCGCCTGAAACGGCACTCCCAGGATCGCCGCATAGCTTTCCAGTTGCGCCGCGGCGCCGATCTGCAGCGTGTCCACCGTGACCAGGCGCACCGGCCGGTGCTTCGCCAGCCCCTCGGATACGGCCAGTTTCACCAGGGTAGTGGTCTTCCCTGCTCCGGGCGGTCCCACCACGGCCGTGAAATCGCCGAGTTCCGGTTTCAGCGTGCAACGGCGGGCCATCTCTTCCCGAATCGCCTGCGCGACGTCGCTGCCATTCCAGCGCGACGTCTCGTGCGCGTGGGAAAAGTTTCGCACGTTCCGCTTCTGCATGCCGGCCAGCACCGAATCGGCGATGTCGCGGGCCAGCGGCACTTCCACGCCTTCATCCACCAGGTCGTCGATCAGGCGGCCCAGATACGTGTGGGTGGAAACCGGCTGATCGCCCGCATCGCCGCGGCCCAGAAAATCGCGCAGGTCTTCCAGGCTTCGCCGCACCCCTGCCAGCGTATTTGCGGCCGGGGGCAGTTCCGACAACGTCTGTTCCACGGCGTCCTCGTCGACATACTCTCCGAAGACCACCTCGTACTCGCCTAGGTGTTGTGCTTCCGGAGGCGCCTGCCGGCTGTTCAGCAGCAGCGCGTCCGATCCCATTTCGCGCTGCGCTTGCTGCATGGCTTCGTGAATGGTGTCGGCAAAGAACGATTTGACGTAGAATTTCGGGCCTATCTCCGTATCCGGCATGGCTATTGAATCACTCCCAGGGAAATAATCTTGGCTTCCATCGGTACTTCGTTATGCGACAGGAAAAACAGGTTGCGAATCGACGGTTCCACCATCTGCCGCAGGAAGTAGCGCGATCCGGAACTGACGATGGCCGCCACTGGCGTCTCCGGGTTCCCCACGCGGCTGCCGATGCGCTGCAGCACATCGCGAATGGCTTGGGGCGAGAGCGTCATGTGACTGTTTTGTTCCCCGTGTTGCACGCTGGCTTCCACCTGTTGCTCCAGCCCCGGCTCGACCAGGTAGGCCGGCAGATCGCCCGCGGAGTTGAGGAACGGCTTCACCACGCTGCGGCGCAGCGCCTGCCGGCAGTATTCGGTGAGCAGAACGGGATTGCGCGTGGTGACCGCGGCTTCGCCCAACGCCTCGAGAATACTGACGGAATCGCGCACCGAGACGCGCTCGCGCATGAGATTCTGCAGCACGCGCTGCACGACGGCGAGCGGCAGCAGCTTCGGCACCAGGTCCTCCACCACTTTCGGATGTTCCAGCGCCACGCGATCCAGGTATTTCTTGGCGTCCTGGCGCGAGAACAGCTCCGGCGAGTAGCGGCGCACCAGCTCCGCCAGGTGGGTTCCGATCACGCTGACGGGGTCGACCACGGTGTAGCCGCCGCGTTTGGCGGATTCGGCCTGTTCCGCCGGCACCCACCATCCGGTCATGCCGAAAGCCGGCTCGCGCGTCTGGCGCGCTCCTTTGAGCGGCTCGGCTTTGCCCACCGGAATGGCCAGGTCGCACCCGGCCTGCAGCTCGTAGCGCGCGATTTCCGCGCCTTTCAGCGATACCACGTACTCGTGTGCTTTCAACGCGACGTTGTCCACCACGCGCACCGGGCCGAGCAGAAATCCGAGATCGGTGGCGATCTGGCGGCGGATGCTGCCGATGCGCTTGATAAGAGGCGAATCCGATCCGCCCGTCACATATTTGACGAGCCCCAAGCCCATCTCGATGGCCAGCGGCTCCACGCGCAGCAGCGATTCGACGCTGTCCTTGGCCGCCGCGGCCGGCTTCGCCACAGCTTCGGCTTTGGATTGAGCCGCCTGTTTGGTCCTCATGCGCCAGGCGGCGTATCCGATACCCGAGCCCATCAGCAGAAAGGGAATGGTCGGCAGGCCGGGAAACATCCCCAGCACCACCAATACGCCGGCAGCCAGGAACAGGGGCTGGGGACTGCCAAAGAGCTGTTTCGAGAAATCCGTGCCGAGGCGTTCGTCGGAGCTGGCTCGCGTCACGATGAGGCCGCCCGAAATCGAGATCATCAATGCCGGAATGACCGTGACCAGGCCGTCGCCGATCGTCAGAACCGTATAGGTTTCAATGGCTTTGCTGAGCTCCATGCCGTGCTGCAGCACGCCGATCAGAAACCCCGCCACGATGTTGATGCCGGTGATCAGAATGGCCGCCACCGCATCCCGCTGCGTGAACCGCGTGGCGCCGTCCATGGCCCCGTAGAACTCGGCTTCGCGCGCCAGGTTCTTGCGCCGCGCGCGGGCTTCGTTTTCGTCGATCAGGCCGCTGCTCAGGTCGGAATCGATCGACATCTGCTTGCCGGGCAGCGCATCCAGGGTGAATCGGGCCGTCACTTCCGAAATGCGCACCGCGCCGTGGTTGATGACCACATACTGAATCGCGATCAACACCAGGAAAATCACCGCGCCGATGATGTAGTTGCCGCCCACCACGAAGTTTCCGAAGGCCTGAATCACATCGCCGGCGGCGGATGTGCCGGTATTGCCGTTCATGAGGATGAGGCGCGACGCGGAAATGCTCAACGCCAGCCGGAACAGCGTCAATAACAGCAAGGTGGTAGGGAAGACGCTGAAATCAACCGGCTTGCGGATATACATCGCGACCATCATCACCACCACCGACATCATGATGTCGGTCACGATGAGGCCGTCCAGCATCCAGGGCGGCAGCGGCGTGATGAGTGCAATGACAACGCCCAGGACCGCAATGGGAACTCCGAGCTCTCTCCAGTTAACTTTGGATAGCCAGTCGAATCTTCCTATGGGCGGCGCGAGGGCTTTGGCTGGTGTCATGGTGCGAGCAGTCCCCAATGCAGGTCGCGGGCCAAAAACGGGACGCTGCTTGGGCGGCTCTTCTTGCGGACCGCGGATCCCCGCTCGATGTCAACCATCACGTGAGACCCCTTGGGCCGACACGTGCGATGTTGCTGGCGCCCTCCTGCATCATGTCCCGAGACTTCATCTTGGGGAGAATTCCCTATTGGCTCGCGCGGCATTTCAATTCACTATAAGGGCCTGTAACTCTTGAATTGAGTAGCCCTTTTCGCAAGCCTGTTAAGGCGGCGCAGAGAATTCTATCCGGGTTTCATTGCTCGTATTACGTTCGTGTCAGGGCGGAGTTCCCTGAACACGGAGCTTGCCCCTCGTGCCGGTCGGAGAGGATCGACTGAAATGCAAAGGCACTTTTCGCGGTTTTCTATTGGTGGCTTGAGGAGTTTAGCAGTTGCAGGGTTGACCAACCAGCATCACCATCACCATCCCGTGAGACGGTGTGGACGCATGGTTTGGCGACGGGTAGGGCGTCCGGCCCGGCGATTGCTCAGCCAGACGGGTTCTAAGGTCAGGAAGGTGTCCGTTTGTCGCCTGTAGGTGCTCTGGCTCTATCGCTAGCGCTGCATTTTGAGCCGAGTCCGGCCAGTCCCCGTCCGGAAGTGGCTTACACCGCCGTTTTGGCCGGTCATTCCGTGACGCTTTCCGACACGGGTGTGGCTCTTCTGCTCCCATCCGGAACGGCGCTCACCGTGAAGCTGCCGCGGAGCCGCCTGGAGGCGGAGCAATTGCTGCCTGGTGTCTCGAATTACTACAACGGGCCTGAGTCTCCGTTGCGGCGAACCGGAGTGCCGCACTTCGCGCGCATGCACTATCGCTCGGTGTTTCAGGGGATCGATTTAGTGGTCTACGGGAGCGAAGGGGCAGTGGAGTACGACTGGATCGTGAAGCCCGGCGGCGATCCCGCTTTGATCCATTTCTCCTTTCCGGACTGCCGGGCGGCGCATATCGATAGCAACGGAGATTTGGTGCTGCCGGCGTCCGGCGGCGAAGTGCGCCATCGGAGGCCGCTGGCCTATCAGATCGTGAACGGGGTCAAGCGGCGCATCGAGAGCGAATTCGTCAATGACGGCAGGGGCGGGTTTGGATTCCGCCTCGGCGTGCATGATCGACACGCGGAACTTGTGATCGACCCCACGCTGATTTTCGCCAGCGGATTCGGCGGCCAGCCCTTTGTGCCGCTGTATCAAGCCCTGCCAACGCCCGATACGGGCACCGGCATCGCGTTAGATGGCCAGGGAAATATCTATGTCACGGGGTTTTCGTCCGCAACGCAACTCCCTTTTGTGAATGCTTCAGGACCCGCGCCGGCGGCCTGCGACGAGTGTCCTCCAGCCTGGCAGTTTGTGGCCAAGATCAGCCCGGATGGCAAGACTCTTCTCTATTCGACATTCATCGCGCAGAACCCGCCGGCGCTGGCCGGCGCTACCGGGTATCCGACCGGGCGCAGCATTGCCGCGGACGCGGCGGGCAACGTCTACACGGTGGGCTCCACAACGGGGGCTAATTTTCCGAGTTTAAACGGCCAGCCGGTGACTACCGCGGGGGGCAGCGACGCCTATGTGGTCAAGCTGGATCCCACAGGGAGGCTGACTGGCACGATCCTGCTCGGCGGCCGGGACGACGATTACGGTAACGCCATCGCTCTGGGCGCCGATGGCGCTCTATATGTAACGGGCGCCACCAATTCGTCTGATTTTCCCACCACGCCAGGCGCGTATCTGAACCAGCCACCCACCGGAGGACAGAGCGTGTTTCTGGTCAAGCTTAAGCCCGCCGCCATCAGCGGCGCCACTCCGGCCGACAGCGCGATCGTTTACTCTACCTACCTGGGGCAAGGCAGCGCCCCTCTGGTAGCTACCGACCCGTCCAACAATGCCTATGTGTCTGCCGAGAGCCAGTTCTGGCCCGGCACAACCGGGGTGTTTCAATCCGCGCCGCCCCCGAAAACAAACCCTTATGGGACCATCAATTCGAGGGACAACATCGTGCTCGCGAAAGTCAATGCCTCGGGCACGAAGGTCTTATACGCGACGTATTTCGATGGCTCGGGGGACGACTCGGTGCGTGGCCTGGCAGTGGACGCGCAAGGATCGGTCTATTTGACGGGTTATACGAGCTCGCCCGATCTGCCTACCACAAGCGGCTCGCTACAGCCTTCGCCCCCGCTGTCCATATCGGCGGCAGGCAGCACCTACAGCGCTGGATTCGTCGCCCGGTTCTCGCCAGATGCCAGCAGTCTCATTTACTCGACCTATCTTGGCGGTACGGGCCTTTATGACTACGGTTACGTCATCTATGCCAGCTGGAGCGCTTATGACTCCAGTTACGCCTTGGCTATAGATGCCGCGGGGAACGCCTATATCGGAGGGACGTCACAATCGGCGGATTTCCCGATCCGGAGTGGCCAGCAGGACAGCCTGGAGAACTGGGTTTGTTATTATTACTTCGGCCCGAGCTCGACCACTCCATTAGGGGATACCTACTGCTCCTCCGGCGGAACCTTGACCGTATTAAACCCTCAAGGCAGCGCGATCGTCTGGTCGACGTTTCTCGGTTCGGGCGCCGTGATGGATGTGGCGCTGGGTTCGGCAGGCAACGTTTACGCCACGGGAGCGAATCTGCTTCTGCAGGGGGCAAAGCTGGGGGGCGCAAGCAACAGCATTGGCGTGGTCAAACTGGCGCCCCAGGCAACTCCCGTGCAATTCGCGTGGGACGGACTCACCAACTCGGCCTCGTTTCATCCCGGCCTTCCCGGGCCCGGCGGACTGGCTAGCCTTTTCGTTACCGGCGTTCCGGTCTCCGGGACTTTGGTAACGACCGAAAACCCGTTGCCCGATACGCTGGCTGGAGTCTCAATCCTGGTGGATGGCAAGCCCGCGCCGATCCTGGCGGTGGCGGATCTCGGCCCGAGCGGCGGAATCGATCGACAGCAAATCAACTTTCAGGTTCCTTTCGAAGCGCCCGTGATTACAGATCCGTCGCAGCCGCACCTGGTGGAAGTGCGGTACGGCGGACTATCGACCTTTATCTCTCCACAGAATGTGGGGCCGGGCATCTTCGTACTGCCGGACGGGACACCCGCCATTCAGCACGCGGCCGATTATAGCCCGGTGACGGCGTCGAACCCGGTGACGAAGGGGGAGACGATCATCGTCTACGCGACAGGCTTGGGCAGCGTGGACAACGGGCCGGCGACCGGTATGCCGGCCACCGGTGCAGCGCCTATGAGCGGCCATTGCGGCGCGCCTGCCGCGACGATTGCCGCGCCCCTTGGGACGACCCCATCGATCTTTGGCGCTGTAGGTTACGCGGGGTTGACTCCGGGCGCGGTCGGGCTGTACCAACTGAACATCACGACTTCGCCGAACCTGCCTTCCGGAGATGTCGAGCTGCGAATCGAGTATTACCAGTGTTGGCGTGCGAACGGCGGCGATATCCTGCCTCCAGCGAACTACTATCAGAGCAATACAGTGTTGGTGCCGGTGCGGTAACGTCCTCCCGTCACCACCCAAACCGCCACCAGTGTTCCGCAGCCGCCCCTGCTCGGCGGGACCACCGTAACGGTCTTCGGCGTCGCCGCCCCGCTGTTCTTCGTTTCCCCGATCCATAAATGACATTTGCACGTAGGAACGTTTGGCGTTTACGTGCAGTCCTCGGTACTCACGGAACTCTACCGCCGGAGTTCCGGATTCAACCCCACATGCCGGTACGCTTCCAGCAGCGCGCCTTCTTCCGGCCCATACACCGGCGCCACACACCGGCAGCCCGGTTCCATTTCGACCAGCAGGCGAAACTTCTCGCGCGCCAGGCCGCTCAGAAATACCCCGCCGATGTATGCGACGTCAACCGCCTCGCCCGGCTGCCACAATTGCGTCCGCACCGCCGCCGCCAGCGACGCCAGTTGAATGGCGGCGCCATTCAATATCTGCGCGGCGACGCCATCCCCATCCACAGCGGCCCGGTCGACCAGCGGCGCCAGCCGCGCTGTCCTCGAGCGCGGCCACTCGTCGCTGTAGAGCCGATGCACCATTTCGTTGGCGCTCGCCGATGCGGTGGCTTCGAGTAAAGAACTGCGGAGCGACGTTGGCGGACCCCAGCCTTCCTCCAGGCGCAGCACCGCACGCACCGCCTGTCGCGCGATGTCGAATGCCCCGCCCTCGTCGCCGAACACGTAGCCCCAGCCTCCCGCCCGCGCGCTGCGGCCGGCCGCGTTGCGGCCGAATGCGATCGACCCCGTGCCGGCAATAGTCACGACTCCCAGCCCGCCGGCCGTCGCTCCCGCCAGCGCGGTTACGGCATCGGTGGTCACCAGGAGGTGGTCGGCTCGCAGAATGGAAGCCAGGATCCCGCGCTTGTCGTCCGGTCCGCCACTCATGCCGAAGCAGGCAACCGCGAATCGCACCGTGCCGCAATCGAGCCCGGCCTGAAGGCAGGCGTCGCGCAAACTGTCGCGCACGGCCGCCTCCAGCTTCGCGCGACCCTCGGCGGCAGCCGCGTGGTTGCAGGGACCGGCGCTTCCCTCGCCCAGAATCCGTCCGGTCTCATCGCCGATCAACGCGGTCGTGCCGGATTGTCCGCCGTCCACACCCAAAAACAATTTCATGGAATTTGGTATAGCCGCGCATCCTTATTGTGCGCCACTTCGCGAATTCCCCAGAGCGTGGCGTGCTCCCGCAGATCGCGCGTCTCGGCTTCGTTCTCGAAGCTCAGCAGGTATCCGATGCCGCGCTGCGTCAATTGCGCGATGGCCGCGGGCCGCAAATCCGGCCGCTCGGCGGCTTCATGTGTCTCGGGAGAATCCGACAGGAAACGCCAGGCTCCGGTCGAGTCCCTCCCTTCCAGTTTCAGCTTCACATCGCGCTGATCGAGCGTCGTCTGAATGAACACGGCATCGATATCGGCTCTCTCATGCAGATCCATTTCGAACGTCTGACCCGGTGAAAGGAACTCGCCCGATCGCCAGAAGGTGAGCAGATTGCCATCGTGAGCGGATGCCTGGGTCCAGGGATACGTCGAGGCGCGGCCCGCCCACCGCCCGACGGGCATGTCAAAGTTGACGGCCTCCAATTCGTGTATGCGCCACTGCACCCGACCGGCGTTCCGGGTGGTGAGCCGCAGCCCGTTCAGATCGCTCGCCGCAAAACGAAACAGCACCTGCCACGCCGGAGCGTCCTGCGGAAACGACGCCGTTTGAATCATCGCACCCGCAATCTGATTCAGCTCTGACTCGTAGTTCACCAGCACGCGCCGCGAGGTGTAGGATTCCGGGATCGGACGATAAGTAAAGACCGTGGCTTCAGGCGGCGTGTTCCGCTCGATCATGCGCACTGCCCCATAGAAAAACATATTGCTCTCGAGGTATTCGTCCGCCGGTTTGATGCGCAGCGCCTGCCGCCATGGGACCCGCGCCAGGTGCCAGGCATCCGGCGCGCAGTACCAGGCGACGCGCGTCGGCCAGGAAATGACTGCGTGGATGACCACCAGCGCCGCCAGCACCCGCGGCGCTCCGGCCAGCGCCAGCGACATCGCCAGCGCCACGAACGGCAGCACCGGAAGGAGAAATCGCGTCCCGATGTTGCTGAAATATGTCGCTCCGAAGACCAGCGCGGCCAGCAACAGCTCGCGTCCCTCGCGCCGCTTCAAGGCGAGAAGCGCCGCCGGCGCCAGCAGAAAGACCGGCCCCAGCAATCCACCCAGGTGGCCGTACGTGGTGAGCTGCAATGGGAGTTGCCACAAGCTGGACAAATCGTAGCGATGATAATACGAAGAATATTGACTTTCGAATGCCGAGGTCACATATGGATTCGGAAACCAATGGTTGAAGAATGGCGCGAGTGGATTCCCGGCCCAGACCGCGTTCTTGACCATCCACGGCAACACAATCGCCGCCGCCCAGCCCGCGACCAATACAACCGGCCGCAGCCGCCGGGTTTTCCATCCGACCCACGCCATCGCAAACGGTACCGCCGTCCAACCGGTGTACTTCACTCCGTAGGCAAAGCCGGCAAGAATCCCGATCGCGATCAAGAGGCGCGTCGAGGGCTGGTCTTCCCAAACCCGGAGCAGATGGAACATCGTGAACACGACCGCTGCCAGAGCCACATCCACATACGCGCTGGTGCCGTCGACGCCCGTCATCGGGCTGGCGAAAACCAGCAGCGCCCCCGCGCCGCCGGCCAGCGGAAATCCCGCGCGGCGGCCGTAAGCGTAGATTTGGCACGTCAGCGCCAGCAGGAACGCGAAGTGCACCATCGCCGCCGCCGAATGCCGCCCGAATGCGAAGGCAAAGAGGAACAGCATTTCCGCGCCTTGCGAAAGACTGGCGTACAGATTCCAGGTGATCGGACGGAAGCCGTGTTCCCGCAGGTAACGCGCCACCAGGCTCAGATGGTAGGTGGTCCCGTCATAACTGCTCTCCGGGGCCATCGCATTGAAGAAGTAGGCGACGAAATAAAAGGCTGCGATCGCCGCGATCAGGTAGTAGAGCCTGGGCCATTTGCGCCAGGCCGGCAGCCGGGAGGACGGCCGGAACCAGGATGCGACCGCCGCCGCTCCGGCCGCCAGAAAGACCGCGGGATACGCCAGGCCGGCGCAGCACAACCCGAAGACGGCCATGCTCAGCACGGCCGCGCCTACCACGAATCGCGCCCCGATATCGCTGGCCGCGCCGAGGATTCGTGCCCCGATCGCCAGGCACGTCGCGGCCGTGAAGGAAGCCCCGAACAGAATAGCGAGCGCTTGCACGCTCCCGGACCTCAGTACTCGCTCTTCTTGGGCAGCCCCAGCGTATCGCGCAGCGTGTTGAGCATGTTCACGTCGGTGATCACTTCGTCGAGCCAGTTTTCAAGCGGCATCTCGCCCCAACGCACTGCGCGATTCACCAGGTACGACACGGGACTATGCGGCTCGGTCCTCTGGAAAAACTCCGCGATGGACCGCAGCCGGTTCAGAGCGTCGGCGCGGCTTTCCACCTGGCCCGATCCCCCGCCTCCCTGGCGTCCGCCACCCTCGCCATCGGTCCCGCCGGCTTCTCCGCCAGCCTCCTCCTGCACCGCGTTCTTGCCCTTTCCGGGAGGGGCCGGTTTCTCGTCGCGCAGGGTCTCGATGCGCAGCGCGAATTCTTCCATCTCCTTGCGCAATTCGGAGAATCCCGTGACCGAATCCTCCATATCGTAGAAGGTGGGATCGCCTTGAAAGAGCTGATCGGTGCTTTCGCGGAGCTGGCTCAGAAGTTCCTGGGATTTGATAAGCGGCTGCAGCATATCGTCGTAGAATTCCCACGTCGATTTGGCAACGGCTTTGTCGAACACCTCCTTCTTGGCGTTGGCTTCGCTCTCGATCCCCGGCCGTTCCTCCGCCTTGGCGCGCCCGGCGTTCTGGAACAGAATCTGTATCTGTTTCCACTCCCAATAGGCGTGGGCGTCGCCTTCCACTTTGGAGGTCATCACGGTGTTTTCGATGGCCTGCTTCAGCAGCCGTTCCATTTCGGCGAACCGGCCCGCCCGCATGTCGAGGCCGCCATCCTCGATCGGCGGATAATAGGTGGCCCAGAAAGTCTTATTCATGTTGACGAGAAACTCGAGGCCGCGAGCCATGCCGGCGGTTCCATGGACCCGTGTGAGCGCCTCGGCGAGCCACACCGCCAACTGCAGATCCTTGGTCCGTGTCCCCAGTTCCTTCACGCAAAGAGTCACCACTTTGCCCCACTGCGCCGTCTTATACTCGCCGGCGCGCAAAGTGCCGACCATACTGTCGGCGCTCTCCGTGGTCCGCAGGGCCTTGACCTCGTCATAAACCCCCAGCGCCTTTACGTTGACGCCCGACGGCGCGTCCTCGGAAATAGGCTGCAGGAGCGCGTCGATATCCAGAATTTCCTGTTCCGCCATAGCTGGGACTCCAATCGGTAGAGAGGCAAAGATAGCACAGCGGAAGCGTCAGTTGGGCAGACGGTCGTTTTGTGCCGTCTGCCACCCGCCGTCAGGCCGGTTCCCAATGTCTTACCGCCGTTCTCGAAGCTCGCGCAGACGGCTCAGATCGTCGCGCAGCGCATCGCGGTCGCGAGGCGTCAGCCGATTGTCGTCCACCACCCGGTCGAGTGATTGGATAACCTCGTCCAGCGCCCGCCGGTCCCAGCGGCCGGAAGCGTAATCGCGCTGCAGGTCGTCCAATTCCCGATAGGTCCGGTCGAGCCGGTAACGATCGTCCCCGCGGAAGGCGTATCGGGAGACGAAATCCAGGTCCTGGCGGACACGAGCAAACAGATGCCCGCGCCAGTCGCCGTGATAGAAGTCCTCACGATCGCGATAGAACCGGTCGCGGTCGTCATCGTGGCGTTCGGGAGGCGGAGGCGGCGCGGCGTAGCCGCCCATCTGCCAGAAAATATCGAACGTGTACCCTTCGGCTCCCGACGGCGGATCCTCGATGTGAATCACCGCGGGACCTCCGCGTTCCGGAGGCCGAACCAGGCTCTGGCGGCCGCGCCCGTCCACGCCGGCGAAACGGAACCCCACCGGATCCGGCGGCATGGGTGCATTGCAAACAAAACGGCGCCACTGCGGCGGCTGCCCTGCCAGGTTGCGAAGCACCGCGTGGTCGCCGCGGATCTCCACTTCGGCGGCTCCATCCACAACTACTTCAATCGTGCACTTGCCGTGATCGCGATCGCCGCCTCCGGTGATTTCGGCGCGGCGTTCAAACGTCTGCGCATTGGCGGACACGGCGACAGCGGCTGCAATTACGAACACATATCGCGTACGCATTCACTCACCCCCAGAGGCAATGTATCAGTTTTTTGTGCCGTCAATTCCCCGCCGGGGTTTTGTCGGCCGAGTCCACCACCAGCAGGTCCGCCGGAGCCCTTCGCGCTTCCAGCCTGAGACCGAGTCCCTGGACCCCTTTCGTCACGTCCATCGACGTTGGCGGAGGGGGCGGCAGCGGCGGCGCGGCCGAATCGCTTTGCGGCGGCGCCTCGACCGGCGTGACCTTCCCGTCCAACTCGATGTCGTATTCGCCGTCGATGGCGGTTTGGTCCAGGACCGGGCGATGCGTCATCGTCGTCAGGAAGCGCGTCAGCGTCAGCATGCTCGCGCGCGGGATCACCACGTGCACGGTCGTGCTGTCCGCCATCCGCATTTGCCACGTGCCGGCCAGCGCGGGGCTGGTCGAATCCTCGGCTTTCTTCAGCCGCGGACCTCCCTTCGCCACCAGCAACGCGTACACCGCCATCTCCTTGGACTGGTGGTGGACCTTCAATTTCAGCCGTTCCTCGAGAAGAGTTTGCAGCATCTCCGGAATCTGGTTGTGCGGCGCGCCGGCAGGCAGTTTGGCAATGATGTTGTAGGTCTGGTTCGCCATCCAGGAAGGCCCGCTGAGCTGGTAGGCCTCGATCCGGTAGGCATGAAGGATCAGGTCCCTCAGGCTGACATTCGCGAAATCCAATCGGTCGTTCTGCACGGCCGTTTTCCGGGGTCCGCCGGCTGCGACTTTCATCGAGGCCGCTTCAAATGCCACTGGGCTTCCGGCGTACGCCGGGACGACGGCGGCCGCTAATGCGATGAACATCGCAAGCCCCGCATCGAGGAGCTTCATTCGGCCTTATGGTAACAGTCCTCCGGTTACGGCTCTCGCGGAACTCCAATCGTCTGTAGCCGCTGACGACCTCGGCCATAGGAACCAGTGATCTGGAGGACGAGTTCGCTGGATCTGCCCGTGCCCGGGAATGCCAGGCGACGCATGGCGGCGTGAAGATTGATCGATTCTCGTGACGATAAAGATAAATGTATCTTTTAGGAGTTTTCGATTGCTTTCCGCATTACTCTATGCAGAAATCAAATTTGCGCAGCCTCGCCGGACGTCAGACCGCACCTGACCCGGCAAAGCTGTACCGTTGGAGGACTGATGCTCGATGGACATGCGCGGAAGGTTGTGGAGCTGCTCTCCGCCCACCCCCCCTGTCGAAAAATAGTTACACGGGTCGGCATATCGGAATCGAGGCTGCGACACCTCCTCACCGAGGCGCTCGGAATCTCGCCACATCGCTGGACGCTCCAACAGCGCCTTGAGGCCGCGCGCGACCTCATCGGCAGCAGCGACTTGAGTATTAAGGAAATTGCCTACCGTGTCGGCTTTAATTCCCCGGCCCATTTCACCTACATGTTCCGCAAGCGATTCGGTCTGCCGCCGCGCCAGTACCGCCAAACTATCGTGCCGCAGCAGAATTGCGATAGTCCGCAGCAGGATTGCGATCATTTTTTAGTTAGACAGGTTTTTAAGATCTGATATAGATAATTAGGAGCGGCTCTGCTATTCCGGCCGCTGGGACAAAGGAGAAACGGAATGATTAGCGAAGGCAGAAGTTTTGTCCGAAGGAGGATACACCCCGTGAGAAAGGGATTGTTCGGGCGGGCTGGCATACAGACGGCAGAACCGACCGGCACCTCCCGCAGCGGCAGAGAGGGCTCTAGGTGGCTGACAGCAGCGCTGACCGGAATCGCCATTCTTTCGGCGGCTGGACCCAGGCCCGCAGCCGCCGGAGATGGGATTGGGAGTTTCGTGGTGGTCCGTTCCTCCGCCGCTGGACCTGTTGCCGACGGGCCGGCTGGCCGGTTCATACCGGTCAAGGTGGAGCTCGCGAACACCTCAAAGCAGGTGATCACGGCGTATGCACTCACGGCCGAGGTCACCTACGTCACCGGCCAGCAGGTGCGGGGCGAGATCACCCGTGACATGGTCTCGGCCGTCGTCAACGAGCGGATGGGCTATACCCCGGCGCCTGGTGTTGAGTTCCGCGCCGGGGGGATCACCACCTCGACGGTGCAGGTCAGAGTCCCCGCCGGACTGGGCGAGCCGATAACGATTAGCAAGGTCTCGGTCGAGGTGACCATGGTCGCCTTTGGTGACGGGACGGCCGTGGGCCCTGAGGAGGCGGTAGCGCGCCTTGCGGCTACGCGGGCAAGTGAGGCCAGTGAGGCACGGGAGATGGCCGAGTCCCTAGCTGGCGTTCAGGGGGCTGCGGATATCCCGGCCGCCATCCGCGAATTGATCGCGAGGGCGAGCGACTCGGAGCGAGCGGCCGCGGACCGGCAGCAGGCCCAACGGCGCTCGGCGGCCCTCAGGGCCTATGCTGCGCCCCTGGCGGAGCATCCAGATCAGTTGACGCCCTACCTTAAGGGATGGCAAGCTCGTGCCGAGGTGCTCGGCGAGCACGCGTCGCTGCACCGGCTCGCGGCAGATGGAAAACCGGAGGTCCCCCGATGAAACCCAGGCTGCTCATCCAGCGCTCCGTTTTCTGGGAGATCATCCGGGGCGCAGTGATCTGCGGTGGCGCGGTCTCAATCCACGCCCAAAGCACCGTCTGCTGTAACAGCAGCGGCTTGTACACCTCTACGAGCACCGTCGCCTCCTGCCCTTTCGGAACTTACGGCGGCGGTATAGTGCCGTACACCGTGTCTGTCGCCGGGTCGTACAACTGGGCCGAGCAGTATCCCGACGGCACTGCCGGTTTGGTGCAGGAACCCTTGTCTAGCCAATCCAGTGCTACCGGGGCCTGCAATGGCCTCGGGATGCAGTTTCCCCCAAATGTGTATATAGCCGACGCCGGAAGTTCGGGCGGCCAGGCGGGTATTTGGTGTAACGGGGCTTATTACCAGGATATGGGGCTCGCTGCTTGGGCTCCGCTGCTGCCGTGGCCAGAAGACACGGTCTTGTGGGACGCTTGGTGCTCGCGGCCCTATTGCGTGGCCGGCTGCGTGCCGAGTTGGACTTATCCGTGCGGCAATTGCGGCAGTGACGACTGTAGCGGGACCTGCCAGGACCCCTGTGCAGGAGGTGGAGACGGCGGCGATGGTGGCAGCGGTGGCGGCTACTGCGACGACAGCCCTGATGGAAATGGAGGCTCCATTTGCAACAACGGCGCCGCCGCGCCGGATTGTGCCTATGGCTGCGACTCCAACTGCCAATGCGCCCCCGTGGCGGACCCCATACTCGTCGACCTCAGCGGAGCCGGCTTCAAGCTGACCAACGTCCAGAACGGCGTTCAGTTCAACTTCTTCAATAAGGGGCTGATCCAGATGTCGTTGACAGCAGCCGGCGCCGATATCGGCTGGCTCGTCCTCGATCGCAATGGGAATGGAAAAATCGAAGACGGCAGCGAGTTGTTCAGCAACCTCTCACCCCAGCCGGGACCTGCCGCCGCGGCGAACGGCTTCAACGCTCTCGCAGTGTTCGATAAGAGTGTTCGATAAGAAGGCCTATGGAGGCAACGGCGACGGCGTTATTTCGAGCGAAGATGCCATTTTCTCCAAGCTCAGGATCTGGGTGGACGCAAACCATGACGGAGTGTCTCAGCCGGGTGAACTGTTCACTATGCAGCAGGCCAACGTGAAATCCATCTCGCTCGCCGACTCCCTGTCCTGGCAGACCGACGCCTATGGAAACCGTTTTCGGTATCTCGGCGAGATCGAATGGACGAAGCCGGTAAACGGCAAGATTATCTCACCGATCTACGACGTTATTCTCCAGTACCCGTTGAAGCGGGCGGGAGGGACTAAATGATCGGGAGGCCCGCCTCGTTCGCGTTCCTGGCCCTGCTTGCCGGCGCTGCATCCGCTCAGACGTCCGCACCCAAGACGCCCTGCGCCGCCCTCGATGATACCCAGCGCGAGAAGCTGATCCATTACATCCAGGCGAAATATAAGGTCCCGATCACCACGCCGCTTGCCGTTTCTGACGCGCAGGTGAACGATTCCTGCTATCGCAAGCTGGATCTCCAATCGCAGGACAGCCATCGGCCGTTCCATCTTACGCTGTACGCCTCGCCCGACCTGCGCTTCCTCTCGCGCGACCTCCTGGATTCCACCGTCGATCCCGCCATCGAGGAGCGTCGCCTCCGGGAGGAAATGGCCTCAACGCTGGCGCACGCGGCCAAAGCGCCAGTGCTCGGGGAGAAGGAGGCGCCGGTCACGATTACCGTCTTCTCCGACTTCCAGTGTCCCTTCTGCGCGCAGGCTGCTAAGAACCTCGTCGGCGAAGTTGTTCCTTCTCACCGGGGCGAGCTCCGGCTGGAATACTGCTACCTGCCGCTCGCCATGCATCCTTGGGCGCGGCCGGCCGCTGAGGCTGCTGCCTGCGCTCGCGTGCAGGGCGATCCGTACTTCTGGTCTCTCCACGATTACATCTTCGAGCACCAAAAGGAGCTCAATCCGGACAACCTCAGGCAGAATTTGCTCGAATACGCCGCCGGGCTTAATGGGCTCGATAGCCAGGCCCTGGCCGCCTGCATCGACCAGAAGTCCGGCGCACCGGCTGTCGATTCCGACATGCATCTTGCCAGGAAGCTCGGTATCTCGGCCACACCTACGCTGTTCATCAACGGCGAGCGCGTAGGCGGTTACCGGCCCGACCAGATCCGCAGCGCTGTCGATCGGGCGCTTCAGAATAAGCCCGCGGCCGCTGACCCTCCGCGGCACTAACCGGCCAACCGCTGGACGTGCTGCATCCCAAGTGGTGCGTCCGGCCCCACTGCGCTTCCGGCATGCGGCGGCAGCCCGGCGGCGGCCAATGCGATCAGCATCGCCAACCGGGTGGAACAGACTCAACCATGGCAGCCCGCAGCCCCGATCACTCGTTGCGCAGCGAGACCACGGGATCCACGCGCAGCGCCCGGAAGGCCGGCAGGGCACAGGCCGACAATCCGCACAGAAGCAGAACGGCGGCCACCGCGGCGTACGTCGCGCCGTCCGTCGGCCGCACCCGGTACAGTTGCGACGCCAGCAGCCGCACCGATGCCCACGCGCCGCACACGCCGATGGCGATTCCCGACGCCAGCAGCACGCCGGCGTAG
>Ga0335078_10004017_pt1 | contig 21874 bp, 14 predicted proteins | sample Lox_Sample_32_FD_206711 | JGI IMG/M metagenome (GOLD analysis project Ga0335078, IMG submission 206711) | Soil microbial communities from Loxahatchee National Wildlife Refuge, Florida, United States - Lox_Sample_3.2 | ecosystem: Environmental > Terrestrial > Soil > Wetlands | place: USA...
GCGACTGGATTGCCGCCATGCTAGCAGCTCGGCTGCCGAAGCGCATTCTGGCTCGGGGATGGCGGAGCGACCGCTTCAAGTTGGTTTGGCGGGAGCGCCATACGAAGGCGTTATGCGCGGTCGATCAATGTGGGACCTAATACGATTCTTCCGCGTAGATCGGATCGACACTGCCGGCCCAGGGTCCGTGGAATTTTTCCAACAACTCCTGCGCCGGCGTCGCAGCACGGGCAAGCCGATCGTCCAGAATGTCGAGGTACCTTCCTTCGTCTTCGCCGCTAATGTCGAGATGCTTGCGGCGCGTCAGGCCGGCCCGCGCAAGGCGAAGAACGTCGGTTGCAATTTCAAATACGGTGCGGCCACCGACTTTGGCGGCGAGGCCCGCCTTTGGCACGGTGTCGCGAAGCCCCTGGCGTTCGTCTGCGGTCCAGTTCTTGACCAGGTCCCAGGCGGCGTCGAGGCTGACGTCATCATAGAGAATGCCGACCCATAACGCCGGCAGCGCGAGCAAATTTGGCAGCGTGCCCGAGTCGGCGCCGCGCATTTCCAGGTAACGCTTGAGCCGCACCTCGGGAAAAATCGTCGAGATGTGGTTCGCCCAGTCTGAAATCGTCGCCCGCGCGCCGGGCATGCCGGGGAGTTTGCCCGCCATCAGGTCGCGGAATGATTGACCGGCCACGTCGACATACTCATCGCCGTGCTTGACGAAATACATCGGCACATCGAGCGCGTAGTCGACCCATCGCTCGAAACCCATTCCGTCCTCGAATGCCCACGGCAGCATGCCGCTGCGGTCGTTATCGGTGTCGCGCCAGATTTCCGCGCGGAAAGAAAGAAAACCGTTGGGCTTTCCTTCAGTGAACGGCGAGTTGGCAAACAGGGCGGTCGCAACCGGCTGCAGCGCGATCGACACCCGCAGCTTCTTGACCATGTCGGCTTCGGAAGAAAAGTCGAGATTGGTCTGCACCGTGCAAGTGCGATACATCATGTCGAGGCCGAGCTTGCCGACCTTCGGCATGTAGTTGGTCATGATTTTGTAGCGGCCTTTCGGCATTCGCGGCATCTCGGCGCGCGTCCAGCTTGGCGTCATGCCGATGCCGAGAAATCCGATGTGCAGCGGGCGGGCGACCTCCCGGATTTGCGCGAGATGCGCCATCAGCTCGCTCGACGTCTGGTGAACTGTCTCGACCTGGGCGCCGGATAATTCGAATTGGCCTCCGGGTTCGAGCGAGATCGCTCCGCCGCCGGTCACGTCGAACAGGCCGATGACGTTTTCGCCCTCCATGATGGGTTGCCAGCCCAGAAAAAGGTTCATGCCTTCGAGCAGCGCCTTAATTCCGCGCCGGCCCTCGTAGGGCACCGGCCGATGTCCTTCGAGGGTGAAGGCGAATTTTTCGTGCTCGGTGCCGATGCGGAATTGCGCCTTCGGCCTGATGCCTTGCGCAATCCAATCGACGAGCTCGTCGCGCCGCTCGATCGGCGTCAGGTCGACTTGATCACGCGCCATGGGATCCGGGATGAGTGGCGGTGATGGTCGTCAAGCAGCTTTGCGGGTTTCCGATGGGAAGCGGTGATAGAAGGTATCGCCCGTTTTCGCCATCTCGCGCAGCAGCTTGCCCGGTTTGAAGCGGGGGCCGTATTTCTTTGCCAGTCCGTTACACATATCGACGAAGGCCTTCGTGCCCATGCCGTCGATATACGAGATAGTGCCGCCGGTGAACGGCGCATAGCCGAAGCCGAGGATCGAGCCGACATCGGCTTCGCGCATGTCGGTGACGACGCCCTCTTCGACACATCGCGCGGTCTCCAGCGCCTGGATCGCCAACAGCCGGTGTTTGAGTTCCTCAAGGTCGATGGTGTCGGGATCGAGTTTGGTCGGCTGCAATTCGGCAAGTCCCGGCCATAGCCGCTTCGGCCCACTCTGCGGGTAATCGTAAAAGCCCTTGCCGTTCTTTCGGCCGTAACGCCCACGCTTCTCCACCATGTCTTCGAGTAGCGTCTTTTGCCGCGGGTCGATCGCGTCAGCGCCCAGATCGGCCTCGGTCGCCTTCAGGACTTTCCAGGCGAGATCGACCGCAACTTCGTCGTTGAGCGAAAGCGGTCCGACCGGCATGCCGGCCATGCGTCCGACATTTTCGATCATCGCCGCCGGCACGCCCTCGGTCAGCATCAAGTGACCCTCGCGGATATAGGTGCCGACGACACGCGAGGTATAGAAGCCGCGCGAATCGTTGACCACGATCGGGGTCTTGCGGATCGCGCGCACATAATCGAGCGCCATCGCGAGCGCCGCGTCGCCGGTCTTTTTGCCGAGAATGACCTCGACCAGCATCATGCGGTCAACCGGCGAGAAGAAATGAATGCCGATGAAGCGTGGCGTATCTTTGAAGGTTTTCGCCAGCGATGTGATCGGCAGCGTTGAGGTGTTGGAACCGAAGATTGTCTGGTCGCCGATAGCCGCCTGCGCTTTGGCGATCACTTCTTCCTTGACCTTGCGGTCTTCGAACACCGCTTCCACGATCAGGTCGCAATCCTTCAGCGCCGCGTAGTCCGGCGTCGCGGTGATGTGCCCGAGCAGTGCGTCACGGTCGGCGGCCGTGGCACGCCCGCGATTGATCTGATCCGTAATCAGCTTCTGCGAATGTGCCTTGCCCTTGTCGGCCGCTTCCTGATCGCGGTCGATAAGGACAACGTCGATGCCGGCCTGAGCCGTAACATAGGCGACACCGGCTCCCATGAAGCCGGCGCCGAGCACGCCGATTTTCTTGATCGGTTTTGCCGGCACGCCGGCGGGTCGGCGTGCGCCCTTGTTCAGCTCCCGCATTGAGACGAACAGCGAACGGATCATCGCTGCGGCTTCGGGCGAGCGCAGGATCTTGGCGAAGTGACGGGACTCGACGCGCAGCGCCTGGTCCATCGGCAGTTGCAGGCCCTCATAGACGACCTGCATGATGGCGCGCGCGGCGGGATAATTGTCGTAGGTCTCGCGCCGATAAAGCGCGTTCGCTGGCGGGAACACCATCATGCCGGCTTTCGAATAAACTGTGCCACCCGGCAGCTTGAACCCGTCGACGTCCCACGGCGCTGTCGGCTTGCCCCCCGCTTTGATCCAGTCCTTCGATTTTTGAATTAGCTCGCTCGGCGGGACCACTTCGTCGACAAGCTTCATCGTCTTGGCGCGATTGAGGCGAAGCTGATCGCCCTTGAGCAGGTATTGCAGCGCGTCGGCTGGCGGCATCATCCGTGCAATGCGCTGGGTGCCGCCCCCGCCCGGGAAAAGACCGACTTTGATTTCCGGCAGGCCGAGTCGGGTCTTGTCATTCTCGGAAGCAACGCGGTGATGACAGGCGAGCGCGAGTTCGAAGCCGCCGCCCATGGCGGTGCCGTTAAGCGCCGCGACCCAAGGCTTGCCGGACGTCTCCATACGGCGAGCGATCTGCGACAGCTTGCGGCTTTCCTCGAACAGATGTTTGTTCGCGGCCTCCTCGCCTTGCGACTTGAGTAGTGTCGCGAAGGCACGGCTTTGCGCTTCCAACATTGTTAGGTCGGCGCCGGCGCAAAATGCGTCTTTGCCGGAGGTCAGCACCGCGCCCTTGATGGCAGCGTCGGTCGCGACCTTCTCGACGATGGCAGTGAGTTCCTCCATCACCTTGGCATCGATGACATTCATCGAGCGCCCCGGCATGTTCCAGCTAACCAGTGCGATGCCGTCGGCGTCGATATCGAAGCTGAAATTCTGGTACGTCATACTGATCTCCCCGTCGCAACTCTGCTCGCCTCGCCCCCGCGGGTGAGGGAGAATTATTTCGGATACGGCTTGCCGTCCTTGTGGGTGTAGCGTCCACCGCTTTCGTCGCGGATCACGGTAAGGTCGACATCCGGATAATCGGCGCGTTCGTATTTCGAGCGCGTACCGATTTCCAGATAAACCGCGTCCCGTCCCGATTTGTTGACCAGGTGATGCCCGTTGCGGACGTTGGCCTTGAAGCCGGCGGCGTCGCCCGCCTTGAGGATGGTCTCGCCGCCATCCTCGATCAGGACCACTTCGCCATCGAGGACGTAGACGAGCTCGTCTTCCTTTTCGTGCCAGTGCCGCAATGCCGAGGCGGCGCCCGGCTTGAGCGTCGTGAGGTTGACGCCGAATTGGTCGAGGCCGGCCGCATTGCCGAGCCGTTTGCGCGAACGGCCTTCGACCACACGTTTGAAGGGCTCTGGATAGGTCGAGCGGCTGTCAACCGGCAGATTGGCGGTGTCGATCTTGGGCATGCCGCGCTCTTAAACTCACCTCATCCTGAGGCGGCGTAGCGCCGCCCTCGAAGGATGACGGATCACTCCTTACACCCGCTCGATTATCGTAGCGGTTCCCATGCCGGCACCGATGCAAAGCGTGACCAGCGCAGTCGACAAATTGCGGCGCTCGAGTTCGTCGAGCACGGTGCCGAGGATCATCGCGCCGGTGGCGCCCAGCGGATGGCCCATGGCGATGGCGCCGCCATTGACGTTGATCTTGTTGGGATCGATGTCGAACGCCTGCATGTAGCGCAGCACGACGGACGCGAACGCTTCGTTGAGTTCGAAGAGGTCGATATCGCCGAGCGTCATGCCGGAGCGTTTCAGCACCTTCTTGGTAACGTCGACTGGCCCGGTCAGCATGATCGCCGGCTCCGAACCGATATTGGCGAAGGCACGCACGCGTGCCCGCGGCTTCAGCCCCGCCTTTTTGCCGGCGCGGGCGCTGCCGAGGAGAACCGCCGCCGCACCATCGACAATGCCTGACGAGTTGCCGGCGTGATGGACGTGATTCACGGCTTCGATCTCGGGATGCTTTTGAATGGCAACCGAATCGAAGCCGCCCATTTCTCCCATCTGCACGAACGAAGGCTTGAGCGCGCCGAGCGACTGCATGGTCGTGTCCGGCCGCATGTGCTCGTCTCTGTCGAGAAGGGTGATCCCGTTTACATCCTTTACCTTCATGACCGATCGGTCGAAACGGCCTTCACTCCACGCCGTCGCGGCACGCTTCTGACTCTCGACCGCATAGGCGTCGACGTCGTCGCGCGAGAAGCCGTATTTGGTCGCGATCAGATCGGCAGAAATGCCTTGCGGCACGAAATAGTGCGCGACCGCAATCGTCGGGTCGACCGCCCAAGCGCCGCCCGATGCGCCGATGCCGACGCGGCTCATCGATTCAGCACCGCCGCCGATCGCCATGTCCTGCTGCCCGGACATGATTTGCGCGGAGGCGAAGTTCACTGCGTCCAGGCCGGAGGCGCAGAAACGATTGATCTGCACGCCCGCGACGCTGTCGCCATAACCGGCGACGAGCGCCGCTGTGCGCGCGATGTCGGCGCCGGCCTCGCCGACCGGATCAACCACGCCCATCACGACGTCATCGACCAAAGCAGGATCGAGATCGTTGCGGCTCTTGATGGCGCCAAGCGCCTGGCTGGCGAGATTGAGCGCGGTCACTTCGTGAAGCGAACCATCGACCTTGCCGCGGCCGCGGGGAGTGCGCACGTGATCGTAAATGAAGGCGTCCGGCATAGCGTTTCCTCCTGGCGCGGGTGCGTCGCTATAGGTTTGTGGAAACCGAAGCCTCCATATAGGCCAAGTCTCGGAGAATTGCAGTAGCGGCTAGAACGCCTCCGCGGGCAAAGCCATAGTCGAGGCGGCGCCGGCTTTGATGCGTGCGAGATGCGTCGTTGCGGCCGGCAACAGACGCTCGGCGAAGAAGCGGCCGGTGGCAAGCTTCGCTGCCATGCGCTCGCCCGAGCCGTTGGCACCCTCTGCCGCCTTGGCCTTCGCTGCCTCGGCAATAAGGCACCACATGTAGCCGAGTGCGACCAGACCGAAGAGATGCATGTAATCGGTTGAGGCGGCGCCGGCGTTGTCGGGATTGGCGAGCGCGTTTTGCATGAGCCACATCGTCGCTTGCTGCAATTCACCGAGTGCCTGACCGAGTGGCTTTACGTAGGGCGCAAGCGCTTCGTCGGCGGCTTTGTCCTTGATGTAACCCGAAACCTCGCCGAAGAACGCTTGCAAGGCCCGGCCGCCATCTCGCGGCAGCTTGCGGCCGACGAGATCGATCGCCTGAACGCCGTTGGCGCCCTCGTAGATCATGGCGATGCGTGCGTCGCGGACGAATTGCTCCATGCCGTGCTCGGCGATGTAGCCGTGGCCGCCGAACACCTGTTGCGCCATCACGGTGTTGGCAAAGCCCTGATCGGTGAGGACGCCTTTGATCACCGGCGTCATCAGGCCCATGTGATCGTCGGCCGCCTGGCGCTCTTTGGCATCACCGGAACGATGGGCGACGTCGCTGCGCAATGCGGTCCACAGCACTAGCGCGCGCGCCGCCTCGTTGAAGGCGCGCATACTCATCAGCATGCGGCGCACGTCCGGCTGCACGATGATCGGATCGGCGGGCTTGTCCTTGAACTTCGCGCCGGTCAAGGCGCGGCCGGCGAGGCGCTCCTTGGCGTAAGCGGCAGCGTTCTGATATGCGACTTCGGAAAGCGCGAGGCCCTGCATGCCCACGCCAAGCCGCGCTTCGTTCATCATCACGAACATTGCGTTCAAGCCTCGGTTCGGCTCCGCCACCAGCCAGCCGGTGGCGTCGTCAAAGTTCATGACGCAAGTCGAATTCCCGTGGATGCCCATTTTCTCTTCGATCGAGCCGCACGAGACCGGGTTGCGCGTGCCGACGCTGCCGTCTTTGGTCGGCAGGAACTTGGGGACGATGAAGAGCGAAATACCTTTGGTGCCTTGCGGCGCGCCTTCGATACGAGCCAGCACGAGGTGGACAATGTTCTCCGCAAGATCGTGCTCGCCAGCAGATATAAAAATTTTTGTGCCGGTGATCTTGTAGCTGCCATCCGCCTGCGGCACCGCGCGTGTGCGCACCAAACCAAGATCAGTGCCGCATTGCGGCTCGGTCAAGTTCATCGTGCCGGTCCATTGACCGCTGATGAGCTTGGGCAAATACAGCGCCTTCTGCTCGGGCGAACCGTGGACGGAGATTGCGGCCGCGGCTCCCTGCGTCAGGCCCGGATACATCGCAAAGGCCATGTTCGCCGAGCAAAGGAACTCGCTGATCGACTGCGTGAGCGCCATCGGCAGGCCCTGGCCGCCGAATTCGGCCGGTGCCGACGCGCCGATCCAGCCACCTTCGATGAGCCGCCTGTAGGCGCCTTTGAATCCGGTCGGCGTCGTGACCGAGCCGTCGTCGTGGCGCTTACAGCCCTCCTTGTCGCCGACGCGATTGAGCGGGGTGAGCACGTCCTCGCTAAACTTGGCAGCTTCGTCGAGGACCGCTTCGATCAGATCGGGAGTTGCGTCGGCAAAGCCGGGCAGGTTGTTGTAGCGCTCGATGTGGAAGACGTCGCTCAACAGAAACATCACGTCGTCAACAGGAGCCTTATAAGTCGGCATGATGTCTCCCTCCCGTGCCGCGTCCGCCGGTCCCCGGCCCAATCAATAGGTATAGGGTAGCGAGTTTGCGTCAACGGTAAGACAACGAATCTCGGCGCTTCCGGCCTGACGCCACGCCCTTGGCCGCAAGCGAGGTGGGCGACTGGGCGGCCCTCCCGGTGAACAATAGGTGACCGGCCGCACTGACTTTTAACGCCTTATTTACCGTAATCCTGAACATTCGATCCGAGGACTGAGAACCGCGCCTCCGCGTCGTCTGTTTCGGGCTTTGGCTCAAAACAGGGGGCACATCCTCCTCCTCACGATGTGGCTTGGACGCGAGAATGAAGTCGAGCGGTCCGTGGAATCTCAGAGGTCTCCGCCCGGAAGCGCGGGAAGCCGCGCGCGATGCCGCACGCCGCTCCGGTGTGTCGGTCGGTGAATGGCTAAACAGCGTTATCCGGCCGGCTGATGAGGACGACGAATGGTCGGCAGATCTAGGTCACGGGCCGGAAGAACGATGGCAGGACCGCCGCCATGAGGAACCGGAACGCGAGCGATACCCCAGTGCGGATCGCCGCCGCCGCGAACCGGACGATTATTGGGCGCAGAGCCGGCGGCAAGATGAGGGCGAGGGCGAAAGGTACCGCGAAACGAATCGACGCCGCCGCGATCGCAACCGGGATGATGAGCCACCGATCCGCCGGGAGGGAGCTCCCCATCGCGAAGACGATCGCAGTTCTGACCAGCCGTATTACGATGAACCGCGCCGCGAACGCGTGGCCCAGCCGCGCCGCGAACGTGAACATCGATACCGTGAGGAGAGCCATGCTCGCGGACCGCGCCACGAACCTCCCGTTTTCGAACCGCCTTTCGAGCCGCCTCGTGAACGCCCGACTCCTAAGCCGCGCAACCCGCGTGCCGCCCCGGCGCCGCCGGAAAATGATCGCGATGCGTTCGTCGACGATGCCGTAGCTGAGATTACGGCGCGACAGCGTGCGCTTGAAAGCGGTGTAGGCGCTCGGTCAGCACCAGCGCAGCGCACGAGCAAGGCTAACGTCGGGGCCAAGATCCCGGCGGCACGTCGCGCGGTCAACAAGGCGATCGCTGAGCTGGCGGCTCAACCTCAGCGTGGAACCGACCTCGACGTTGGCGCCGAGGTCCCGGCAGCCCATCGCGCAGTCGACAACGCGACCGCGGAGCTTGCGGCCGCGCCTCAGCGCGCAGTCGACGTTGACGCTGGTGCTGCGGCCCCGGCGGCTCGTCGCGCAGTCGACAACGCGACCGTGGAGCTCGCGGCTGCGGCTCAGCATGCAGTCGACGTTAACGTTCCGGCCGCGCGTCGTGCGGGCGACAATGCAACCGCGGAACTGGCGGCTGCGCCTCAGCGCGCAATCCACGTCGACGTTGGCGCCAAGGCAAAGATGCCGCAAGATGCGCCTGACAGCGAGTTGACTGCTCAGATCGTGGCGCGGCAACGGACGCTCGAGGTCGATACCGCCGCAACCGAAACTTCATTCGGCCAGCGCGAACCGTTGCCGCTGTCGTCGCTGCCGCCGGAGGTTCCCGCGGTCCGCGAAAAGCATCCGCGACCCGAAGACGTGTCAATCCAAGCGGTCGATCTCAGTGGTCTCGAACAACAATTGCGCCAGATCACGGTCCGGATCGAGGCGCTGCGGCCGTCTGCCGAACTCGAAAACGCGATCAACGGTCTGCGCGCCGATCTCGCCGAGATTGGTCGTTCGCTGACCGAGGCGTTGCCGCGGCATGCAGTGGAATCGCTCGAGATCGAGATCAAGGCGCTGGCGCAGCGCATTGATCATAGCCGTCAGTCCGGCGCCGATACGGCTTCCCTGGCCAGCCTCGAATGCGGGCTCCTGGAGGTCCGGGAGACATTACGTACGTTGACACCTGCCGAAAGCCTGATCGGCTTCGATGAAACGGTCAGAGGGCTCACCAGGAAAGTCGATGCCATCGCTGCGAGGGACGATCCGGCCACGCTCCAACAGTTGGAAACGGAAATCGGTTCCTTGCGCGCCATTGTCTCCAACGTTGCCTCGAACGACGCGCTGGCGAAGGTCGCAGAAGAAGTTCGGGCGTTGGCCGCGAAAATCGACAATCTCGCCGCCAGTGCAGCGACCGCGCCCGCGCTTTCGAACCTCGAGAACCGCATCAGCGTTCTCACCACCGCGCTCAACGCCTCGACCGAAGCCGGCCACGCGGTGCCGCGCGAACTCGAGAAGCTGCTTTCGGGGCTGATCGAGAAGCTCGAATGGGTGCAGTTAACGCATACCGATCATACAGCCCTCGCCCATCTTGAGGACCGCATCGCGACACTGGTCAAACGGCTGGATGCTTCCGACTCCCGTCTCGGACTGCTCGAAGGCGTGGAGCGCGGTCTTGCTGATCTGCTGGTCCACATCGAGCATTTGCGCGGTACCAAGGGTGAGGCGGAAGGCGTCGCCGGCAAGCCTGTCGCCGCCGCGGTGATCGAGCAAGAGGTTGCCCGCACTCAGGATTCTCTTGAAGCGGTGCAAGACACGGTCGAGCACGTTGTCGATCGGCTCGCGATGATTGAAAGCGACTTGCGTGTCGACCGGGCAAGGACTGCGCTGTCGGATGAGCCGATGCCCGAAGAGGCGGAAGTGCCGCCGCCATTACCGCTGCCGGCGGCAACGGTGGCCGCAGGTGATGCTTCCGGAGCTCCCAGTGGCTGGTCCGCCGAGCCGCAGGTCGAGACTGTAAGGCCCGTGCAAGCAGAGCTTGCACCGCGCCGGCTCGCCGTTGCGCGGGCTCCGATTGATCCAAACCTGCCGCCCGATCATCCGCTGGAACCCGGCTTCACAGCCGCGGGTCGCGCCCGGACCTCGCCGTCGGCTGCTGCGCGGATTGCAGAATCGGAGGCTGCCATTGAATCGAAGCCTCCTGTAATCCCCGATCCGCGCGGCGGGAAGTCCGATTTTATTGCTGCAGCCCGCCGCGCCGCACGTGAGGCGGCCATGGCCGCGCCCAACAATAAATCGAACGCGGCATTCGCTGGCGTTTCAGCACCGCCTAAGAAAATGTCTGACCGTTTGCGCACCCTGATGGTAGCGGCGGCCGTTGTCGTTATTGACGTGGGTGGCTTCCATATTGTTTCGCGCATGCTGGAGGATGGTGGCTCTGGAGCCCCATCGCCAGCGGCTACAAAGCCAGAGCAAACCAAACCCCCCGCGGCGCAAATCGCACCGCATGTGCAACCAGAGCCTGCGCCTCCGCAGACACTGCCGCCCCACGTGCAAACTGAGACACCCTCGCCACCGGCGAGTGCGGCGCCTGCTGCGGATCCCCAGTCAACTCCGATACCGCTTCCGGGCGAAGATTCCGTACAGCGTCCCGGAGCGGCGCTATCGCCAAGCAGTGTGCCAAGCCCGGCGCCAATTGCTGGTCCCGGGAACCAATCCAAGTTGGATTCTGGCGGCGGGCCGCCATCTGTAACTGCCGCCGCGCGGTCCAACACGCCGTGGTCCGCGGCCGACGTTACAGGTTCGCTGCCGCACGCCCCTGCACCACACAACGCGGCACCGCCCCCGACAACAGGCACGGGCGACAAGCTACCGGCGGCGATCGGAAGTTCGGCTTTGCGCTCAGCGGCTCTCTCCGGCGACCCATCGGCGGCCTACGAGGTGGGAGTTCGTCTCGCCGAGGGCCGCGTTGTTCGCGAGGACGATGAAGCGGCGGCCCGCTGGTTCGAGCGCGCGGCCAAGAAAGGACTGGCACCGGCGCAATTCCGGCTTGCGAGCCTTTACGAAAAGGGCATCGGCGTAAAGAAAAACCTCGCCACTGCCCGCGATCTTTACCGTGCGGCAGCCGACAAAGGTCACGGCAAGGCGATGCACAATCTGGCCGTGCTTTACGCGGAAGGTATCGCCGGCCCGAGCGACTATCGGACTGCCGCAGAATGGTTCCGCAAGGCCGCCGACCGCGGCGTCACCGACAGCCAATACAATCTCGCCGTCCTTTATGCGCGCGGCGTTGGAGTCGAGCAGAATCTTGCCGAATCCTACAAGTGGTTCTTCCTTGCTGCCAAGGAAGGCGACAAGGACGCGGCGCAGAAGCGCGATGAAATGGCAGCCCGTCTCGACGAGCAGTCGCTCGCAGCGGCACGCATTGAGGTTGAAAAGTGGACGCCGATACCGCAGCCCGCTGAAGCGATCGCTGTAAAGGCCGGCTGGGAACCGCCCAGCAATCCGACTTCAGTAGCAAAACCGAAAGCGCGGACCTCCAAGGCTTCCGTGCCGGACGCTGCCAAGACCGATTAACGGCCCGGCGCGATCAAATCTCCGCGCTTGCTCGTGGCGGGATAGTTGTCACCCGGCGTTCCGGGCGTAGAACCGTCCAAACCGTTTGAGCGAGCGCCAGCAGACCAGCCGTGCAGATTTATCTTCCGATCGCCGACATTCCCGTCAACGTCTTTCTGCTGTTGGCGATGGGACTCGCGGTCGGATTCATTTCCGGCATGTTTGGGATCGGCGGCGGATTCCTGATGACGCCGCTGTTGATCTTCATCGGTGTTCAGCCCGCCGTCGCCGTGGCGAGCGTCACGACGCATGTTGCGGCTTCTTCGTTTTCCGGCGCGACCAGCTACTGGCGCCGAAACGCCATCGACGTAACCCTGGCACTCACGCTCCTTGTCGGCGGCGTCTTTGGCAGCGCGGGCGGTGTCGCGCTGTTCACCTGGCTCCGGGCACTCGACCAGATCGACCTCGTCATCGGCCTGTCCTACGTGACGCTGCTGAGCGTCGTCGGGGTGCTGTTGATCGGCGAAAGCGCGCGCGCGATTGCGCGAAGCTTTCAGGGCAGGCGAGCCCAATTGCGGCGGCCCGGCAGCCACACCTGGATCCACGGTCTGCCGCTCAAACTGCGGTTTAAACGATCGAAAATCTATGTTTCCGCAATCCCGGTGCTCGCGATCGGGTTCATCATCGGATTTATCGGCGCCGTCATGGGCGTTGGCGGCGGCTTTTTGCTGGTGCCGATGCTGATCTATTTGCTGCGGGTGCCAACGGCGACGGTGATCGGCACGTCGATGGTTTTGACGTTCCTCACCATGGTGGCCGCGACCGTATTGCACGCGGCGACCAATCATCTCGTCGACGCTGTACTCGCGTTGATCCTGATGGTGGGCGGCGTGATCGGCGCTCAGTTTGGCGCCCATGCCGGGCAGCGTATCCGCGGCGAGTGGCTGCGGCTTTTGCTCGGTCTGCTCGTTCTGGCGGTCGGCCTGCGCTTTGCCGGTCAGCTGGTGTTGCCGCCCGACAATCCCTATTCGATCCGGCTGATCGGAACCGCGCCGTGAGATTGGTGCTCGCCGCAGCGCTTATTTTTGCGAGCTTGATGGCCGGTACAGGTTCGGCTGCGGCCGAACGCCTGATTGCCTCTCTGACCAATCAGCAAGTGTTGATTTCGTCGAATTACACCGGCGTGGAGCTGGTGCTGTTCGGTACTGTCGAGAGCGACGCCGCGGCCTCGGTGCTGATCGGGCCTTACGATATCGTCGCCACCGTCACCGGCCCGCGGGAATCGCTGCGCACCCGGCGCAAGCAGCGTGTGCTCGGCATTTGGGTGAACACCGCCGCACGTACTTTTGTTGATCCGCCTTCCTACCTCGCGGTGCTGGCTAGCCATCCGCTCGACGCCATCACCAACGCCGAGAACCGGCGGCGGTTGCAGCTGGGGATCGCCGATACGCCGCTGCCGGAAGTGATCCACAACGACATCGGCGAGGTGAGCGGCGATCCGTTCCGCGCCGCGCTGATCCGGATCATGCGGCAACGCGACCTTTATAGCGAAGATCCAAGCGGCGTGACGTTTCTGACGCCGACCTTGTTCCGCGCCACCATCGCACTGCCGGCCCAGGTGCCGACCGGCAACTACACGGTTGACGTCAAGCTGTTTGCAAGCGGCAATCTTGTTGCGCAGACCGACTTAACCTTCGAGATCGCCAAGTTCGGCTTCGAGCAGTTCGTGGTCAATGCTGCGCGCGATCACGGTCTGCTCTACGGATTTGCGACTGCGCTGATGGCGCTGATGACCGGGTGGATCGCAAGCGTGGCGTTTCGGCGGGATTAATTCGCTGGCAACGGCGGGCGGCTAATCCGGCAGGCACCGCTCTGCGGTGATGGCGAAGAGGCGCCGCTCGCCGAGCATGTGCGCGGTAAACGAAAGCGTCTCGAACAGACCGAAGATCGCGCGGTTGCGGACGTTGAGGCCGCCGGCGTAGGCGCCGAATGCCGGCATGACCAGCCGGCGGCCGTCGGTGGCGAAACAGCGCCGGCTCATCGCGCGTCCGCGCTGCGCCACGCGTGCAACGGGATGCAAATGACCGGCGATTTCGCCATCGCACGGCCGCTCGGACGGTGCGTGGCGGAGCGTCAGCGGACCAAGCGCCAATACATCGGCGTAGCTTCCGCCGATGCCGTCAGGAAGATTGGGATCGTGATTGCCTGCAATCCAGATCCAATCGCGTCCGCGCTGGAGGAGCTTGAGCGCGGCTCGATCCGCGCTCGACATGCGCAACGGTCCGTGATCGTCGTGGAAGTTGTCGCCCAGGGCGACCACCAGGCGCGGCGCGTAGCGTTCGATGAGGTGCGCGAGACGTGCCAAAGTAGCCGCTGTGTCGTAGGGAGGAAGCAGTACACCGCGTGCGGCGAAGGCCGAGCCCTTTTCCAGATGAAGGTCAGCGACGAGAAGGAGCTGCTCGTCCGGCCAATACAGCGCCCCGGCGCAATCGGCGAGCAGGGTCACATCACCGAGGACGACCGAGCCGGATTTCGGCGCGCGCTCGTCTTCCGAATTCCCGCTGGTGCGGGGATGAGGGGCAAAAGCACCAGCGCTCATTGCATCGCCTCCTTGACCAGTTCAGCTTCCGCCTCGGCGAGCAGCGAATCGGCGGCCTCGCCGTAAACCATCTCGCGCCCGATCTCCAGCATCACCGGCACGGCGAGCGGCGACACATGGTCGAGGGCTTTATGAATGATTCGCCCCCTGATGCGCGAGAGCATTTCGGATACCCGGCGAACATCCAGGAGCCCGGTCGCGGCGTCGGCGCGGGCGGCGCGCAGGAGAATGTGGTCGGGCTGGTGGCTGCGCAGCACGTCATAAACGAGGTCGGTCGAGATCGTGACCTGCCTCCGGGATTTTTCCTGCCCCGGGAAGCGGCGCTCGATCAATCCGGCAATGATCGCGCAATTCCGGAACATCCGCTTCATCAGGGCTGATTCGGCGAGCCAGGCTTCGAGGTCGTCGCCGAGCATGTCTTCGTCGAATAGCGCTGCGAGCGACAGATCCCCGCGCTCGATGCGCTGACCGACGTCGCCAAGGCCCCAGACAGCCAGCGCATACTCGTTGGCGACGAAACCCATAGGCCGGAGCCGTGCGCGTTCAAGGCGTCGCGTCAGCAGCATGCCGAGCGTCTGATGCGCCAGTCGGCCCTCAAACGGATAGCAGAGAAGATAGTGCTTGTTGGCACGCGGAAACGTTTCCACCAGGAGCTCGTATTGGCCCGGCATTCGCGAGCGCCACTCCTGGATTTCGAGCCACTCGCGGACCTGCGCCGGCAGGTCCCGCCACTCCTGCGGATGCGCGATGATTCCGCGCACGCGCGCGGCGAGATACGTCGAGAGCGGAAATTTCCCGCCCTCGTAGGCCGGCACCTTGGGATCTTCGGCGGCAGAGCGCGAGACGTAAACCTCGTCCTCGACCAAAGCCTCGTATTTGAGAATCTCGCCGGCAAAAACAAAAGTGTCGCCCGGCACCATGGTTTCGATGAAATACTCTTCGACTTCGCCCAAAAGGCGTCCGCCGCGGGGAATAATCTTCGAGGCGCGCGAGCGAACCAGGCGGACTTTCAGCATGTCGGCCTCGACGATGGTGCCGATGTTGAGCCGATAGCGCTGCGCGACGTTGGGGTTGGTGATGCGCCAGCGTCCGTCCTTGCCTTCCCGGATTCGGGCAAAGCGGTCGTAGGCTTTGAGCGCATAGCCGCCGGTGGCAACGAAGTCGACCACGGCGTCGAAGTCGGGGCGCGTCAGGCCAGAGTAGGGGGCGGCGGTTTTCACCTCGGCGTAAAGGTCATCGCTGAAGAACGGCTCGCCGCAGGCGCAGCCAAGCACGTGCTGCGCCAGCACATCGAGCGCGCCAACCCGCAGCGGGGGCGTATCCTGGGCATTCTCGGCGATTGCATCGAGCGCGGCGCGGCATTCGAGCACTTCGAAGCGATTGGCGGGAATGAGCACGCCTTTCGACGGCTCATCCATCCGGTGATTGGCGCGGCCGATGCGCTGCAGGATGCGCGAGGCGCCTTTCGGCGCGCCAACATTGATCACGAGATCGACGTTGCCCCAGTCGATGCCGAGGTCGAGCGAGGAGGTGCACACCACGGCGCGCAGACGGCCGCCCGCCATCGCCGCTTCGACTTTGCGCCGCTGGGCGACATCGAGCGAGCCGTGATGCAGCGCGATGGCGAGATTGTCGTCGTTGATATGCCAGAGCTGTTGAAAGATCGCCTCAGCCTGACTGCGGGTGTTGACGAACACCAGCGTCGTCTGATGCGCGTGAATGAGCCGGTAGATTTCATCAAGCGCGTGCCGCGCCGAATGCCCTGCCCACGGTAGCCGCTCGCGGGTGTCAAGCATGCTGACATTCGGCGGCGCGCCGGCTTCGGCGACAATGAGATCGGCAGTCACTTGTGCCGCCGCGTCGTCGCGTTGCGGCACCATGAAGCGGGCGAGTTCCGCGGGCTCGGCTACGGTCGCCGAGAGACCGACGCTGGTGAGGTTTTCCGCCAGCCGGAACAGGCGGGCAAGGCCGAGCGAAAGCAGGTCGCCACGCTTCGATGTAACCAGCGCATGCAATTCGTCGAGGATTACGCGCTTAAGCGAGCCAAACAGATAGGGCGCATCCGCGGAAGCGAGCAGCAGCGCCACCTGCTCCGGCGTCGTCAGTAGAATCTCCGGCGGATCGCGGCGCTGGCGCTGACGTTTAGACGTCGGCGTGTCACCGGTGCGGGTCTCGATCCGGATCGGTAGCTTCATCTCGGCGACTGGCGCCTCGAGATTGCGCGCGATGTCGACGGCGAGCGCCTTCAGCGGCGAGATGTAGAGCGTGTGCAGTCCGCCGTCACGGCGGACATCGCGACCAACTGAGATCAGTTTTCGTTTTTCTGCTGCGGTGCCCGCGGGGGCGGCAGATGCAGCGCCGCTCAGTTCCACAAGGCTCGGAAGAAAGCCCGCGAGTGTCTTGCCGCCACCGGTCGGAGCGATCAGAAGAACTGAGCGGTGCGACTGCGCTCTTGCCAAAAGTTCAAGCTGGTGGGTGCGCGGTACCCAGCCGCGGCTGGCGAACCAGCGCGCGAAAACATCCGGCAGAACTGCAGCGCGCTCGATAACGGTCACGCATGAGAACTAGCGGGTAGTTGCACGGCGGTCGAGGGCTGTGCAACCACGACCAGGCTGTCGACGGGCACGCCCTTTTCGCTTCGAACCGCTGCCTTCGCGATTGACGCCGGCGCGAGGCCGACTTCCGCCAGCACGCGCCGAACGTACGGTTCGCCGTGGGCATAACGCAGCGTCGGCAGGAGTTTCACTCCGTCGTCGGAATGGGTCTCGACCGTGAATGCGAACAAGCCTCCGGCCGAAAGTACGCGCGTAACGCCAGCCATGATCGGCGCCAAGTTGCTCACGTAGACGAACACATCGGCAGCGATGACGAGATCAAATTTCTCTGCGTCTGCGGTGCCATCTGAAAGAACCGACATGAGGTCAGCGGTGATGAGACGATTGTAGAGATCTTTGGCCGCCGCCTGTGCGACCATCGCCGGGGAGAGGTCGACGCCAACAAGCCGATCGACCACAGCGCGAAAAGCGGCGCCGCCAAGACCGGTTCCGCAACCAAGGTCGAGCATGGAACCAAAGTGCAGCTGGCGTTGCGCCGTTTGCATGGTTTTTTCGATCGCCTCGCGGAGCAGTACCGGTCCGCGATAAGCGAGGCGCTCGGTGAGTGCCGTGTCGTAGCGCGCGGCGTATTGGTCGAACAGCCGCCGCACGTAGGTTTCGCTCATTGCCGGCGTGGCGTCGCCCGCGCCGAGCCGTGCGAGGTGAAGCCGGGCGCCGTGGTAGTCTTGGGAGTCCGCATCGCGGGCTCGCTCAAATGCTGCGATTGCGCCGCTCCGATCGCCGAGCCGGTCGCGGATGGCGCCAAGGGCGAACCAGGCGGTGGCAAAACGTGGCGCGAGCTCCACGGTCTGCAGCAGAACATCCGCGGCGCCGCCAAAATCGCCGCGCGCGGCCTGGTCGAGTGCCCACTTGTAGCGCCGGTCGGCGATCAGATCGCCGGAGGAGACGAAAAGCGGTCCAGTGTCGGCCATGGCGTGCTCGCGTCCAGAAACGAAATGCCTATTAATGACTCTCCATGCGACCTGAAGACATCCTGGTGCCGACGCCACCCGGCCTGTGCTGCAAGCTCGGTTCCTTCCATATCGATCCGACACGGCCGGTTGAGCGGGCGTTGATCACCCACGCTCATTCCGACCACGCGCGCGCCGGCCATGGCGCGGTGCTGGCGACGCAGGAAACGCTCGATCTGATGCGGCTGCGTTACGGCGAGAACTTTGCCGGCACGACCCAGGCGATCGGCTACGGCGAAAGCGTCAGCCTCGGCGGCGTCAAGGTCACGTTCCGTCCCGCCGGCCATGTGCTCGGATCGGCCCAGATCGCGGTCGAGGCGAACGGTCTGCGCATTGTTGCTTCGGGTGACTACAAGGACGTCGCTGATCCGACCTGCGTGCCGTTCGAACTCATCCCGTGCGATGTCTTCATCACCGAGGCGACATTTGCTCTGCCGGTGTTCCGGCACGGCGACCCCAAGGGCGAGATCGCCAAGCTTCTGCATTCGGTCGCCGTGTTTGCGGAGCGTGCTCATCTCGTCGGTGCTTATTCGCTCGGCAAGGCGCAGCGCGTGATCGCGCTATTGCGACAAGCCGGCCACGCCGCGCCGATTTACTTGCATGGCGCCATGGAAAAAATCACGACCTATTACGCCGGGCGTGGCATTCCGCTTGGCGAGATCCGCATTGTGCGCGGGGCCGCCAAGGCGGAGCTCGCCGGCACGATCATACTGTGCCCGCCTTCGGCGCTGAGCGATCTGTGGGCGCGCCGCTTTCCCGATCCGGTCACCGCATTTGCTTCCGGGTGGATGCGCATTCGTGCGCGTGCGCGGCAATACGGGGTCGCCTTGCCGCTGGTGATTTCCGATCACGCCGACTGGCGCGGTCTTACCGCGACGATTGCGGCGACCGGCGCCGGCGAAATCTGGGTCACACACGGCCAAGAGGATGCGCTGGTCCATTGGTGCGCGACGCAAGGATTGAAAGCGCGCCCGCTCGACATCGTCGGCTATGGCGATGAGGAAGACGAAACCGTTCCCTCCCCGCAAGGCGAGGGCGAAAGTATCGACGGTCCGGAAGCATGAACCGCTTCGCCGAACTTTTAGACCGCCTCACCTATGAGCCGGCGCGAAACGCCAAACTGCGGCTGTTGACGGATTACTTCCGCTCAACGCCCGATCCCGAACGCGGTTGGGCGCTAGCGGCACTGACCGGGGCGCTGAGCTTTCCCCATGCCAAGCCGGGCCTCATTCGCAATCTGATCGCCGAGCGCACCGATCCGGTGTTGTTCGAACTGTCCTACGATTACGTTGGCGATCTCTCTGAAACGGTCGCGCTGATGTGGCCGGCGCAGAATTCCCCGTCGCCAGTAAACGGTGACGGGGAAGAACTGTCGCTAACCTCTGTCGTCGAGACCCTCTTCACGCTCGGCAAGATACAGCTGCCGGCAAGGCTGGCAGGCTGGCTCGATGCACTCGACGAGACCGGGCGCTGGGCGCTGATCAAACTTGTGACCGGCGGTTTGCGCATTGGCGTGTCGGTCCGGCTCGCCAAAGCCGCCGTGGCGGCGCTTGGCGCTATCGACGCCCAGGACATCGAGCTGCTTTGGCCCGGCCTGTCGCCGCCTTACGTCGAGTTGTTCGCCTGGCTCGAAGGCCGCGCTGACAAGCCGGCCAGCACCGATCCGGCGCCGTTCCGGCCAGCCATGCTGGCGCATGCGCTCGACGAGCCGGACCTTGCGACGCTCGTGCCGGCCGAGTTCATGGCCGAATGGAAATGGGACGGCATTCGCGTGCAGGCCGTCGCCGCGGCGCGCGACGGCGGCACGATCGCGCGGCTCTATTCGCGGACTGGCGAGAATATTTCCAAGAGCTTTCCCGATCTGACCGATGCCCTGCATTTGCCCGGCGCCATCGATGGCGAGCTCCTGATCATGCGCGATCGGCGCGTGCAAACGTTCAACGTCTTGCAGCAGCGACTCAATCGCAAGAGTGTCACGGCGAAACTGATGGCCGAGTTTCCCGCTCATCTGCGCGCCTACGATCTGCTTGCCGAAGGCGATGAAGATTTGCGCGGGCTTCCGTTTGTCACCCGCCGCGCGCGGCTCGAAGCGTTTATCGCGCGCCTCAATGAACCCCGCGTTGACCTTTCCCCCCTCGTCAGCTTCGCCAGCTGGGACGATCTCGCCACCGCGCGTAACGATCCGGCGGCGGCCGGCGCAGGGGCCGATGCCGATGCGGTCGAAGGCATCATGCTTAAGCGGCGCGATGGGCTCTATGTTCCCGGCCGTCCGAAGGGCCCTTGGTGGAAATGGAAGCGCGATCCATTCATCGTCGATGCGGTGCTGATGTACGCACAGCGCGGCCACGGCAAGCGCTCCTCGTATTATTCCGACTACACGTTCGGCGTCTGGACGCGCGGCGACCAGGGCGACGAACTGGTGCCGGTCGGCAAAGCCTATTTCGGCTTTACAGATGAGGAACTATTGCAGATCGACCGCTTCGTCCGCCGCAATACTGTCGACCGGTTTGGTCCGGTTCGCGAGGTCGTGCACGAGGCGGGTGAGGGGTTGGTGCTTGAGGTTGCCTTCGAGGGGCTGCAACGTTCGAGCCGGCATAAATCCGGGTTGGCAATGCGGTTTCCGCGGATCAACCGGCTGCGTTGGGACAAGCCGCCGGGAGAGGCCGACCGGCTGGAGCGACTCGAGACAATATTGGCAGGCATCGAGGCGGGGCGTCCATCGTGAGCCGATCACTGCGGCGGCGCTCGCTGCCGGCAGAACTTCGTCGCGGCCGCCTCAGCGATCTCGACGACCTGATTGCGCTAGAGAACGCCGTATTCACGGTTGATCTGGTTTCAAAGCGAAGCTTTCGTCATTTCCTCGCCTCGCGAAACGCGGCCGTCATCGTCGCCGAGGAAGGCGGAAAGCTCGCGGGTTATGCGCTGGTGCTCTATCGGTCGCGCTCCCGCTTGGCCCGATTGTACTCGATCGCGGTCGCCCCCCATATCGGCAGATGCGGCGTCGGGCCGCTGCTCTTGGCGGCTGCCGAGGATGATGCGCGGCGGCATCGGCGCCGATCGATGCGGCTCGAAGTCCACCAGCACAACACCCGGGCGATCGCGCGCTATGAGAAATCGGGCTACCGCCTGTTCGGCCGGCATCCCGACTATTATGACGATCATGCGACGGCGCTGCGTTTTGAGAAGCCTCTCGCCGTCACAACCCGGCGGGGTCGAGCTCCGGAGAAAAAATCTGGCTCCGGCGTGCGAATCGGTTTTGATGGTGGACAGCGCGGACGAAACGGTCGCCACTCGGCTCGCTTTTAGCTATGACACCTTGTGCTAGCCTGACCCCGTACGCATGATCGGCTCAAATCCGCGCGGCGCTTTCTTCCCGGAAGGGATCCGTCCATGACCGGCTGGGTCATTCTTGTCGACCAGCCCCGCGACCTGCCGAATGCGGAGACCCCGCACAAGGTCATCACCACGACCGAATACCTGGCGCGGCCTCGTCTGTTTGAGATGGCGCGGCCGAAGCTTGTCAACCTTGCTCGCTCCTACGCTTATCAGTCCAAAGGCTACTACGCCTCGCTGCTCGCCGAGGCGCGCGGCCATCGCGTCGTGCCGACCGTCGAAACCATGCTGGAACTGCGCGAGCAGAAGCTCTACGAGTACGCGCTGCCTGATCTGGAAGATGAACTTAATCGCTGCGCCCGGCGAGCCGATTTCCAGCCCGATAACGAGATGCGGCTGCTGGTTTGCTTCGGCATCGCCCGCGATCAACGTTTTGAGTCGTTTGGCCGGCTGTTGTTCGACATGTTCCGTTGCCCGGCGCTGGAAGTCACCGTCGAACCGGGCGACTGGCTGTCAATTGACCGCATTCGTCCGCGCAACATCACCCGGCTTGCCAATGGCGAAGGCGAATTTTTCCGCCAGTCGCTGCACAATCACACCAAGCGCGAATGGCGCGATCCTAAAGCGCGATCGATAGCCAAATACGATCTCGCGGTGCTTTACGATCCGAACGAAAAGACCGCACCC